>Ga0213863_10000151_pt1 | contig 54606 bp, 44 predicted proteins | sample PICome_8_FD_160128 | JGI IMG/M metagenome (GOLD analysis project Ga0213863, IMG submission 160128) | Coastal seawater microbial communities near Pivers Island, North Carolina, United States - PICO497 | ecosystem: Environmental > Aquatic > Marine > Coastal | place: USA: North Carolina...
TTCTTCCGTTTCTTCTTCCGTTTCTTCTTCCGTTTCTTCTTCCGTTTCTTCTTCCGTTTCTTCTTCCGTTTCTTCTTCCGTTTCTTCTTCCGTTTCTTCCGCAGAAGAAACAGGTTCAAAGACATCCGTTTTCTGTTCCGGTTCAGGCTCAGACTCAAGATCTTCTCTCACCTCCTGCAGGGATGGCAATTTACTTGAGGTTTCAGAGTCTTCCGTTTCTAGAGAATCTTCAGATGGCGAATCTTCACTTTCTAATTCTTCCGACGCAGGGGGTAGTTCCCCTAAAGTTTCTTCCGCTTCGGATTCGGGAGATGTTTCAGTCGCAGCGGATTCGCTAGCTTCTTTTTCGGTAGCATCTTCTACATCAAGTAACGGCGGAGGGCTCAAGAGACCTTCACCTTCACTAACCGGAGGTTCAGGACTCTCCGAGGGTACTTCCGGGACTGGGGGCAATTCCGCAGTTGGTTCGTCCAACGGTGCCGGCGGTACATCTTCTGGAGACGGTGGAATTTCTCCTTCAGGTAATGGAGGTAAAGACGGAGCCGGTTCCGATTCAGTTTCAGATCCGAGTCCATCGATTGCGGGAGGTGGAGGTAATAAAGTTTCGCCCTCCCCTTCACTTGCTGGAGCTTCCGGCAGTGGGGGCAATTCCGCAGTTGGTTCGTCCAACGGGGCCGGCGGTTCATCATCTGGGGACGGTGGAATTTCTCCTTCAGGTAATGGAGGTAATGACGGAGCCGGTTCCGATTCAGTTTCAGATCCGAGCCCATCGATTGCGGGAGGTGGAGGCAATAAAGTTTCGCCATCCCCTTCACTTCCCGGAGCCTCCGGGAGTGGGGGCAATTCCGCAGTTGGTTCGTCCAACGGGGCCGGCGGTACATCTTCTGGAGACGGTGGAATTTCTCCTTCAGGTAATGGAGGTAAAGACGGGGCCGGTTCCGATTCTGTTTCAGATCCGAGTCCATCGATTGCGGGAGGCGGGGGTAATAAAGTTTCGCCCTCCCCTTCACTTGCTGGAGCTTCCGGCAGTGGGGGCAATTCCGCAGTTGGTTTGTCCAAGGGAGCAGCTGAAATTTCTCCTTCGTCTACGGGGGATAAGGAAGGGATGGGTTCTTCCAGCGGTGCTGGTGATATCTCGACTGCAGGCACAGGGGGAAGATCGGGTAGAGGAGGTAAAGGCGGGACGGACTCCGACTCAGTTTCTAATCCCGGTCCATCGATCGCAGGCGGCGGGGGTAACAAATTTTCGCCTTCTCCTTCACTTGCTGGAGCTTCCGGGAGTGGGGGTAATTCCGCAGTTGGTTCGTCCAAAGGCGCGGGTGTTAAATCTCCTTCTGGCACGGGAGCAAGATCAGGTGCAGGAGGTAAAGTGGAGTGTGATTCTGAGGGTGATAAAGAAGTTGGTTCAGGAATGTCTGAAACAGACATCGGGGGTTGGGTAAGGCCTGGAGGCGGTGGTGACTCTTCTGGTGTAACCGTTGGATTGAGAGAAGCTTTTTTCTTCCCAAGCTTGAGGCTGGTCTTTTTTGCACCTTTAGATCCAGACTTTGTTTTAAGTTTAAGTTTTGGCTTTTTAGGTTGCTGACCACCAGAAGGGTTTGAAGAATCGCTATCAATACTCATGGGATATTTAAATTTTAGGGGTAAAGGAATATAAAAGTTATTTATCAGAACGATCCGTCAACAAAAAAACATTTTGAAACCAAGGGTTTTGGCCAAAATGTTCTATTTACTAGGTGTAAACTAAGGTAAAAAAGTTTGGATTGTTGCGGAAATTATAGCCTCATTAGTTATAAGCGTAATCAGAAAACCATTAGAACCATTGAAAACAGCTCACCCTGTCTTCTTTTCTGATAAGGATCTTATTCTTTACGATTGCCGGACTGGTACAACGCAGAGCATTGATCTTAAAAGATTCTAGTTCTTGAAATCTTTGCGGAGCTGAATCGATCAGACTTAAAAAGTTTCCCTTAATTTCGAATGCCATAATTATTTCACCGGCAATGACGGGAGAGGAAATATCATGATTTGCGGGCTCTTTCCGAACAAGACGCCCTGTGCTCAGATCAAAACAAGCTCTCATTCCAGCTCCGATGAGGTAGGCATTGGAACCTTTGATTATCGGACTTGAATCGGACCTACGAGTGAGCTTGGGAAACCTCCAAGCTTCCGTGATCTGCTTCTGGGATAAGTCATAAGCAATTAGGCCTGCTTCTTTATCCTTGGAATGAACCAGTAGATAGCCTTGGTCATAAACTGGAGTAGAGCTACCCCCTCCGGTTCCACTCCAGATAATTTCCCCATCTTTGGAGTCGACCAAGAAAAGCTTCTTCGAGCTGTTGCAAGCGATCACTTGCCGTCCATGGAAGTTGAAGGAAATTGGAGATCCAGCTTTTCCGCTAATCTCTGTATTTTCCCAGATTACTTCTCCATTGCTCCTATTGAAAGCCGTCAGATTCCCGACCAGAGCAATCACCTTATCATCCAAGCAGACCGGAGAAGTTGCCATGGATTCAACATCCAAGCTTCGGTCCCAAAGTATTTTGCCCGTTTCCAACCCGACGCAAAAAATCCGATTGCTGCCCACGGCAAATAATTGTTCCCGATCAATACATGGAGTCGAAGACGAGGAACGTCCTGAAGGTTTTCCCTCCAAAGAAGCTTTCCAGATTCGCTTTCCCGTATTGAGGTTCATAGCCAATACTACATCTTCGGCAATTCTCTTGGTGGGAGGAACGGATTGTGAGATTTTCTCAACCAAACCTTGGTCAAAACCTTGCTTCCCAAGCCATTCATCCAAATGAGATTGACTGCGAAAAGGCTTATTTTTCATGGCGTGTAAACTTTTGATAACTTCAACCGGAAGGGCTAACTTTCCTTGTTTAAATCTTGAAGTAAGTAAATCTCCCTGCACCATCTTTTGCCTTGGATCCAAATGAGACTCAAGCCATTGATCAATCCATTGATCGAGTTTTGTTCCCCGAAGTCTTGGGTTTAAGGAAAGACGGTCCCTCTCTGCTTTTTCAACAATTTCACTTGGAAGGTTTACTTTGCGAGCTCCAAACTTTCTCAAAAAAAGCTCCGAAATGGTTCTGGTTTCAGTGGGAACATCACGATGCCAGACGATGGAAAGATAGGCATTCTTTCCATCGGAAACAACACTGCCAAATCCCCCTTCATCACCACTTGGAATGGTTTCACTTTCCCATAATAAAATTGGTTCTATTAGTTTTTCTGTTTGAAAGCTTACCACGCTTTTACCATCTCTACCGGGCCCACGCCATTGGGGCCATTCAGCGATTAAACAAACAGAACTCATTGTAAATAGGAGAAAGAATGAACAAATTCGAATCTTCATGCTTTCATCCAAAAATAGCATCCGAGCTTAGACAAGGAATATTACCGTTTTTATGCGACTTCCTTTTTTTAGGTACGATCAGTTTTGGATACTAGGTCATAAAACTAGAATATATTTCGTGGCTTGAACTTTACCCTAGATTTAAATTCTTCCCAACTACCTTGAACATTGACTCCTGATCTGCTTGCTCGTAAATCTTTACTCACCTTAATTACCCCATACTAACTTTTTCATCCTGCCCAATGAAAAGAAAAAAAGAACGTGAACCCGAACTTCTTCAATATCGGATAGAATATTCTATCGATGATAATTTCCCTACAGAGCGATTTTTTATGTCGCTCAACCCCAAGGATGCTTTATCTCAACTATGCCATATTTGCATTAAATCCTCCCCGTTCGACGATTTAAAACAAGGTGAACTGGATTTATTTACGCAAGCTTTTTCAAATCCAGATATCGACACCCTCGAACGGCCTGAGTTATTACCCGTCCCTGATCCGATCCCAGACGAAGATTTCCCGGAGCCCGAACCAGAACCGGAACTGGAACCGGAAAAAATCGAGGAAGGTGAAAATACCAAAGATGATCCGGATGATGAACCCGCTGAAGATTTTTTTAACTCCACCTTTCAACAAGAAGAGCAAACCCCAACCCCGCCGGAAATAAAACCCGACCCGGCTGCTGAGCATCGAAAAAAACAGGAAGAACGATTAGAAGAGATTGCACTCATCCAAAGCAAAAATGAGGCCCGACTTCAAGAGTTTGAAAATCTTAGGGGAAAAGTAGGGCAAGTACTTGAATGGTTTGAAGCTAAACTATCCATACTCACCTTCGAAGAATATAATCGGTGGATAGATAAATGGATAAGCCTAGAATATCCTTTGCCCAAAGAAGAAGATGATCCAGAAGCAGAACCGGACTCCTTGGACCAATAAAACAAACAAGTCCGCACCCCTTAGGGAGCCCGGACTTGTTTGGGGGTTTCTTCTAATCTAATATTAGGCAATCTTTAGGTTTTTTCCCTTGGATGCAGTTGCATAAGGGATCAAGACGGTCAAAACTCCTGCGTCTAGTTTGGCCTGTGCTTTTTCAGTAGCCAAATTTTCTGGAAGGCTGATTTCTGAACTTAGGTCATTCAGCTGAAAGAGTGCACTTCCGTCTTTTTTCTTATCGGGGTTTGTATTCAAGCAAAGTTTGCTGGAATCAACCGATAGGGATAGCTCTGATTTTTGCCAGCCTGGCACCAAAAACTCAATTCGCAGTTGGGTTTCTTCCTTTTTAAATCTTACCTTTCCATATCCTGAATCTGAAAAAGTCTTTGGTTCCGATTCAAAAGTTGATGGAACATCGTTTCTTGCAAGCAGGGAGAATAGGGAATCAAATGGATTCCCGAATGGACTGATTTCATATTTATCATTTAATTTCATAGTTATTTCCTTTTTTTGATGATTAATTACATCTACATTGCATATGCTATGCCGAATATTATTTATTGATAAACAATAGTTTATGAAATATTTAAATCCATTGTTGAGCCTATTTGACTCAGCTAAATCAAGCAGGCTATGATGCGCGCCTTTATGACTCGAATTTCTTTCGGTATTTTAAATACGCCGGCTTGCTTTTTCAGCAACAGCAATTGTTTTTTGAATCGCTTCAGCCAAAAAAGCCTTGGGTTCCCTAGCCCGATACTCAGGGTTATAGAGCTCCAGAGAAATAGGACCCTGATAATCTATTTTTTGAAGGGTTTGAAGGGTTTCAACAAGAGGCAGAACTCCATCGCCTGGCAAGACCCGAATTTTATCCTCATGTTTGGCATGGGGCTTGACCCCTTTCGGACAGTCCGAAAATTGAAAAATAGTAATAAAATCCCCCCGGAGGTGATGGAAGTTCTGGAGTTTGGATTCCCCGAGAAACATGTGAAAAGTATCAGGGATTATTTGGGCCTTCTCGTGATCTGCACCAAAAGCAACTTGAGTTGCTTTGGAAATTGTGGATAGAGGTTCAAAAAAGTTTAGGAAGACTACTCCTGCTCCGTCCAATCCATAATCCCCAATCGCCATTTCTAAGATTTTTCGATAGCACCAGGATGCAATTTGAGGATCAAAAAGTTCTTTCTGCTTCATATTTGGAATGACTTGTACCCGTTGACTTCCAAGAGCAGAAACCATCCGAAGCCTATTGCGGTGCTCCGCTATTCTCTCTTGAAAACTTTTCTCACTTACGTCCAACGCATTCCATAATCCAATCACGCTTGGGATGTACAAACCCAAGTCACGAACCAAATTCTTTAAATCTTTTAAATCACCACCTTCCTTCTCGTATTTTTCCAGTTCACGATCCCAAGGTTCAACACAATCAAAGCCAGCCTCCGCTGCTAGTCGGAGCTTTTCCTCTATACCAATTGATTTATCCAAAGTTGCAGTATCCAAACAAATAGGCCAGAAACTGGATTCATTCTGCCAAGATAATTTAGAAGCAGAATGTTTTACTTGAGTTTGGGCTTCTTTTTTCTGCTCACCAAGAAGGGAAAGTCCAGCAGTTGCTCCCAAAGAGGATGTAACAAATGATCTACGATTCATAATGCATCCCCTAGTGATTCGAAGATCTAGATTCAACAAGAAATAAAGCTTTGGAGAATATTAATTCTGACTATCCGATTTAAAACCGATGAAAACTCCGAGCCAGGAAAGGCTTTTTTTATTTTGATAGGGGTCAAATGGCCACGATTGGTCGGAAAAAAGCAATCGTAGAGATCGGAAGTCTATGTTTTGGAGGTTTTGTTGCCTGGATTGCTTGGTTGTTCATACATATTTTTACCTAGGGGGTTTCAAAAATAGAATTCTCGTTCTTATTCAATGGGGATATAGGTAGTTCTCATTTGCACGAGGTGCCCGATTAATTATCGAGCACAATTGGCGAAGTTTTGGGAAAGAAAATACTTAGTCTTCAAACTTAATTTTAGAAAAGATTCTTCTTAGCGTTTTTCAATTTCGATTTTTTCTGTTAAATGTTTTTATTTTTTAAATCTAGCATATCTTCGAATCATTCTATGTCCCTCCCGAGCTCCACTTTTGATTTTCGGCCCATGAGGATCGACGAATGGGATCGGGTCGCCAAACTGATCCACGAATCTACCAACGCTTGGTATAGTGCTAATGGGAAGAATCCAATCTTCAAGGGCCCACCTTCAGATGCCCGAATTTTTTGCGAAGTCTACGAAGCCCTCGATCCCGGGCACTGCTTGGTAGCCGTACATTCAGCGAACCAAAGGATTGCCGCTTGCTGTTTTTACCACCCCCGGACCACTCACTTTTCGCTCGGTATCATGAATGTCCACCCCGACTTCTTCGGTCAGGGGTTGGCTAGCTCCCTCCTTTCCAGAGTCATCGAATTTGCCGAACGGAAGAACCTGTCCATAAGGCTGGTTTCGAGTGCCCAAAACCTTGACTCCTTTTCCCTCTACACCCGCAAAGGGTTTGCACCCTTCCTCTCCTTTCAGGACTTGTACCTTGAGGTTCCCGAAGTCGGACTAACTTCAGGAGAAAGAAACCATCCTCTAATCAGCGAGGCGAGGCCTGAAGATATTGCTGAAATGGTAGAACTTGAAATGGAATTAGTGGGAATCGAACGGAAAAAGGATTTTACCTATTTTATTGAAAACGAACTCAAAATTTGGAGAAACCTGACCTATCGGGATGAAGATTCCAAACTTCTTGGTTTCCTTTCCTCGGTTAATCACCCTGGAAGTAGGATGATCGGACCCGGAGTCGCCCGTTCGGAAAAGGTTGCGACTGCCTTACTATACGCTCAGCTTGACGGATTCCGTGGACAATGCCCGGTCTTTCTTCTTCCAGTAACCGCCAAAAATGCGGTCCAGGCTGCCTATTCCTGGGGTGCCCGGAACTGCGAAATTCATTTTGCTCAGTGTCTAGGAAACCATCAACCTCCCAAGGGGGTTGTGCTTCCCTCCTTCATGCCAGAAACTGGATAGACGAACTTATTTCCTCCGATACCAATCTGGAGTACCGAACCAGTCGTGCATTTCCTTGTCAAAGGGAGCCACGATCTCCTGCGGTTCCGGAAACTCACCTCGGTCCTGCGTTTCCACAATCCAAACATCCAGGGCAGACCTCATATTCATCAAAGCTTCACGGTGTTCCGGTTTTGTCGATTCGGACAAATTGTGAATCTCATGGGGGTCCCGTAAAGTATCGAACAATTGTTCGGGAGCTACGGTCGGCGACATAAGCTCTGCAGGTGCCCCATGCAATTTTCCTTCCGCCATCAGTCTCCTCATCAGGGGCTTGATTGGAAAGCACTTTTCCTTGTAACGATTCAAAGAGGTAAAGTGACGGTCTGGATAATAGTTACGAATATAGTGGTATCGCTTTCCTCGTACGCTCCGAACACGGTTAACCGTTTCATCGACACGGTCTCGGGCCGAAAAGGCATAGGTTCTTCCCGGTCCAACCTCGTCTCCCAGAAAAATACGTCCATGCATACCAAGAGGCTTGGCAATGCCAGCGAAACCCAATGTAGTAGGGGTCAGGTCGATCAGGCTAACGACCTCATCTTTCACCGTTCCAGGACGATAATTCGTAGGTGCCGGAAAATCCTTGGGCCAGCGGATGATCATAGGTACATGCAACCCTGAATCATAGCACCAATGAATCCCCCTGGGCTCGATTCTTCCGTTGTCTCCGAAGAAGATCACAATGGTATTGTCCGCCAATCCGTCCTGCTCCAATCGGCGTAGGACTTTACCAATGGTTTTGTCCATTCCGGAAACGGAATTGAGGTATCGAGCCCATTCTTGGCGAACAACCGGATGATCGGGGTAGTAAGGCGGTGGATTGACCTGTTCGGGAGTGGCAATCCGCTCGTGCACCTTTTCTCCTTTCCACTCAACTCGGGGCTGCATCCAAGTATTGCGGTCGTATATGTCATACTCGCATTCAAGGGTGTTCATCTGAGCGAAAAAGGGTTGGTTCTTTTTTAATGCCTCCCACTTTCCTCCATCATAGAGCTTGCCTTCATTGACAAAGTTGAGATCAAGCTTTCCGGAAGCGATCTCCTCCCCGTCCATGGTTTTGAGGTTAGCGGTGTAGTAGCCAACCTCCTTGAGTCGGTGAGTAATCGGTCGAACACCTTCTGGCAAACGATAATCGTCATCCCGATGAGAACGCATATTGTGAGTGTCAGTGGTCGTTTGGTACATGCCGACAAAGAAAGCACTTCTGCTTGGAGCACAGACTGGAGATGTCGAAAACACCTTGGTGTAACGCTCTCCCTCGGCAGCTAAACCATCGAGATTCGGGGTCCTGACATTCTTCGCACCATAGCAACCAAGATCGAGTTTAAGGTTTTCTCCAACGATCCAAAGAATGTTGGGCTGGATGGCAGAGCCAAAACAAAAGTGGAAGCCCAAGATGGATAAGCAGAGTGAAAGTTTATTCATGGTTTCGAGTGGTGGTTTCATTCATCAAAGCAATAGAAATCTCTCCTAAAGCGAAGCCATCGAGGAGAAAGAAGAGTCTGCTCACCAAAATTGTATTTCAATCGGAACCTGAGCAACTAAAAATTATAGAGAAAGAATAATAGAGACATGAACCTGCCAACCTGTATGATTTTTGCAGCTAATTGGATCAATAAATGGTAAGAGAAAACCAAGATCAGGTTGGGTAGTTTGTGAAAAACTACAGGAATTTAATCACGAAGAGTACTTGGTTTTATGGAATTGCTTTGGAATTCACTCCTAGAGCGTTGATTGTTGACGATTCAAAACGCCTGCTATAATTTATTTCCCTTTGATGCGGGTCGGTAGCTCAATCGGTAGAGCAGTGGCCTTTTAAGCCATTGGTTCCGGGTTCGAGTCCCGGCCGGCCTACCATAGTTTTTCACCAAAGCAAATTTGCCCGCAGACTTAATGTCATGTTTTTCTTTAAGAAAACAGGTGCCTTGGTACAAATTCAAATTTCACAGGAGGTAAACTTTTGTTTAATTACTTGAAAGACCAAGTCTTTTTAGTTCGCTAAGATCCAGCTTCCCACTGGCAAGAATGGGAATCTCTGGTACTTTCTTACTCGCTTTGGGAATCCAAAGATTTGGGATTCCCTTGGCTAACAGCTTTTTTCTTACATCCTGGATTTCGAAATCTTCGGTTGTTAAAAGGATCAGCTTCTCCCCTTTCACCGGGTCAGGCAGACCAACAACCGCACAATTGACTTGATCCGAACCATCCGGGAAAAAGATTTCGCAAATCACATTTTCCACTTTGGTATGCGGAACCATTTCCCCTCCAATTTTTGAAAACCTGGATAATCTCCCTTCAATAAACAAGAAACCATCTGGATCAATTCGACCAAGGTCTCCGGTAATATACCACCCTTGATCATCGAAAGCCGTACTGTCTGCTTGGTCATCATCAAGATAACCGGAAAAAATATTAGGTCCTAAGAAACATAAAATTCCAACTTCCCCAGTAGGTAATGCCTCGGATGTTTCGGGTGAGATGGTTTTGCCCTGAATATCGGGCAACAATCTACCCACCGATTTTTCTCTCATCCCTTGGTCTGGAAGATTGAAGGAGATGGCAGGGGATGCTTCAGTAAGGCCATACCCCTCAAGATAAGAGCAAGGGCAAAGAGATTCCCAATCCTCCTTAAATCCATCCGGGGTTTTCTCTGCTCCTGCTACAACGAACCGAATACTCTCCAGCTGTTCCTTTTTTGCTTTACGAAGATAGCCCCGTAAAAAAGTGGGGGTGCCTAAAAGAACTTCCACTTTCTCGCTCTCAATTACTTCTAAGCTCTTTTTGACATCAAGCGGAGACGGGAGGCAGACCATAACTAAATCGGACAGCATGGTGTAAAGCATGGAAACCGTAAATCCAAAGGAGTGAAAAAGAGGAAGGTTTGCCAACAAGTAAGATTGACTGGCAAATAATTGAACACTTTCGATTTGCCTGCAGTTTGAAAGTAAATTCTGGTGGCTTAAAACAACCCCTTTTGGATTTCCCGAACTGCCTGAGGTAAAAAGTAAAGCGGCTTCTTGATCCGGGTCAGTCCCAATTCCTAAGCCCCGAATGATTCGGGGAACCGGGCAGAGAAAGACCTGCAGGTGATTCCATATCATTTGCCCCTTTTGCTTCCTTTTATTCCTCAGCCAAGATCCCAGGTCGAAAATATTTTGAGGCCACGGAAAATCGGTAATTTTTTCCCTTACCGCCGCGGCGGAAATAATCGTCGATACCTCCGCTTTCTTCATGGAGTACCTCAAACTTTCCTCGCCTATGGTAAAATTTAAATTAACCGGAATTTTATCTGCGAGTATGAGCCCAAGGTTGGCAAGCAGACCTCCTGTACCTGAAGGGAGAACCACACCTACCCTCTTATCGGGAATCTGTTCTTTCAATTCTTTGGCCAAATTAAGTGCCAGTACGAGAATAGTTCCGCGTTTCATTCGAACCGGATTCGGTAGACCATGATCAATCAAGCCCATATGGAAGAAATTCTTCTTGAGCGAGCGGACTAATTCATAGCCAAGATGTGATTTTTCTTTAATCAACATCTTTGTCTTACTCCTTTTTGTTTGCCGTTGCCAAGAAAAGAAGTGCTCGTAGAATAGAAGAATGTTTTTGAGAAAGGCTCATTTTATGGTTCTGATAGCTGCCCCAGTATATTCGCGAATTTCGTAGCCCTGACCTCGTGGGTCAAACCTTCGGGGAATGGGCTTTCTGCTGAAATTACATTACTAAAATGTATAGCCAAGTAGTTATATTCACCTTTAGACATCCCCTGACTTTTTAACTCTCCTCACCATGAAAGATAATCAAATTTTAATCTATGACACCACCTTGCGGGACGGTTCGCAAGCGGAAGGAGTATCCTTTACTGTTTCCGCTAAATTGAGAGTTGCCGAGAAGCTCGATCAATTTGGCGTTGATTACATTGAAGGCGGTTGGCCCGGGAGTAATCCGAGAGATATGGCTTTTTTTGAGCAGGCATCTGGTTTAAATTTACAACACTCCAAAATTGCTGCCTTTGGCTCAACCCGTAGGGCTTCCACTCCAGTTGAGGAAGATGCTCAAGTAAAATTACTTCTTGAGGCAAATACCCCGGTGGTCACTATTTTTGGAAAAACTTGGCTCCTTCATGTAACCGATGTTTTGCGCACCACTCCCGAAGAAAACCTCGCCATGATTGAAGATACCGTTCGATATCTCAAAGAACAGGGCAAGGAAGTGGTATATGATGCGGAGCACTTTTTCGACGGCTACCTGGATAACCCAGAGTATGCGATTTCCACCCTTGAAGCGGCCCAAAAAGGAGGGGCGGATTTCCTTACTTTATGTGAAACCAACGGGGGGAAGCTGGTAACTCCCTTTCAGGAAATTACCACCGAAGTGGTGAAGCATTTCCCCAATTCTGCAATTGGAGTGCATTGCCACAATGATGCGGGGGTTGGAGTCGCAGTTAGTCTTGCCGGAGTCGAAGCGGGTGCGATCATGGTACAGGGTACCATGAATGGATATGGAGAAAGGAATGGCAATGCCAACCTTACCACCATTATTCCTAACCTTGAAATTAAGATGGATCGATCGACGAATTGTCAGCCTCATTTGTCCAAACTTCGCGATCTTTCTCTTTTTGTAGATGATGCCACGAATTTAAGGTCTGATATTCGTGCTCCCTATGTGGGTGCCGCTTCTTTCGCTCATAAGGGTGGAGTTCATGCTGATGCCGCAGCCAAATCAACCCGTAGCTATGAGCATATTGATCCTGCGATTGTGGGAAATCGTACGCGTGTACTGGTCTCAGACATGTCGGGTAGAAGCAGTATCATGATGAAAGCAAAAGAGATGGGGATGGAAGTAGATGGGCGTTCACCCGAGATGAAATCATTTCTCGAAGAATTAAAACAACTTGAATTCAAGGGATATGAATATGAATCTGCAGATGCTTCCTTTGATCTCTTGCTTCGAAGATTTCTTCGTGGAGAAGATTTTGCTTTTGAAATTCTGCGCTACCATCTCGGAGTTGGGAGCGGAACCGAAACCAAGACCAGTTCTTCAGAAGCAACCGTTAAGCTAAAAATTAAAGATGAAATCAGGCACACGGTCGCGGAAGGAAATGGTCCGGTATCCGCACTCGATCATGCCTTACGGCAGGCTCTGGAAAAAGACTTTCCCTACATTAATCAAGTTCGCTTAGTAGATTTCAAAGTCCGGATTCTTGAAAGTAATCTTGGAACTGACGCGATCACTAGAGTCCACATTGAGTCCACGGATGGAGACAAAACATGGGGAACGGTTGGGGTCAGCGACAATGTTATTACCGCCAGCTGGGAGGCCCTAGTCGATTCCGTATCCTATAAGATACTACTCAACTCGGAGTAACTTCACCCGCGGTCCCAGCGGTCTCCACACCTCTGGATTTGTGGAGATAAAAAGTACTTCGGTCGGGATACCAAGCATCGCAGCAAGGTGGCTTGGTCCGGAATCGTTTCCTAAATATCTACCTGCTTTTTTCTCTAGGCTTTCTTTAAAAGCTGATAATGAAAGTCCTGAAAGAAATTGAACCTTTTTTTGCTCCGCAATCGAGGAGCGTAGTAAATTTTCTCTGCATTCCTGGTCGGACTCACCGAACGAGAAAATGATCCGATTTTCAGTATCTTTCTCTAGCCAATTGATTGCTCTGTTTTCAAAAAAAGACAGGCTTGCGTTTTTCTTGGAACTCCCACTACCAGGATGAATCCAGAGGGTTTTACTTTGAGAACTCCAGTGATCTCCTAACCATGGAGTGTTATGGACTTCATCCCGAAAGCTCCAATCCAATGCATGGTAAAGATGCTCCACGAAATGGGGCTCCGATTTTGGCCGAGGCAGAAGCGGAATGACCTTCTTGGCTCCCGCTTCTCCTAACTCATCCACCCACTCCTGGTCATTCCAAAAAGTGAAAACATCCCTATCCTTGCAGATAACACAAAGGTCCTTGCCTTCCTTATCCAAGTCATGCAACACCAACTGCTCAAGCTTTAGAACCTGAAGAAGAGGATGGAAGCATGCCCGGGTGAAGAGCTTAACTTCTTGGTAGCGATTACAAGCTTCAAACAAAATTGGAATAGTTAGTAAAAAATCACCTAACCCCCCACCCCGAATCAATATTAATTTCTCACTTTTTGCGGGATTCATTCGCCTTGCGAGTCTTTATTATTAGAGCTTTAACTTGTTTTTCGATAAGGTAGCTTTGATGAATGAGCGTATGGAGTCAGGGTCAACCTCTACCTGATAATTTCTAGGCTCAACCTCGAGCAAGACCTCTAGTTCATCTGCCTTGGGAACTTTCATCCTAGCTTGTTCATAAACGGATGGGAATTTAGCAGGATGTGCAGTGGCCAGGACCATGCTAGCTTGTTTCGGATCCAAATCCTTAAATGCACATGCCGTATGGGGATCCACCAGATAATCGAATTCATCCCAAATCTGTTGGATCAACTCGGGGATTTCCAAATCCGATGAGCTACAACTTGAAAAGCCCGAGCTTACAAACTTTTCAAAGCAATATTTTCCTTCTTTACGAAAAGAAGTCATTACTTCTTGTACCCTTGATGAATCCTTCCCTAGGATAAAATAAAGCAGTCTTTCAAAATTCGAGGCTACCTGAATATCCATAGAGGGTGCCAGGCTTGGACGAACCGAAGATAAGGCATATTCTCCCGTTTTGAAAAGCTGGTGTAAAACATCATTTTGATTGGTAGCCACCCGAAATTCAGCAATTTCAATACCCATCTTTGTCAAAAGCCATCCAGCAAAAACATTTCCAAAATTACCAGTTGGTACAACAAAAGTAGTCTTGGTTCGGCATTCAGGTTTCAACCTCAACCAAGCGAACAAATAATACACGCTTTGGGCAAGAATACGGGCGAGATTAATCGAGTTGACTGCAGAAAGCCCAACTTCTTCCCGAAAAGAAAGATCGGCAAAGATTTCTTTCACAGTTCTTTGGGCATCGTCAAAGGTTCCTTCGATCGCAATCGGATAAACATTGCTTGCCCCGGTACAGGTCATTTGGCGCTCTTGTAAAGGAGACACTTTTCCATTTGGATAAAGAATGAATACTTCTACCCCCTTTTTCCCAACAAGGCCTGAAATTGCTGCGGCCCCAGTATCCCCCGAGGTAGCCCCCAAAATAGTCAAAGGCTTTCCTTCCCTCTCGATCTGGGCTTCATATAAATTACCAAGTAATTGTAAGGCAAAATCCTTAAATGCTAAAGTCGGCCCGTGAAAAAGCTCCAAGACCTTCCATTGATCAGATAAAGAAACAATCGGTGCCACTTCAGAAACTGAAAAACCTGAGTATGCTCTGTAAACACAATCCTTCAAAATTGCAGGATTCATATCCGTAGCAAAGAGTTTAAAGAATTCGAAGCAAAGCTCATCATAAGCTAAGCCTTCCCATTTTTTTAAATTTGGAGAAAGATCCGGAAAAGATTTTGGTAGGTATAGGCCTCCATCCGGAGCCAGGCCTTGTGCAACTGCTTGGGTGAACCCAACCGAATCCGAAAAGCCACGCGTGCTAATGAATTCCATTTCGATTGGTTTTATGAGCTACGGAACAACTTATTTACCGAGACCAAAAGCAACATGAGCCACACGGGTTGCCTCATCTCCTTGATCGGGGCTTACCGCCACTGAAATTTTAATTTCTGATGTACTAATCATCAGCATATTTATTCCTGCATTCGCCAAAGCCTCAAAGAAGGTCGAAGCAACTCCTGAATGGGACCGCATACCAACTCCTACCACGGAAACTTTGGCAATATTGGTACTCTTTCCAAGTTTGCCACTGGATTCATCCGCAAGGTGCTCTTTCAATGCTTTCTCCGCACGGAAAGCGTCCTCGGAGGGAACCGTAAAGGTTAAATTAGCCTTACCGTTCCGAGCGACATTTTGGACGATCATATCAACCACGACTCCGGCATCTGCCATTACTTTAAAAATAGCGGCGGCAGCTCCCGGTCGGTCGGGTAGTTCGGTAATACTTACACGAACTTGATTTTTATCAATAGCGACACCACTTACTAAGGTGTCTTCAAGGGATTTTACTTTTTTCTTCACACTGGTTCCTGATTTGGTTGAAAAGGTTGAGCGAACTTCGAACGGAATGTTATGCTTCTGGGCAAATTCTACTGCCCGTGTTTGCATTACTTTAGAACCACTGCTGGCAAGTTCGAGCATTTCCTCATAGTTGATGGCATTGATCTTTCGAGCATTAGGGACAATTCTTGGATCCGCGGTAAACACACCCTCGACATCGGTAAAAATCTCACAACCTTTTGCTCGCAAAGCGCCTGCTAATGCGATGGCGCTTAGGTCTGATCCTCCTCGTCCAAAGGTGGTGAGATCTCCTTGTTCATTGACTCCCTGAAATCCTGCTACGACTACGACATTACCAGCCCTTAATTGTTTCCGAATATCTCCCCCCGAAACTTCCCGGATACGAGACTTGGCATGCAAGCCGTCGGTGATGATCCCCGCTTGCCACCCGGTCCGCGAAATTGCAGGGACACCCAGAGCGTTTAGAGCCATGCACATAAGAGCGATGGTTTCCTGCTCTCCACAAGTCATGAGCACATCCAATTCCCGATCCGCAGGGTTTTTCTGAATCGCTTTGGCACGCTCGATCAAGGTGTTGGTTACTCCAGCACGAGCAGAGACCACAACCACCACAGAATCACCCTCGGACCAAGCCCTTTTGACTCGACGGGCAACTTTCTTTATCCGGGTTACATCCCCAACAGAAGTACCCCCAAATTTCTTTACAACAATTTTCATTCTCCGTTTGAATCAGGATCGAACATACGAAATAGCACGGGTGGTTCTTCTACTCCCGGGAGCTCTTCGAGGGAAGCCATTGCTTGTGCAACAGAGTGTTCATTAGTTTCATGTGTAGTAAGGATCAAAGTTGCTGGGGAGTTATTTCCGTGAGGAGTTTGTGAAACTGTGGCAAGACTGATCGCATGTTCAGCTAAACACTCCGCAACTTTCGAAAGTTGGCCAGGGCGATCATCGACCGATAACCTTAAATAATAACAACCCGTGACTTCAACTGCCGCTGCAGGTTTGCATTGATCTGGAGATACATGAAGTAATTTGACGGATGAGTTGATTCCTCTGATTCCCTTCACCACATCAACCAAATCGCTTATCACGGAACCTGCCGTTGGATCCTGGCCCGCACCCCTACCGGTTAGCACAACCGTACCGACCACTGAACCGGTCAAACTGATACCGTTGAAAACACCATCGGTGCGGGCAATGATTTCAGCCATCGGGACTAGTGCAGGATAGACCGCAACCGATACATGATCATTTTCAAAATTCCTGCGAATGACCCCAATTAATTTAATTTTGCAACCCAATTTCTGAGCGGCATCCAAATCTGCATTGGAAATCTTACTGATTCCTTCCACGGTTATATCCTTAAGGTCCACCCAGATACCGTGAGCAAGATAAGCTAAAATTACGGCCTTGTGAGCCGCATCAATTCCATCCAAATCCAAGGACTCATCCGCTTCCACATATCCAAGTTCCCTCGCGTCTTTCAAAACTTCTTCAAAACTGGCCCCTTCGGTTTCCATTCGAGTAAGAATGTAGTTCGAGGTGCCGTTCAGAATTCCATAAATCAGTGGAAATTCATTAGCAACAAGACTCTCGCGAAGTACCTTTATGATGGGGATACCACCGGCAACGCTAGCCTCAAAAGCATACTGAACACCGGCTCTTTCCGCGGCTTCAAACAATTCGTTACCATGTTCACAAATAAGAGCCTTGTTTGCGGTAACCACAGACTTTCCGTTAGCAAAAGCTTGTAAAGTTAAGTTTTTCGCTTCTTCCACTCCTCCAATCAACTCACAAATAAGATCAATCTCTGGATCATTGACAATCGCAAGAGAGTCGGTGGTGAGAGCATTCGCAGGAATTGGTACTTTGCGGTCCTTGTCAAGGTTACGAACCGAAGCACGGGTGGCAACGAGTCGCACTCCTAAGATTTTTTCCCAAAAATTTGAATTTTCATGCAGGTGTTTCCAAGTACCTTGCCCGACCGTCCCGAATCCTAGGATTCCTACTCTAATGGTTGGTATTTCATTCATTTCAAGATTTTGGTTTTAAATTTAAGATTTTGGTTTCTTCTCGAACCGGTTTTCAGTTCCTGCTTTCAATCGAACTAAGTTCTCTCGATGTCTCCACACAATCCATCCCATCACCAAAAATGCTAAAAAAACGGTTCCCACTTGTCGGGAATCAGGATCGCCAGTCCAATAATCAACCAACGAATATACCGGTAGACTGGCACCAAATCCAATCGATGCAACCGCAACATATCGGGTGCTAAAGAATATCACGACCCAGCACACTAATCCAATAAGCAGACACACTGGCATCACTCCGAGCAACCCTCCCATGGCAGTTGCTACGCCCTTACCGCCACGAAATTTTGCAAAAAGTGGCAAAGTATGTCCGAGAACCGCGGCTGGCAGACCCCATAAACCCAAAGTGATGTCCCCTGAAAAGGAAAAGATGGGGAGAAGAAACCATACCGTTGCGACCAAACCTTTGAGAAAATCCAAAATGAAAACCGAGTAGCCAGCCGTTTTTCCAATTTGTCGGAGGACATTGGTGGCTCCTGGGTTTCCACTACCTACTCCATAAATATCAACGCCGTATTTTTTGGCAACCAATACACCAAATGGGATTGAGCCCAGAAGATAACCAATAATCATAACCGCTATTGCTTCTACCGACATGAAAAATAATGGGATCCGAAATCAGTAAATAGGTTTACCCTTGCCTGGAGACCCGAGCCTCCCGAATATCAGGATCATCAACCAATCCCTGAAGTGCACTTGCTGGGGGTTCTTCATCCAGTTCACAGATAGTCAGCGCCCATTCTCCATCTTGGGCACGACTTAGTGACATATTCGCTATATTTACCGAACAATTTCCGAGAATGGTACCCAGTTTACCCACAATGCCAGGCTTGTCGATATTCCGGACAACCAAGAGCTTGTCAACGGGTCGAACTTCAATCGCTTGGCCATTGACTTCAACTATCCGCGGTTCATTTCCCTTGCCCAAAAGGGTTCCCCGAACACTCTGCTCGGAGTTTTCACTGGAAACCGTCTTTACTTCGATTAACTCATTGTAATCAATCGAAGAAGAAGATTTTGTACTTTCCAGCTTGATACCCAGATCCTTTATTTTGTAAGGAGCATTGACATCGTTAACCCCATCATCCCCCGCGATCCCTGATAACCACCCTTTTTGAACGGCTCGGGTAAGGGGGACACAATCGAAGTCAACAATTCCGCCAAAATAAGTGATATGTATTTTCTCGACCGAGCCCTTGGCAGCTTGGCGGGCAAAGGACCCAAGTCTTTGGCAAAGATCCAGGTATGGACTTAGGGATTCTAAATCCTTCGGGTCGATGGAAGGCATATTGATGGCGTTTCGAATGCGACCACCTTGTAAAACTTCTGCAATCGCCTCAGCAATCTCCACCCCAACACTCTCCTGAGCCTCGGCGGTTGAAGCTCCCAAGTGTGGAGTTAATATCAAGTTTTCCAAATTGCGAAACTCATGATCTTCCGGAAGAGGTTCTTGCTCGTAAACATCCAATCCGGCAGCCGCAACTTTTCCACTTTTTAGAGCTTCTACAAGGGCACTTTCTTTAATGATTCCTCCACGAGCACAGTTAAAAACACGAACCCCATCTTTCATTTTAGAAAAGGCTTCTTCATCCACAATATTTTTGGTCTGTTCGGTCAGGGGCATGTGCACGGTTAAATAATCGGCATCTGCGAAGGCAACATCCAGTTCTACCTTTATCAAGTCTAACTCTTCAGCCCGGTCTTCAGTAAGATAAGGGTCAAAGGCAATCACCTTCATCTCAAAAGCAAGGGCACGTTTTGCCACCTCTGCCCCAATACGGCCAAGACCCAAAATGGCCAGGGTTTTACCTCGTAACTCTGCCCCTTTGAGCAGTTTACGCTCCCATTTTCCTTCCCGCATCCCTGATGCTCCCCGAACCACCGCACGGGTACCACAAAGCATATGGGTAAAGGTCAACTCCGCGGTTGCGATGGTATTACCACCCGGAGTATTCATCACGATCACCCCTTGCTCCGTTGCAGCCTGCACATCGATGTTATCCACTCCGACGCCTGCCCTACCCACAGCCTTGAGTTTTGAAGCCACCTCAAAGACTTCCTTCGAAACTTTGGTGTCACTCCGAACAATAATCGCAGAAACATCTCGAGCCTGTTCCAAAACTTGTTCAGGGGATAAGCCATAGGCTTCGATGACTTCAAAGCCATCTTGCTTTTGCAAAAATTCCACACCAAGAGGTGAAATACGGTCCGCAACTAAAATCTTCATTATTGAATTTTGGGAATTTCTAGCATGCCAACTTTTCAAGGATTGGCAACGTGGAAAGCCAGATTCAAATTTAGCTTCACCATCGCGGTTAGCCGTGACATGATTATAGGCAATTATGTTCGAAACTTTAACTGATAAATTAAGTAAGACTCTCCGAAACCTTCGAGGTGTCGGTAAACTAAGTGAGGATAATATTAGTGATGCCCTTGGGGAAGTTCGTAAGGCCCTGCTCTCGGCAGATGTTCACTTCAAGACCGCACGAGAATTTGTGGAGGAAGTAAAGGTGGCATGCCTTGGCCAAGATGTCTTGAAAAGCGTCTCGCCGGGTCAGCAAGTTGTAAAGATCATCCATGACGAACTGGTTAAACTCCTTGGAGAAGGAACCACCGGACTTAAAGAGGATCAGCCACTGCGAGTGCTAATGGTTGGTCTCCATGGAGCAGGCAAGACCACTACCAGTGCCAAGCTTGCCAAGCGTATGGCCAAAAATGGACGAACTCCCATGTTGGTTGCCTGTGATGTTTACAGACCAGCCGCGATTGATCAGTTAGAATTTTTAGCAAAACAGGAAAATTTTTCCTGCTATTTGGATCGAGAAAATAAAGATGTACCTTCCATTGCACGAGCGGGATGGGAAGAGTCCAAAAAGAATGGATCCGATATCATCATATTCGATACGGCAGGAAGGTTACAAATTGACGACGATCTCGTAAGCGAATTAGAAAATCTTAAAAGAGAAGTTGATCCGCATGAGATTTTATTGGTTGCGGATGCTGCCCTTGGTCAGGAGGCGGTAAATGTAGCTAAAACTTTTCATGAAAGGCTTAACCTAACTGGGATTGTGCTGACTAAGGTAGACGGAGATGCCAGAGGCGGAGCCGCCCTTTCCATGAAAAAAGTAACTGGAGCTCCGATTAAATTCATGGGAGTGGGAGAAAAAATCGATGAATTTGAGGTTTTTTATCCCGACCGGTTGGCTTCTAGAATTCTCGGGATGGGGGATGTTGTCTCCCTAGTTGAAAAAGCCCAAGAAAATATGGATGAAGAGGAATCCATGCGGATGGCCCAAAAGATGTTGAAGGCAGAATTTGACTTCGAAGATTTCCTCAGCCAGATGAAGCAGATGAAAAAGATGGGTTCCATGGGGTCAATTGCGAAAATGCTTCCGGGGATGGGAAATGTGAAAGTTGGGGATAAAGAAGAAGCTTCCTTGGGACGTAATGAAGCGATCATTCTCTCCATGACCAAGGAGGAAAGAAGGCTACCTCGCATTCTGGCAGGTTCCCGAAGAAAGAGAATCGCCGAGGGCTCAGGGGTTCAAATCAAAGATGTCAATCAACTGATCAAACAATTTTCCCAAATGCAAAAAATGATGAAAAAGATGAAAGGTGGGAAAATGAAAAAGTTAATGAGCTCATTTGGGGGCGGTGAAGGAATGCCTGATATGAGTGGAATGGACCCAAAAGACTTGGCGAAATTAGCAAAACAATTCAAATAATATCTTCCACCAAAAAGGCTTTTCCCTAGCCTTAGGGAAAAGCCTTTGGATGCTAAAAACTTGAATCTAAGCTAGATCAAAACGATCTGCGTTCATCACCTTAGTCCAGGCCGTGACAAAATCAGAGACAAACTGCTCATGTGAATCCGAGCAGGCATAAACCTCGGCATAAGCACGCAACCTAGAATTGGAACCAAAAGCAAGGTCAGCTCGGGTAGCTGTCCACTTTAGATCACCGGTGCTGCGGTCATGCCCCTGAAACTCCTCGGCTTCCTCATCGACTGGTGTCCATTTCGTGCTCATATCTAGCAAGTTGACAAAAAAGTCATTGGAAAGGGTTTCAAGCTTATCAGTAAACACTCCGTGTTTGGATTGGCCGTGGTTTGCCCCAAGCACTCGGAGACCACCGGTCAAAGCTGTCATCTCGGATCCGGTCAGACCGATCATTTGTGCACGATCTAAAAACAACGCTTCCGTGGCAACACTGTAGCGCTTTTTTAAATAGTTTCTGAATCCATCAGCGACAGGTTCCATAACCCCAAAGGAGTCGGCATCTGTTTGTTCCTGAGAAGCATCCATGCGACCAGGCGTGAAAGGTACATTAATCTCCGTGCCTGCTTTCTTGGCCGCTGATTCCACCCCTACTCCGCCCGCGAGTACAATCAGATCAGACATGGAAATATTTTTGTCACCCACATTGAACTCACTTTGAATGACCTCGAGTCTTTCAAGAACTCGTGCAAGTTGCATGGGTTGATTTACTTCCCAATCCTTTTGTGGGGCGAGACGAATACGGGCTCCGTTTGCTCCTCCACGCATGTCAGTGCCTCGGTAAGTGGAGGCAGATGCCCAAGCAGTGCTAACCAACTCGGAAACCGATATGCCGGATTCCAATATCTTTGATTTTAAGGACTCGATATCGGCATCGGACACCAGTTCGTGGTCGCATGCAGGAATTGGGTCTTGCCAGATCAATTCCTCATCGGGAACATCAGGGCCAAGATACCTGGACTTAGGACCCATGTCTCGATGGGTTAACTTGTACCAAGCCCGAGCAAATGCATCGGCAAAATAATCTGGTTCAGCTAGGAATTTTCTGGAAATTTTTTCGTACGAAGGATCTGCCCTAAGTGCAATGTCTGTAGTCAACATCGTGGGTTTACGCATTTTGGAGGGATCATGAGCGTCGGGAATCATTTCCGGTGCATCCTTGGCGATCCACTGTTTGGCACCTGCCGGACTGGTGGTCAATTCCCACTCGAAGGCAAACAAATTCTCAAGGTAATTTACCCCCCATTTGGTGGGAGTTTTGGACCAAGTGACTTCGAGACCAGAAGTAATCGCATCGGGACCAGCACCTGAGTTAAAGCTACTCGTCCATCCAAAACCCTGCTCTTCGATGGGGGCACCTTCCGGTTCAGGCCCAACATGGACTGCGCTTCCCGCACCATGTGTCTTTCCGAAAGCATGTCCACCAGCAATCAAAGCAACTGTTTCTTCGTCGTTCATTGCCATGCGTCCAAAAGTTTCACGAATATCATGAGCAGAGGCTTTTGCGTCCGGAACCCCATTTGGACCTTCCGGATTCACATAGATCAATCCCATTTGTACTGCCGCGAGTGGGTTTTCGAGATCACGCTCGCCGGAATAACGGTTATCCGCCAGCCATGAATCTTCAACACCCCAGTAAATATCATCTTCGGTTTCCCAAATATCAGGTCGGCCACCGCCAAACCCAAAAGTCTTAAATCCCATGGAATCAAGTGCGACATTACCAGTTAAGATAAAAAGGTCGGCCCAAGATATTTTTTTTCCGTATTTTTGTTTGATCGGCCAAAGTAATCGTCGAGCCTTGTCAAGGTTACCGTTATCGGGCCAGCTGTTCAAGGGAGCAAAGCGCTGAGCACCCGTACCTCCGCCACCGCGTCCGTCAGCAGTTCGGTAAGTGCCAGCTGCGTGCCAAGCCATTCGTACGAAGAAAGGTCCATAATGACCAAAATCAGCTGGCCACCAGTCTTGCGAATCAGTCATTAAATCAGTCAAATCTTTCTTGAGAGCATCGTAATCCAGCTTTTGGAATTCAGCGGCGTATTCAAAATCAACTTCCATGGGATTTGAACGAGCATCGTGCTGGTGAAGAATGTCAACTTTGAGCTGATTAGGCCACCAGTCCTGCACCGAAGTTCCCTGGCCCGCCGCCTGGTGGATGGGACACTGTTCGGTAGTGGTAACCGGAGCTTCTTGTTGATTGTGATTGAAGGGACAACCTCCATTTGAATTTTTAGTATCCATCGATTTACATAGGGTTAAAATTTACTATTTATTGAGAGGCTTAGGACTTCTCAAACACAGACCATAAATTACTAAATGAATTTTATCGGGATCTTTTCAAGCAAAAGAAAAAGAATCCCTTCTTTTATGCTCTTAAATTAGAAAATAAAGAACTCAGTTTACGATGATCTTTTTTGCCGGGTTCTACTTCAATAGCACTGTTAAAATCCATAATATCTGGATGTAATGAAGAGATTGCAAGTTTTGCGTTTTCTAAGCCCAAGCCCCCAGCTAAAATCCATTTTTTCTCTGAATATCTATCTTTACACCGAGAGAATTCTTCCCAGTCTGACTGCTCTCCCGTACCTCCAAATGCAGAGGAACTGTAGGCATCGACCAGAAAATGATCGGCGTAGTTCATCAATTCAGCTGGGAATTCAGATTGAGGAGGGATTTTAGGGGCAAGCCAGAGATTTTCAGCTCCGATCACTTTCTTCCACGATTCAATACGGTTAATATTTATGTCATGGGGAAAATGAAGCTGAAAAAATTCAAAGCCCTCCTGCAAATAAAGTTTAAGCATTTCGGGCTCCGGGTTCACATCAACCAAAACTTTTTGGTAGGAATGATCCGGGAGTTGCTTAAACAACTCTCCTACCAAGCTAAGTTCAATAAACCTAGGTGAGCTTGGATATTGAATGAATCCTAAATAATCCGCACCCAGCGAAATTGATTTTTCAGCATCCGAAAAATTGGTGATCCCACAAATCTTTATTTCGGGTAGTTTTTCCATCGATCTACTTACTAAATCGAGAAATCAAAGCCTTAATCATCGAGTCCATACTTGGCTGATCTGATTCTGCGGCTACGGATAAATTGTTTTCTTTCAGTGTTTTGCTCGTTTCCGGACCAAAACTAAAAAAGACCGGTTTTTGAGCCGTTTTCTCAAAAGTTAAATCCTCTTCCTGTTCAATGTAGGAAAGAGCAGTTGAGGAACTCGTAAAGATAATCGCATCCGCTCCCTTATTTCTAAAGTCCTCTAAATCCTCCGCTTTTGAAATATCGCAAAAATCAGTATCGTAAAGAGGAAGTACATCCACAATGGCATGCCCGACGGTTTCCAGCATGCTTACCAGTACCTCACGGTTTCGATTTCCAGTTATGACAAGAATATTAGCACTGTCCAATGAATCGGTTGCCACTAATTCTTGAGCTAGGTTTTCTGCTGTCGAAACTTTTGGAATTAATTCCACTTCCAAACTGTAAGCTCTGAAAATTGCTGCCGTAGCCTCACCTACGCAAGCAATGCGCATGGGGCCAAAACTTCGAATATCTCCATAAGCCAAGAAAAAGAGGCGCATGAATTCCCGAGCCCCATTGGCACTGGTAAAGATAACCCATTCATAAGTTGCAATCCCAGTGAATGCCTCCGCAACTAAGGTACGGTCTTCCGTTGGCAAAATTTCAATCAGAGGAAGCTCCAGTACCTCCGCACCAAGTTCTTCCAACTTACTTTTCATGCTGCTATTTTGCGAAGTGGAGCGAGTGATCGCAATCCTTCTGCCAAATAAAGGACGATCCTCAAACCAACTTTTCCGAAAGGATAAGCCCACTGCATTCCCGACAAAAATAATGGCAGGAGCTTTCAAGTCAGAAGATTGGCTCATCTGAACTATGTCTCCAAGATTACATCTGAGATGTCTTTGAGTGGGAAGAGTGCCATTGCTAACAATTGCCGCGGGTTTGTCTTGGGGCATCCCACCTTGGAGGAGACTGGTTACGATTTCCTCTATCTTACTCATCCCCATGTAAATACATAAGGTACCTCCTACATCTGCAAATTTTGCAAAATCTACCCGAAGGGATTCTTTGGTCACATCCTCATGACCGGTGAGAAATGAAATGGAAGATCCATAGTCTCGATGGGAAAGTGGAATACCAGCGTAGGCAGCACAGGCAAGTGCAGCGGTTACCCCAGGGATGATTTCGTAATCTATCCCCGCATCATCTAAAACCGACATCTCTTCAGCACAGCGACCAAAGACAAAGGGATCCCCACCTTTAAGACGAACTACGATCAGCTTATCAGAAGCTTTGCTCACTAAAATCTTTCCAATCTCATCCTGAGCTACGGTATGCCGACCGGGGCTTTTTCCGACATCGATTTGCTCACACTCTGGGGATGCCCATTTCCGAAATTCCGGGTTTGCCAGGTGGTCATAAACCAAGACATCGCACTTTAAGATAATTTCCCTGGTTCGTAAAGTTGCCAAGTTCGGATCCCCAGGGCCGGCTCCTACAAGAAATACTTTTCCCTCTTCTGAAATCACTGAATACTCCCTACTAATTCTTGAATCAAGACATCTTCTGGTTGTGAGTGGAATTCTTTAACCACGATGCCCGTTTTTTCGTGGAAAAAATATAAAGTATCATTGCTCAGGTGCACCCCCAAAGCAACTTGACAGCCTCCTCCCATACGCTCAAGGACTTTTCTCTCGAAACGAACAGACTTCTCGGTTGCCTGATCTCCAAGCACAGAGAACTTTTCGGATTCACTTGCTCTGGTTTGAACTGCAATCGCAGCCTGTCCTGGCGCTGGAATCATTTTGTCCACCTCCAGGCTTTCGAAATGGAGGCCCGGGAATTGATCAATTTTTAATCGGTTCAATCCAGCCCTTGCTAAAATAGTGCCGTCTGCCTCCTCATTTTCTGCGATTTTCTTTAATCTGGTTTCAACATTCCCCCTTAACTCCAACCATTCCACCCCAGGAAAGCGGTTTTTAAGTTGGCTTATTCTACGTGGACTCCCAGAGGCGAGCTTTTGAATGGAAGTGGTATTTTCCCGGGTAACCAACACATCCCTGGGATCTTCTCTCTTCAAAAAAGCGGAAATTTCCAAACCTTCCGGATCCTCGGTTGGCATATCTTTAGCACTATGGACTGCAATGTCTGCACGACCATCTAAGATGGCTTGCTCGAGTTCCTTGGTAAAGAGTCCTTTTCCTCCCTGTTCCTGCAGGGACCAATCCATCCGTTCGTCTCCGGTGGTTGTCATGGGAATGATTTCCACATCCATGCTCAGTAGATCTTGGACCAAACCAGCAACGATTTCAGTTTGACGCAAAGCAAGAGGACTTTTCCTCGTGGCCAACCTGCATGTGTTTGCTGAATTCATCATAGGCCAGACAAAGCTGAAAGAGGCGCGAAGAACGGGTACTCTTCACGCCCCTTCATTTGAAAAGTAATTAAGAATAAGAAGCTTGGGCCCCTTTGATGTTTTTCTTGGGTATCCAAGGCATCAGACCTCGTAGGCGTTGACCCGTGATCTCGATGGGATGCTTTTCCCCATCCTCTAAAAGCTGGTTGTATTTAGGCAATCCGGCTTGGTATTCCTTCACCCATTCACGAGCGAATTTCCCACTTTGAATCTCCTTGAGGATTGATTTCATCGATTTTTTAACATTTGCGTTGACCACCCGTGGTCCACGGGTGACATCACCATATTTGGCCGTTTCAGAAATGGAGAAACGCATTCCAGCCACACCCGACTCAATCATTAAGTCTACGATCAGTTTTAGCTCATGTAAGCATTCGAAATAAGCCATTTCGGGAGCATATCCAGCTTCAACAAGGGTCTCAAACCCGGCTTGAACCAGAGCGGAAGCACCTCCGCATAGAACTGCTTGCTCGCCAAAAAGATCGGTTTCGGTTTCTTCCTTGAAGGTTGTCTGTAAAATACCCGCATTGGCGGCTCCGACACCCGCTGCCCAAGCTAGGGCAATATTTTTTGAATCCTTCGAAGATCCCTTCAACACCGCAATTAATGCCGGGACACCCTTGCCTTCCTTGAACTGGGAGCGAACAATGTGGCCGGGGCCCTTCGGTGCCACCATGATAACGCTTACCCCACGGGGTGGCTTGATTAGATCGAAGTGGATAGCAAATCCATGGGTAAACAAAAGCGTTTTACCTTTGGAAAGGTTGGGTTTGATTTCGTTTTCATAAACCTCAGCTTGCTTCATGTCGGGAACCCCAATCATGATCACATCCGCTTTTTGGACTGCTTCTGCCACCTCAAAAACTTCAAATCCGTGCCTCTTGGCCACTCGAATAGATTTGCTACCCTTGTAAAGACCTATGATGACCTTACATCCGCTATCTTTCAGGTTCAATGCATGAGCATGTCCTTGCGATCCGTAGCCAATTACGGCAAGCGTTTTCTTTTTAATGGGCCCGATCTTGGCCTCTTTTTTTGTGTATACTTTAGCAGGCATAGCCAGTTTCGTAGTTTTTGGGTTGGTATTTTATTTTAGAAAGGGAAAGAGGGCGATCAATCTTCGATCATACCTCGGCGAAGGGAAACGGTTCCAGTCCGAGCTAACTCGATTACACCAAAAGAATCCAACAAGCCAAGAAATGCCCTGATTTTGTTCTCATTTCCGGTAACTTCAACCACTAGACTTTTCTTGGCGACATCAATAATTTTACCCCTAAAAACATCACAGATTTGGGTGATTTCAGAACGAGTTTTCGAATTAGCTTCAACTTTTACTAAAACCAACTCACGACCTACACCTTCATCGCCAACAAAATTTTCCACTTTGATCACATCGATTAATTTATCCAATTGCTTGATGCATTGGTCTAAGGCTTTCTCATTACCGTTTAGGGTAGCCGTAATCCTGGACCTTCCATCCATATGAGTAGGGCCAACATTTAGGGTGTCGATGTTGAAACCCCGCCCGCTGAAAAGTCCGGCGATTCGAGCCAAAACACCAAACTTATTTTCGACAAGGACGGAAATTACGTGACGCATTTGAAATTTTGAGAGGGTAAAGGGTGGTGGACGGCACAGGACTCGAACCTGTGACCTACTGGGTGTAAACCAGTCGCTCTAACCAACTGAGCTAGCCATCCGGTGAAATTAAAAGAAACGCTTAACAATAATGGGCAATGCTCCCGTGGCAAGCGTGAATCATTCCTCGATGGATCGAACCTGAACACGAATTTTCTTCGGGCCCAATTTTGGAATTGGCAAAGAGCTCTTCTTTCGAGAATCAACTTGAGGAGAAGATAAATTTGGGGTGGGCGGAGATGAATCTCGGGGCGGGGATTCCGATTTTGAAGGTACTTTTCGTGGGCCAATCCGATAACTGGAAGGTAATTTGGGCAAATTCCCAGCTCCGGGTGATGGAAATTTGCTTGCGGGTAGATCGTTGAGACTGGAACCAGCCCTCTGCACTGGAAAGCCAGGTTCTGCCGACCTCCCCTTTCTAAATTGAAAACGATTAATATCTCGAAGAGAGAGATTATTTACTTTTTCCATCCATTCATCCATACGTTGGTTGAGCTTGGCGTAGTATGCATCCCTGAACTCAACCGTTGCGGTGGAGGTGTATCTATCTTCAACCTCCATTCCGCTGACTCTATTTTCTTCTCCAATAATTTTTCCAGGTAGCTGGGCTCTTTCATTTTCAACCTGATTAAGAGGAATTCTCTTCTTAATTAAACCATCAATATCTCGGGTGGTAAACCGCTTTCCTCCGAATGGAGAAAACCGAGTGGGCCATTCGTGAATTTTGATTCTCTTACTGAAGGCATCCGATAATCTTGGCGAGGAATAGAATTTACCAGAAAGATTGCTTTGCTTTCCTTCAAGAAAACCAAGCCTTTTCGTGAAGTCATTAGACTTTTGCTGAGCAAAAAGAAGGCTGCAACTTATCCAGAGTTTAAAAAATAAGTGAAAGGATAGCCTCGACAATTGGCAAATCTGCATGGATAAGAAAAAAATGAAATTTCTCCAATCTGGCAAGCGAATGAAGAAAACAAAATGAAATCTTATCTTAAGCTCTTGGAACATGTCCTCGAAAACGGTGTCAAACGCGATGATCGTACGGGTACTGGAACACGCTCGGTCTTCGGACACCAGGCAAGGTTTCGTCTCGATCAGACTTTTCCCCTGCTAACCACCAAAAAGTTACACCTTAGATCGATTATTTATGAATTACTCTGGTTTCTTAACGGGGATACCAATGTTAAATATTTGCAGGAAAATGGCGTCAGCATTTGGAACGAATGGGCCGATGAAAATGGAGAGCTTGGCCGCGTTTATGGAGCGCAGTGGACCGCTTGGCAAAAGCCAAGTGGAGAATTCGTTAATCAAATCAATCAAGTAATTCAGTCAATTTCGGATAACCCGGATGGAAGAAGGCACATCGTTTGTGCCTGGAATCCGGGTGAACTGGAACTTATGGCCCTGCCCCCTTGCCATGCTCTCTTTCAGTTTTATGTAGCTGAAGGAAAATTGAGCTGTCAACTTTACCAAAGGAGTGCAGACTTGTTTTTAGGAGTCCCCTTCAATATCGCTTCCTATGCTCTTTTGACCATGATGGTAGCCAAAATATGCAAATTACAACCTTATGAGTTCGTGCACACTTTTGGAGATCTTCATCTATACACCAATCATTTTGAGCAGGCAAAGCTCCAGTTAACTCGAGATCCCCGCCCCGGCCCAGTCATGAAAATTCATGGGGATCAGAAAAGGATCACGGATTTTGAATTCGAAGATTTCGAATTAGAAAACTATGATCCACACCCTCCGATCAAGGCACCCATTTCCGTATGAAACAACCATTCAAAGCAATTGTAGCCGTTTCCCAAAATGGAGTAATTGGAAAAAATGGGGATTTGCCCTGGAGGTTAGCAGAAGACCTTAAATGGTTTAAGAAAATTACCATGGGTCATGTGGTTCTCATGGGAAGAAAGACCTGGGATTCCTTACCTTTTCCACTGCCTGGAAGAAAAAATTGGGTAATCAGCAGGAGCCTCGAAAAAAAAGAGGGCATGCAGGTCTTTGGCTCCATTGAAGAAGCAGAGGGAAACCTTGACCCAGAGGAACAAATTTTTGTCATTGGAGGGGGAGAAATTTATGCTCAAACCCTTGCTAAATGCAGAGAAATTTATGTCACTGAAGTTCTGCAGAGCGTGGATGATGGAGATGCATTTTTCCCGAGCATTGAGGAAGATTTTAAAGTGGAGGAAATCCTCGACGAAAATGAGGCGTTCATCTTACGCCGATGGGTCAGAAAACCTTAATAATAAGGCCGTAGCAACCAATAGACCAGAGGCCCGGTGATCGCAACATAGAGCCAAACTGGAAATACCCATCGAGTCATTCTCTTATGTTTATCAAACTGGTGAGTCAGGGCATAGGTAAGCGACATCAAAATAAAAGGAAAACTTAAGGCAGCCAGAGCAATGTGAGTAAGCAAGATGATCAAATAAAAGATTCTTGAGGTTCCAACTTCTTCTTTTTCCATTTCACTTAGAATTCCATCCCCATTCTGATCTCCATAAATCGTAGCAGAAGTGGTAAAATGGTAACAAACATAAGAGAGGAGAAAAATCAGCGAACAGATCAGGGCGATGTAAATCAATCGCTGATGCAAGTGAGCCTTTCTTTTTTTAATCGCTACAATCGCACCGAAAAGAAAAAACGCAGCCAAGGTATTGAGGAAAGCATGAAAAGCAGGTAACGCACTCAGGTCGATACTTTCTGGGATCGGAATTTTTACCGATCTCATCATCCCTACTAATCCAAGGACGGCGATGGTTAGAACCCATACTAAAAGAGTCAGTTTTCGAGCTAAAGGCAAGTTCGGCTCTTTGCCTCGGAATTCTCTAATCTCACTCATGGTACAAGGACTTAGGAATCAACGAGCAAATTAAAAGGGATAAAAGTCTGACCTTCCTTATCCTTGAGCCGTATTTGAGCCCATAGGCGATAAATTCCTTCCCTAGGTGGAACAAAAGAAAAAGTTAATGGGCCGGCATGCGCCTCTTCCAAGGAACGGGGTAAAGTATCTTCGCTTGGATGCAGGTGAGCAAATCCATTCAGTTGCGGATCAAAGGCAACCATATGTGCAAAAGCCCCCATAACTGGAGTCAACTCAACAGGAACCCCATCTTGATTTACTCCATTTAATTCTAGGGATATTTCGCTTCCAATTTTCGCCCGACCGCTTGTCTTCAATGAAAAAGTTTGAGGACCAATTTTTGAAATTAAATTTCCATCCATTTCAACATTCTCTTTCGCTTGGCCCTGTACCTCAAAAGAGGCGGCAAGAAGAACACGTCTCGGGCTTCGGATGGGGATAAAATCAAGAAAAACTTTGTAGGTTCCTCCCATTTCAGGGGTCATGGTAAACCTCCAAGTCCCATCAAATAATTCATCCGCAACTGGGTGCAAATGCTGATAGTCTTCAAGGCTTTGGTTGATTGCCATAAGATGAATCTTCTTGGTATGGCTGCGGGCAACATCGTCGGGCCCAAGTGGAGAGCCATCAAATTGTTTAATGTTGATTTCGAACCTGCATGGTTGGCCGATAATCGGTTTATCGATTGGTTTAAAATCCAAATTCATGGGCCATTTACGAATCGAGAGGTCAACAAACTCAGCATCACCTGGGCCACAGTAATCAAGTTCGCCATCTAAATTGTACGACTCTTTATGTAAGAAATCACAAGGGGTAACCGGCACAGATCGGATCAACCAATATACCAAAATAAATGGTATGCCTAATAGCAAAGATCTCCGAATGGATTTGGGGGTGGACGAGTTGGCCATAGTTTTATTATCCACTTATCCCTGATTGGGTTGTAAACGCGAGAGAAAATCTTTTACGCTCCAACTTTTACCAGGCACTTGGTAGGTAATTTGTCTCTTTGAATTAACGATCATGGTCCGCATCGTGTGGTCTAAGGGTAAACCGTCCTCCTTCTTGCGGGAGATACCAAGCTGCCTGGTCAAATCATCAATAACTGTTTTTCGGGCCGTCCCCAGTTTATAATTCGATTCATCCAAATCATAACCCCGGGCGTACGTTTTTAAAACCCCAGGGGAATCGAATTCAGGGTCAAGAGAAACCGAAAGAAATTGGACAAACGGAATTTTAGTTTTAGCGCTTAGAGATTGTAGTTGTTTCATTTTTCGGGTCGATGCTGGACACATCTCGGCAACAGAACACCGAGTAAATATAAAGTTCAACACTGTGGTAGACCCATCAAAGAATTCGCTTGTTAAGACCTTTCCATTCTGGTCGTACAAAGCGAAAGGGGGGACTTGATCCCCTACGGTTCTGATCACATCTTGTCCCATACTGAGGGTATCTCTCCGAAGTAATCGATTCACATTGTTGAGACGAATGCGTTCTCCGCGGTTATCAGGCCAAACATAATGAAGCAGGTGAGTTTTTCCTAATGATCCTGAGTAAGTCTCCTGCAATTTACCTCTAAAAAATTTGTTTTGGAGAAGGAGTGAAAAATCTCCAGGTTGCACAACAAGTTCTAATTCTTGGGAAGGTGAAAGGTCGAATTTTCTAGCTAAATCAGCCCCAGCTTGCAGAGCTTTAATTTTAACCACGCTTCTATTTTCATCTGCTTGCAGAAGTTCTCCTCTAATTTCTCCTTCCGGTAACGATGACTTTTGCCCGGGGTTATTGTCGATGCTACAAGCAGAAAAGTGGATTCCGATGGAGAAGATTATAAATTGATAAAAAGTTTGGACCAAAAATTTCACAATCTTCAGTTAATTCGCAGATTACAAACAAGCAATTACAAAGCTTTGATTAGCTTCTTTTACGAGTGCAAAGGTTTTGACAATCTTCAGTTGTAATTCTTGATTAGAACTATTATAAAGATCTTCTTGAGTTAATGGAGTCTTCCTCTCCTTATAAGTTCAGCTTTCAATCTCTTATAAGTTTTAATTCACCTTGCTTGCCTCCTGATCAAAATACATTTTAATAGTACCTAACCAACAACCCTGTGAACATCGGAAAAGACATTGCTGCAAAATCAAACCCAGTCTATGGGTCATTGAGTGGTGTTTCCATGAGCGGTCTGTATGAACTTACTAAACCCAGGCTTAGTTTACTGTCTGTATTTACTGCTTCCTTGGGTTATCTGGTCCATGACCCTTTTCGTAGCGATTTTTCTATTTTTATCTGCCTCACCCTTGGCACTGCTATGGCTGCCGCTGGTGCAGCCGTTCTCAACCAATGGATGGAAAGAAATGAGGATGCCCTTATGGAAAGGACCAAAAGCCGCCCGATTCCATCCAAGCTCGTCAGCCCCCTTACCGCCCTCATTTTTGGTATTTTTCTCTGTACGGCTGGACTCCTTATCCTCTGGGCAGGAACCAACCAATGGGCAGCGATCTTAACCTTTGCAACGGTTTCCATATACCTCTTGCTCTACACTCCCCTTAAAAAGAAAACCTCATGGGCTATTGAGATTGGTGCAGTTTCCGGAGCACTTCCTCCCTTAGTTGGATGGGTTGCTGCTGCTAATTATCCTACGACTTATGGATGGATTCTCTTCGGTATTCTCTTCGCCTGGCAACTTCCTCATTTCATGGCGATTGCATGGAATCACAGGTCGGATTACAGCAAGGGTGGTTTTCAGCTTCATATTATGGGAGACGAACAAGGTAGAGCTTTATCTTTGAAAAGTCTTTTTTACACCGTTATTCTCACGATCCTTGTTTTTTGTCCCTACCTCTTTGAAATCAACCAAGCGAAACCTGGTAATTTCTACCTTTTCTCTGCCATTTTCCTCTCCCTATATTTACTTATCCCAGCGATTCGCTTTTTTCTGTCTTCGGATCGCGACTTCCATTCCAAGAAACTCTTCTTTGTTACCATCATTTACTTACCCTTATTGCTTTCTGCCTTGGTAATCGACCGCTACCTTTAATATGAACTATTTCACCCTCAATATGAGAAGATTATTTCATCCACTTCTACGGCTCTACTCCGCCCTCCTTTTTTTATTTTTATACTCGAGTTGTTCCCGTATCGATCACAAGCAGTCTGCTTTAGACCCAAAGGGTTTGGTTTCGCAGAATCAGTATGACATTTTTATGCTTTCCGTTTGGATCACTATTTTTCTTTTTTGTGCAGTTGGTGGATGTTTGCTCTATGTTCTCTGGAGATACCGTGCCAAAAATAAAGAAGATGCCATGGAGATTCCTCCTCAATCTCATGGTAACAGCAAGATTGAAGTTTCTCTCATTTTGGCTTCCGCAGTGGTGCTTGTCATCCTTGCAATCCCTACCTTACAGGGGGTAGTTCTGATGAATCGGGTTCCAGATGCCAACGACGAGGCAACCCTTAAAAAATTAAATCTCGATCGAAGCCAGATTGAAGGTGCCATTACTGTCAATGTTACTGGCAAGCGCTTCTTCTGGATTTTTGAATACCCTCAATACGGAATCGTTACCGCAAACGAATTGGTTTTTCCGGCCAGTAAAGCGATTCGAATCAATTTGAGAACGGAAGATGTCATTCATAGCTTCTGGCTTCCAAAACTTGCGGGCAAAATGGACTTGATGCCCGGCCAAGAAAATTTCCTTTGGTTTATCGCTGATCAGGAAAAAATTCGCTCCGGAAAATCCACCGAGGAAGCCATGCCTTCTGTCTTTGATGGTAAGATGAGGCAGGTAGTCTTTGCTAAACAAAAATTTACCGACGAGTTTGAACCCGTAGGTGGTCTTTTTTATGGGCAATGTGCTGAATATTGCGGGAATTCACATGCTTACATGTCATTTCGGGCACTCGCTCAAACCGACGAAGATTTTGACGCTTGGGTGAAGCGTTTTCAAAATTCCCAGAATCCAAACATGCAGCCAATGTCTTACAACCCAGAAATGGAATATGACAAAGACTCGATCATAACCTTTGCAGATGATTCACTCGGCGAAAACTCGGTTCGTGAATATCGTTCCACGAAAAAAATTGCCAAAGGTGAATCTCCCAACCTATCTGCCAAGTCTTGGGAAAAAGCACATTCCGACAATTATGAAATTGGAAAACAACTTTTTTCTTCCCTTCAATGTGTTCAGTGCCATGCCGTCAATCGTACCGGCATTGGAGCCAAAGGTCCCAACCTTACCCTCTTCGGCTTGCGTACTTCTCTTGCGGCAGGTTGGATGAGAAATGATGAGGAAAGCCTTGCAGATTGGCTCAAGAATTCAAATGAAGTAAAATTTGGAAACCTCATGTGGAATGGTGAAGGTGTGGACGACAATCACCCATTGAGGCAACTCGAAGATGACGATGTGAAAGTTAATCAACTTGTTGAATATCTCCTCGAACAAATTTAAATTTAAACTTATATAATATTATGGCCATTGAATCTATAGATTATGTTTCACCTGAAACAAAAACTAAAGTTGAGGAGCAAGTTCTTTTCCGTCCAGGACAGCACGCCTCAGGTATCGTTGACTGGCTAACCACCATCGATCACAAAAAAATTGGATTGATGTATGGACTTGCCGCTCTCTTTTTTCTGATTATCGGGGGTGCACAAGCTTTATTGATTCGATCCCAACTTTGGGACCACAATATGGAAGTATTGACCAATCGACAATACAATCAAATGTTTACCATGCATGGCACCACCATGGTTTTTCTTGTGATTATGCCCTTAAGTGCTGCTTTTTTTAATTTCATCATGCCCCTTCAAATCGGAGCACGGGATGTTGCTTTCCCTAGAATGAACACTCTCAGTCTGTGGTGTTTTATGGGTGGAGGAATCATTCTCAATCTCAGCTGGTTTTTTACGGGCGGATCCCCTGCTATCGGATGGTTTGGTTATGCCCCGCTTACTGACACTAGGTTTGCTGAGGTGGTTGGGGACATGGGACCTGATTTTTGGATCTTTTCCCTCCAAGTGTTGGGAATTGCCTCCCTACTCGCTTCCTTTAATTTCATTACCACCATAATCAACATGAGGGCCCCTGGTATGACGATGATGCGTCTTCCAGTCTTCACTTGGATGACATTAATTGTCAGTTTTTTGTTGATTCTAGCATTACCTGCAATAGCCATCGCCTTAGCGGAGTTGATGTTTGACCGTAATTATGGCACCAACTTTTTTGATTTTCTTGAGGGAGGAAAACCCCATCTCTGGCAACATTTATTTTGGATTTTTGGTCACCCCGAAGTTTATATTTTGATTTTACCAGCCATGGGAATTGTTTCTGAAGTTATCCCTGTGTTTTCTCGTAAACCCCTTTTTGGATATGGCTTAATTGTTTTCTCTGGTGCCATTATCGGATTTATGGGTTTTGCAGTTTGGAGCCACCACATGTTTACTACAGGTATGGGAATTGTGGCAACCTCAGCCTTCTCCATCTTAACGATGTTGATTGCAATTCCCACTGGTGTTAAAATCTTCAATTGGATTGGGACCATGTGGGGAGGGAAAATTCGTTTTGATACCCCCATGCTTTTTGCTCTTGGTTTTATAACCATGTTTATGATTGGAGGGTTTACTGGCATTATGCACTCTTCCGTTCCTATTGATGCCCAACACCAGGATACTTATTTTGTTGTCGCCCACTTCCATTATGTTCTCATCGGAGGTGCTCTTTTTGGACTCTATTCTGGTTTTTACTATTGGTTGCCCAAAATGTCAGGACGTTTATTGAATGACAAATTGGGAAAATTGGTTTTTTCAATGATGTTCATCGGTTTTAACCTTACATTTTTCCCCATGCACTACCTTGGCATGATTGGTCAGCCAAGAAGAACCCATAGTTACAACGAAGGGCACGGTTTCGAAACTTGGAATCAGATTGCTACCATTGGTGCTTTTATTCTCGGAGTTGGGGTCCTCATTGGGATTTATCAATTCGTTTCCGCCTTTTTCAACAAGAAATTGAAACCAGCTGGTAAAAACCCTTGGGATGCACGAACCTTGGAATGGACTCTTTCTTCTCCAGTGAAAGAATATAACTTTGCACGCACTCCAATCATCAAAACTAAAGACCAAGCTTGGGAAAACAAGTACGGGGAGAGGGATAAACATTCCGAAAAAGAACCTCTGGATGACCATGGTGTGCACATGCCTGACCGCTCATGGTCTCCGCTGATAACTGCGTTCGGTATTGTTTTTTTAGCTTTAGGTCTTCTTTTCAGCAGGACGGTTAATGAGCTTGGAGAACTTGACCGTAGCTACAACATGGCAATCGCTGGTGGAGGTGTCTTCATCCTCGGTGTTATAATGTGGGCACTTGAAGGCCCAGGTGGATATCATCTCTTTCCCAAAGAAGAAGAGGAGTAATTCCTCATTCAATCACTACCAATCACATGAGCGAGTCGCACGCATTAGAGCACCACGAACCCATTACCAGTACTGGCGTTCCCAACAAAAAAATCCTGATGTGGGCCTTTTTAGGTTCTGACTGCATGTTCTTTGGAACCCTGATCTCTACTCATTTAATTTACCGAAAGATTTCCGCAACTGTTGGTAGTAATTACTTAGATATCCGAGATGTTTTTGACATTGAACTTACTTCCTTCAGCACCTTCATTTTACTCGCCAGTTCTTTATTCATGGCGCTTGCGGTTTCAGCGATTCACAAAGGAAATTTAAACAGCACTCGCCTAATGCTTTTTGGGACTATTATTTTCGGTCTCATCTTCCTCGCTTGTCAAGTTTATGAGTTTACACATTTCGTTCACGCCCCCGGTAATGAACTTACTTTATCCTCCTATCGCGGTGAACCCCATGTTTTTGGTTCCACTTTCTATGTGCTTACTGGTACTCATGGTACCCATGTTGCAATTGGTGTCTTTTGGCTCTTGGGATGGTTTCTTTATTCCTTTACGGGTAAAATGAGTGTAGCTCACGCCATTGATGTTGAATGCTGTGGTCTATATTGGCACTTTGTGGATATTGTCTGGATTATTATCTTTCCAGTAATTTATCTGATGGAATATGCTTTTTAGCATTTTCTTGAAAATAACATAATTTACTCTATCCTCCTTCCATTATGAGCGGACATTCCGAAGACCCAGTTGCAGAAGAGAGCAAACGATTCTTTACTTTTTTTAATCTCTCCATGGCTTTAGTTGCCATCACTGGAATTGAAGTTGTAATTATTTATGTCAAACCGATTGGAGGTGCCGCTATTATAGGCGTCTTATTTTTAACCTCTATTGTAAAATTTATCGGCGTGATTTGGTGGTTTATGCATCTTAGGTGGGACAAAATTGTCAACACTGTCCTCTTTTTACTAGGCCTTGTAATTGCCCTCGGTACTTTTTTTGCCGTAATTTACATGGGGGATACTCATCCTGTAATCGAAAAATTTGAAGTCACCGCTTTCACTCAAGATTGGAAAGCAGAAAAGGCTTACACAAAAGATGAATTTGTAAAAGTGGGTGAGAATTTCTTCCAATCAAATTCGGATCACAACTCCTCAGAAAATTTCGAACAGAATTCAAATTTATGGGACCAAGTAGATGGAATCCCCCATCAATTTTCCTGGAAAATTACTCAAGCGGATACCGTGGAAATCCACTCTGAAAAACCTGAAAATCCATTCTTTCTACAATTCTTCCCTACCGACCAAGAAATCGTAGAAGGATCGCAAGTATCTCTCCTTTCGCAATCCGCAACTACTGAAGATTTTAGGATCAAAGTCCGATCTGAAGCTTTTTGGACTGAAAATTAATAAGCTAGCTTTTCGTTTTCCTTTTCCTCAATAGACTGTGTTGGCTTCACCAATGTCCAACTCACCCATTACCCTCAGCCACTGGCACACCGAGCCCGCACTCATTGCCGGTATTTTATTTGTTTGCTGGGCATATTCAGTTCTAGTTGGTCCGATTCGTTCGAAAAGCAATCCGAATGCCCCTCATACCGCTCGTTATGCATATTGGTTTGCTGCTGGTATCATAACTTTTTATCTGGCAGTGGGATCTCCTTTGGATCCGCTTGGGGAAAATTACCTTTTTTTTGCCCATATGATTCAGCACAATATCCTAATGTACTTGAGTCCTCTTTTTATTCTGCTCGGTATTCCCCACCAGATATTGGATGAATTTTTAGAGAAAAATGTGGGAACCCGCAAAATCCTCAAATTTCTTGTTCATCCCATCATTGCTGGGCTTCTCTTTACCTTGGTTTTTTCCTTCTGGCATTTCAGTGCTTTTTACGAGGCTGCAATTCGGGATAAAACTCTTCACATGGCAGAGCACCTTTCAATGTTTTTCACCTCCATCCTAATGTGGTGGCCATTATGCAGCCGATCTAAGCTTATTCCAGCCCTTCCCTTTGGTCTACAAATACTTTACATTTTGGCCCTCATGCTCGGCCAAACCCCCATCTTTGCCATTCTTACTTTCTCCAAGGAAGTACTTTATGACACCTATTTTTATGCGGAACGGATTATGGATATTAGTCCACTGGAAGACCAAAAAACTGGGGGTGTTCTGATGAAGCTCGCGAACATGATTGTCTCCGTCGGGGTTATTTCATCCGCCTTCTACAGATGGTCTAAAAAGCAACCCGTTTGAGGGGCAGTTTACCCCAAGGCTTTTTTTTACAACCTTGAAACTAAAAGCTCCCGTTCAAAAAGCATTTCTTTAGGTAAGAATTCCGATAATTGCAGAAACAGTTCTTCATGCCTCAAGGTCTGCATCCGTAGGCTCTCAGGTTCAATGAACATTAATTCATTCCATTGCTCTTGATCAAATTCCATCCCCGACCAGTCGAGATCCTCTCTTTCCGGGGACCAACCCAAGGGCCCCTCATGAGCTTTCCCCTTACCGGTTGATCGTTCCACGATCCATCTTAAAACTCTCATGTTATCCCTAAATCCCGGCCATAAAAATTTTCCATCTTGATCTTTTCGAAACCAGTTAACATGAAAAATTCTCGGTTTCTCCTTCAAGATCTTCCCCATCTTTATCCAATGCCTAAAGTAATCGCCCATGTTGTAACCACAAAAGGGAATCATAGCCATGGGGTCCCTTCTTAAATTACCCAAAGCACCTTCCGCCGCTGCCGTGGTCTCGGAAGCCAAGGTTGCCCCGAGATAAACACCGTGATTCCAGTTAAAGGACTGATAAACAAGAGGAATATCCGACATCCTTCGTCCACCAAAAATGAAGGCTGAAATCGGTACGCCTTGCGGATTTTCCCAGTCTGGATCAATCGTAGGGCACTGAGAAGCTGGAGAAGTGAAACGAGCATTGGGATGAGATGCAGGTCGTTCACTATTAGCTGTCCATGCTTCCCCTCTCCAATCAGTTAGTTTGGCTGGAGGTTCTTCGGTCAATCCTTCCCACCACACATCCCCGTCTTCGGTAAGGGCGACATTCGTGAATAGACTATTTTCCTTCATCGACTCCATTGCATTTGGGTTGGTCTCCCAGGATGTCCCCGGAGCAACCCCAAAAAAACCGGCCTCGGGATTGATCGCCCGTAGCATTCCATCTTCATCGGGCTTTAGCCATGCGATATCATCCCCAACGGTTGAAACTTTCCAGCCCTTCATAGAATCCGGTGGAATCAACATGGCCATATTGGTCTTTCCACAGGCACTCGGGAATGCACCAGCCACATAAGTTTTTTCTCCTTCCGGGTCTTCCAGACCCAGAATTAACATGTGTTCAGCCATCCATTCATTATCCCGGGCCATACAAGAAGCAATACGAAGAGCTAGGCACTTCTTACCAAGGAGAGCATTTCCCCCATAACCACTACCATAAGAAACTATGGTCCGCTGCTCTGGGAAATGTACGATGTAAGTATTTTCAGGATCGCAAGGCCAGGCTACATCCTCTCTACCATCCTTTAGAGGAAAGCCTACGGAATGAAGACATGGGACAAAGAAATCGCGTTCCCCCATATGATCCAATACTTGCTGCCCCATTCTCGTCATGATTTTCATATTGAGGACCGCGTAGGGTGAATCGGTTACCTGAACTCCAAATTGAGAAATAGGAGAACCAAGAGGTCCCATACAAAAAGGAATGATGTACATGGTCCTGCCTTCCATAGAACCACGGAACAACTTCTTCAGCCGTGCCCGCATTTTCCTGGGCTCTTCCCAATTATTGGTGGGACCAGCATCATCTTTTCCGTAGCTACAGATAAAAGTTCGACTTTCCACCCTAGCCACATCTCTTGGGTCCGATCGTACCAGGTAACTATTGGGTCGCATTTCATGATTTAAGGCAATCATCGCACCTTGATCTATCATCTTCTTACAAAGATCATCCCATTCCTGATCGGAACCATCACACCAGTGAACATCCGTGGGGCCGCACATCTCGACCATCTTATCCAGCCACTTCAACAAGGGTGCATTCTTGGTCTTACTTCGATCATAGCGAGGTGTTGTTTTTTCCATAGAATCTATGCGGTAGTGATCCGAACTGAAATAGTCAAACTTTCCTCAAATTTTCATTCGTTTTGAAAATAATAGAGCTTCGATCTAAATCGGGTTTGCCAATCCACCGATGAAGTATTACCTCATAGAACGCACCTTCAATTTATGAGTAATTCAGTCAAGATTAGAAATGCCGTATTGGCCTTAGAAGACGGAAGTATCTTCCGAGGGTTTTCTTTTGGAGCCTCCACTACCGTGGTTGGAGAAGCGGTCTTCAACACCGGAATGACTGGGTACCAGGAAACCCTCACCGACCCTTCCTATTTTGGACAAATCGTCACCATGACCGCCCCTCAAATCGGGAATTACGGAATCAATCCTGAAGATGAAGAATCCGATGGCCCAAAGGTTGCTGGTTTCGTGGTTCGGGAACTGAGCCCAGTGGTTAGTAATTGGAGAGCCAATGAATCCTTAGATGAATACCTTAAAAAGCATTCCATCCCCGGGATTGAAGGGGTAGATACCCGAGCGATTACCAAAAGGATTCGAGTTCATGGTGCTCTCAAGGCTTGCCTGTCCACGGAAGGAATAAGTGATGAGCAAGCAATGGAAAGGGCCAAGCAATCGACTGGTATCGAAGGTCAAGATTTCGTTAAGGAAGTCACTTGTGCTGCATCCTTTACCTGGGATCCAGATGGAGAAAAGAGTAAAACCTTTACGGTTGAAGGTACTGATTTGGCGAAAGAATACTCCCACTCGAATGAAATTCATAAATTGGTAGCCTTTGACTTTGGTGCAAAACGGGCGATTTACAAAAACCTCAAGAATCATGGGTTTGAAGTGATCGTATTACCCGCGGATGCAACTGCGGAAGAGGCTCGCTCTCATAACCCGGATGGCATCTTCCTCTCCAATGGTCCGGGAGACCCCTCCGCTTTGGGTTATGCCCACAAAACGGTGCAATCTCTTTTACCAGACTTTCCAATATTCGGGATCTGTTTAGGTCATCAAATCCTGACCCACGCGATCGGAGCCGGAACCTATAAATTAAAATTCGGACATCGTGGAGGTAATCAACCCGTTCAAAATATCGAAACCGGACGGGTTGCCATCACTTCTCAAAATCATGGATTCGCTTCCGACCAGAAAAAGTTGGAAGCCATGGGTGCAATCGTGACTGAATTCAATCTCAATGACCAAACCGTCTCCGGTATGAGGTTGAAAAACCTACCTGTTTTCTCGGTTCAATACCATCCCGAAGCGGCTCCTGGGCCCAATGATGCTGCTCATTTATTTGCCGCCTTTCATCAGTTAGTGGGCGAAGAAAAAAAGCAAAAGGCCACGGCATAGTCCATCCTCGGTTATGGGTCAAAAATGCGGGCTGATTTATGACAACTACTACGAAAAGCACGATACCGGCCTAGGTCACCCCGAAAGCCCAATGCGGGCTACACATGTTTACAAAGCTTTACTCCAGCAAAACCTCATCCAATCAAGCTCAGTTCTGCAACCAGAACCGATTGATGAAATACATCTCAGCTTGGCTCACGATCCCAAATACCTAGCCCAAGCAAAACGAGACATCGAGGAAGGCTTAAAAACTTTGACCACTGGAGACACCTCGGTCTCTCAAGATTCGTGGTCGGTTGCCCTGCGAGCTTCTGGTTCCGCATGCCTTGCAGTCAAGGAGGTCTTTTCTGGTAAGCTTACTCGTGCTTTCTGTGCCTCTCGCCCTCCGGGGCATCATGCAACCGCAGCAAAAGGAATGGGTTTTTGTATCTTTAATCATGTCGCACTTGCTGCACGCTACGCCCAAAAAAAATATGGCGTGGGCAAAGTTTTAATCGTCGACTGGGATGTACATCATGGCAATGGCACCCAAGATATTTTTTACGAAGACGAAACCGTCTTCTTTATGAGCTCCCACCAATCACCTTGGTATCCAGGTACGGGTGCAAAATTTGAAACCGGGACCGGAAAGGGATTGGGAAGTACCCTCAATTTCCCTTTGCCTGCAGGTAGTGGAAGAAAGGAAATTGTGGAAGATGCTTTTGGAAATGAATTACAAAAAAGAATGAATACATTTCGCCCTGAATTAATCCTCATTTCGGCTGGATTTGATTCCCGACAGGGCGACCCACTCGGACAATTCACTCTGGAAGATCAGGACTTTGCAAATTTGACCGATATCATTTGTGATCTCGCCGGTGAGTTCTGCCAAGGAAAAGTGATTTCAATTCTGGAAGGAGGCTATGATTTTGGCGGGTTGGCCAAGGCAGCAAACGCCCATTTTAAAGCACTCTCCACCTTTTAAAAAAACTTTTTTAATAATTTTTAGACAAAATGAAAAAGTAGGACTATACTAAAACATAAAGATAAAACGGATATGATCTGCGCCTTCGTCAAAATAATTAAACACTACCCGTAAAGGGAAGGAATGCGGACTTAACAGTCGCGAAGTCTTTTAAAAAACACCGCTTCGGCGGTGTTTTTTTTGTTCTCTTTCTTGACTTCCTGATCTTCTAAATCAATTGAATGTTGGATATGTTACGCGGAATTTCACCTTTAATCAGTCCACAGCTTCTCGAAACCCTTCATCGTATGGGTCATCACGATGAAATCATCTTTGGAGACGCCCATTTTCCCGGCGAAAGTAAAAATAAAAATGTCATTCGAGCTGATGGTCTTGGTATCGAAGACCTTCTGCAGGCAATTCTTCCCCTATTCGTACTCGATCATGCCGTGCCCCATCCAGTGGTGATGATGGAACCGGTGGCCGAAGATAGATCCTCTCAAGTTATTATGGAGAGTTATCAAAAAGTCAGAGATAGCTACTCCGAGATTATCCATTTCCACAATCCAAAGATCGCAGACATCGAGAAAATCGATAAATTCGATTTTTATAAAAGGGCGGAAAAAGCTTTTACCGTGGTGATGACCGGAGACCTTAGAATTTATGCCAACCTACTCCTTGTCAAAGGAGTAACCACTTGGGAATCCTAAGAGTTTTTAAAATTTAGCCCCGGGATTTACCACCGGAAATATTTACCGTGGTTCCGTGTAAATAGGAAGCCCGTTCCGAAGCCAGGTAGACCACTAAGTCCGAAACTTCGGAAAGCTTTCCACTACGACCTAGAGGTATGGAAGAAACGGATCCATACTTGTTTCTTAGCTCTTCTACGGTAATTCCACGCGTGTAGGCCAAAGATTCTTCATAAGGCAAACTTCGCATTCCCGTAGTTTCCATAATCCCAGGAGCGACCCCTATCACCCTCACACCTGACTTACCTAATTCCTTGGCCCATGAACGGGTTAAATTATGATTGGCCGCTTTGGTGGCAGCGTAAACACTCTGCCCTTCACTCCCTTCCATACCAGACTCCGAAGACATATTAATCAAAACGCCACCGGTTCCACTGGCCAACATTTGACGGGCTGCGGCTTGGGCAAAAAGAAACTGTCCCTTTACATTGACCGCAAAGACTTTATCCCAAACCTCTTCCGTTAACTCTTCCTTGCCCGTTGGATCGACGAGAAGGCGGGGGATATTGATTCCAGCATTATTGACCAAGACATCGACCGAGCCCCACTTCTCAACCGCATGCTCGACCACGGATACAACCTCTGACTTCTTGGTGACATCACATTTTACAAAATCCACTTCCCCACTGCCTTCAGCACCTGCTTCTTCAACTGCTTGCTTGCCAGTATCTTCAGCAAAGTCGGCGATCATGACTTTGGCCCCGACTTCTACAAAACCCTTGGCTACCTCCAAGCCGATTCCTGCGGCTCCACCGGTTATGATCACTACTTTATTTTCTAAATTCGTCCAACTCATCAGGTCTTCTTTCTTTTTTCTGGTATTTCTATTTTAAGACAGGTTTAAAGGGTAAGGTAAGCCATAGCCATGGTAGATCGCTTCTTCTACACTTCGGGCCCAGACATTTCCAGTAGAGTCCAAAGCATTCGCCCCCTCGAGTAATGCCTGACGGGAAACTCCATTGCATGATTCTGCTGCGAGCCGAAAAGCGTCCGCATTACATTCGACATAGGGCAAATCTTCCAGTTCAGCAAAAGCGTAAAAGGAACCAAAGGGCTGTGCTGATTCGACTTCATCCATCATCTTTGGAACATTTCGTAGCCCACAAACCCCTTTGACCATCCAGTCAAAAGAAACCGGTTTGCTCGCCTGAACAAGCATATCATCGGCATGCGGCTCAGATGTGTTGGTCATGTGCCAAGGAATATTCTTACCACAAATTTGATGACGGGTTACATAATGGGCATTCTTTGAGCGAATCTTAGCAACCAGTTCCCCATCAATAAAATTGACTGCCGCAGATCGGGCCAGAAGGGTTTCAATTGCTTCGTAGTCTGCTTTCGCTTCCTCTCCGGAACCGGCAATAAAAACATCCGTAAATCCGCCTTCTTCCAGGGTGCAGGAGTTAAAACCTTCCCGACTCTCTCCCTTGAGAGAAAAAAGGACCGGAGTTCCAGGTGGAAGGGATTCTAAGTAGGCAGATTCTCTTTCTGAATTCGACTCGAATCCAAGGAGCGCAACCCGTGGTTTTTTTGCCAAACCCCGATGCCTGGTGGGATCATTGGGGGAAAGGTTATGATGCATCTCATTCATTTGAGAGTTCACCTCATCTTCAAAAGAGCTGTACTCTGGAGCTCTGGAAATCGGCATGGAAAATGTAAGCTCTGCATCTACAGCTCCGGCATAACTGTTTAAATTACCGCCCTCCGCCATAATCGAACTCGCCTGTTCATAAGTTTCAGCCGAAGCGTAATTGGTCCACACCACCTGCGGACGACCAAATTCCATCAGTTTAGAGATAATCGCGGGATCCTTACGCTCGATCAGAACCACTCGGGTACCCCGTTGGCGTAAATCCTTGATCAGGGCATATTCCTCCATTTCATCCAACTTCGCCTGTGAACCGGTGATGTAAACTACCGGGGGTAAGTCCTCATCCGGCACGCTTGCTACAATCGTCAAGTTGATCATTGCCATCCGGGCAGTTCCAGAGAGATATGCCACAATTGCCCGGGCTGGGACGCCGTATTCAAATTGACCCTCTTTGCCAATCGTAAATATGTGCTTATTGGTTCCGTAATTACAGGCAAAGGGCTCAGCATGGGCCAAGGTAACTAAGCTGGTATCTGTTTTCGGGGAAACAGGATTGAAAAAATTACCAAAGCCCTGAGCTTTCACAAATGCCGGAGCAGTACCAGGAACAATATTGAATTGACGAAGACCGCCGAGGTAACGGTAGGAATAACCGAGGGAAGAAAGGACGCCGTCCTTGCTAGGTTTAAAAGTTAATGGATCAATTGGCTCGGTTGCGTGTCCCGGTGTCACTACCACCACATCACCGGGCACAACATTGGAACCAGCCGGTGCTTCCAGAACTAATTGTAAAGTCTCATGACCCAGGGCGATCCGATCGACTCCAGAAGGGACTCGAGCGTGAGAATCAAACTGGCGAATGGCTTTGGCATCCGAAGCACATCGACAATTCCCAAAGCTTGCTAAAAGATAATTTTCTCCCGATAAACTCTCGGACAACAATTCATCCTCCAGAACTTCTACTTGATTCGGGCCGGTCAGGTAAACCCCATGATGAGGAGAACGGGCAGATTGAGCCAGCTGTTTTGCTCTTTCAATTTTGGTAATCGACATAGAAAAAAGATTGGTAATTAACTGGAAGGTGGTCCATCTGGATAATACATTTCCTCTAAGCTGGACCACTCACCAGGCGCACCCGGTAAAGGTAAACCCCGGGTCTTCATAATATTACCCATGTCTTTGAGGTCTTCATAACCAATTTCCTTAATATTACCCCCTAAACTACGGGCATGAATAATATGCAATGCGGTCATTTCCAATAAGTCCGTACACATTTGGGCCCATTTAATATCCCAAGGAGTGAGAAAAACATAACCATGATTTTCCATGAGAAAACCATTATACTTGGGAAGGAAAGGTAGAAAATTATCGGCTAATTTTTGAGTGAGTGGCTCCCCGTAAGGAACGACTGGAACCGGACCGACCTCGGTGATCGTTTCCGGAAACAGGGGGCGCATATGATAATTCTTCGAGTCCGAGATCGCAAAGGCATTGAGATGAGGTGGGTGGCAATGAAGAACCGCTTGGGTATCTGGACGTTCACGAAAAAAGTTAACATACATCGGAGTCTCTCCAGTGGGTTTAACTTTTCCTTCAATGGTCTCTCCCGCTCGGTTGATGAAGACAACATTTTCTCGGCTTACATCCCCTTTGTTATGTTTGGTGGGGGTAATCAGGATCACATCATCATCAAGCTTCCAGGCAAGGTTTCCACCATGCCCGGTAACATAATGCTTCGTTGCTAAATGATGGCAGACACCGACAAAAGTATCCACTTGATCAGAGAATTTTTCCAGATAACTCATAAGATGATTAAATTAAGATTTAGGATATAATTACACACCTTCTTTGTGTCTACGAATCAATTCGCCCGTGGTTGGGTTGGTGCTCATGACATGACCTGTTAACGGAATAATTCTTTGATTAATTGCATCTAACATCCAAGAGGGCTGGGGGAAGAAATCGGATTCAACTTCAGCACATGGAGTGATCCAGTTTCGCGATCCTACCACCACCGGTGGGGCGTCCAGTTCATCAAAAGCCAACTGACTGAGGTTAGATGCAATATCCTGCATTACCGATCCCCGTTCACAAGCATCCGAGGAAAGTAGCACTTTACCGGTCTTACGGACCGATTCAATCAAAGGTTCATAATCCAGGGGTGTAATGGATCGGCAGTCGAATACATCTGCAGAAACGCCATACTTTTCCTGCAAGGTATCCGCTGCTTCCAAAGCCCGATATAGGGTAGCTCCCACGGTAATAATGGTTATATCGTTCCCCACCCTGCGTTGGGCCGGCGGGCCAAAAGGTACTTCATAATAGCCTTCGGGCACTTCCTTTTCGAAAAGTTCCCCAATATCATAAAGTCTCTGGCTTTCGAAGAAAACAACCGGATCACTTCCCGCCAATGCCGTATTCAACATGCCCTTGGCATCGTATGGGGTCGAGGGAAAAACCACTTGTAAACCCGGGATATGACTGCATATGGCACACCAGTCCTGAGAGTGCTGGGCTCCGTACTTTGATCCGACGGATACCCGTAATACAACCGGCATCTCCAGGATACAGGCCGACATACTCTGCCACTTCGCCAATTGATTAAAGATTTCGTCCCCTGCTCTTCCCATAAAGTCACAGTACATCAATTCTACTAACGCTCGCCCTCCTTCGAGGGCATATCCCACCGCAGAACCAACAATCGCAGCCTCCGAAATAGGAGAATTAAACAGGCGATGATACGGTAAAGATTCAGTTAATCCCCGATAACATGCAAACGCTCCCCCCCAATCCCGGTTTTCTTCTCCGTAAGCAACCAAGGTCGAATCTTTTTGAAATCGATGAAATGCGGCTTCAAAGATCGCATCCCGATACTGAAAGACCTTATTTTTCGAGACTGGTTTTCCATCAATGACTCCAGCCCGGGACTTCTTCGCCAAGGCTTGCACCCGTGGATTTTCGGCAGCCGCAAGGGTAAGTTCCGGAGTACGCTCCGGATCGTAGCTCTCGACTTTCCGCTTTGAAAACATCAGTCCACCAATTTCTTCCGAAGGTAATCTCGGAGAAACTTCCAAATCGGAAGCTAAGCGGAAAGCTTGAGTCATCGCCTTGGTGGTTTCTTGCTTACGCTCTTCGATCGCTCCTTCAGATAAAATTCCTGCGTCGATTAATTCCTGCGAATAGGCCTTCAAGGGATCAATTGCCTGCCAAGCCTCAATTTCTTCCTTCACCCGATAAGAAGATGCGTCCGAGGGAGAATGACCGGAGTATCGATAGGTAATGGTTTCAAGTAATACCGGACCTCCTCCTTGCTCCAACAATTCTTTCTTTCTGCGGATCGCATCGACGACCGCAAGCGGGTTGTAACCGTCTACCCGTTCGGCATGCATCGAGTCAGGATTTACCCCGGCACCGACCCGGGCAAGGTAATCAAAGGCCATGGTTTCACCCGCGGTTTGACCACCCATGCCATAAAAATTATTCATGAAGTTAAAGATAATGGGCAAGCCTCCCTTCATGGAATCCTCCCAGAGTTCATGAAATTGTCGCATCGATGCAAAATTCATCGCTTCCCAGGTCGGCCCGCACCCCATCGAGGCATCACCCACATTGGCAATTACAATACCGGACTTGCGGTTGCATTTCTTGAAAAGTGCGGCCCCCATTGCGATGTCCGCAGAACCCCCTACAATCGCATTATTAGGAAGGATTCCGAAAGGAGGAAAGAATGCGTGCATCGAACCACCCAAGCCACGGTTGAAACCATTTGCCCGGCCAAATACTTCTGCCAAGGCACCATAAAGTAAAAAATTACGGGCCAAGTCTTTGACATTTTCTGCGCCTTCTTTTTCAACCACCCGGAAACAATCTCCACCCAGGAAATTCTTCATTACTTCCATTAAGCTATCATCATCAAGCTTTCGAATCGCAGACATTCCCTTCGCCAAAATTTCTCCGTGGGATCGGTGAGATCCAAGAATGTGATCATCCACCCCAAGAAGAAATGCCTGGCCGACTGCGGATGCTTCTTGACCAATTGAAAGGTGGGCAGGTCCCTTGTGATCGTATTCGATCCCTTCATAAGAGCCTTGGGTTTTAATACTTTGCAGCATGTTTTCAAACTCCCGGATCAGGAGCATGTCCTCATAGATGCCTAAAATGGCTTCCGCTCCAAAAGTTTCCACTTCTTTGCTGAGATCGTTTTGGTACTGGTTAAGGGGAACTTCAGCAAAGGGGACAGTTCCCGCTTTACGTTCCTTGGCTGGTTCAACGATTTGTGACTTCGGCATATCAAATAAGAATTAAAGGTTTCGTAAATAGTGAATAGTTGGATCGATCATCGCACCGCCATGAAAACATCTTTCATAATTTCTGAAGTGGTCGGGTGCGGAAAGACAATTTCTTCGATTTCTTCTTCCCGGAGTTCAGTCTCCATCATCGCGGTGGCACCAAAAATCATTTCGGAACAAGCACCACCCACCATATGGACCCCAAGCAATCGGTTGGTGCCATCTTCCAGCACCACTTTACAAAGCCCGGCTTCTTCCGGATTTTCCGCAATATAGCGGGCATTGATCGCCATGGGAATCCGCCCGGTACGAGTCTTGATTCCACGCTCTTCCGCTTCCTCCTTGGTCAAACCAACCACCGCTACCTCCGGACTGGTGTAAACCACGGCAGGCATGGTATCATGACGAATTTGATCGGTTTGACCGCTGATGTTGTTGACCACGACCTCACCCATTCTACTGGCGGCATGAGCAAGCCATGCCTGCCCCGTAACATCCCCAGCAGCCCAAATGCCTGGCACATTGGTGGCTCCCCGGTCGTCCACCTTAATTCCATGCGGGGAGAATTCTAAGCCGAGATCCTCCAGTCCCAAGTTGGTTACATTAGGCCGGCGCCCGGTAGCGACCAGAACAAGATCACCCTCAATTTCCCTGGATTCCTTCCCATCGCTATATTGGACGGAATTGGCTCCGATTTCTTCCACCTTGCAACCCAGCTGAAAATCGACGCCTTTCTTGGCCAATTCCTTGCGTAAAGTTCCCGCGATCTCTCCATCTAAATTGGGACAGATTTCCGGCATCGCTTCCAGCACGGTTACCGGAACATCGACCGAGGCAAACATACAGGCAAATTCACAACCAATCACGCCTCCCCCTACCACGATCAAACGATGGGGTAAACTTTCCCGCTCCAGGATTCCGGTAGAATCCACCACATGCTCCTGCTCGATTCCAGGAATGGGGGGAACCGCTGGGGAAGAACCGGTACAGATTAAAATATTATCCGCCTCATGCTCTTCTCCATTGACCTCAATTTTCCGGTTTGGCTTCAGGATGGCTTCGCCGTCAACCACATCTATCTTGTACTTCTTCATTAAGCCTGCGATGCCCGCACGCATTTTATCCATCACTCCATTTTTGTGGGAATGTGCCTGGGGGAAGTCAAAATTTAGCCCTTCAACGGTCACACCGAAGACCGAACCATGCTTGGCATGATGATAAGTCTTGGCTGCTTGTAAAAGCGTCTTGGAAGGAACACACCCCTCATTGAGACATACCCCTCCCAGTTTTTTCTTTTCGACGAGCAGGGTCTTGAGCCCTGCACCGGCCGCTTTCTTGGCGGCGACATATCCGGCTGGACCGGCGCCAATCACTGCAAAATCGTATTTCATTTCTCTAAGTTTTATTTCTATCGTATTGGGTTAAAAGGTAGGAGACTAGATCCCTGGGTTCTCTTCGAGGTTCTCCACTAAGGTTTGCAAAAAGCGAGCGGCTGGGGCACCATCCACGCCTTGGTGATCAATGGTCAAACTCAAGGGCAAGGTATCCACATATTCAATGGCTCCACTCTCGGTTCGCTTCGGCTTAAGGGCAATGCCACCGACTCCAAGAATCGCAACTTCTGGAGCATTGAGCACGGGGGTGAAATTCTCCACTCCCAACATTCCTAAATTGGTCAGAGTAAAGGATCCACCACTCAAGTTATCCGGAGAAATACTTCCTTCCCGGCAAGCACCGGCCAACTTTTTAACTTCCGCGGAAATTTGTTCGATGGATAAATCGGATGCATTCTTGATCACCGGCACCAATAAGCCACGCTCCGTATCCACCGCCACACCAAGGTGGACTTTTTCAAAGGTGGCTATGCGATTGCCAAGAAAATGAGCATTTAATTCAGGATGGGTCTGCAAGGCCTTAACGATCCCATGGGCAATGATGTCATTGAGTGAGACCTTGGACTGCCCAGCTTCCAAACGCTGGGCCCGATACACTTGAGCCTGGGTCAATTCGAAGGATGTATGGAGGGTGAGCTGGGCGGTACTCTGGAGAGATTCGATCATGCGCTCAGCAATGACCTTTCGGATTCCCTTAACCGGTGATATTTCAGCTCCCTCAACCGAGCCGGGCACTTTCAGGTCTTTCGAAAGGATCATACCCCCCAATCCGCTTCCCCGGGCTGGGGCTTCCAAGTCCTCGGACAACGAACGCGAACGCGCCGTGGCCGAAAGCCTGGGCCGGCCCTCTAAAGTCGCTTCAATATCGCGCTCAATCACCCGACCCTCGGGGCCACTCCCCTGAATGGTTTCGGGATCTAAACCATGCTTCATCGCAAGCTTTCTCGCCCGTGGACTCACTCCGGAACTGGCTCCCATCGAAACTGGTCCAGCTACTGGAGCAACCACCGGTTCTCCGGACGCCTGGGAAACGGCCGGCGCAGGGGCAGGAGCCGAAGACTCGGGCTCTGCAGCAACCGGGGCCGAAGCTTGTCCTTCCGGTCGAAAGGCATCGGTATCTTCACCGTCCTCGCCCACAACCGCAACATTGGCCAAAACCGGGACATCGTCATCCGCTTCCCAAAAGAGAGCGAGGATTTTTCCGGCGGCGGTAGACTCGAGGTCAAAGCTTGCTTTATCGGTTTCAATAACGGCAAGCACATCGCCTTCCGCAACGGTGTCTCCGACACTTACTTTCCATTCTGTAAGGATGCAGCTCTCAACTGATTGTCCTTGGCGAGGCATGATGATAGGTGTGGCCATAAGTATTATATTCTTCTCATTTCAATTTATTCAGCTTAAGCGGACTTTAATTCCCCTCTTTCGTAATGACTTAGTAAATTTTTGTGGTAATTTTTTATCCGAAATCAAAAGATCCACCACATCCCAGTCCCCAAAGCGGGCAAAGCATACCTTTTCCGCCTTACTCGAATCCGCCAGTAAAACTACCTTACCCGCCTGTTTGGAGATGACATCATTAGAATAGGCTTCATTCGGATCCGTAGTGGTCAAGCCATGTTTCAAGCACATCCCCATGGTTCCCATAAAAGCCTTGTCCACCCTGACTTGTTCCAGCACCGCAGAGGTCAAAGGACCCACCATGGTTTGACTGATCCTGCGAAGCTCTCCCCCGGTCAAAATCACCCGGGGCCCTGAATCCGAAAGCTCAATCGCAGCCTGCAGGGAATTGGTGACCAGGGTAAGGTCCTTACGATCCCGGAGCAGGCGAGCCAGAAACAAAGTGGTGCTTCCCCCATTGAGATAAATCGCTTCATCCGCTTCGATCAACTTATAAGCCTCCTCTGCAATTCTCTGTTTCTCCGAAGCGGACAAATGGGTTTTATTTTCAAAAACCGCTTCCTCTAAACGACTCTCGGTGGATACCGCACCCCCATGTACCCGCCGAACCTTGCCCTCCTCTTCCAAAATTTCTAAATCCCGCCGAATGGTGGCCACGGATACTTTCAATGTTTTTCGCAAGTCCTCGACGCGGGCAACCCCTCCGTCTCGAATCATCGTGCGGATTCTTTCTCTCCTTTGGGGAGCAAGGGCTGGATGTGCTTCACGAATCATTTTGATCGTTTGCGATTGATTTTGATCGTTTTTGAAGTAAAGGCAATCCTTGATTCCAGGTTTTTCAAAAGAAAATCAATGGGGTTATCGAAGAATGAGTTCGTGAATCGCTGCGGTTTTTTCAGCCGGCACCTCAGACCAGATCTGGTCGAGCGCAAGCCGGGGATCTCCCCATCCCTTTTCCTGGCAAGCTCGGTTCAAGGCAAGTTTCGCCGCCCTTCCCAGTTGCCTGGGGTGAACCCCCGAGTCGTGGGCCAAGCGAATCGATCCCACCAAGCGGTCATCCCAACCCAGCTTACGGACCGGATCGCGGGTTACCCGGGCGACCGGATCGGCCAGAAAAGGATTGAGCATGCGCTCCACCGT
>Ga0213863_10000153_pt1 | contig 54138 bp, 40 predicted proteins | sample PICome_8_FD_160128 | JGI IMG/M metagenome (GOLD analysis project Ga0213863, IMG submission 160128) | Coastal seawater microbial communities near Pivers Island, North Carolina, United States - PICO497 | ecosystem: Environmental > Aquatic > Marine > Coastal | place: USA: North Carolina...
AACAAAAAACAAAAAAAAAAAAAAAAAAAAAAAAAAAAGAGAAAAGACTGCACAAAATTGCAGTGTGATACATGAAAAGAAGAGAGTACAAAAAATGACGATGCGTTTAGGTGTTCTCGTGAAGTACTCTAACAACTGCGTTTAAAAAGGGGCACATTGACCATGACTGATGCGTACCACTTACAACTACTCTACTATTACTAAAATGACTACTACTCTCGCTTTTACTTATTCTCTAAACACTATTATATATTACTACTTTTGGCACCGCTGACGACGACTTGAGAAACGCGCGCTCGCGAGCGAACATACGTACTTCTTTTCGCTTACGTATATTTATCAAATCACGTTTAAAACCCTCGTTCTCGTCTGCGTAAGATCCATCCAATCTTCTGTTTCAGTTTCTTCTTGAACACTCTCCTATCTCTCTCTTTTAACGCCAACACTCTCTTCTCGCTCGGTTTCTTAAACCCGGCGTCGCGTCCTTGTCCGAGTCTCTCTTTAAACGCATCGAACATCTTCTCGTTGATCATGGTTCGTTTCATTCTTCGCATGGCTCTGTCTACGTTCCCATCTTCGACGACAACTCCTACGTACGATCGTTTCTTCTGTGCCGATGAGGTGATGAAGTTGTTATTTTGCAATACTGTTCGCGTCGTCGTCGTCGATGCAGAAGAAAGAAGAGACGTCGTCTGACGGAAAGCCGCACTGAAACAAGAGGAGAAAGACTTCAAGGAGGGTTTCAAAAATGCACGTAATGGAAAAGAAGATGATGATGATGATGATGATTTGAACGAGAGCGCTCTTTCTCTTCCATTATTTAACAAACACGATGATGATGATGATGATGATGATGATGATGATGATGATGATGATGATGAGAGTACTCTCGAGAAGACTTTTGCGCGTCGAAACATCATATACTTAATTATAAATCTCTCTTCTCTTCTTTGTGTGTTTTTGTGAGAACAAAAAAAATAGGAAAAATTTGAGAAGAGAGAAATCAGAGAAATCTCAGAGAGAAATCAGAGAAATCAGTCGTACGATGAGTCATCAGACACAAAAGTTTCTTCATTAGTCTCTTTGCTGCGCGCACTTACTTAACAGTAACACTTTTTATCGAATCGACGGGAGAAGAGTAAAAAAAGAAACGACCACGTGAAGATGACGACGACACTCTCGACCACCAACACCACTGTTCGTCGCATGAACAACAACAACGCGAGCGCGCGAAAAGTGCTGAAGCGACAACCCTCTCTTTATTGTTGTTGTACAATTGAAGAAGAGAAAAAGAAGACAAAACCATCGTCAACTTCCTCGTCATCGAGAAGAAGAAGAAGTTTAAGAACAACAAAAGAAAACAACGAGAACGAGAAGTTCAGGTTTACGACGAAAACGGCGGTGTGCTTTGCCGCGTCCTTGACTGTGGCCACGTCGACGATGACGATGCCCATCGCCGGGAACGCGGACATCTTCTCCGCACATGCAGACGAGCAAGTGGAAAAGTGCACAAAGACGGTACGTTGGTTTCTTTCATCATAGTCTCGTCGGCGTTCGCGAGCGATATGTATATTCATATATTTCTTTCTGTTTTCATCCTTTCGTCGGTGTACCTTATCACTCACCTTTATCGCTCTCACCTTCACCCAACCAACTCATCGTAATACTCATCGAAAACAGTGCGTCAAAGCGTGTTTAGATCTCGCGCCAAAATCTGACGACTATTGCAACGAGACGTGCTCGGACGAGTGTAAAGCGATGAAAGAGGACGGGGACGAAGGGAACACGGCGTTTTCCGCACCAGAGCCAGACGAGGGATTGCAAGGGAAAATCAACAACGTCCTCGATAAAGGCGCGGTATTCTTCGTCCGATAAAAATATATGATGCTTCGTGAGTTGTGTATAAAAAATATTACTTGAATCCCATTCCTGTTTACCTTTACGTCGTCGTCACTTTTCTCAAAAATTTACCTACGACGACGACGACATCATCTCCGTTTCCCTTCTCTCATAACAACGAACGAGTTTACCCCCCTAGACACTCTTAATAACAGAGCGACGAGCACACGAAAATGTTCACTTTGACTTCGCGCGTTGTTCGTGACGTCCTCTGTGCTTCCGGATCTGCTTCATCCTTAAACCGAACGAACAGAAGAAGAGGTCGAAGAGAAATGTTGGATATCTGTAACGACGACGACGCGACGACGACAACTCAAACGCAAACGCAAACGCAAACTCGATACAACACTAAGCAGTGCAAAAACAGAAGAGAAGCGCTGATGGCTCTCGCTTTCCTTTCCTCTTCCTCGTTATTCTCCTCCCCTTTCTCTGTATTCCTCTCGTCCTCGTACGCGTTCGGGGAGGAGGAAATAGGAAAAGAGGGAGATTTATTTCGACCTCAAAACATAGATATCAGCGACGAGTTCAAAGAGATTTCGCAATGGGGCGACCCTCCGGTTTTCTTGAGAAAAACTTTAGAAATAGCATTAGCCGTTGCTTTATTGAGATCATCGTACGATGCCATAGATGAGCTGAACATTTGCGCGATGGATGAGTTTCAGATTAAGTCTTGGAAGACGCGGCAGTTATCGTACGAGGCGTACAAGTCTTTGATTTACCCGCTCGCGATGGAACAAGGAGATTTGAAGAATCCATTATACTTTGACCACATTAGCTTTTCGCAATATTCAACCTTGAACGCGATTTTGAACCGAAACAACGGAAAACCGGACATGGAGTTTGAAGAGAAGCTTGGGTTTGAAGGGGAAGTGAAACGCGTGAAACGAGATGAAAAATTCGCGACCCGGAAAGAATTGATTCCAGCGTTTAGTTACTTGGTTGGCCGGAATATTTTCAATTTCTTAAAGAATGGCTTCGAGTTGACGGAAGACAAACCGTTCGATGGTGTTCCCGAATTCATCAATCTCGATGGCTCCCAAGAGGAGAACTCTGTAAAAATTGTCGACGGCGTTAAAGCGTTGTTGCAAGTTTTTCTCAACTACGGTTTCTGTAAAGAGTTTCAAGTTTCACTTCAGGATGATGGAAAGTTAATCGTTACTGTTGTTGGTCCCGCGATGTTATGGTCGATTGGTGCGTTAGAAAATGAAGGAGCGCGAGTGGTGAATGATTACGTCGGGTACACGACCAGTTATTTTCTATTTGAAAGCGGCGTAAAGTCCAAAAGGAGGTACGCGAAAACCGATTCGTCGATGGTGTATACGTTCGATTTGTTCGTGTAAGAGAAAGGGAAAAGGAAATTCGAGCGTATGCTCGTAGTAGCTGAGGATTATAGTTCATGCAGTAATAATAGTACTAGTAGTTGTAATAGCAGAATGCGTGTAGCGACGTGATGCGTGACTCGCGGCCATTTCAGACAGCACAAAACGAACATTTAAACGAGAGGTCGCGTTTAACAAAGAAACAAACAACGCGTCAAAAAAAAAGAGAGCGCACACGCGCACACTTTTTATTTGAATAGGATGTTCCTCTCCTCCTCTTCTCCGTCCTCTTTCTTCTCCTCCTTCTTCGTTATCGCGTTGATCGTGCTGTTCTCCTTCGTTCTAACACCGATCAGCGCAGAAGTGATATCAGAAATCGCGTGCGAGACCAACACCGTCGCGTTACATTGTGGCACAAAGCTGATTAAAATTATACACGCAAACTATGGAAGAACGGATTCTGAGACGTGTCCAATGGAAGGAAACGCTGGTGCAAGCAAAAACACCGCGTGTCTCTCCACTTCGACGTTCGATGATGTGAAAGATTCGTGTCATGGCACTCAATCGTGCGAGATGACTGCGTCCAATAGTAATTTCGGTGAAACGTGTGCAGGAACCGCGAAATATCTCAATGTTACGTACGAGTGCGTTCCAGATTGGCCTATTGTATTGTCCAAAGATGGAACAGTTGGCGTGATCAACGGTGTTGGTGAAGTGCACGTTTCGGCGTCGGAAATGAAAGTGTACGAGAACATGAACGTTTCCGAGGGTGATATTAATATTGGAGGATACGGTTTATCACGTTTCAACTCGAGAATAGAAGATATCGAAAACGCGACGGCGACACTTTTGCAACTGCAAACGCAATTGGAAAATAACACCAAAACACCTCCGTATTGCATGCCTCCTGGTGCAGACGGTTTACAACATAACGGGACGGATTGGATTTGTGGCTGTAAGGAAAACTGGTCCGGGACGTCCTGCGAGACGGATGCTTTAGCCTTCGACGGCGGCGACAAGGACAACTATCTTCTTCTCGGTGAGTGTGAAGTTATCGAGACGTTCATACCAAGGGAGGCAGCGTTTATGGGGTTGTCGATGGCATCGGAATATCAGGGTGCGACAACGACGGTTTTCGACACAAGCAAAAGCGAGCAGCAAACTGAGAATTCGCGCACGTACATTGCCGCGTTTCAATCGGTCGATGACTGGTGTAAAATGGTGCAATTTGAAATTAAAAAAGATTCGAAAGAGTGCTATTATAAACCGCTCGCAGCGGGATATTACAGATCTTACGATGGGAGTGAGTCGACGTGCACGATAGGTAACGTAGCAACGGGATGGTTGTCTAGAAATTATAACGATCTGGCCACGGCGAGAAACGAGAACGGCTACGGAATTGAAACGATATCTTTCACGCACCCGTCGCCGCCGACGCCACGGACGCCGCCCCCGCCAGTATCCAATAGCCCACCCATAGGAGACTGTACGAGTGGATTTAGTGAAGTATTTGCAAGTGACGGCGGTACGGCGTTGTGCATGTACGCTTATGGTTCGAGCTCACTCTGCGCTACGAATGGCGCTGGTGAGAATGATGAAGTCTGTGCAAAGACGTATACCAGTGGCGATTTTCGTTATTCCCATAGTTGTCGCGTAAATGGGGCGTGGGACGAAGTATGCATCGCGAATCTGTGCCTTAGTTCAGAGCTTTGCACGGGCTACCAAAAGGATGTTACTGGCACAACTTATTGGTTACAGGGTGGAAGCGGGTCACAGGCATCATACTCAAATTCGGACTATAAGTGTTGTCGAAAGAACTTGCCTGGTTAAAATGGCAAGGCGAAGCGGCAACGACTGAGCAAAGCGGAATTATTGAGGGGAGTCTCATTCAAGAAACGCAAACGTGCGATAATATGTGGCGAGGCCCGATAGCATCATGCGTACAAAAGTAATTGAAAAAAACGCATATCCTTTTTTAGAAAAGAGAACTCTAGCCACCGCGCGCCTCCTCGAAAAGCTCGTCGATGATATCGCGCGCGCGCTTTTGACTTTCCATCTCGTCTACTTTTCTCGTCGTTCCGTGCTGCTGTTTTTCTGCGTTTTCGCACTGCGTCTTCATGCCATTCAACGCCGCTTCCGTGTTGGGATCTGCGCAGAAGAACGGTTTCAGAAGTATTTCCAAGTACTCCTTCGCCGCTAGGTAATATTTGGCGTGGAAATTCTTCGCCGAGGCGAATCGCAAACACCGACAAATCAGTTTCGGACTGAGCAGAAACTGTTGACTAAACCCGCCAAATACGCTCTCGTCTGCCATGTACGTGACCGTTGCTAACGTGCGAGCGAGTTTCGCGCACAAATCTACGTTTCCTTTGTTCTCTTCGCACTTTAAAATCAAAAACGCCGCGACTAAGTGCGTCTTTGCCTTTGCGAACGCGATATCTCCCGAGTGGTAATTATCGCGCAAAAGAACGCACGCGTTTTGGAAATCGCACAAAGCGCCGCGTAAATCGTTCAAGTTAAATTTTACAATCCCAGATTGCACGAGTACCCTCGCGTGCGCGACTTGATCTTCGTTCGGGGGGGAGCGAGCTCTGTTCGCGTTTCTAATTTCTAATTTTCGAACGTCGTCGAACTCGTCGTCGATTTTAAACGGGTCGTTCTCCATGGACGATTCGAGTAAAAACAACTCCGACACGTCTACTTCTTCTTCTTTTCTTTTGTGGTTGTTGTTATTGTTGTTTCTGTTACTACTACTGTCTGACTTGTTTGTTCTTTCTTTCGTCTTTACGGAATCAAACTCGAGCGGTTCCGCGACCTGTAAATCGCTCAATATCCCGCTCGGCGAACTCGCTTCTTCCACGAACGCGTATTTCCCGTATTTCTTCTTTGCCGTGTGCGTCAGCTCATCCACGTACTTTTCCTCTCGTTCGCTCTCTTCCTCGTGTCCTCTCCTTTCCTGCCACGCGTCGTTCCCGTGCGTGAGCCAACCTTCGTTTCTTTCCTCTTCGACTTTTTCTTCTTTTTCTTCTTTTTTTTCCTTTTTCTTTGACGAAGAAGAAGGAAAAGGAGTCGTCGCTTTGTTTGAGGAAAACCCGGGCGGTGGTTTCAAAGAAAACTTCTCGAACATTTCCCTCGTCGATTGAACCGTTGATCTCCCTCTCCCTTCCTCTTTCTCATCATCAGTCGCACCCGTTGCTGCTGCTGCTTTTTCCTCTTTTGGTCGAATCACGAATTTCAACTTCTTCACTCCTTTTTTCTCATCAGACGACGACTGAAGAACATGAGATTGATGAGACGACCCCGACGCTTTCGATGTTTCTTCTTTTTCTCGACTTTGTTGAAACCGTTCGATGGGATTGAAGACCTCTTCCTCCTCGTCGTCGGTATCGTTGTCGGTATTATTTTCGTCGTCGTCGTCGTCCATCATTCCTTGTCTGTTGTTGTGAATATCTTTCTTTCTAACGACCAAACAAACTTCGTCTTCGTTTCGTGTGAAGAAGAAGAAGAAAGAAGAAGAAGAAGAAGAAGAAGAGAGAGGAACTTTTTCAGGAAGAGAGAGGAGACCAAAAAAACGTTGTGAAAATAAATTCAAAAAAGAAAAACTTTCGCTCCACTCTCTTCACTTCAACCACACACAACTAACGTTCGTATTGTTGTTCCCTCTTCCGTATTCATTTTACACGAGAACAAGAACAACAGAGTACTAAGAATACAAATACTAAGAATGACTGAAGTACCAACAAAAGTCGTCGCTTTTGAGAAGGAGAACGTCTCTTCCAAAGGAGTTCCAAATCTTCCTTCTCCTCCTTCGCCTTTAGGAGACGAAATTCAAAATGATGAATTAGAAGAAGAAGAAGAAGAAGAAGAAGAAGAAGAAGAAGAAGAAGAAGAGCGCGCAACGATTGAAGAAGCCGCGATCGAGAAGACGAAAGAACAAAACGACGATAAAGAAGAAGAAGAAGAAGAAGAAGAAGAAGACTTTATTCGCATCAAACGAAGAGTTCGAGGGACCAACGAGAAGGAGGAAGAAGAAGAAGAAGAAGTCATTGCTGATGCCGCTGATATTGATGCGAAGAAGACAAACGATAAAGAAGAAGAAAGAGAAGACGTCAACAACAACAACACCGTCGAAAAGTCGTTCAAGAAGAAGACTTTGAAACACAAATCGGGCGAAAGAGTAGAAAAAGTCGCGTCGAAGAAGAATACTAGTGGTCAAGGTGACGAAGAAAAAGCAGAAGGAGACAAATTTGAATTTGAACTCGAAGAAGAAGAAGAAGAAGAAGAAGAAGAAATGGAAGAGGACGACGACGAGGAACGAATCTTAGAGCGACGTTTCGCGGAAACAGGACGTCTGTCCGAAGATGAAGAGGAGGATGAAGAGTCTGAATCCGAGTTGAACTTTTCCTCCTCGGAGGAGGAGGAGAATGAGTCTTCGTCAGATTCCGAAGTGGAAGACAACGAAGGAGGTCGACGACGACGAGGAGGACGAAAAACAACCAAAAAAGGAGGCGGTAAAAAGAAGAAAGCGATCGATCCAAACGATAAAGAAGCCGTCATGCGACAAAAGAAAGAAGAAGCCGACGAAGCGCACGAGAAGTTGATGCGTAAAACGGCAAAACACGTACATTTTCCGGGATACAGAGTCCAGGCGGAACGCACGTCTTTCCTACCGGTTATTGAAAAGTTGCAAAATAATTTACGAATGGTTGAGAACGATGAGAATTTACGGGCAAGGTACCCTCGACCTCCTCCGTCGCCGGAGAAGAAAGAGTTCCAAGCGGAAGAGGACGCTGAAGGCGCCGTTAATGATGGAGTGAATGAAGAAGTTTCGGAAGATGAAGGCGAAGACGGCGGGAAGGAGAAAACTAACTTTGACGAGATCGACGGCATGGCTTTATTGAGCGAAGAGGAGGAAGAGGAAGAGGAGGAAATGATAGAGCTTGAAGAAGAGAGCGACTCGGACGATGAAGTTGCCGCGGCAGAATTCATCCGCAAATCTCTTTCCGCCAAGAAAACCATGAAAGTTGTCGTCAACGATCCGGCCCATGCCGAGGACAAAGACAACACCGCAAAGGAAAATCAAGACGACGAAGACGGAGACGAAGACGACGGTGAACTTTCCGAGGAAGAAGACATGACTGGAAAAGAAAGACGCGAACAAAGGAAGCTCGCGAGAAACTTCTACAAGGAGGATCGAAAGAATCAAAAGAAGGAGAGAAGGTCTAAGAAAGCAACCGAAGGCGTCGACGACGAAGCCGAAATGTCTGAAGATGGTGGTCACACCGACGATGATGACGAGGACGATATAGAAACCGCCCGCGCTGAAATCGACGAAATGGCTGATTTCGTTGATTTTAGAGAAGGTACTGCCTTAGATAACGATGAGAGAAGAAATAAAGCTCGACGGGACGCGCACGCGAAGAGAGAATTTCAAGAAGACGAAGAATACACAAAAAAAATGAAAGAGTTAGTAGAGAATGGATTCAAGAGACCGAAAAGGGGATTGAATGGCGAAGAAGACGATGACGGTAAATGGAAAACGAGAAGAACACAAGAGAGAGGAGATGATTCCGAGAGCGAGTCTGATTCTGATGACCTGCGCAACCTTCGACCCGAGGAAGCGGTTGAAGTTTCCGACGACGAGGACGAAGGCGCGAAAGCGTTTAAAGAAAGACAGGCCCAGCGATTTTCCATGAAGAAAGCTTCGGGGGGTGATACCCAAGAACCAAATGAGAACGAAGCGTTACCAGAAGTCGGCGAAGGTAAAGTATCGATGGAGGTTATGAAGTTGTTTGAGAAGGAGAAGAACAAAAAATCGACGAAGTACAACAATAAAGGCCAAGGGACCACTCAGAGTCAAACGATCGCGAGCGATCTCAGTAACAGAGGAGGAGGAGGAAGCGGTAGTGGACTCTCGCGAGGAAATTCTCAGTTTTCAAATCTAGGCGCCGCGCGAACATCGTCGACGAGTTTCTTAAAACGCAACGGAAGCTCAAAATCTCAGAGCGGTTTCGCGAAAGGTATCATCAGCGGTGGCGCTGCATCGAGAACATTCGTGTTTGGTAGCGCATTAGACAACTCAAACTCGCAATGGGCAACAACACAGAGAGAAACTGAAACGATGCCGTCTTCCTTAGGTAACAACTTGCTCGGAGGTGATGAAGCTCGAACGGGTTTCGGCGACGATGTTGCCAACAATAACATCAACTCAAGCGCGTCTGTGATGGAGAATAAAAAGAAGAGTTTGTTTTCCATGTTACAAAAGAGCACGAAAGATGAAGATTGGGAGAAGGACGACGACCAGGGACAGGGGATCAAAAACGTGCTGGGAATGTAGGCGTAAAACGCGCGCACATGTAGAAGACATAGAGCAAACAACTACTCTCTGTTTATGTTATTGAAACTTTTGCGACAAATACGCGTTTATTACATCTTTAAGTGCTAGAATCTATATTTTATTTATATCTTTAGTTTTCCGCTCCGATGATTGGCTTAGCCATGTTCTCATCCTCCTTCGGCTCCTTAATGATAATGGTATCCGGAATCGGCGTCTTCGGACCCATTCTACCCTTCGGATCGTGATCAAGCATAATCTTCACCTTAATACCGACGACGCCTTGTCTCAACAAGACGTGTCTCGTCGAACTAACAATGTATTCGCGAACCGGGTTACCCGAAGAAATCATGTAACCATCCTTAAACTTCATAGCCTTGGCTCTTTGACCTCTCAATTTACCAGAGACGATGACCTCCGCGCCCTTTGCGCCGTTTTCCATGATGAATCTCAAGACGCCATAGCACGCTCTTCTGACTGCCAAGCCGCCCAGCAACTTGTATCGCAAAGACTCGCACTGCGAGATGGCGCACAAACCACGGTTGGCAACCTTTTCGGCGTACAACTCGACCGCGCCTTCGGCGAAACCAAATCTCTTTTGGACCAACGAAGTCAATTCACGGATTCTGCGACCCTTTTCACCGAGAACGTTTTGCGTTCTCGTCGCGCGAATGATGATTTCCATCTTCACCGGCGTCGATCGAACTTCAACTCCAGAGTAGCCATCCTCGGCGAGTTCACGAACGAGCATTTCGTTCAACTCGGCGAAGAAGACGCCATCGGCGACGAATTTACGCTTTTTAGAAATGTTGAGGGAAGACGCCTGCGTTGTCATTTAAAGAAAGAAAGAAAGAAAGAGTTTATCGTCGTTAGTATTCTTCTCTTCTCGTAGAGAAATTTTGCGTCTTTGGAAAGCCCTGTGTGATGTTCAAAACCATCTTTCTCGCTGAACGCGCGCGTAAAGTGCGTCAAGGTCTCTCCAAGCGAAGGCATCAAAGGCCTCGATGATTGCAATTCACGCGAACAAACTCGTGAATGATACGAAAATCTCGTCCGTGGATTGATTGCACCTTCGCACCGTGCGCTCGAGCTTGGTATTGACACCGGCAAGGCCCGCACATTTGCTCAAACACACAGACACAAGAGAGGAGTTTCTCCCTCTAAATCGACCGCCCTAAAAAAATTCTCGCGGAACCTTCCGCTTTTGCGAGAGACGCGACCCGTGCAAAAGCCTCGCGCAGACGAATGCGAACGTAAACGAAACCGTATCATCCAAAACAACGGGAAGACGACGGAGGAAAAGTCAACGAGAATGAGACGCGTACCATTTTTTTATCTCGCTTGTTGTTTGCAAACAAATTTATGAAGAAGAAAAAGGGAAGAAGTGTGAAATTGGACAAATGGGAAAAATCCAAAATTGGTAAAAAAAAGAAGCACACAGCCAAAAGCAGAAAAGGAAAAAGAAAGAAAAGAAAGACCGTCGGCGTCATATCGATGTCACGTCAGTAGCAATAGTTTTAAGGTCAACAACAGTATTCTGAACCCCTGCGCAGAGGCTTTATTTGCTTTCATCACTCGCGACAAAAAGATGACTAAAATACGAGAACAAGGACGATGTAAAACGAAACTTTCTCCCTCTCGTTCTCGCCAGAGGAAAGCTACTTTGCCTCCACCACAGCCAGTGGTACGAAACTATCATCAATAAGAATAACATACTAAGAATACACTCGCGCGGTCATGATCATCAATCACGCGCTCTCTGCGTTTTGCAAACTCAGATTGTTCACCAACTCCTTCAAAGAAACGACGTTATCTTTCAAATCTTCAATCTCTTCGTCTTTTTCTCCCAAAAGTTCCAAGACGACGTTGTACCTCTTTTCGATTTCCGTAAACTCTTCGCGAAGCTGAGCGTCGGCCAAATCTTTCAACGACGTTTGACCGTGCGATTGAAAGTAACTTTCGTCTTCGCTCAACAAATACGCCGTGAGCTCTTCGCTCAGAGCGTCTCTCGTGGCCTCCAATCGCTTTATTCTCGTGTTCGCGAGCTCTAACTGTTCCGTGCGAGCTTGAAGTTGTCTCTGCGCGTTTTCTAAAATTTGCTGAACTTGTAAAGACGCGCCTTCTCCAAAAGAAGAGAGAGAGTCAAACGTTATGGGAACGGTCCACATGGACGGTCCTCCTTTCCCGTTGGTTTTTTGGCTTTGTGCTGATGTTGACACTCTCTCGCCACTAGGGGCGATACCATCGCCGCCGGTGCCACCGCCACCGTGACCGCGCAATTCTGCCAACTTGATGTTTGCTTGACGTAATTTTTCTTCCAAACTTTTTACCGACTCCTCAAATCGGTCCCGTTCTTCGTTCAACGTGCGATCAATCTTTTCCACTTTTGCCCGTTCTTCGGCGAGAAGATTCCGTAACTGTTTCATTTGATCTTTGATTTCTTTTTCGCGCTCTTCTCGTTTAGCTTCTTTCTCGGCGATATTTTGCAACACGGATTTTTGCGCTTCCTTTTCCTCCTCGCGCTCCGTCTTCATCTCTTCGCACTCGTCTTGTATTTTTCTAATCTCTTCATCTTTCTGAGCAATCTTCATTTTATGCGATTTCAGATCGGCGTTAATCTTCTCGCACTTCTCCATCGCTTCGAGTTTCAGCGCCTTTTCTTCCTCGGTCGCACTTTCAGCCTGTTCGATTCTTGCGAACAACACCGCCTCGACTTCTCGCCATTCGTTTGTTTTCTCATCCATTAATTTCTCGTTACTTTCGATTTGTTTCAAGAGCGGTCGCGTGCTTTCGGGCATTTTTCTGGTCAACTCCTCCAACTTCTCCTCAGCTATTCTGCATCTCTCCTCGACTTCGATTAAATCTCGTTTCAATCGTTCCTCTTGCCGTTCGTATTGTACCGTGTTGCGCTTGAGCGCGTGCTCCAAATCTTTCTTCAGTTCTACGAGATTGAATTCTCTTTCTTTCGCCTCGGATAATTCTTGCTCTAACTTGGCTTTACCAGAGTTCGTGATGGATAAATCTGCGGTTTCTCTTCTCGCTTCCGCCAGTTTATCCGAAAAGTATTGATTCTTCTCCTCTAAATCCGTCGTCAACTCTCGATTGTTCATCTCGGCGACTTTCAAATTTTCTTGCACGCGAACGAATTCGTTGTTTCGCTCTTCCATCTCTTCGTCTTTTTCTCGTAACGTAGCTTTCAACTTTTTAATCGTCCCTTCCATTTCTGATTGTTTCTTGCTCAACACTTCGCCTTCTTTCATGACCTCGTCGATAATTTTATCCTTCTCTTTCACTACATCCGAAACCGCTCTATTTTTCTCTAAAGATTTCTTCAATGTGTCTCGCTCTTTCGTCAACGCGAGGACTTTCCGCTCAGCTTGAGCGACGCGATCTTTCATCTCTTGTTCGAGTTTTAAAGCCTCGCTTTCGTCTTGTCTTTTCAATTCCGCGTCGGCTTCGTTTTTTCTTTGCAAAGTTTCCTCTCGAGCCGCGAGCGCTTGTTTCGTCGTTTCGAGTTCTTTCGATTGTTCGAGATGTTTCGCTTTCAACGTCTCGAGCTCTCTCAGAAGCTCCGCAGTTGCATCGTTACTTTCGTCGTCGTTTGCTCCTTTCTCTACTGCTGCTATTTTTGTTGGTGTTGTTGTTTTTGATGTTGCCGCTGCTGTTGCTATTGTTGTTCCTTTAGTGCTATTACTAGTAGAAGCGTTGGCATCAGATTCGCTCGTCGATTTTTGTGGTGGTGGTGGCGGTGATGGTGACGATGACGCCGGCGCTACTTGCGCCGCTGGTTTCTGCTTCGCGTCGGGAACCGCCGGCGAAGCTTTCTTCTTCTTCTTCTTCTTCTCGTTTTCTTCCTTCTCTTTCTGAGCAGCGGCTGTTGCTGCTGCTGCTGCTGTTGCTGCGGCGACGGCGGCGCGCTCGCGTTCGCGTTTTTCTTCTTCTTCTTCTTGTTCCTTCTTCTTTTTCTTCTCTCTCTCCTTCTTCTTCTTCTCTTCTTCTTCTTCTTCTTCTTTCCTCTTTTTCTCTGCTTTTGCCTTCTCTAGTTTCTTCCTCGCTTCTTCTTTCTGTCTCGTCGCGTTCGCTGCCGCTTTCTCTTTTACGACGAGTTCCTCCTCGTTCATTGATAAACTCTCTTCCTGCAAGTTAAAATTATCATCGCGAGAGAGATGATTCATCCTTTCCGCTTCCATGACTGTATTCTTCACGGCCTCGTCCGTCATTCCTTTCATCTGCGAATACGCCTCGTCTGCTTTCGTTTCCAACTCTTTCACCACGTTGGAGATGGAATCGGAGAGCGAGGCGAAGTGGAAGTCTGCTGAAGTCGGGAGAGAAATCGACGGAAGGGAGAATCCCCATCCCGTGGAATCACTTTCTTCTTCTTGTTGTTGTTCTTCTTTTAATTCTTCTTCTTTTAATTCTTCTTTCTTCTTAGTAGTGTGAGTATGAGTAGGAGTCTCGCTCATCTTCTTCTTCTTTTGTCTCCTCTAGAGAAGAGAGAAGAACAAGAAGAGAGACTTTTTCTGTTGTTTCACTCAGACAGAAGAAAGAAAGAAAGAGCTTGTTTGTTTTAGAGCGAAGAGAGAAAAGAAAAAAAAGAAAAAAATTTGTCTCGTGTGTCTCTCCTCTTTCGTAAAAATATCAAATTTCATTCTTGATAGGAGAGAGAGAGAGAGAGAGAGAGAGCGAGAGCGAGAGAGAGAGAGTGATGATGATGATGATGAGAGAATGAGGACGGAAGACCAAAACCAGAAGAGAGAACGGGGCGACGATGATGTTGAGAACAACAACAACAACAACAAAATCAAAACTGTCTTCTCCAGAGTGCACGTGTACGATAACGAGAACAAAAGACGCATCCAAAACGACTGGGGAAGAGACCCGTTTTTTTGGGCGACGCCGAAAGTGTTCGCGAAAGAAATTTTAAACGCGCGAGCGGTGGAGAATACGAACGAAAGCGTTTGGGAGATTGAAGATAGAAGAATAGTGGGTGGTGCAAAGCATAGAAACAGTGATGATGATGATGATGAAAAGAAGAAGAAGACCAAAAGAATCATCAGGAGAATACGAAAGTGCGAACTGTGCGGCGTTATCGTCGAGTTTACCACGAGGAAAGATTCCAAGATATTTCTCTCTTTAGACGATGGGACCGGAGTCATCGAGTGCGTGATTTGGGCGCCTTCGACGATAACCTCTTCCGAGGATAATAATACTTCGTTCGGTTTCGTGGACGAGGAAGAGGAGAACTATTATACTCTCAACCAAGTGGAACGAGACCCGTTTGGGAGGATGGTCGCCGACGACGGCGTGTTACTTCTTCACGGAAAACTTCGTCTCGGCGAAACCGTGTTCGTCCAAGGCAGAGTGAGTCTGTATAACGGGAAGAAACAGATAGTCGTAAACTCGATGCAGATGATATGCGAGAGAGAAGGGTTGGCGAGAGAGAGGGATTTAGAGACTCTGTTTTGGTTAGACGTGGTCGAGCAAAGGATGGATAAAGGATATTAGATTGTTAGATATATTAGATTCGATGTAAAAATGTATATAAAATTTTATAGCTTGTTCGAGATTTTTGACTCTTTCCCAAATTTTTTTCTCCTCTTTCTTTCATCAATCGTCCTTCCCATGCTTCCTTTCAGCTCCAAAAACACACAAGAGGAAGGCGCTTGATGAAAATTCGCCATATTTAGAGAGAGAGAATAGAGATAAAAAATGGTGACTCCTTTGGTGAAAACGACCAAGATCAAGAAGAAACCCAACGGGTTCACGCGTTATCAATCCGATACCGCGAAGAGAGTTTCGGTACGTCTCTTTTACTCGCGCATTACGACGACTCTCGTGGTCGAATTTCTTCCGCGAAAAAGAAATGTGGAGACGGAGAGAGGTCTTTTTATCTGTGGGGAGGAGAAACGCGCGTTTGCGACGCGTAAAAGAGGGATATCGAGACGTAAACGCATGAAATGAATGTTTTTGCGTTCATTTTAATCGTCATCTCGAGATGTTGTGCATGCGTGCACCCCTCTTTTACGCATTCAAAGCGCGCGATTTTCCCTCCCTTTTTCGAGTCCGCGAAGCCCTTTGTCCTCGTGGAGTAAAAGTCTTTCTCAAAATCGTTCGTTTTAAAACAAATTTTCACTCCTCGCAAACTAACCTCGATCATCCTTCTCTCTTTCAACAACAACAGACGTCATGGAGACGACCGAAAGGTATTGATTCTCGCTTCAGACGTAAATTTAAAGGTTTGCCGTACATGCCGAACGTCGGCTATGGTACCGCCAAGAAAGCCAAACACGTCTTGCCGAATGGCTTCTTGAAGTTTGTCGTCAAGAACGTCAAGGACTTGGACCTCTTGTTGATGCACAACAGAAAATACTGCGCGGAAATTGCCCACAACGTCTCTGCGTTGAAGAGAAAAGCTATCGTCGAGAGAGCGGCGCAATTGAACGTCTGCGTAGTGAACAAGGACGCGCGCTTGCGCTCCGAAGAAGACGAATAAATGTGTTCGTTCTTCTTCGAGATGTAGATTTTTTGTAGTAGAAGCTAAGTAAAAAAGAGAGAGAGAGAGAATAAGAGAGAGAGAGAGAATAGAGAGAGAGAGAGAGAGAGAGAGAGTTGTGTTTTGTAATATGTATGTTATATATCACGACGCGACGAGTGACGATGAAATATAATTTAACTCGCTTTTATAAAATTTTCGTTTTCTTTTCACGCATGCACGAAAAGTTTCGTTGGTAAATTATATTCTAATATTCCTCATTACGACAGTAAATGTTCTTCGGCAGTCGCGCGAAAGGAGGAAGACCTGTGACAGAAGATGAACGCGCAAAAGTTTTGGAGGAGGAGAAATACCCCACGCTCGATGAGCTGAGAGACTCGACGGCGATCGAGTCGACGAACAGTTTAGACTTGGTTGGTTTGAAACAATTGAAACAAGAAAAAGAAGAAGAAGAAGAGAAGTCGTTGCCGTTGAGGAAGAAGAGGACGATTTTAGAGGAGTGCGCGGAGAGTATCTTGAACGAAGCGCGCAATCATAGCGACGGCCAAGAGACGAACGAGGAGGTTCCTGAACCGCAAATCGTGTATCACGTGAAGAGACTGGCCGAGTTAGCCAGCAGAAGTGCCAGAAGTGATGATGGCGAAGACGACTTTTTGCGAGACGGCGACGGCGGCGTTCGGAACCAAGAAAATAAAGGCAACCACAACCACCGCCACCAAGAAGAAGATAAGAATTTCAACGGAATTCAAACGAACGAGGAAGCTGATATCGTCATGACGGTATTCGAAACGATCGCGGAGAGAGAATCGGCGCTGTTGAGAGAAACGTGCGCGGAAAGTTTGGGTTTACTCTCTCGGGCGTTTCTCGCCGTCGATTCGATTTACGAAGAAAAGCTATTGGAAATTGCGTTTGTTCTGTTGGAAGACGACGATCCAGACGTCGTCAAAAAGACGGAGGAACAGTTTTCGGTTATTTGCGAAAACATAACGAGAGATTCCATCGATAGAATGCTTATACCGCACGTGATTAACGTGATGTTTAAAGAGAATGACGAACAGCTGCGAATATCTTCCTTGAACGTCATGAAGAATATTTTGGTCGGGTCAGGAAATAGTACTACGTTCGTTGAACATTGTTACCATGGAACGAATAGTATTGGCGAAAAGGATTTGGAAACGATGGATGAGATGATTGGGTGCTTCTCGAGCGCTTCGCAGGATAAAAGTTATCGCGTGCGAGAGACGTTTATTCAAAACGCAGTGGAAGTAGCCCCACGATTAAGAGAGATAACACTGACGGTGGACGCCTCGAAAATGGCCGCAATAGAGACGCACTTAAGAGCTTTAATCGATGGATTCGTCTTGTTGTGTGAGGATGAAAACTGGGCCGTTCGCTTCAACTGCGTGAAATCGCTCCACGCGTTGGCGAAAATTTCCTCCTGGGACTTGGTCGTCGTCGACAAAAAATCTGCGGGTACCGATATCAGTACCGATAAAGTGTTGGACTTGTTCGATAAGCTTTCCAACGACGTTTCTAAGAAAGTTCAGCTATTGACGTCGTGCGAGCTTGGTAACGTCCTCGCTTCTTTGCTACCCGGAGATGTCAACGATGCAAAACTTTCTGGAATGATTCAGAAATATTGCGATACGGTTCGAGAAGTGAGCACGAATCGTAGCGGTGCAAACGCGAAAGATGATGATATTGAACAGATTCGGATAAGCTGCGCGAGTTATTTTGGTGCCATGTGCGAAAAGTTAGCTCCGATTGGGAAGTGGGACGACATTGTTGAAGCGTTTAGATTACTTTCGTCGCCGCCACCGCCGCCGCCGCCTTCAGCCATCGACGGACACGCTAACCATAGTGATCCGAACTGGCTGTTGAATTCAAACGCTCACAAAGCGAGACTTGAAATTGCAAAGTCGCTGGAAACAATCGTAAACTCACTTCCTGGTGATATCGTGGTCAGGGATATCTGCCCTATCGTGGAAGCAACGTTTCTGAATGATCTCAACGACGAGGTGAAAATTGTAACCATCTCGCAGTTACATCACCTCCTTCAAAAAAAGTGTTCGGCGATGATGAAGAATGAAGGTACTTCTGACGAAAATAAAAATGCGTCTTCTCCTCCTCCACCTTCTTCTGGACGTTCTGCGCCGATTGTGAACCTCTTATCTTCGCTCGCGGAAGATTCCAGCGCTTACGTTTCCCTTTCTCCTTTAAAGTCTAGGAAACCGGCGGCGGCGGCGGATTCCGTGGGAAGTTGGAGAGTTCGACTCGAATTGGCTTCCTCGTTGGGGAACATCTCGAACAACATGCCGATGCAACCACGACCGTCTTCTCTTCTGTCCATATCTTTGAAGCTCTTGAAAGACCCAGTGCATGACGTGAGGAAAGCCGCGAGCTCGATGGATTCGTTTTATTACGTGTTCAAGAACAGTTTAACGCTTCTGTTTTCAGAACCGCCGACGTGGTCTTCGTCCAGTCGCGCTGAATACAAAGACGCTTCAAATGCAATCGAAAGCGTTATTAAAATGGCATCGAGTAAGATTTGGACGGAACGCAGAACGTTCGCAGAGTGTTCTGGACGCGCGCTACTCGCTTTAGGCGAGCAAGAGGAGAGAATACAAAAGCAAGACAAGAAACTTCTTCAAATGCAAAACACGTTACTGACGAAACTGTGCTTTCTCGTGGCATCCGATGCGGTTTCGAGCGTTCGCTTAGCCGCATTAGAGGCGTTGGTAGAATTGATTTCCAAAGATAACTCTATAGCGAGCGATGCGATCGTTCTCTCGGCGCTCGAAAGCGATAGAAATGAGGATAGCGTTGGGTTGAACGCCATCGAAGTGGAAGCTCGAGAGCGATTGTCAAACGTGATTAACGAAGTGAGCTTTTCGAAAATAACCGTCTCTTCGTGACTCGACGCGAATCAAATATAAATTAGAACGACGACATGTATACTACTGGTACTACTAGTACTATCAAACACTAGATAGAAGAAAAAGAGATTAGCGCGGCTGCTGTATATACTTTGTACTTATCATAAACGGAGTACTACTCTAAATATATAAAACAAAACAACTCTCTCTCTCTCTCTCTCTCTCTTTCTCTCTTCTTTACTGATACACGCCCACCTCCGCCGCTCTCACTACTCGATCGTGTAATCTATACCCAGCTTTTGTTACCACAGCAACTGACCCGGGCTCTTTTTTCGTTTCCCCGACTGGAACATTGAACAACGCCATGTGCTCGTTCGCATCGAACGGTTCGTCCACTGGATCGAATTTTACCAATCCGTTCTTCTTAAATCCGCTACTCAGTTGTCTTTGCGTCAACTCCACGCCTTCTTTAAAACTTCGCAAAAGAGTTTCCAATTTACCCGCGTCGTTCTTTGCCTCTGCGATGATCTCTTCCGTCACCGTCGCGCACGCTCGGTCCATATTATCCGCCACGTCTAATAAATCTTTCGCGAAGCCTTGCACCGCAAACTTCTTCGCGTCTTCGTTCTGTCTCTGTGTTCGCGTCCGTAAGTTTTCCATATCCGCTAATGTTCTCAAATGTCTTTCGTTTAATTCGACGATTAAAGCGTCTTTCTCTGCCATTTCGTTTTGTTCTTCTTCGTTTTGTTCTTCTTCTTGTTCTTTTCCTCCTCCTGTCGCTCCATCTCCTTCCGCGGTTGCTGCTTTTTTTTCTTGGCTGTTGTTTTTTCCGCCGTCGTCATCTCCTTTCGGCTGCTGCTGCTGCTCTCGCTCTCCCTCTTTTTGGGTATTTCGAGCGAGAGAAGTCGTGCTCACGCATCTGCTGCTGGTATTCTTTCCTCGCGAGGCGAACGACGAGATGAACAGACGAGATGATGATGATGGAGCGTCGTTGTTCATCATCCTTCTCGATAATAAAGACGAAAAAGAAGAAGAAGAAGAAGAAGTGAAATTCGATCGATTGGAAAAAGAGGCAACACCTCCTGCGCCTCCTCTTCCTCCTCCTCTACTTCCTCCTCCTCCTCGCGATACCAACGATGATGATGATGATATCGACGATGATGATGATGATGATGATGATGATGAGAGGAACTGTCTCATCATCATCGATATCATCTTGGACTTCTGTCTTATTCGTTGTTGTTGTTGTTTTATCATCATCATCGTCGTCGTCGTCGTCGTCATCCGAAGAGAATTCTTTTTCTTTGTTTTCGTGTGTCCTTTTTGTGTGTTGTTTTTTTGCCGAAGAACTCTCTTCTCCCTTTTTCCAATAATAATCGATTGATTGTGTCTCGATTCTAAAACCCAAAAAAGTCAAAAAATTTTGAATCCACCCCCAGTCGCCAGTCTGCCAGTTCCAAGTTCCAAACAACAACAAACAAACGACACAACAACGAAACAAACCTTCCCTTTGAAACGCCTTTCGTGTCCGCCGTCGTCATCTCCTTTCGGCTGCTGCTGCTCTCGCTCTCCCTCTTTTTGGGTATTTCGAGACAAACAGACTTTTGGGGGGACCGACCACCAATAATAGAATAATGAGCGGCAGATTAGACTCCTCCTCTTCTTTAACTTCGTCGTCGTCTAAAGTGAATAACTATTGGACGTTCACTGTGCTCCTCGTGTTCGTGTTGTTTCTCGTCGACGGGTTCAACACCAAGACAGATTTTAACGTTGGAAGATATCAACAAAAGAAGGAGACAGAAGTCGTAAACAACGAGTTTGGCGGTATTGGTGCTGTGAGTGCTCCTGATGATGAAAATTTAAGTGAAAAAGAAGTAATAGGAATAACAAGTTTCGATATCGCGAAAATAGAACAATCCGACTTGATGCCAAACCCGGAGAAGTTAAAGTTTATCGTCGTCGAAAACTTAATCGAACGAGAGAAATTACGAGAAATCTTGAACGATTTCCCTCCCGCGCTCGACTCGACGACGTTGGCGAATAAGAAAAACGTGGAGAAGAAAGACGTTTTAAAGACTGGACAGGTGAAAGGGACGTACGCGGAGCTGTTGAAAGACGTCGAGAGCGATGCTTTCAGAGACGCGGTTGGTGCAAAACTAGGGATTAACTTGAAAGGATGGCACAACCGCGTGACGTTAAGAGGAGCATGCGAACCGAATCCGTGCGGCGGCATGGACAGCATTCACGTCGATCACAAAGCAAAAGCAGTTTCCGTTCTGATTTACTTGAACGAGGAGACGCTGGACGAGACCGACTACCACGGCGGCGATTTACTCTTTTTGAGAAATAAAAAGAGTCTGGACGACGCCAATATTGTCGCTCGCGTTCCTTCTTTCGGCGGCACCATGGTTGCGTTTCGAAACTATAGAAACGTGAAAGGGCAGAAAGAAGCCATCCACGGTTTGCGGCCGTTCACTGGGAAACGAAGAGCGGTGCAAGTGAATTGGTGCAAGAGTAAAACCTGTCAGTAGTTTTGTTGAAAACTTTTTAGTAGTATAGTATTCGTAGTAGTAGTAGTAAGTATTAGTAACAGCGTGTGTGTGTCAAGTGTGTGATTTTACGAGTCATGAGTTTTTTGCTCGTTTTTTTTCTCTTTTTTCGTCAAAAGTTCTAATTTTTAATACGAACATAGAACAACAACAACTTCGTATTAGTATTCGACTATAATAATACTAAGAGAAAAAGAAGAAAGAAGAAAGAAATGACGACTCTGGCGGAGAGTTTTCTGGCAGATTTGGACGATTTATCCGACGACGAAGGAGAAGAAGAAGAAGAAGAAGAATTACGAGATGAAAAATCTCATTTGAAGGACGAGGAGGAGAAATTCGCCGTCAAATCATCATCATCAACAGCGAACAAAAGAAATAAAAATAAAACTAAAGAAGAAGAAGAAAACGACCTAACAGCAAAAGCAACTGCTCAGAACAACAACAACAATGGTAATAATAACGTCAACGCGTTAGAAAAGTGCACGAAACTGTTAAACACGGAACGGTACAAAAGAACGGTGGGAGAAGTCACTCTCAAGAAAGAAGATTCAAAGGACGAAGAAGAAGAAGCAGAAAACAATACTACTAATTTGTACGCGTTGATTTTAGATTGCAACGCGTTAACCGTAGACATCGACGACACGATCGTCTTCGTTCATAATTACATCAAAGATAAGTACAAGAAGAAGTTCCCGGAGTTGGAATCGTTGGTGCCGCATCCGATCGATTACGCCAGAGTCGTACAAAAAATAGCAAACGAGATGGATATCATGCGAGTAGATTTGGAATCGGTATTACCGTCGGCGACGATTATGGTCGTCACCGTGACCGGTTCGACCACGGACGGGAAGGAGTTGAGCGATGCGGACTTGGATTTGACATTAGAAGCGTGCGAACGGTTGTTGAAGTTGGACGACGACAAGACGAAACTGTTCAAGTTTGTCGAGAAAAACATGGAGAAGACGGCGCCGAATTTATCGCAAGTTTTGGGAACAGACGTCGCGGCTCGAGTCATGGGATTAGCCGGAGGGTTAGAGCTTCTTTCGAAAATGCCCTCGAACGTCGTGCAAAACATAGGAAACGGGAAGAAGAAAAATACCGCCGGTTCGTCTTTACAAGTGCTTCAGAAATCCGGCGACGTAAACGTCGGCTTCATTTTTCAATGCGATTTGATTCAAAAGAAAACGCCGCCGCCGTTGAGAGTAAAAGCAGTGCGATTGATTGCCGGTAAGTGCACTTTAATGGCCAGAGTTGACGCGTTCGGCCAAGACCCGACGGGCGAAACCGGGAAGAAAATGTACGCAGATATCGAACAGAAAATTGAAAAATGGCAAGAACCTCCGCCGGCGCGCACGGAGAAACCGCTCCCGGCGCCGGGGATGATTCAAAAGAAACGCAGAGGCGGTAAACGCATGCGCGCGATGAAAGAACGATACGGAATGTCTGACATGCGAAAACAAGCCAACCGCGTTGGCTTTAACGTCGCCGAAGACGAAATCGGTTACGAAGGCGAAGGTTTAGGCTTGCTCGGCAAAAGCGCCGGCGCCGCCGCGGCTAACGGTAAGCTCAGATTCCAAGAGAAGAAGACAAAGATCGGTAAATACGCGCAGAAAGGATACAAAGGTGGCATGGGCAGTGGGTTAGCTACTTCCGACGCTTTATCTGGCATGAGTTCTTCCTTGGCGTTTACGCCTATCCAAGGCATCGAGTTGGTCAATCCAAACGCGGAAAAGGAAAGCCGAGACAGTCAAAGCGGCACCGACTCGGTTTTCAACGATAAAAGAGGGTTCTTTGCCACTCAGAATATTAAGAAGTAGTAGACAAAGAAGAAGAATAGAAGAATAGCGTGTAGGTATTTAGTTAGAGAGATTTTCTTCTGTGAATAATACTAAAATAGATATAAAAGATTAGACGTTTCGTATGATTCTCCAAAAAAAAATCTCCTCACCTCTTCTTCATAAGTAAGTGTCTTCTCTTCATAAAGAAGTTCCATCATCAAAACTACTTTAACACACATATGATTATGTTTGCCACTTCCTCTCCCGCTTTGTCTTCTTCTTTGTCTTCTTCTCGGTCTTCTTTGAGGAAGACCAATACTAGTATTATGTATACGAAGAAGACAAAGATTTCGTCGTCGTCGTCCCAAAAACAAAAACAAAAACAAAGAAGAAACGTCGTCGTCGTTTTAGCTGAAGCAGCGGAAAGCAACAACGACAACAACTCAAACAACAACGAGGAAAAACAGTGCACTGGGGGATCGTGCGATTCGTGCGGAGTAGCGAGAGAGAAAATGCAATGCGATGGAACCGGGAGAATTCAAGGCGGATTAGCTGCCATTCCGTTGTTCTCTTGGTGGCCTATTAAAGCGTACAGGCCGTGTCCAGGCCTCATCGAAAGCGGAGGGACGTACACGAGGAAAGGACAAGACGTGGATTCCATCTTATGGGGCGAGAACGGGAGAGATTAGACAACGACGAAGGTTTTGATCATGTGTATACTACTATCTACGTATTCTATGACTAACTGCTACTCCTACTCCTACTCCTAACGTATATGCGCGCCGCCGCTCCTAATAACTCGATGATACATTTTTCAATCATCATTCTCGAATCGCCATCGAAGAAGACGAATCTATCGCCGTCGTCCCTAACATTCTCGCCCCGTCGTCGTTATCGTTGTATTCATCGTCTTCTTCTTCAACAATCAACTGCGTAAAGTTGTTGCTAAATTGAGAGCCAATGGCTAAGTTTTGTGTCATTTCTTCTCCGCACGCTTGCAGTTCCGCGCCATCTAAAGATTCTTCCAAAACCAAACCGTGCGTTTCCGGAACTAAAGTACACGTCAACACCGCTAACAAGGCGAAGAGCGCCAAGACGATCGAAGGAAGTTCCGGAGAAATCACGCGCAAGAACAACACTTGCGGCGCACTGATTGAACCGATGCGTCCAATCATCGAACACGACCCCAACGCCGCCGATCGAACGATAGTCGGGAACAACTCCGTGGTGTATAAATACACGACGTTGAAGGAACCGCTAATGCCGAATCGACCAACTAAAGCGAAGAATATCCTCTGTTTTCCTTTCAAGAAACCGCTGATAAAGGCACCGAACCCGCTTAAACTCATCAACGACATCAACGTCGTGCGTCTTCCGATGATATCCACCGCGAACTGCGCCGCGATGTGCGATGGGATCTCCACCAACCCGCTCAAGAAATTGTTCATGTAAATCGATCCGGCTAAATTTCCAACGTTTAAGGATATCCCGTAATAGATTAAACCGTTGCACGCGAACACAAACGCCATGCACATCAATCTTAACTTTAACTTCTTGTGCGGGAAAATCGCGGACACGTTCACATTTTCCGTCTTTTCCGGTTCCTTCAAATCTGGGAGTCGTTCAAACGTCAAGCGTCCGTTTTTCTTCGCCAAAAACTCCAAGACCTCTTTCGCCTCGTTCGGTTTCCCGTTCGCTAACAACCATCGGGGACTTTCTTTAAGAAAGGAAAACGTGAAAAAGACGTACCCGCACCCTAATAACGCGCAGAAAAACGAATACATTCGCCAACTCTCTCGCATCAAGTATCCGAATAACGACATCGAACAAATCCCGAGCGCCCACCAGTATTGCGTCCCGATGCCCATGATGCCTTTCCAGGAAATCCCCAACGGTTCCGTGCACAACACGAACGACGCGACGCCAATACCTCCGACACCGAATCCACCTATGAATACAGCCACGAAATATTGAGAATACGAATACGATATGGAGGCTAACCCGGCACCTAGAGATGAAATCAACACCGCGGCGTACACTCCCGTTCGTCTTCCTTTCACGTCCGAGAGTTGTCCGAGTAAACCGGCGCCGAAGAAAAAACCGACGAAGAACATGGACGACGCCAGTTGTACTTTATACTCCTCTTTACATATTAAGTTGAACTCCGAAACGATCGATTGTTTCTTGTTCGTCCATTTCCATACTATTATTTCTTCTGTGTTGTTCTTCTTGTTCTCCTCGTAATATTCATTCAACGAACACAACACGGACAAGTCGTCCTCTATTCTTTTCGCTTTCTGCTCTGTGCAGTACGAGTAAAAGATATCGTCGTTTTCATCGTCATCGTTCACGCACTCCCACTCGGGCGTTCTTTGGGTGAACACCGAGACCAGGGTCAAAAACGCCGCCGGTAACCACGCCGAGGAACTCAATAAAAACTGTTTCAGTTGTCCTCGTCCAATTTGTCCGACGTACGACGCGAACGCTTCGTCTACGGTTATTTTAGATGTATTCGATGTAGTATTCGTAGTGTTGATATCGTCGTCGTCGTCGTCGTCTGGATAATCGTCCCCAAGGTCATTCATCATCGTACTCTTAACAACAACAACAACAACAACAACAACAACAGTAGTGATGATGATGATGATGATGATGATGATGAGAGGAGCACAAGAAGGACGATGATGGATGAGTTTACAAGAAGAGGAAGGAGTTTTGAAGAAAAAACTGGAAAAAAAGAGGAGAAGAGTTGAAAAATGAAAAATCTCATCAACCTTTTTCTTTCGACGAGAAAAAAACAACAAAAAAGAAAAAAAGAACAACAACAACAACAACTGAAAACAATTATTTCACACAACAACAACAACAACAACAAGAACAACAACAACTTAAAACAACTTAAAACAATGCTCAGCAAGAGCACGAGACGCGCTGCTTTGAAGAGTGGTGGTGGTGATATTGGGAAATTCAGTCACGCATTAAGAAGCGTTACTCTTTTTCTCGTCGGGGCCGACACTACTTTTGGTTCTTCTTCTTCTTTAACTTCTTCTTCTTCTTCTTTGGGTAGTTGCAAATATTCGTCGTCGTCACAAAATCATTATTCGACGACGAGAAATATCGGAGGAGGAGGTTTAAGAAAAGGTGTGCTCGGGGGAACAACAACAACGAACTTTTCTCCTTCTTCCCTCTTGAATCATCATCATCGGAATTACAACAACAACAACAACAACAACAACAACAACAGGAGCAGAGGAGAAAAAAGACGACAATTCTCCACGAAAGTGACTTTACCAGATTTACCGTACGATTTCTCCGCGTTAGAACCCATCATCGACGCACAAATCATGGAGATTCATCACTCGAAACATCACAACACGTACGTGACCAATCTGAACGTGACTTTGGAGAAACTCGCCGAGGCTGAAGCGAAGAACGACGTCGCCGCCATGATCGCGTTGCAACCAAACTTGAAATTTAACGGAGGCGGACACGAAAATCACTCCTTGTTTTGGAAAGTCTTACAACCGAAGAAGGAGTATTCCGACCCGTCTGGCGAGTTGAAACGAATGATCGAAAGAGACTTTGGCTCGTTCGAGAACATGAAGCAAAAATTCGCGTCCCAAACGGTGGCGGTGCAAGGCAGCGGATGGGGCTGGCTCGGTCTCAATAAAGAGACGAAAACGTTGCACGTGGTGACAACCGCAAACCAAGATCCGTGCATAACGACTGGTTTGGTGCCTGTTTTCGGCGTGGACGTTTGGGAACACGCGTATTACTTGCAATACAAAAACTTGCGTCCGGATTACGTGAACAAAGTCTGGGAAATCGTAAACTGGAAACAAGTCGAAGAGAATTTGGTCAAAGCTTTGATGTAATGTACTAATAACATAGTATTACTTCGTTTTTGTTGTGTTCTTCTTAGGTTGTTGTTCTTCTTTATTATGAGCTACTCGTATTATTGCTATCTCTTCTATTTCTGGCTATTATTATAGTTTTATTGAGTTCTCTCCTCAAATCATTCCATCATCATCGCGTCGTCGTTCCCGTCGTCCCGGTCTTCTCCTTTTCCATCTTCCTCTTCTTCTTCTATTAAAATGTCCTCTTCTCCACCGTCATTTTCGTCGTCGTCGTCGCACGTTAAGTCCATGATTACTTTCACGCACTCCTGTCGATCGTTGTGCATGGCTTCGTCCATCGGCGTTCGTCCGTTCTTGTTCACTTTGAACGCCAGCGTTTTCCCTCCTTTTTGCAAGAGAAATTTCACAACCTCTTGGTGTCCGTTCAAACACGCCCAGTGTAAGCACGTGGACTCGTCCGTGTTCGTCGTTTTCATTATATTTGCGTTAAATTCGTTCACGAGGACTTCTACTGCGTCTGTGTGTCCGTTCGCGCAGGCATAAAACAAGGCCGTTCTGCCGTTCTCGTCTTGAAAGTTTACGAAATTATTTACTTGAGTATTCTTTTCCTCGTCGTCGTCAACTTTTCTTCCAAAATTCGAGACGATACCATGATTGAGAATAGTTTTGATATCTTCCACGTCTCCGTATCGCGCGGAGGAGAATAACGCATCGATGCATTCTTTCTTTTCTTCTTCTTCTTCTTTTTCCTTTGTTGTTGTTGTTGTAAAGGACGACGACATCTTAGTGGTTTTGGTGTTAATCCGTTGTTCTTACACAAACTTGTTGTTGTTGTTGTTGTGAAACGAAGTTGTTCTTTCTTCTTCAGTTGTGTGTGTTTGTTGTTCAGACAGAACTGTTTTTTGTCACTTTTTGAAGCTTTTCCATAGAGAGGACATTTTTTTGTCTTCTTTTTCATTTTTCACTTTTTTTTGTTCTTCTCACACGAGACTCTCAGCACTTCTTTCTCGTCACGTTCATCTTTTTTCACAAAATCAACATCATCTCATGTTGTACAAAACACTAATAAAAGACTAGTAGTAAACGACGACAAAAAACGACTTAAATCCTCAAATAACCAAACGCCTCCTTTTGAGGAGGACTTTGTAAACGATGATTTTGTTGTGATTTTGTGGTTGATGCAATACTACTCTACTACGTAATACTACTCTCGTAATAATAATAAAATGACAAATTTCAGAAGCGGATTCTCGTTGCTCTTTTTAGCGCAAGTGCTCTCGAAACTTCTACCGTTTCTGTTCAACTCAGTGTTCGTGTACAGGACAATTTCATCCACGGATGGCGTTGGAGATACTTTAGTGATGTTTCCGCTGGTGTATGCGTTCGTTTTATCAATCAGAGATGGGTTACGAAGGAGTTTATTACGAAGAACTTTTAGAGAGGAAGGAGAATCAGAAGATGATGATGAAAACGAACGTGCGTTTCGAGTGGCCACGAGATACGTAAAGCGATACGTCGTATTCGTTTTGGTTCTTTTAATGGTACCGCTGCTACTCCTGCTACTGTTTTTTCCTTCTTCTTCTTCTTCTTCCGCGAATATGAAGGCTTCATACCGAATATCTCTCGTCTCTTGCGTCTGCGCCGCCTTGATCGAGTTAACGAGCGAACCGCACTACGTTTGGTTACAAAAGAAGCAACTCTTTGGATCGCGAGTGATGGCGGAAACTGTTGGGACATTTGCAAGGACCGCGGTTCTGTTTTACCACCTGTCGTCCTCACATATAGATTATTCGACAATACTAAGTAAAGAGAAGAGGAAGACGAACGTGTTGTACGCGTTTGCGTTCGCGCAAGTCGGACAGAGTTGCGCGACGAGCGCGGTGTACGCTGCGAGTTATTATCTGTATCGAAAACGCGACGATGATGTGAGAAAGAAACAGAAGAAGCGGAGAAAAGGTACAAAAACGACCACCGATGGAAAAAAAGAAAGGAGTGACGACGACGAGAAGAAACAGGGTCTACTGATTGATTCGTTCTTGTATCAGTCTTACTTGAAGTTGGCGTTGGCGGAGGGCGAAAAATTCGCGCTGATAGTCGCCAACTCGGAAGATACCGTCATGGGTGTTTTCGGTCTCGTTTCGAACTTAGGGTCGTTGTTTGTTCGGTTAGTGTTGCAGCCGTTCGAAGAGATTGCGTTCGTGACTTTTGCGGCGAGCGCGACGAAAGACAAGAAGAAGGAGAAGTTGGGCGATATTCTTTCCATCGGCGTGTTAGTCGGTACGATTGCTTTCTTCGTAGGACCGTTCTTCGCGAAGGACGTCATGTACTTTCTTTACGGTAAAAAATGGATGGAAGACGGGACAGAAACTCTGCAAGCGTACGCGAGATTAATATTACCGTTGAGTATAAATGGAATAGTCGAAGGCTTCGCGCACGCAGTCATGAACGAGCGAGAGATTAAAAAGCACGGAAACGCGTGGTTGGTTTCCTGTTCGTTCGTCAACTGCGCCTTGGGATTTTCGCTTCTCAAATATTCGCGAATCGGTGCTGCCGGATTGGTTTATGGCAACTTTATATCCTTAATGATGCGAATATACTTGACGTCGAGATTCTTGATCAGAACAGGGAAGCTGAGCAGTACTATTTTTAGAGAAACGTTGCCGAAACCAGGGACGCTCGTCACCGTCGCCGCGTGCACTTTCGCGTTGACGGCAATAAAGGACGATACAAATGGAAGAAAGACTGCAGAAATGACGCCGAACTTTAAACACACCGTTGTTACGGGAGGTAGTGTAGCCGTAGCTCTTCTGATAGCGCTGTTTGTTTGGGAACAGGATAGATTTAGAAACGTATTTAGTAGTACCAATAGTAAGAGAAAGAGAAATTAAATTCATTAAAATATTCGTTTTAAATATCCGGGAAACATAATTAACACGTTTCTTTTACACAAGTATTCTAAAATTTAATGTACATGCATACAAATGAATTACAAATTCGAATTACATTCGGGATAATTCTTGAAATTAATTATTAATATTTTTTTTTCGGACTTAAAATTTTTACTTAATATAATTAAGTTTAATTACATGAATTTCATACTATATTAGTTCAAAGTGATCGGCTTAATATTTATATCCATGATAAATATCTAATTATAGATTAAAGGGGAAGAATAAAAGGATTTAACAAACTCTCCTTGTTTTTATTTTTTGCAAAATATCCCAAATTAACACGTCTGTGATGATTTATGCTCTGGAATTACAAAAAAGAACTTTAAATAAAATTATGAACTCATGGGGATGTATTATGAAAGGGAATTGTACAATTTTATAAACTATTTGAAAGTTTTAATATTTTTAGAATGGGACACCCCCTCTAAAAAAGGAAAGAAGTTTCTTTTTCGCTCATAATTCACAAAAGAGAAGAAGAAGAAGAAGAAGAAGAAGAAGAAAAACGGATTCGTGAGAGTAAGAGAGAAAGAAGAAAGAAAGAATGGGGGGCAAGAAGAAAGATAGCCGAAGAAAGAAGAAGAAGCGCTCGAACGGCGATGATGATGATGATTCTTCTTCATCTTCATCATCAGAAGAAGATGAAAACGATGAATTGAAAAACAAACTCCTCGCGAAAGCGACGAAGAAGTTGGTGGCGCAAATGAAAACCGATTCCGTCGCCGGAGGTTTGTACACGGACGAAAAGAACCCGTTCAACGACGAAAACTTGACCGAAAAGTTCGTCTGGAGCAAGAAGATCGAGAAAGAGGGTAAAAAAGCGGTCCAAAACTTGACCGATAAAGACGCGCAACTCGAACGCGAGGAGGAGATTAAAAAAATCGAACTGAGACGAATCGAATACGAAAAGGCGAGAGCGGAGCGAGAGGAAGAGAGAGACCAGAAAATGAGAGAGAAAGCGATGGAAGGCGCGGAAGAGTTGGAAGAGAAAGAGGAGAAGTTTCACTTCAACCAGTTGTTATTACGGGCGGATATTCGATACAAAAACGGTCGAGCGAAACCGATCGATACTTTGCTGAGAGCGTTGTACGGCTCGGCGTTTACGAGCGCACTCAAAAGCGAAAAGGAACTCGCCGCCATGAAAGCGTTCAACAAAGAATTCGACTCGAAAAACTCGTTGTTCAAATACATGACGGAGAAAGATTTGCAGGAGTTGAAAGACGAGTGCGTGAACGTGTTGAAACTCATCGACGAAACGTCCGAGAAGGAGAAGGAATATAAACTTTTTTGGACGTGCGTCTATCGCTTGACGGAAACAGAATTAGGAGAAGAAGAAGAAGAAGATAAACTGACGGAAATGGACGAAGAGATGATGGAATCGGTCGACTTATCTGGCTCGCTCGAAGAGTTGACCGATCTGGAACAGGAAATCAATCGATCCATAAACGAGGATTTAGACGACGACACGGAAATCTCGTTTTGGAGGAAAGCGATGAAGCGAGTGACGCTGGCGAAATTAAACAGGCAATGCAGAGAAACGTTGGCGAAAGTGTACGAGGAATCGAAGAAGAACATCAAGTTTGTCGTCGTCGAAAAAAAAGATGGAAAAGAAGAGAAAGAGAACTACGACAACGACGAAGACGACGAAGACTTGCTCGGCGGCGACGACTTTGCGAAACGAGTTCGAGACGACGATAAAGACGACGACGACGGTAAAGAAGAAGAAGATGAAGAAGAAGAAGAAGAAGAAGAAGAAGACGAGGAAGCGCTCTTGGCGAACATCGACGTGACGTATGGCGACGAACCGAAACCGCTGTCCAAAGAAGAGTCCGCGAAACTTTTAAAACTCTACGAAGAGCAGCAGCAGCGGCTGCGAGGAGAAGGCGAAGATTTATTGAATGTTCAAGAAGTGATTGTCCTCATCGACGAAGACGAAGACGCCGAAAATCTTCGCCGGTTGCGCGCCGCCGCTTGTGAGAAGTTTGCGAAAGAACAGCTCGAAAAGAAGTTGGAAAAGCAACGACGATATCAACAAGAAAGAATGAAGAGGCAAAAAGGAAGAAAAATCAATCCGAGCGACGACGACGACGACGAAGAAGAAGACAAAGACCAAGAAGAAAAGAAAACGCCAGAAGAAATCCAACATGAAGCCGATGATCTCGAGGAAGAACTCAAAGCGAAGCGATACGCGGAGAAACAGATGGGCAAACTCGAGGATGGGGACATCGCGTTCACCGGCGAAGTCGAACAAAAAGATCTCGGCGATCGAGAACTTTACTGGTGGCACAACAAGTACAAACCTCGGAAACCTCGATACTTCAACCGAGTGCACACCGGGTACGAGTGGAACAAGTACAACTCCACGCATTACGACCACGATAACCCGCCGCCGAAAACCGTCCAAGGGTATAAGTTTAACGTCTTCTACCCGGATTTGATCGATTCGTCCAAAGCGCCTACGTATAAGTGCGAGCGCGATGTATCCGCCGTAAACGACGACACGTGCATACTGAAAATATCCAGCGGTCCTCCGTACGAAGACGTCGCGTTTCGCATCGTAAACAAAGAGTGGGAGTACTCGCACAAACGCGGGTTCAAGTGTACGTTTGAACGAGGGATATTTCATTTATACGTAAACTTCAAACGCCCGAGATATAGACGTTAATAGTAAAATAGTCTTCTTAGTAGAATAAAGTATACATAGTAAAAAGTAGTCCGCGTCTTCTCTCGTCGTCGTCGTTAAAAGCATCGCATCTTTTCAGTGCGCGTGGCGCACTCATCTCTCGTCTTCTTCTTCTTTTTCTAACCTTTTCCTCGCTTCTTCTTTCGCCCATCCGACTAAACTGGTGTCCGGTTTCCCGTTCAAACCGACGCATAAAATCACACCCGCGCTGAAGAAGGTCACAAAATACGGCAGTTCCCAGCTCTCTCTGATTCGTTTTTGCCCTTTTAAAGGTGGGGTTTCCCCGAAGAGAAGTCCGTTTCTTTTCGTTTGCGTGCCTTCGGAAAAGTACGACGATGATCCTTTCGGCGTGGTGGCGCCGTAGGATCTTCTTTGTACGTTTTGATGACTACTAAAACTGCTACTATTCATGTTGCTCCTCCTCACAGAACCACCTGATCTCGAGGAAAAGGAGGAAACGAAGGAGGACGTAGAAGACAACCCCCCCGCGACTAAAGATCTGAACGCTCTCAGATTGGTAACAATACGTTGTTGACACCCTTTTGACATGTTCGTTTTACTACAAGAAGAGAGAGAGTGTGAGAGAGAATGAAGAAGAGTTTCTTCTCGAGAGTGAAGAATATTTGTGTCTGTTTCTTAATGCATTTGATTTAGGGTGTACAACCCTAATTTTAAAAATTGCTCTCTCTCTGTAGAAAAAAAAAACAAAACTCTCTCTCGAGTGGAATTAATAAAAGGGGGCGCGTCTGTCTTTTCTTCTGTTTTCCTCATTAATTACATCATCACCCATTCATTAAGAGGAGGAGCACGAAAGAAGACTTTCATCGCATAACGAACAACAGAGAAAGGAGAGAGAGCGAGAGAAGAAGAGACTACTTTATTCTTTTGTTCGTTTCTTCAAAACTTTTACTTAAGAAGCAAACTTTGGGAGGAGGAGAGAGGCGTCTCATCTGTTTCCTTTTAAAGAGGTGTTCTGAGGTGGAAATTTTGCAAGTCATTTTCCACTTAAAGAAGAAGAAGAAGACAAAGAACGAGACGATGAAAATTGCGTCTTTGTCAAAGGAAAGAAGGAGGAAAAGGAGGTCTCTTTCGACGACGCCTCTTCTTAAATGTCTTTTCCTTTGTTTCATCTGTTGTTTCATCTGTTGTTTTCAAGACGCGCAGGCGGCAGATGATGAAAATGAGTTTCAGCGCATCACGACGAATACGAATATCAACAACGAAGAGAAGAAGAAGACCAAGAGTAGCATCACGAGTGGCGGCGGTTTTAGTAAACCGACGACGACTTCTAGAAGGAACTACTACGACTACGAAGATGAAGGAGAATCATCATCATCATCGATGACTAATACGCAAACGGGCGATTTAGGAGCTTTAACGAAAGTGCCGGCGTGCATCACGAGAGACGAAGCGTTTGGGATCGAACTCACCGTCGCGACGGGAGGGAGCTCGGCGTTAGAAGGGATCGACGGGACGAAGATTTTCGCCCTGAGCGCGTTGTTTGGACCGGAAATTGCGGATGATTATAACGAAGAAGACGACGACGCGAACGAGTCTAGTAGAAAACCGATTCAGTTGACGACGCCGAAAGACGTCAACATGACCGGGTGCGAAGAAGTAGGGAAAGACGCGGCGGACGCTTCGGAGTATAAGAACAAGTGCGTGGTCATCAAAAGAGGCGGGTGCTCGTTCGAAACGAAAGCGCAAATCGCGCAGAATAAAGGCGCGAAGTGCGTTATTATCGTGAACGACGGCGAGGATTTAGGATCTATGACGTGCGATTCAGATTTAAGCATCGATATTCCGGTGATGAACGTGATTGAAAAAGACGGGAAGATGTTAACGACTGCGTACGAGTTGGACGGCACGGTGGAGATGAGAAAACTAAAAGACGGGACTGATTTCTACGGAAACGGCGCTTTGCTCTTCATCGCGGTGTTATCGATCACGTTAGGGGCTATGTTTAGCGTCACGGATAGGTTTTATTCTCGTGGGGATGGAGGAGGAAGTAATAATGATAGTGGTTTTAGTGAGTTGAATAATAGCGCGAGCAGCGGCAGTCTGAGCAACAGCAGCGCGTCGCCGTCGCAGTCGAACGAGAGTTCGCCAAGCGGGACGCCAGGGAGACATAAATCGAGAGAAAAGAAGTACAACAACAACAACAACAACAACAACAACAACAACTCGTATGGGACGACGACAAATACAAATGAAGGCGACGACCAACCGTTGATTGACGAAGAATCCGGTCGAGTTGAACAGAAAAGAAGACAACGGAGCAGAAGCAGAAGAGGCACGAGCCGACGCCGACGACAGCAGGACTATTCCAACAACGCGGGCGAAGAAGAGGGAGCGTTTGAAATCACCGAAATGTCGGCGGTATATTTCGTCCTCTTCTCCTCGTTAGTCTTAGTCGTCCTCTTTTACTCCATGGACCATTGGATCTTTGTCGCGTTTCGATTGCTCTTTTGCTTAGCCGCGTTCCAAGGATTATCGATGATGTTCTTTGAAGTGATAGCTCGAATCTTTGGCGCGGATCCGCACAAGACGTCGTACGATCACACGACGCCGCTTTCTTCCACCAGAAGACGCTCGAACAGTCGCAGTAGAGGATCGCAAGAAGTGGACGAAGAAGCGACGAAAAACAACTCCGCTTTGAACGCACGCGTTGAAGAAAATAACGTCAACTTCATCCTCCTTCCGCTCTTCGGCAACGTCCATTATTTGATGATTCCATCCGTCATTCTCGGAGGCATTTTAGTCTGCATTTGGCTCATGTTCCAATCCGAAGAGTGGGCTTGGGTCTTGCAAGACGTAATGGGCGTCGCGTTCTTAGTCAACGTCATGCGTTTAGTCCACTTGCCAAACTTGAAAATCGCCACGTTACTTCTCACGTGCGCCATGTCCTACGACATTTTCTGGGTGTACATCCAACCGCACTTGTTCGGGAAGGAGTCCGTCATGGTCAACGTCGCTCGAGGTGGCGACCAACACGAATCGTTACCGATGTTGTTCATGTTCCCGAGAATCGGAGGCTCTCAAGGCGAATACAGCATGCTTGGCTACGGCGACGTCATCTTACCCGGGTTGTTGATTGTTCACAACGCGTTGTTCGAGAATCGATTTTATTCGTCTTCGTCGTCGTCTTCACCAACAGGAGGAAAGGTGGTTACAAAAATGAGGTACAAATACTTCGTCTGCTCTATATTCGCGTACTCCGTCGGTATGATTTTAACCTTCATCGCGTTATACTTAAAAGTTGGCGGTCAAGGCGGTCAACCGGCGTTGACGTATTTAGTCCCGACGACGGTGCTGACGACGGTGTGTGTCGCGTGGATGAACGGCGAGTTAAAAGAGATGTGGAATGGTGGTAAAAGTGGTAGTAGTGCTGATGATACTCATACTAATAGCAGAGATACTCATGGCGAAAGCCAAGCGTTGTTGTAACATTACTACTGCGTTACTCTTTTAGAGAGAATTTTTTATCAACACTTGTCCTCACAACTTCTTCTCCTCATTTGCGCCGCCGCGAAAGAGTTTAAACAAGAAGAAGAAGAACAACAACAAGCGTTTTCATCTCACGTCATCAATGACGACGATTCAGACGACGACGGCCTTTTTCTTCTCGAGAAGATACAATTTATACCACTCGTCGTAATGAGAGCCTCTCTGCGACCGCAAAAGCGCGACCACATCTCCGCGTTTAACACGCGAACGAACAGAAAAGTTTTGCACTTGCGCAAGTGCGCGGAAGCGCTTTTGAAAGAGTTGGAGAATAATAAGAAGAGCGATGAAACCAACGAAGATTCAGACGAGGACGAGAAGAACAACGTCTTAAAAAAGAGAAGGACACAAGTCGAGGTCTTGGCGGCAGAAGTCGCGCTTAAAGCGATTCGTCGAGCGAGAGAAGGCGATTTGCCGAGGAAATTAATTGACCAACAGAACTATTGTTTGAGGTGCGGGTTTCCTCTTCGTAAAGAAGAAGAAGATCAAAAGAAGAAAAGCAATGCGAACGAGAATAATAATAATAGTGATAATAACAGAAGAATGAATTGTTCGTGTTGCGGGTACAAGGTGTCGTCGTCGATTCACGCGAAGAAGAAGAAGAAGAAGAAGACGAAGAAGAGGAGAATTTTGTAGTATAGTAAGTGGGTGAGTAAATGTATTATATTTTTAGATGAAACACAAAACGCGCTCTTCTCTCTCTCTCTCTCTCTCTCTCTCTCTCTCTCTCTCTCTCTCTCTCTCTCTCTCTCTCTCTCTCTACACACACACACATTCCAAACACTCGCTTTCTCTCCATTCTTTCGTTTTTATAATAATAATTTTATTGTGATGTTGATCAACTTTCTTCTTAAATTTTTCTTAATTCGCTAACTTTTGACTCAAGACGTCCATGACCTTCCCCAAGTCTTCGGCGACGTCAATCGGTGGGTTGGCGTACGTCGCCGCGAAACCTTCGATTTCTTTCGCGTGGTATTGAATTTTCGTTCCGGTGAACTTCAAGCCGTGGGCGGTGGAAACGACGACGACGCGGTCGGACGGGCCGATGGTTTGGTTCTCGCGCAACTTTCTTAACGCGGCTAAAGCGACGCCGGTGTGCGGGCAGTTGAACATGCCAGTCAAGTCGGCGCGAGCAGCTTCGTCCATCATCTCTTCCTCGGAAGCTTCTTCGACTAAACCGTTGCACTCGGTTAACGCGTAAATGGCGCGGTTGATGGAAACCGGGTCGCCGATTTGAATCGCGCTCGCAAACGTCGGTTCCGCTTTGATCGGCGCAAAGTTTTCCCACCCGTTCTTGAACGCTCGGTACAACGGGTTCGCGTTCTGCGCTTGCGCGACAACCATTCTAGGTAACTTATCGACTAACCCGAGATCTTTGCACATCTTAAACCCTTTGAAAAACGCGTACACGTTGCCTAAATTCCCACCCGGGATGATCACGTAGTCCGGGACTTCCCAGTTGAACTGTTGGAGGATTTCAATCGCGGCGGTTTTCTGGCCTTCCAAACGCAACGAGTTCAAAGAGTTCGCCAAGTAAATCGGTAATTCCGCGGTGACTTCTCGAATGAGTCTCATGCACCCATCGAAATCGGTATCGATGGACAAGACCAACGCGCCGTTCGCAATCGGTTGCACCAACTGCGCCAAGGAAATTTTGTTCTTCGGTAAAAATACGATGGACGGAATCCCGGCAGCCGCGGCGTACGCGGACAAAGCCGCCGACGTGTCCCCAGTCGACGCGCACCCAACTGCCGCCAACGGTTTCCCTTGTTTTCTCATCCTGTTCACCTGAGAGACCAACGCGGTCATCCCGAGATCTTTAAAACTCCCCGTGTGCGAGTTCCCGCACTGCTTGACCCACAAATCGTTCATCCCGAGGCACTCTCGTCCGTACCTTTCCGCCCAAAACAAGTTCGAGTTGCCTTCAAACATGGAAACGATGTCGTCGTCGTCGATGCCTGGTAAGACCCACTCTTTCTTGGACCAAACGCCGGAGCCGTACGGCCAGGACGTTTTGCCCACGCGTTCGTCGAAGAGCGTTTTCCAGTATTCTGTTCATAGTATTATTATTATTATTATTATTATTATTATTATTATTATGTTGTTGTATAATAGAATGATTTTAAAGAAAGCAAGCGGTTAATATAATAATAACAATAATAATAACAGTCAGTTTGAGATGATGAAGCGTTGTTGTCTGTCTTCTTTAATACTACTGTATATCTATACGTAAGGTATTTATTTCTCACCGCGAGCAAAGCAGAGAATTGCACCAATTTGGTTGGATAATAAAAAGAAGGGTTTACTCCTCCAACACACAAACGAGAATACGTACCTGCGGGATACTTCCCAAGCGCTTCCATGTCGTGTTCGACGTCCAACAGTCCACCATTCTTCGATCGGTAAATCACTTCGTCTAACGAGTACGTTTCTGATTTATCCGCCGAGGAGAACGGGACGTACTTCGCGCTGAACAGATTTCCTTTCACGCCGTCTCTCGAGTCTTTTTTCGCTTGCTCGCGAATGTTTTGGACGTTTGCTTGCGTGATGTGTCTTTGTCTTCTAAAACTGTTCTTCTTCTTCTTAGTATTAAAATTCTCTGTTTTGTGTGCTTTTGATGATGCATTTCTGCCGCTGGTGGATGTTGTCAGCGCTTGGCGGAAGGAGAAGAGCTGCGAGGCTTGCACGCTCGGGTAATACGGCATTTGATATTTGATGATGATGATATATAACGTGTTCTTTTTGTTCGTGTGTGTTGTGTGTGTTCGAATGAATGACGCGACGTAAAAATGAACCAACACTTTTTGGTTAAAAATCGTCTTTTTTGACTGAAAAAAAAAAGAAAGAGTGATTTTAGACCAAAATTTTTGTTCCTCTGAAGCTCCTCTTTGTTTGTTTTTTTGCTCTGGTGAAACTTTCTTTCTTTTTCAGGGTTTATATAAAAAACGACTGATAACCAAATCAAGAGCCCGCAGAGACAAACTTTAAAACAGAGGAGAGAGAAAAAAAAGTAAACACAGAAGAAGAAGAAGAGTTTGAGAGAACGAGAAAGAATAAGTATAAGAGAGAGAATGACGATCAGCGCTTCTATCGTCTCGTTCTCGCCGAATGCGACGATGATGTCGTCTTCTTCGTATAAAAATAAGTCATCATCATCTTCGATTGTAAACAACACCAACAATTACACGTCACCAATGACTCTTCATCATCATCATCGAACGACTTCTTTCTTCGTTAAAAGACAACGCTTTAACGAAAAGAAGGTTTCAACAACAGTGATGGTCAGAGCAGAAAACAAAGGAGACGAGGAACAACCGAAACTGACCCGAAAAAAGGAAGCAGAAACGGAGGCGTTCTTATCTCCCGCGGAGAAAAGCGGGGAGAATCCTTTGAAAGATCCAATGGCGATAATAGGCATCGTGGGGATAATAGGCGTCCCGGCGTTGATTTTACTCGTCGGCGTGACGAGCGGGTACATCGGACAATGAGATATTAAATATATATATACACACACTACTGTGTGGTTGATGTTGTTGATTAAAATAGTATATATTACTACTCTGAGCTCGCACAAGATTCCGAAAGGACTTCACATTTCTCTCACTTTTCGACTCGTTTCCTCACCAACTTTTTATAACACTACGAATATCATCATCAGATCGAAAGGAACGACAACGAACGAGAACAAAACCTAATTCATTCGATTGAGAAGCACACCTTTGACGACGAGGACGACTGAAGAAGAAAACTGAGTAAAACAAAGAGAGAGCTAAGAAGAAGAAGAAGAGAAATCAAATCATCGGAGATGTCGGACTTATTCGACGCGTTCGATGACGATAAAAAAGGAAAGAAGAAGATGATGCGCACACCTCCTGGAGGAGGGTTCGTGAGACCACCACCGGCTGGAAGTAATACCACGCATTCTGCGGAGACGACGACGAATCTTAAACCGACCGCGAGCGCGTTCGTTCCCGGAGGAGGAGGATTAGGAGGAGGATTAGGAGGTGCAGCCGCCTCTGGTGCTGCGCCTGTACCGCCTCAAGCGGTTTCGTCGACGCTCGATGAACAACGAGGAGATGAAGAACAAAAAGAAGAAGTAGAAGAAGTAGTATCGTCTGTGATGCAAAAGGTCGCGAAAACGTTAACGATTGGCGGCGATTCCGGCTCGGATTCCGCGTTATCTCAAATGGCCGAACGCGAACAGAAGTTAAAAGAAGAACAACAACGCAAAGAAGAAAAAGAAGAAGCGAAGAGGTTACAACAGATGGAAAAAGAGAGGAAAGACTCAGAGCGAAAGAAAGAAGCGGAAGAGGAAGAGAAACAGTTGATGGAAGAGTTGGCGAATAGTAAAGACGCAGATAGTCGAGAACATTTGAACTTGGTGTTTATCGGACACGTCGACGCCGGGAAATCGACCATCGGAGGGCAGATTTTGTATCTCTCCGGTCAAGTCGATCAGAGAGTCATCGAAAAGTACGAACGAGAGGCGAAGGATAAAAATCGAGATTCGTGGTACATGGCGTACATCATGGACACTTCGGAAGAGGAAAGAGCGAAAGGGAAAACCGTGGAGGTTGGTAAAGCGCATTTCGCGACGGAGAAGAAAAGATACACCGTGTTGGACGCGCCGGGGCACAAAAATTACGTGCCGAACATGATCGCCGGCGCCGCGCAAGCCGACGTCGGCGTTCTGGTCATCGCGGCGAGGAAAGGCGAATTCGAAACCGGGTTTGAAAAAGGCGGGCAAACCAGAGAGCACGCGCAGTTGGCGAAAACTTTAGGCGTTACAAAGTTAGTCGTGGTGGTGAACAAAATGGACGATCCGAGCGTCAAGTGGGATAAAAAAAGATTCGACGAAGTACACACGAAACTGATTCCGTTTTTGAAAATATGCGGGTACAAAGAAAAAGACATCACGTTCGTCCCGATTTCCGGATTAAAAGGTACGAACGTGAAAGATCTCGTCTCGAAAAGCGAGTGCGATTGGTACGGCGGCAAATCGTTCTTCGACACGTTGGACGATTTAGAACCGATGGATCGAGATCCGAACGCGCCGTTTCGCATGCCGGTGATGGACAAATACGCGGAGATGGGGTGCATGGTCATGGGAAAAACCGAATCTGGGGCGTGTCGAGTCGGACAAAAGCTCACGTTAATGCCCGGTAGAATCGATTGTAAAATTGAAAAGCTTTGGCAAGACGAAGACGAGTGTTCCATTTGCAAGTGCGGCGAAAACGTGAGAATGAAACTCTCCGGCGTGGACGAAAAAGATATCCATCCCGGGATGGTCTTGTGCCCGCCGAACAAATTGGTCCACGTCACGCAAGAAATCGAGTGCCAACTCGCCATCGTGGAATTGTTAGACCACAAATCCATCTTTTCCACCGGCTACAACGCCGTCATCCACATCCACTCCGTCACCGAGGAAATCGAAGTCAAGAAACTCGTCAGCGAAATGGACCCGAAAACTCGAAAGCCAAAAGAAAGTAAGTGCAAATACTTAAAAGCTGGATCCATCGGCGTCGTTCGAATTACCATCGCCGCGCCAATCTGCGTGGAAAAGTTCTCCGACGTCCCTCAGTTAGGGAGGTTCACCTTGAGAGACGAAGGGAAAACCATCGCCATCGGGAAGGTTTTACGGATCAAACCGAAATCCGAGGAAATCGATAACATGGCCAAGACGACCGGTGGCGCTGCCGTCTGATTTATCATTACTATTATTATTAAATTACTAAACAAACAAGAAAGAGAGAGTCATAAAGAGAGAGTCATCAGAGAGAGAGTTAGTTGTTGTTCGTGATCATCATCATCAAGTATTCATTAAGAGTGTGTTCTACGTATCGTTTTGCTCTCATTTTTGTAACGAACTTTTGTCTCATTTCGTCACTCATCTCATCGCTTTTTCATCGCTCTTATTTAGATATATATATACGCACTCACTCGTATGACGATGACTTCACCAAGCAGATTATTCCTTCTTCGACACAGACGACGTCAGCTCTGCGAGATCATCGCCACTTTCGGAGGAGCACGCGTGACATTTTCTTCTTCTTCCATTGAAGAAAAAAAGCGGATAAAATGGACGCAAAACCAAAGTTCACGAACGTTAAAGACGGACGCGTACGTGGCTGGGAACGGCGATTTCTTCCGGCTCGGAATACCATTAGGGTCATCAGCATCGTCGTCTTCAAAGAGGACGTTCGTTCCTGTAGACATACCAACGAATGGAGGAGGGAATATCAAATCGATCGCATCTGGTGGCGCACACTCGTTGGTGGTGACGAGCAAAGGCGAAGTGTTCGCCACGGGATTGAACGAATACGGCCAATGCGGGATTCGGATTATTAATAATGCTGATGATGATAAAGGAGGAGAAAATGGAGAAAGTAGTAATAATAACGCAAAAACGACGATGAATGACATCGTGCGAGGATGGACGAGAGTAGAGTTTAGAGACTCTACATGTGACGGAAACGTCAACGTTGAAATCGAAAAGGCGATATCCGGGCCGGCGAGTAGTCACTCGGTGTGCATTGCGCGAGGCGGGAAGCGAGTGTTCGCGTTCGGGAAGAACGATCGAGGGCAACTCGGTGTCGGAGATGCGTTTGACGGGAAGGAAAGAGAGGAAGGGACGCTCGTTACTTTCGATGAATCAAAAAGAACGGGAGAAGAAAGAGAAGAAGACGTTATCATCGTAGACGGCGCGACGGGGAGAGAATCGACCATTCTCATCAGCGCAAACGGGGACGCGTATTACAGCGGAAAAATTAAGACAGATAAAGACGAACGGTTTTCGTTGATTGCTACCGCGATAGAGTTTTTCTTCCCGCAAAAATCATCGTCGTCATCAACAACCATCACCGCTACCGCGACAGAGTTACCGCAAACCAATTCGTTTCGGAAAATCCCGGGTTTACGAAACATCGTCAACTGCTCGGTCACGGACGCCTGCGCGGCGTTTGTGGATGCACACGGGAAAACGTTTACGATTGGAACGACATCCGGGAAAGTATTAGGACGAGAAGTAGTAAAAGGAGGAGAAGAGAATACAACCACCAATGCGTTAGGCGCAATCGAGGATGTTTTACTGGAAAACGTTTCGTTAGGATTCAATTTCGCCGTCGCGGTCGCGAAATCCAGCGGCGCTTTGTTCACCTGGGGAGCAGCATTGGACGATCAAGAAGCGGATTCGAAATACGGTTTAAAACCTCGATTGGTTAAACACGAACCGCAGAACATCAACGTCGCGTTCACCAAAGTCTCTTCCGGGTACAAGCACTGCGCCGCAATCACGAGCGACGATCGATTGTTCACGTGGGGATGGAGCGGTTCGGTAGGTCAGCACTTCGAGGACGAAGAGTCTTCCGCCGGGCAACTGGGATTAGGGAACGATTTCGATTACCCGACGCCGACTGAAGTGAAATGGAAGGATCGATCGACGAAGGTTTTAGACGTAAGATGCGGGCAAAATCATACCATCGTCCTCGCTTCGCGAGAAGATTAGAATAGAACTTAGAGAATAGATTTAGAAACCGACCGCGTTAATAATATATACAGAAACCCATATCGTAGTTTATTATTACGTCTTCTAGTATTTGCCATTCATCTTCGAAGAGTAATTACTGCTGCTCAAAGCATCCATCAACTCCAAATGTTGTTCGTGCAACTTTCGAAACATCGTCGCGTTTTCTTCCTGCGCGCGGAGGAGTTCGAGGTGCAAATTTCTCACATCCGCTTTTAACGACTTCACCTCTTTTTCTAAACACGTTTTGACAACATCTTTGGTCCTCTTCGAAACTTCGTCAGAGATGGCGTCGGCCGTAATGAGCACTTGTTGTTGTTGTTGTTGTTGTTGTTGTTCTAGAGTTGTCGTCTTCGTGTTCAATTTTTGCATCGCTTCGGCGGCTCTTTCTTCTTCTTGTTTATTCAGATGTCGCTTCTGCTCTTGTTTTCGCGGCACGTTGCTTTCGATTCTGTTCTCTTTATCGCTGTCGTTCTCTTCATTCGTCGTCTTCGTCTTCGCTTTTGTCGCAGGTGGTGGTTGCCATTTTAACCCAATCACTCTTCCGCCCTCGTGCGCTTCGGTTTCAAACAAACATCTCGTCTCAAAATCGTCTCCGGAGTAAAATTCCGCGCCGCCGCTCGTGCTATTGCTAAAACCGTTCATCCGAGTGCTCCTGTACTTATTACTCCTCTCATCCATATGCGTTCTCAAGCTTCGACAATCGTACATCGACACGACGCCGTTGCCTCTGTATCCGACCGCTAACGCTTGACCGCTCGGATGCCACGAGACGGAAGACGCCGCGCCCGCGGTACCAAAAATGACACCGTTCTCCGACGATGATTGCATCCATCGTTTATTCGGATTCGGTATGTGTAAACACACCCCAGTTTTTGGATGCATGGCAACATCTCGCAATGAAACCGATCCGTCGTCGTTGGCTACCGCTATAATTCTAGGCGCCGTCGGCGAAAACGCAATCGAGCGAATGACGTTGTTCGCGTCCGAAGAATGAAAGCTCGTCTCTAACGATTCCGATTCGCAATCGTAAACGTTCAGATCGCCACGAGACGTCCCCGCGGCTAACATCATTCTTCTGTGCGGTGAGAAATCTAAGCATTTCACCGAGGAGGAGGAAGAGGAGGAGGTACTCATCATCGACTTTTCCTCGTTGACGTCAAACGCGCTCAAAGGCTCCGAGTAGTACTTATTAAACTCTTTCCCTCTCCCTAAACCAAAACTCTCCTCATCTTCCTCCTCCCCGAATCGTTCTCCACCTTTATGCAACACAATCTCCCCTCTCTCTGAACCGCACGCGATCACTCGATCGTCTTTACTAAATTTCACCGCGTTCACGACACCGCTATCAATAGCAGTACTCGCCGAGCGACGACCGCCGCCTGATAATCCGCCGGATGATACGAGTCTGCTCGCCACTCGTCTCGTCTTCAAATCCCAAACCTTCACGATATTCGACGTCCCACCGACTAACAAGTATCGCGAACTCGAGTGAAAATCCATCGATTTCACTTCAAAGTCGTCATCGTCGACATCCTCCTCTCTCGCTGGATTTTCTGCTGCAAAAGTCAACGGTGTATTTTTGTGCATCTTTTCCTTCTCCGCATGATCATCATTCTCACGCGTATTAAACCTCTCTCTTTTCCTCTCTTCCTCCTTAACTTCTCCCACGCACTGTAACTGTTTATCCAGAACGACCACTCGCCCGTCGCTTAAACCAATTGCGACGCAGTTCCCGTTCGATTTCGACCACTCCACGCAGTTGATTTCATTCGATTGGATTTTTGAATTCCTCTTTTCCCCGTTTTTGGAGGAGGAAGAAGAACAACTCGCTTCCGCGTATCCTATCGTTCCGTTGCTGTTGTTATTCTTGTCGTTGTTGTTGTCCTCAGGAGAGTACAATTTAACCTCCGATGCGCCCCGGCGAGACCACCCGATGGTCGCTAACATGTTGTGTATTGTGTTCGTTTCTTGTGATGATTTTTTTGAAATTTCTCGAGGAGTTGACGAGTGACTTTAGAGAAAAGAGGAGACAAATAACACGTTAGCGGGATTTCATTCGTCTTCGAGGAGCACGCCGTGTAATACAAAAGAACTCTACTCCTGTTATTGAGTATGCAAAATGTGGCTTTGTGAATGACTACTATAGATGATGTACGAAAACGCTTCTTTTCTCGCGCAAAAATCGTCACATTTTTCGTACTGCGGTTTCTCTCGTTCGTGCGATGAATACGCAAAATGTGGCTTTGCGAATATTTCATCTCCGGTACCCTTGGCTTCTTTCATTAAGGTTTTCTTCTTCTTCTATCGTTTTTGTTCGAGTTTTTGTCGACGCCTTTAATTCCTCCTACTTTTTGTCCGGAAGACGACGACGATTTTGACGATAACAACGCGACGAAACCGACGAAACCGAGTATCGTCCCCCACGCGATTCGATTGACCATCGCTTTCCGTTTCAAACCTTCTTTGTGTTCGTCCAAGCGCAATTTGCACCTTTTGCCAATCAAGTCGCACAGTTTAGCGCCATCGAAGTAGTCTTGGTCGGAGACGTCGGACATGTCTTTGTCCGGGCCGCACGCGGCGCGGAATTTGGTCAAGCCGACGCAGGAACAGTTGAATTCGCCGAGGATGTATCGCGTTTTTGTTTTCCTGTTGTTGACATCTTTTTTGTTCTGTTCTTCTTTCTCGAATTGTTCGTCGCGTTCTTCTTCTTCTTCTTCTTCTTCTTCTTCGTCGTCATCCATGGGGATAAAATCCGCCGTCCATAACAAAGGTAACGCGTTATACGCCAAGTTTAACTTCCTCGCGATGCGTTGAATATCGTTCTTGAGAAACTTCTCGGTCAAATCTCGAAACAACGGTTCTTCCGGTTTGTAAAACGTCGTCTTGTTGTTCCAGGCAACCGCGGAACGGCCGTTCTCGCCGACTGGTTTCTTATGAATGATTTCGAATAACTCGTCTTTGACAAATACCATGCGTATTTCGCCTTCGCTGATTCGAGGGAGTAAGCGTTGGTCGACGACGAAAGCGCCTTTGAGAAGTTGACTTTGTTTGTCTACTTTGTCGTCGTCTTCGTTTTCGTCGTCGTTCTGCTGCTGTAAATAGTTCCCGTCCGAAACGGACGTCCAGTTTCCGCCCGCGTCCGGGTGGTTTTTCCCGCACGCGCAAAACGCCACCAACTCTTTAAACGTGTGCTCTTCGATGTGGTTATCGTTCATCTCTTGACAGACGACTATCGTATCGTCGCCGATTTCGAATTCCTCCTCCCCGTCGTCGTTCTTCTTTCGTTCTTCTTCTTCTCTACTACCACTACCACTACCACTACTACTATTACTGCTGCTCGTATTATTGTTATCGCTATCTTCTATCTTATTCATGTTCATGATCCGATCGTGCTTCCCTTTCAACCACACCAACCAAATCCCGCACCCGGTCGACCCTCGATTTTGTTTCAAAACTCTCGGCCACACTTTCAACCCTTTCTTCAATCCTCTCTCCATCTCTTTCTTCGTGTAATACGCCCGCGTATCTCTCAACCCGCACGCTAACTTGCGTATTTTCACCAGCGCGATTTTCGATCCCATGTTTCGTAAACTCGCCTTGTTCCCGAAGATTAAAATATCCGTTTTATTTTCCAACTCCTCCATGAGGTCGTCGAACCTCTCCTGATTTGAATGCGGCGTGATTTGACCGGGGTTAATCCTCACTAAAATCGCGTCAAACTTTTCCTCTATCACGTATTGTTTGAACGCGTCGTGTTCTCGAGGCTTATAATCCACTCGTACGGCGTAGATGCCGTTTTCGATTAAACCGTTCGTCAACGCCACGGAATCGTAGCGATAGCCGTGTTTGTCTTTGTCCATGGATATATTCACATTCTCTTTCACTTTAGTACTCTCACCATCCTCGTCCAAATCCTCATACACGTGTCCGTACCCAACCACGGCTATTTTATACGTTCCATGTATATCTTTCGAAGAAGAAGAAGAAGAAGAAGAAGGTTGTTCTCGGATGACGTTCGAGCGTAAAAACTGATTTTGTGCCACGTGGTATTTCAGTTCCAGTTGTGATTTTGATTCATCTCGTTGCTCGTCCTCGTCTTCCTCGGAGAATAAACTCGTCATGGACTCTCGTCTCGACGAAGACGCGTGGTTCATGCTGTCGTTCTTTTTACTCTCGCTCATCGTCGCGCTCGTCTGTTCTTCTACTCCTCTCTTCCTCTCAAACCAATCACTCTCGATGTATATAAACACCAATGGAAATTCGTTTTATCTTCTTCCCATCAACACGAGAGATTTAAAAGAAGACAACACCAACAAAGTTGCTCTCCAAAACAGAAACAGAGACAGAGACAGAGAGAGCGTTTAGGAGGAGAAAAAAAGGTGGTTTCGACTCTTTAGCTCTCTCTCGCTCGCAATTTTCTTCGCAGTGCTACTCCTTTTTCGCGCGCTTTGATGATGATGATGCTTTTTACTCAGACGTGTCTCTGATGCATTTACTCATAAAACACGAAACACAAAGACTCGGAGAAAACTAAGTTTTAGGGTGTCCAACCCTAATTTTGAAAAATGCTTCTAGAAAAAAAAAACTCACTTTCGCTTCAAAGGGCAAGAGCGTTGCGAGTTGCGCGCGCTTCGTTTAGGATAGCACATACAGAGCTTTACATATAAAAATGTTGACAAAATTCGAAACGAAATCGAACCGCGTGAAAGGCCTCTCGTTCCACCCGAAACGGCCGTGGATTTTAGCCTCGTTACATTCGGGTGTCGTGCAATTGTGGGACTACCGCATGGGAACGCTGATCGACCGATTCGACGAACACGACGGACCGGTTCGTGGGGTGGATTTTCACACCAACCAACCGCTGTTCGTTTCCGGGGGAGACGATTATAAAATAAAGGTTCGCTCTTGCTTTCTTGACTTCTTTTTCTCGTCGTCGTCGGTCGTCTCGTTGGTGGTGGTGTTCTTGTGTGCGTTGTGAGAAAGAGAGCGTTTAAGAGAGTGATCTCGCCGGAGGTGATGGGGTAAAATTGGAGAGATTTGAGGGTTACGAAGACATCGAGCGAAAAGCGAAACGCAGGAAACATTTCTAATCACTGACGACTTTATTATCTCTCTCTTTACTACTACTACTACTACTCAAAACAACAACAACATTATTATTATTAGGTGTGGAACTACAAGCTCCGCAGATGTTTATTCACCTTACTCGGACACTTGGACTACATCCGAACGGTGCAGTTTCACGTGGAACACCCGTGGATCGTCTCCGCGTCGGACGATCAAACCATTCGCATTTGGAACTGGCAATCTAGGAATTGCATCTCGGTGTTGACGGGACACAATCATTACGTCATGTGCGCTTCGTTTCATTTGAAGGATGACTTGGTCGTTTCGGCGTCGTTGGATCAAACCGTACGAGTGTGGGATATCGTCGCGCTGAGGAAGAAAGTTGCCTCGCCGGGAGGTCCGCAAAGACCGAGCGAATTGGATTTGAAAATCCCGCAAATGAACGCGGATTTGTTTGGTGGCGGTGATGCGGTGGTGAAGTACGTGTTGGAAGGCCACGATCGAGGCGTCAATTGGGCGTCGTTTCACCCGAGTTTACCGCTGATCGTCTCCGGCGCGGACGATCGCCAAGTGAAATTATGGCGCATGAACGACACGAAAGCCTGGGAAGTGGACACGTTGAGAGGTCACGTGAACAACGTGTCGTGCGTGATGTTCCACGCGCGACAAGATATCATCGTTTCCAACTCTGAGGATAAATCGATTCGAGTTTGGGACATGAGTAAAAGATCGGGCGCGCAAACCTTTCGAAGAGAAAACGATCGATTCTGGATTTTGTCCGCGCACCCGAACTTGAACTTGTTGGCTGCCGGGCACGATTCTGGGATGATTGTTTTTAAATTGGAAAGAGAACGACCGGCGTACGCCTCGCACGCGAACATGCTGTATTACGTAAAGGATCGATACTTGCGTTCGTTTGAGTTTGAAAGTCAAAGAGATAATCCTTTGGTGTCCGTGAGACGACCTCCGGGCGGTGGAAACAACTCTGGTTTCCGCAACTTAAGTTACAACCCGGCTGAAAACGCGGTGTTGATCAACTCCGACAGCGAAGGTGGATCGTACGAGTTGCACGTCTTGCCGAAAGACGACGGTCGCTCGGGCGAAGTCGGTAACGAGCCGAGACGAGGTCAAGGCGTTTCCGCGACGTTCATCGCGCGGAACAGGTTTGCCGTTTTGGACAAATCCACGCACCAAATCTTAATCAAAGACTTGAAAAACGAAGTCACGAAGAAGTGCGTCCCTCCGGATTCCACCGTGGACGCCATCTTTTACGCCGGCACCGGATCTCTCTTGTGCCGAGCCGAAGATCGCATGATTTTGTTCGACGTTCAACAAAGAGCCGCGATGGCGGAAATAACGACGCCGTTGATTAAATACGTCGTTTGGTCCAACGACATGTCTTTGGTTGCCATGTTATCGAAACACGCGATCGTAATCGCCAACAGAAAGCTTGGGCACGCGTGCACGGTGCACGAAACCATTCGCGTGAAATCAGGCGCCTGGGACGACAGAGGCGTGTTCATTTACACGACTTTGAACCACATCAAATACGCGTTACCGAACGGTGATTCCGGGATTATCCGAACGTTGGATAACGCGGTGTATGTGACCAAAGTCATCGGCAACGTCGTCCATTGCTTGGACCGAGACGGTAAAAACAGACGCATTCAAATCGACTCGACGGAGTACGTCTTCAAGCTCGCTTTGGTTCAGCGCAAATTCGATCAGGTTTTATCGATGATCAAATCGAACGTCTTGTGCGGTCAATCGATCATCGCGTATTTGCAAAAGAAAGGGTACCCAGAAATTGCTTTGCACTTTGTGAGAGACGAACAAACGCGATTCGCGCTGGCGGTTGAGTGCGGCAACATTGAAGTCGCGTTGGCTGCCGCGCAAGCGTTGGACGAGAAAGAAACGTGGCATAAACTCGGCGTGGAAGCTTTGAGACAAGGGAACCACCAAATCGTCGAGTTTGCGTACCAAAAGACGAAAAATTTTGAGCGCTTATCGTTCTTGTATTTAATCACGGGGAACATTGAAAAGCTGCAAAAAATGTTGAAGATTTCCGAAATGCGCGCGGACGTCATGGGTCAATTCCACAACGCGTTGTACTTAGGCGACGTTACGGAACGCGTTAAAATCCTCGAATCCGCCGGTCACCACCCGTTAGCATACGTGACGGCGAAGACGCACGGTTTAGAAACCGACGCGGAGAGAATAGCGGAGGAGTTGAGAGAAGCCGGGGCCAAGGTTCCGGATATCGACGCTTCAGTCGGAGAGTTGTTGACGCCACCGGAACCGATTTTGAAGGAAGATAACTGGCCTTTGTTGACCGTATCCAAAGGATTCTTTGAAGGCGTCTTGTCCGGCGAAGTTTCCGCCTCGCAATACCAAATGGACGAGAGCGAGATGGAAGGTGTCGGAGGCGATTGGGGCGACGGCGACGATTTGGATTTGGGCGTCGGCGGCGACGACGACGAGATGGAAAAAGACGATCCTTTGGCGAACATCTTACCCGGCGGAGACGACGAAGAAGACAGATCACAAGACGGCTCAGACGCTGGTTGGGATATGGAAGATATGGACTTACCGGCGGCGGATTTAGTCGGTGGAAGCCAGCCGGGATCGCCGACGGGTATCCAAGCGGGCGAAATGTTTGTCGCGCCGAGCGCCGGCGTAGACCCGAGACAAAAGTGGACGGCCAAATCCGCGGTCGCTGGCGATCACGCGGCAGCTGGGGAATTCGATGGCGCCATGAAACTCTTATCCAGACAATTAGGCATCGTAAACTTCAAACCGTTGAAACAAATGTTTGTGGATTGCGCGTTTGCGAGTACCGGGGTGTTACCCGGTTCGCTCTCTGAAGGCGACGCCGCGAAGATGCGGGTGATTTTATCTAGAAACTGGGACTCTTCCGATCCTATCGGCCAAGTCAAACCGCCGAATTTGTTGGGCACGTTGCCAATTCTCGAGGAGAAGTTGAAGCAAGCGTATAGAAAAGTCACGGAAGGGAAATTCTCGGACGCGTTGAACTTGTTCGTGAACATTATTCACTCGATCACTTTGTTATCCGTGGAAACGAGACGCGAAGTGGACGAGGTGAAAGAGTTGTTGGCTATTGCGAGAGATTACGCCGTCGCTTTACGAATCGAATTGAGTCGCAAAGAAGTCGCGAAATCGGATCCGAACCGAGCCGCCGAGTTGGCGGCGTATTTCACGCACCAAAATTTACAACCGATTCACTCCTCGTTATCCTTGAGATCGGCGATGACTATCTTTTACAAGATGCAAAACTTCCAAACCGCGGCTGGGTTTTCTCGAAGATTGTTAGAGCTTAACCCACCCGCAAACGTGGCCACGCAAGCGAAACAGGTTTTGCAAGTGTGCGAGAAACAGAACAAAGACGCCGTGGAGTTGAATTACGATTCTCGCAATCCGTTTGTCGTCTGTTCCGGGACGCTGACGCCAATCTACAGAGGCACCAAAGATCTCGCGTGCTCCTGTTGCGGGGCGAAGTACGTCGTCGAGAAGAAAGACGCTCTGTGCGATGTTTGCAACTTGGGTAAAGTAGGCGCGGATGCGACTGGTTTAGTCGTTTCGGAGACGCAAAGTTCATCATCGTCCAGGCGTTGATGATGATACTTTTTTAACTTTGGCGAACGAAGAGAGAAGAGGTATTCTAATAGAACTTTTACTTTTTACTAAATAACACAAAATTACAGTGGTATAATATTAACAACTCGATCATAAATGCCGCCTCTGCCGCCGCTCTAATAACATTATGCATACAAAACTACTACGACCTCGGTTGTCCGGAGACGATCAAATCTTCGCTCGATAAGTTCGCGACGATATTAATTTCTTCTTCTTCTTCCTCTTCTCCTCCTCCTAATCCTCCTCCTCCTCGCTCCTCCAATTCTATCTTTACACTACTAATACTACTACTCTTATTCATCTTCTTCTTCTTAGTATTCTTCTTACCAAACGTCGCTAAGAACGCCAATTGCACAACCCCCAACACGCCTCCGAACATATTCGGACTGACTAAAAACCAATCTTTCAACGCAAACCCGTACGCGGCCCAGGAAAACCCATTCACGGTAATCGCCACGCTCATCGGCCAATACAAACTCGACGCGTCTCTCTCCATAATGATCTGTCGCATCTCCGACAACGGCGACGCGTAATATATCGCCAAGACGACGTTGCAAAAAATCCCAGACGCGAATCGCTTCTTCCCTTCCTTTTCGTCCCCGTGCATGACCACGCCCAAGACAAACCCCATTACACTTAAAAGCGCGCAAGATACCAGTACCATCTTTTCCAACTCTTTTCTCTTCTTCTCGTTTCGCGCGTTTAACGTCAGCGCTATCATCAACGCGTACACCGAGACGAGCAAGCCTGGAAAGTTTGACACGAACACCCAATAGTCTTTAATCACGGATCCGTACATCATCCACCCGATGCAATTGCACACCACGATCGGGTACGGGTGGCTGTTTAAGGAACCCCACTCGTTCATTTTGCGGTATTTTTGGAGCTCCGGTACCGAGGCGAAGAACATGACGTTTGCGAGGAGGAACCCGAGGATTGGGGCGATCGTGCGCGTGAATATTTCCATCGATGCTTCGCCCATTTTTGTTCTCCTCGTTGCGCGTCTGTGAGACGAGTGTTGCGTATTTGTGTGTTGATATCTGTGGTATCTTTAGTATTGCGTCTGATGTGTGAGAGATGAGAGAGAGGTCGTTGGGTGTACTTCTCTCCGCTGTTTCCCGGGAAAGAGATTCTATCCTCTTTGTTCTGTGTGGTTGCAACTCTCACCGTTGCTCGATATAGAGAGTATGAGTAGCATTCAATACGATGAATATGTCTCTCAAATCATCATCGCATACATATTGCAATAGTACTACTGATATACTACTACTGAGTATCTGTCCTCTCTCGGTTACTAGTATTCACCAAAACCCCTACTAAAAGTCTGAAGAGTAGACGAGTCAAAGGAGAGTCTTTTTCACAACGAAACAGAGCAGTTCCCCCTCTCGTCGTTTTCCTTACGTATGCTTTTAGGACAGAACTGTTCAGAGTGAAAAAGAGCAGTTGTTTTTCCTCATTAGTTTTTTCCTCTAGACTCTGGGCAGTGTGGTGACCTTTTAGGGGAATTCGTTGTCTTTTATATATCACACACTCTTTAAAAAAGGTACGCAAAAAAGCTTGTTGTCTTCTTCCAAAAAAACAACAGCATCTCTCCTCCTACTCGCTTTGTTCTCTCTAAACGCTTTGGGTGTGTGTGTTTACGCGCGCGCATT
>Ga0213863_10000158_pt1 | contig 52743 bp, 40 predicted proteins | sample PICome_8_FD_160128 | JGI IMG/M metagenome (GOLD analysis project Ga0213863, IMG submission 160128) | Coastal seawater microbial communities near Pivers Island, North Carolina, United States - PICO497 | ecosystem: Environmental > Aquatic > Marine > Coastal | place: USA: North Carolina...
GACTAAGATTATTTACAGGCATCCTGTATACGTCTATGCGAACACGAGCGCAACAGTTAGCGATATAGCATCACTTATTAGCACAGGCAACCAAGTGAGAACACTTCTGGACGCTGACCCTAATGAGCCATCACAAACCATTACTTTTGCTTGCAGCAGTAATACTGCGGATACTACTAAGTACACTTATTTAATTATTCCGAGTATCTTTACAGCTACAGAAATAGCTGCTACTACTAGCGGCTTAGGGGTTGCTGATTACACGGATAGTTTTGTCTTGTACGACAACAGTGGTAACGGATTCAACCAAACAGCAGGAACTGCTACAAGAAATTACAATGTTTATAGGTCTATTCAGACCGGAGCATTTGATGACGATATTGATTTAACAATCACTCTTACTACATAAGCTATGGCAATTAAATTCGGAGATAAACTAGAGAATCAAAACTCGGCTTATCCTATTGTAGATGCTACAAGTGGGGTCAATTTAAAAGGTGTTATTTTTTCTGACGGCCTTCCAGGTGCGGCTGAATTCCCTAATGCTAGGGCAAACGGTACTATTTTAGTAGACACTACTAACGACAAGGTATACGTATATCAGAATTCAGACGTTGGTAATGAGGCTTGGTCTACTGCAGCTAACTGGACAGAAGTGGCTTTGGGAACGGCTGAGTCGGTATTAGACGATGTAATTAACTACAGTATTGGATCAAACACATTTGGTACAATCAGTGGTACCGGCACTTTGGGAGCTGCAGGCGATAGTGCACTAGACCTCATTTTATCAGTTTTAGTTAGCTACCAAGCGCCTACAACCTCGTTTACGAATGGGGCTCTCACAGCCATTCCGTATGATGATGCTATTCAAAGCAACATTAGCAGGACGATTAGTTTCAACGTTGTCAATAGCAACTACACTGTAATTAGTGGCAGCAATTACACTATTGCTAGTGTGGTGTTACAACGTAAGCTAACGACACAAGCGGATTCTAGTTACACAACTATAGCAAGTAGTGCTGGTAGTCCGGCTGCATTTACATCAGGCACATTTGATAATTTGAATGATACTTCTGATGGCTCAGAGACGTTTACCTTTACGGATACGCTAGCTACTACTGCGAATCAGGAAGCTGACTTTCAGTATCGAGTCATTGTTACACCGAATGATGGCACCGGCTCTGCTACGACTACTGTAAGTATTGAGGGAGCAAGTAGTAATAAGGGATACGTAACAGTTACGGACTACGCGGCTCCTACGCTACAAAGTATTACTGTAGCCCGGCAAGATACTGGTCTTGCAACTAATGAGGCTGATGATACTCGCGAGTTTGGCAACGTAGCATCAAAGTTGGACTTTCAACTAAAATGCAATACTCCTCTTGTTCCTATTACACAGGCACTAGTACGGCGGAGTTACGATAACTCTAGTTGGAGTACAATCCGTACTATATCTGGTTTGAATGTGACTAATACAAGTACATACAAGTTTTATGACTCTATAGCCGTTACGGATAACAATGTTACGGGCTTAGATAACACCCCTTCTGGCTACACAGATGTTAGTACCGCTATACAAGTAGCAGACACTGATGAGGCTCGCATTTACTACCAGGTAAGAATTACTGACGCACTAGGCAATACGGAGATTGCTCTTGACGACATTACATTCCGTTGGCCTTCTATTGTAGGATATAACTCTACGGATGGTACTGAGTTTGATAGTAGTGATGATGCATCAATGAACCAGGTGCTAGATGATATTCGAGACAGTAGCGGGAACTCTCCCAACAGCAGTTCATATGCACAGTATGAGTTTATAGGCACGGGGGATACGGGTGAACCAGACTTTGGAAGTGCAGTAAGTGTTACTTCTCCTGATGGTATGTTTACATGGATTGCATATCCTGCGGGATTGAATGAACTGGATAGCTTTCAGGTACCGGGGGGTTCAAACTTATTCAACGCTTTTTCCAACGGTTCTAATTTGTACAAATCGCTAACTGTTGATTTTGAATCATACTTCGGTATTACTAATACAGCTTACGAAGTTTATTGCTCTAATGCTCCAGCTGCATTTGATGGCACTTTCCTCATCAACTAAGTTTTATAGCCATGCCATTATTTAATCCAGATATACTCCTCCACCAAGCAGCCGGTAAAGCGGTTATTGATACGGATAAGGCACGTGGAGGCCTGCGCTCTGCAATAGACGATTGGACAGATCTATTCGGAACCTACACCGACCCAGGCGGCAATACTAAGTATGTATTTCAAGATGAGCATACAAATGCTTCTCCAGGATGGCTGAAGCCGTACTCTACTATGTTTTACGTAGCAGATGGTCGTGCTTTGGTGCAAGACGATAATGCTGGTGCCAACTTTATCCAGCTTAATACAGGTACCGGAGTCTACGATACGGGTGGGACTAAGTTTGTAGTAGATAGTAGTGGTAGTGCAGAACCAGAGTATTGGGTCTTGGTAGACATTACTGATGTTGGGGGATCAGGCAGTGGAACCGATAAGCTTCCAACGTTTACTATCGGTGGGACAAGTGGTAGCTTTACGGCAGTACCAGCAGGTTACGAGAAGCTGAATGTAGTTACTCAAGCAGCGTCGAATGTAGATGGCTTTACATCACTTGTACTGGAAGACGAGGACGGTGATACCCTTAACATAGCTAATGGAGGAACCGTAAAGATAACTGGAGCCAGTGCAGTTACCACGAATCTCGTTAGTCCTGGTGGCGAGGATTCGTTACTGATTTCTGTTGATAATGCCACAAACGAGGTCTCTGGTTTAGTTCAGCTGTTTGATAATGCCGTGCAAACTGTAGCTGCCAACGCCGTTAGTACAACATCAAGTCGTACTTATGGGGTACAGTTCAACTCTGATGACCAACTTGTAGTAAATGTTCCATGGACATCTAATTCAGGCACAGTAACAGAAGTCACTTCTGCAACCGGAAACCAGCTTACTGTAGCGAATGGCACAACTACGCCTGCGCTTACTATTGTCACCGGTGCTGTAGCAGATAATGGAACTTCCCTGGCTACAGGAGACCAGATTTATGACTTCGTTGTTGGCTATGCAGATCCTATAGGAACGGATAACTCAGCGGATGTTTCGTTTAACTCTACCATAACGGATGTACTGACACTCTCTAATCAGGCTGTTTCCGCGACTGACCCAGGCGATGAGGATGTTATTGCGGGTTGGGATCATTCTGGGAACAAGTTTACGTACTTAAGTGCGGCTGATGTTCGAGCTGCCATTAGTGTCGATGTGGCAGGAACAGATAACTCAACTGATGTAACTCTGGCATCAGTAACGAGTAACTACCTGACGCTTAATGACCAGCAAATTACAGCAGGCACTGTCCCTGTAACCTTAGGAGGTACAGGTCTAACAACAATCGCTGCCGGGTCTTTGTTGCAAGCTTCCACTGCCGATACAATTACTGCATTGACAGGTGGATCTGGTGAAGATGGCTATTTGCTTTCGTATGACCATTCGAGTACTGCTTTTCAGTTAGTAGCGGCTACAGCAACCGCTAACGACTCAGAAATCACACTTAGTGGAGGTACGGGAATCAATTTTAGCAACACGTTTACTACTAACCAAAGTGCCGCCGAAACAATCAACGTAACTCTTGATGATCCGCTTGTAGACATAGCAGGGTTAAACGGCACTGGATTATTGAGCATTGCTGGTACAGACGTTACTATCGACACAACCACATACTTGACTGGCACTGATATCTCTACGTTTATAGACAACATTGATGTTACAGAAGCCACCGCCGTCGCACACAAGGTGGTTCTGACTACAGCTGCTGCAGATGGCACTATTACTGAGGTGCAAATCGATACTGCTGATCTTACCTACACACCTTCAGGTGATACTGACAGAGGAAAGCTGACTACTGGCGACTTGCTTGTTAAAGGTGACTTTACTGTGCTTGGTGCAGGTACTGTAATCAATCTTCAGCAGGAGAATGTCTATGTCAAAGACGCTCTAATTACGCTAGGTATTACTGATGCAGATATTGGTACCGTTGACGGTACAGCTGCAGCTGTTGACGTAGGTTTAGAAGCTTACAAGCAAGGTTATGATGGTGCTGTATCTCCTACTCTTGTCTACGACATATCTGCAGATTACTGGGCTATAAACAATAAGGACCATAGTGCCAGTGCGCTTACTAGAATTGCTAGAACATTTAAAACTGCACACACTATTGTAGAAGGTAACGTAACTGCTGGTTATTTCGAGATAACACATAACCTAAACCACGAGGATATCATAGTTCAGGTCAGAGACAACGTGACAGATCAAGGACTTGTGATATTTAAGTATCAGACAATGGATGAGCAAACAGTTCGCATTTCAATCGGAGGCGGAGTTGCAGTAGGCGACGTATTCAATATAGTTATTGTAGGTTGATGTATATTAGCATACCAAAGAATAGTATTTATGTTACTCAAAGAATGCATCAACGTTTTTCGTGCCTTTCAGCAAATCAGCACTAATACACTTCCACTCAAAACAAGTTGGATGCTGGCTCAGAATATCTCAAAGCTTAAGCCTGTAGTAGAGCTATTCGAAGAGCAGCGGGAGACTCACATCGCAGTTCTAAAAACCAAGGCGTCTACAGATGCAAAGGGAGAACCAGAAGTAAGTGAAGAAGATGCTGCGGCATTTCGTGATCAAGTAGAGGATCTTTTAAATACGGAACAGAAAATCCGTTTGAAGAAGGTCACTCTTATTGATGATGGCACTTTGACGATTGAGCCTAATGTCCTTCTTGCAGCTATGGACTACTTAATCGTAAAAGAAGATGCCGATAAAGCTAGCTGATGTAATTGAGAATGCTAATTCTGATTATCCTGTTCTGGACAGCTCCATTGCTGCTACAACTGGAGGCGCCATTAAGGGGTTTGGGATATTTAGAACTACTTCTGCGCGCAACCTTGTGCCAGAAAGTAAAAGATGCTATGGCTATGTTGCTGTAGTTCTATATGCGGACGGATTAAATGGAGAGGTGTCGCCAGGGCATAGTGTCATTAATCTGAATAACAGTCCAAGCTCTAGTCAGTTAGAATATGATGTCAATTTAGATGGGACGTACACGGCAGCGGATACGTCACTAATTTCTGGTAGAGAGGGGGTGGTAATAACGCCTCTGTCATGGTTTGGGTTCAATACTTCCGCTCGAGTATACATCTACAAAACTTATCCTTTTGGATTAAATGTAGATAGTGATGGCGAGGATTCGGTTCTTAGTTCTGCAGGTGGCGCGACCCCAAACGTCAGTGTTGGAGATGAAGACGTTACAGGGGTGATTTCAGCAAATGATTGGACAAATGCCGATAACTGGACAGAAGTTGCGTTGTCAGGACATTCTTACCCAAGAGTGCCAATTGATGATCTTATTACCGACGCCAATAATTACCGGTTAGCAGTAAGTAATGCATCTGATAATAAGCTTGAGGGATTAGGCGTAAATGACTTGATGGGCTGGATTCTTCAGTCAATGATTGAGGCAGTAGCAGCAGCAGGCTTAGGAACAGTAACTACGTATACTAATCCCGATACTGGATTGGTAGGCGATTTTAATGGGGATGGGCTGGTAGGATCTGCAGATTTGTTGATCTTCCTTCAAAATTTTGGAAATACCATCCAAAGCGATGCTGCGATATTTGACGATTCCTCATATGTAATAAGCGGCTCAAGCTTTATGGATAGTCAGGGGATAAGCTATTTGATTCAGGCGGCACTAGGTGGGACCCCATGGTCAACTCCTCCTACTGCTAGTGAGCTGCAGGATGGGGGTACTGATTACCAGACGGGCTTTTTTTTCTCAGGAGCTCAAGGCGAAGCGTTGGTAGGCGCTTGGGATGTTTTTGAGAGTATTGGTAGTACTCCTGCTAATAGAAGCTTTTTTGGATTTGAACACTCAACAGATGCAGGCGCTCCTACTTTTCAAGATGGCGCAGTCAAAATTAAACTTACTGCTTGTACTGTTGTAGCATTTGGCAGGTTTGTATCTGGGGTAGTTAGCATAGGGTTGGTATTCAGAATACGCTTTAAGAATTCTTCGGGCTTCTTACTACATACTAAGTATCATCATTGGGTTGCCGACTTTTCAAATACAATCCTTACCAGTGGATCATCTGTAGACGCATTTAGCGTCATGCCCGGCGGAGGCCCATTTATCCTGGCAGACTTTGCTGACCAAAGTGCTTTAGGTGTTACAGACGCTGGAGTATCATCTAACATAGCTACTCAGACTGCCAGAATAGAGGTAGAGTTTGACTACTATGTTCCAGATGCAACTAGCGGAGTTTTTTATAGTATAAGTCTTGCGTCAACGGTTACTTGTTCTAGCGAATAATGGATAGTATTAGGGTATACATTAAAAATGGTCTGGTGCTTATTAAGCCAAGCATCGGAAATCCATTCGTCTATGAGGCAGGAGATATTCTAACCGCGTCTAATAATAGCACTCTAACCACGGGTGTAGATATTACAGACGGCACGACGTCAACAGTAATTCTTTCAGGGATAGACTATCGCCGAATATTTGATGAGTCAGGGACTGTATTAGCTGCAAGTAGAAGTGCAACAGTAACGGCCCTAAATACTCTTTTTGGGCAAAGAGTCTTAGATGACTTTGTAGTAAAAGATGACACTTCTGGGCTTACCGGCACTACAAAGATTAGACACAAAGAAGGGACAGGAGGAGCTGATAGAGATGAGGGTGGGACGTTAGAGTTAGATTTGCATAGTGCATCTATTGGCTTGTATGGCAGCTACCTAACTATTACTGAGGAAGATCTAAGTAATACTTCAGGTAAGGATGGGGCCTATGGTAGGCTACAGCTGTTCCTAGAGAATGCAGGCACACCAGTAGAGGTGCTGGACATGGAGATGAGCAATCTAGTTCAGGCTCCTGCAGTAGACCTTAACACTAGCTCCCTTGATGTCTCAGGAGATGTAACATTCTCTAGTGCTGCAGGTACTGTAGCCTTTAGTGGTGATACTAGCGGTATCGATTACGGAGATATCTCTAACACACCTACGATACCTGGAGACCCATACATATTAGATGGTGTCTACCTGAAAGTCGAAACTAGGGATAGTGCGTATTCTAACGATTCATACGAAGGAGATGTACTAAAGTGGGGCGCAGGTAGCTCTATGTCTGCAGGACAGTTAAGACGTATGGGTGCTGCAGGTTCTCCTGCTGCTTCAAGATGGTCTAATGCAGATGCTGATGCAGAGTCTACAGCTTCGGGTATGCTAGGTATTGCTTTGGGATCGAGTGCTACAACCAATGGTATGTTTATCAAAGGAGTCATTGCGTTCGCTAACAGCTTTACTCCAGGAGACACGCTTTATGTAAGTCTTACAGCTGGAGGTATTACAAATAACATTAGCTCTTATACTACGGGTGACATAGTTCGCATAGTGGGTTATGCTATGAGCACAGGGTTGATATACTTTGATCCTTCTGATGATTACGTAGAGCTTTCATAATGGCTATTGAGAAAATAAATTCTTTAGCTCTAAGTTCAATTGCCGAGATTAACAGCACGGCTAAAGCAAGCATTGCAAAGTTTAATGGGTCTGAGGCTGCATCGGTATCCTTAACTGACTATGTAAGTAGTGGGCTAGAAATGCATTTTAATGCAGGAGATGAGAACAGCTATAACTCGTCTACAACCCCAAGTACATGGACGGATATAAGCTCCAACGGATATAGCATGACCCTTAACAATGGTCCGACTGAGCCTAACGCAGGGGACAACTACATACAGTTTGATGGAGTCGATGACTACGGGGAGATAAGTGTTCCTTCAACGGACTACTTTTATGGGGAAGGTTCAGCCTCTGGTGGTAGCGAAACACACGATCAGGATCAATACAGCTTCGTAGCTGTCTTTTCTTTTCCTGAAGATGGCAGCACAGGGTATATAGTAAGCGACGCATACTGCGGCTTGGCAAGTAGGCGAAGAAGGCAAACCTATTCTTCCTCTACTAGAGGAGTCCTCCTAAGATTTAGTCTTTACGGGTTTCAGCATAGTAATTACTATGGCGCTCTTGCTTCAATGAAGCCTCCTAGCAATATGTCAACTTACTTTCATTACAATAGTAGTCGAAGTCAGTACGAACTAAAGCCCGACACTAAGGTTCATGTTGCTTTTACCGTTGACCTTACCTCTAGCACAACCAACAATTTTAATTGCTACATCAATGGGCAAACGTTTACTGCTACTGCATCTACTGGAGGAAGTAATCTTAGTGGATCTAGCTTGAACCTGACTTACGATACAACAAGCCAGATTAAAGACGGTAGCCAGTATTGGCATCATGGGGTGATGCCACTAAATACTACATACAATGGCAACCCCGTAGTTGGCAATAACAAACTGTCTACGAATACCTACGAGCTGATGATGTACAACAGAGTGTTGACTGCGGCAGAGGTCGAGCAGAACTTTGACGCATACGTCGATAGATACGGATCGATATGATTATACCTGAAGAAAGACGATATTTTTTTATTGACTCCTTAGATGTCGATGAAATTGATTTCACTAAGGTTTTAGAGTCGAGAGATAAACTTTCGTATCGTAGTGATGGTCTCTACTTTATCATAAAGATTGATATTAATAACTACACGCCAATAACCAGAAATCCTTATCTGGGACCATATACTCATGACGAGGTTAAAGTGGAGTTAAATGAAGTTGACTGGCCTTCATCTGACTTTCTAGACACTGATTTTTTGGTGTAACCCTCTCAACACATGAAACTTTTACTTCAACGAATCTCTTCAAACAGAGACAGTACACTAGGGGTATTGTACATGAATACTTTAAGTACTTACGAGATAGGCACGAGGGTTTTTAAGTTTCTCTGTTTTACTCTTGAGGATGAGTATAGAGAGACTAAAGTGTATGGAGAAACACGAATACCTCAAGGGATATATGATGTGTGTTTAAAGCAGACTGGAGGTTTTCATGATCGGTACCGCACACGCTTTCTTAAAATCCACAAGGGTATGCTTCACTTGCAAAACGTTCCTGGCTTTACTGACATTCTTGTTCATTGTGGCAATACTGACGAGCACACTGCTGGTTGTCTTCTGCTGGGCTACCGACCTGCGTTAGTGCAAGGAGGAGAGTTTGAGTTGCACAATAGTACTCAAGCATACAACGCTGTTTATCCCGCCATCGCTCAAGCCTTAGAAAAGGGAGAGCATGTAGAAATTGAAATCCAAAACTTTGATGAAGGTTACAAACACATGGGGTAATCCCCACAAACACGGCGATAAGTTCATTGTCAAAATAAGGCTCGGTAAAGTCACTGTATACGATTTAGTATTAGACTTTGGCTCAAAGCAATATCAACTGACTTTGTTTAACTTTACAGTACGACTGTAATGAAAAAATTGCGCGACACCAAAGTAGGGTCGTGGCTTAAGAGGAAATCTCCAAAGTTGTTTGAGTCAGTAGCAGAAGCACTGCCTGACAGCGGAATACTGGGAGTAATAAAGAACTTAGTAGATTCGGATGCAAGCCTGACGCCTGGAGATAAAGAAGAGTTTAATGAACTCTTCAAAGCTTCTGTGCGCATAGTTAGCGAGAAGCAAATAACTAAACGTTGGCAATCAGATGTTGCGGGCAAAAGTTGGTTGTCTCGCAATATCCGTCCTGCTATAGTAGGTGTCTTAGTTCTTTTTTTAGTTGTGTTTATTCTACTAGACACCTTAGCAGTAGAGTATGAAATCCGGGAGGTGTGGGTAAACATGTATGAAACCATCCTTATGACTTCTATAGGGGGCTACTTTGTAGTACGCACTATCGATAAAAATCAATTGCCATGGCAACGCTAAACGAAATCATCTACAATATCGCAGAACAACTAGAGCGTGGAGATGATGCGGTCTTACGCGAACGGCTTAAGTTTATGGTAGGGTACTACCGTGCGCAGTTTGTAAGGCAAGATCAGCGCCGTAACCACAGTCTTCCTAGTCAGCTTGTACAATCCTTAGATTGTTTGGATATGGAAGCTTCTAGCGCTTTAGAGTGTTGCTCTGCTGTCGATATTGGGTGCGACGTCTGGCGTACTAAACAGACTATCCCAAAGCCTGTTCGCATTTATGACGGTTCCGAGTTTGCATTTGTAGGCACTGCAGACGCAAAAGAACCTTTCCAAAGAACTACTCCAGTTCAAGCAGAGTACGGTAAACACAACAAGTACGTCAATAAACTTCCTCAGTACATCTATACTAAGGACAGAATCTACGTGCTCAACTCTCGACCCAAAAGCATTTTGGTAAAAGGCATTTTTGAGCAGCCTGAAGAGCTAGAAAATTATACATGCTGTGACGGCACTACTGTCTTTACTGCTGACAAAGAATATCCAATTTCGATGGACATGGTTCAACGAATTACTCAAAGTATCCTAGGAACAGAAATGCGTTTAGAGAATAGACAAGATGACAACGACGAAGTACAGCTACGCGAGTAGATATAGCACTAAGGACTCTTACAAGTCTTATTGTAAGAACAACCCTACAACACCCGTTACTTATGCTTTGTACAAGCATATCATTTCGGAGTTTAACAAGAAACTTTCTAAAGTTATTTTAGATGGAAGGGTATTTAATATGGGGCATAGACTAGGTACGATCCGCATAAAGCGTATTCCTAGGTCATTTAATAGGCCCACAATCGATTGGCATGAAACTAACAAGCTGAAAAAAGAAGGAATCAACAAGCTTATCTACTACACTGATGATTACTACTTCAGGTGGAATTGGGACAAGCACAGATGTATGGTAAAGAACAAGAGTGTATACACGTTTTCTCCTACGGCAGGGGCTGCAGGAAATAAAAAAGCATTGGTTAAAAAACTACGAGAAGATGAGTTTGCATACTTGAATTTTAAAAAATGATTTACAAAACCGTATCGTCGAAGGCAGTCATTGCCAAAGTATTTCGGGACTTAAAGCCTACTACTGACAATTGGGTTATTGACTCTGTTGAGTGGATAGGTGAGGGATTAGAATACATTGGATATTCTGCTGGATTAGAAAAGAAAGCAAGTACGGTATCTATTTCAAGCCACCGCGCTCCCTTGCCTTGTGAACTAGTAGACATTATCCAGGTAGAATATAACGGGAGTCATTTGCATTACGGGTCTGATGTTACAGGATATGACCTGCCGAATGCTAAACGCACTACAAATCCTCAGCCATACACACCTTCTGAAATTACTACCGGTGCGGTATTCCAAACTCAAGCAAATGAACACCCCCTAGGCAATGATACTTACAAGCAGCAAAAAACAATAAAAGCCGCTAGCTATGGAGGTGGTGACTATTATGTGATTAACCCTGATTATATTCAGACTTCTTTCGAAGAGGGAGATATAAAGATTCACTTTACAGCCTATCCAGTATGTGATGATGGGTACCCTAAAGTACCTGACAACATTTACTACAAACAAGCTCTTGAATGGTACATACTAAGGCAGATGATAATGGGAGGGTACACACATCCCGTGTTCAATTGGCAGACAGCGGATCAGAAGTGGGGGGAGTACTGCCTGAAAGCTCAGAACGATGCAGCATATCCGAGTATCGACAAGATGGAAAGCTTCAAAAATATGTGGGTGCGTATGGTGCCAAACCTGAATGCACACTCCGATTTCTTTATTGGGAATAACACTCAAGAACGCCTAATGCGATGAGACCACTAAAAGGAATGATGCGGGATGTACATCCTAGCAAAGTATCAGAGGGTCTTTATATAGACGCAGTAAACTTTGTTTATGGAGAGCATATGGACTCTCTTTTGCAAGAAGCAGGATTTACAAATGACTCAAGTGTTCAAAGCGATAGTGCTCCTACGTTTTACATATTAGGCGGCTGTGGACTAGTCGACGATGGAATCATTCTTTTTTGCAAACGCCCAGACAGTGCTACAAACTACGTAGTGAAAGTTGTTGGGACGTTGACTACAATTTTGTCTAGCGGAGTTTTTGGATTTTCCGATGATGCAGTTATTGATGCAGTCTCTTTTAAAACTACTTCTGGGCAAACTTTTGTTATCCTTACGGATGATGTTTCTCCTCCGAAATACTTAAATGTAGATACGAGTGCTATACCAAGTTTTGTCAGCCCCACACACGATCCGGTCTACATACAGCAAAGCAATGGCTCTTTAGGTGGACAAGGGTTTTTCAACTCTGGCACACACTACATAGCAATTTCCTATGCATATGAAGACCGGAGTTATTTAGAGTTCAATAATCTGAATGGCCCATATGTTGTATACGATTCTGGTAAGACCATCTCTTTGAATCTGAGCAACTTAGATTCGGACTACTCTTATGTTGCAGCAGCTTTTGTTTCGGTATACGATGATTCTGTTAGCACAGGTATTACTGGCTTCTTTCCGTATGACGGGACTGAAACTACTATTACTCTTACTGGCATTTTAGAACAGGAGATTTCATTAGATGAAATTCTAGTTCAGAACATCGTTTACAACACAGCGAAAACACTGACTCTGCAAGGCAATCGCCTGTACATGGGCAATGTTGCAACCGCAGATGTTACTGATCTTCAGGAGTATGCCAACCGTATTCAGGTATTGTACCAAACGTATTATGGAAGTCATTCGGAAGATGGTGGGACTCAAGTAGGCTTCAATGGCAATGACAAAGAGCAAGACCTAAACTTTGGAGGACTTGCTTTTCAACCTGGAGAGGTGTACGCTTTTTACGTTAGCTATGTACGTGAAGACGGCTCACTAACTCCAGCTTTCCATGTTCCTGGCTCTCCACCAAGGTTGATAGGACAGCCTCACCTTACTGCTGTAGAAACAGGAGCTTCTGGCACTATCCGATCTACGGATGCAGCTTTGATTGCAGCAAACTCTAGTCTTAGCTATCTCGAAGACGATAATGATATAGCTGCTAGTGGTATGAAATATTTCCATACCCGAAATACTCATGAGTACTTTGGAGATGCAAGTGCTTACACTCCTGCCGGTGTTACGAGTGGCGTAGGTATTTGTGGCTACTGGGAAAACTCTGCAGAAACATATCCTTCTAACTTTCCTGTTCAGCGATGGACTGTAGAAGACACTTCAAATAATACTGGTAGTATTACAAACTATACTCTTGCTAATCAGCCGGTTCGTCATCACAAAATACCAATACTAGGTGATGCTACAGATTTAGTACGGGTACGGTTTGCGAATGTTCCTATGCCTTCAGGGTATGTAGGTGTTCGAATGTTTCATGCTAAAAGAGACTTGACCAATAGCCTGCACATAGGTCAAAGTATTTTGATTCATGGTAGCTACAACCACTACTCTAACATTGCTGAAACTGTAACAGATTACCATGACTATACAAGTTCTCATGGTATGAACTTGCCTCAGTACAATTCCCAAGTAGTTTATGACACAGATAATACAGTATCTAGTACAACAGACCAACTTAATAATGATGCTTGGTTTACGGGAATAAAAGAAACTACTGGTAGGATGTATTGCTTCGAGGCTTTGCGATCTAGAGTAAATCTTCCTGAGACAGCTTACATTGAAAACATTGACTATAGGATTGATTATGGTCAGAGTTCTACTGGTCAAGTAGGATTAATAGGTGATGGCTTAGAAACTGATAATTCAGATCCTGGTTACTGGGGCGACTCAGATATTCTGAATGCCCCAAATGCGCTCACAGTAGGAGGCAAATCTTTTTTTCCTGAGAATGGAAGGCAGGTAAGTCTTACTAATAATGTACGAATCAGAAAGGTCAGCACTGTCCGATACGTTGAAACGAACGCTATCGATGATGAGTTAGAAATTGACAATAGGTTTTGTGAGACTTGTATAGGATTCAACATTGAGTATGCGAATTCAACAAGCAGTACAGACTGGAAAGACTTTTTAAAAAGCACCAGTGGTACGCATTTAGGAAATACGTCAAACCCAGGCACAGGTTTTAGAATCAACAGTAACTTAACTGCAGGTCATACAGGAGCACAGGCTTCGAATCCCATATGGATTACGAATTTGAAACAGCATTTATTTTCCTGTTACCAAAACTATGCTGCACAAGATCTAGTAGCATGTACGGGAGTGATTCCGTACACTAAATTAGCTTCTGCAGAGCTGGGTCAGGTTAATGGGGAAGCAGTTAATGTAGGTAGTATAGATACCACGTTTGTCGTTGGAGATATTGTAAGGAGTTTCTATAAGCATAGGCTAACAGCTCCTGTAGGTGTTGACGCTGTAGCGCACGGAAGCAGTGCTACGGATCTTGTAGATTTGCTATCTACTAATGAAGTCACTACTGTAGACTCGACTCGTGGTATTCTTTCTCAAGTATATAATTACAGGGTTCAGGGGCGCACGAAGTTTGAGTACCTGACTTACGAGTTAGACAATCCGGTTAATCTTTCATCATCTGATTATGTTTTCAGAGCTGCTAGCCCAGGCAATGATCAACTCTATGATTACCCGTCACGGTTGTATGCAGAAAATGTATATCAGCCTGTAGGAATCTTTAGTAGTGGTCAAACATTCGTCAATGATTTCCCGCATCGCATTGTTCGCAGTAGTGAAATTGGGTCTCTAGGAGTATCTACAAACGTCATAGCGTTTAAGCCCATAGAGTTTTTTGATATGCAGCGTGACCGAGGTGAGATTGAAAATCTCCAAGGTTATGGTGACCGTCTTATTATTCACCATGAGCGGGGGTTATTTATGACTCAAGGTCAAGAAAAGATATCGACTACCGCAGGAGAGCTAGCTTTAGGCCAATCAGACATATTAGCTACAAAGCCTGTAGAGATTCGACCCAGTGATAAAGGATACGCAGGCACACAACACCTACTGTCTTGTATCTTGACGCCTCACGGGTACTTTTTTGTTGACGCAGATCAACGCAAAGTGTTTTCTTTAGCAGGAACAGACCTGAAAGAAATCAGCAGGTCTGGAATGAAAGATTGGTTTCAGGAAAAACTGAAACTAGATACCACTTTTTCTTCCTCTAATACTTTTAAGTTCTTTCCAGGACTTCATGCCACGTATGATTCTCGGTACGATAGAGTCATACTCTTAATTAGAAACGCAGATTACACAGGAGATTTTAGTGCAGGCTACCTTATTGATACCCAAGACGAGTACAATGCCAATGCAGGGATTGAGTCAAAAGATGAGTTTATCAGTTACAGCTATTTGAATCAAGCGTGGGTTAGTAGGCACACCTATGACAGTACAGCTTTGTTAGAAGGTCTGAATACTGTGTACGCTCTTCGCGTTCGAAATATTACTATTGATGGTTCTCTATCGCCACAAGTGCGGTCTGCTAAGTTTCACAACCAAGCAGGCACCTTTGGAAAGTTTCACGGGGTAGTGTACGAGTCTACAATTGATGCCCCATCACCGATAGGGCAATCAGGAGTATTTAGCAGCTTTAACTGGGACACTCGCGTTGTGTCTTTTCCAGAAGAACGCTTCACTCACTATGAAAATACTTTTACTAAAGCGTTGGTGTATACAGATACGCACTGCAGCGGGTTTATCGATTTAGTTGTTCCTGAAGGTCTTACTACAGGACACAATTTGCGGCACACTCATGAACGCTGGCACTTTAATGGCTTTAGGGATCTTGTTGCTGATAGATCTCTTCCTTTTTTGACTGAAGACTTAGAGCTAATTAGTACTAATATTAGTAGCACATTGCAGTGGTATGAGCAAAGACGTATACAATCTGACTATGCTGTAATTCGATTGTATATAAAAAGTAGCGATAACGGTCAAGATGGTATTGGATTATATTTGTATGATATATCTGCGAAAGTTAGACCTACTGCTCGTGGGTGATGCGGTCAGAAAATTAGATATACAACAACAATGACTTTGACTGATTATGAAATAATAGGACTTGCCATAGGCATGGTAGGCATTTATGTCAAACTTCATAGCGAAGTAATGACTATAAAAACACAGCAGTATTCCCTAGAGAATAACAATGAAAAGGTAGATAAGAAGCTAGAGCAAGTAGTCGATGACTTAGCAGAAATAAAGTTGCTTCTAGCTCGCAATCAAATGGATAAATAATTATGGCAGGTAAAGGATTATATGCAAACATTCACGCTAAGCGTAAACGTATAAAGGCAGGGTCTGGTGAGACTATGCGCAAAAAAGGAGCTAAAGGTGCTCCTACTTCTAAAGCCTTTAAGAATTCTAAAAAAACGGCGAAGAAAACTACTCGTCGTAAAAAGAAGAAGTAATGCCTGCTAAACGAAAAAAGTCTAATCCTATTCGTAAAACAACAAAAGGAAAATCTGCGAACTACAGACCTACTAAATCTGGTGCAGGGATGACCAAAAAAGGTGTCCGGGCATATCGTAAAGCAAATCCAGGAAGTAAATTAAAAACTGCTGTAACTGGAAAAGTGAAAAAAGGTAGTAAGGCTGCAGGGCGTCGTAAATCATATTGTGCTCGCTCTTTGGGACAACTCAAGCGCAGCAGTGCAAAAACTCGTAACAACCCTAACTCACGTATACGTCAAGCACGTAGACGTTGGAAATGCTGACACTATGAAAAAAACTAACAAAGCTGAAACCCTCATGAAGAGGGGTATTCCGAAAAATGTAGTCATGAAAATGCTTGGCTCTATGAGACGAGGGGGCGTAACTGCTTCTGCCGTAATGAAGAAGTATGGATATGGAGGTAGTACTAGTGCAAGTAAAATGTCTAAGGCTGCTGCAAAACCTCGTAAAAAGAAGAAATAATGGAAAAGGAATGGGAAGAGTCGACTTTTTTGGATCCTAAGAAATTAAAGGAAACAGCTGACAAACTGGAGAAGGGAGAGATTACATGTAATACAGATAGTCCTGAAGACTGTGAAAGCTGTAGCGGATGAGCAAAAAGTTTAACGGTCACAGGTGTGAAAAAAGGAACCTTGCTGAAGTAGTATTAGGTTTAAAGTCTAAGGGCAAAAAACGCTCTAAGGCAAAACCACGTCCTAAAAATTACACCTATGAACTTGGAGGTGAGACAGATCCACTGAAGCCGTTAACAGCGACGTCTGATACTAATTCTAGGTACAATCCATTAATCGCTCAGGAGATTGAAAGAGCGGGAGGTCTAGATGCACTGCAGCAAAATTTAGCTGCTTCAGATGCATTGTCTCAATTAAATGCAATGCCTCGTATATCCCAAGGGGATTTTGAGGTAGATGAAGACGGGAATATTGTAGAAGATAATCCGTCTCTTTTAGAGATGGCAGCTAACCCAATCGCTACTGCTAGAACAATCGTCGACCCAAGCGTAGAAGGAATGCCTTCTCAAGTAGAGTTTGATCAGGCGAAAGGAAAAGGTACTATAGCTGGGCAGGTGGCAAATGATTTAGTCAACCCTGCTGCTTGGGTAAACTATGGGAAGAATGCTGTAAGGGATGCAAGTCAAGGTAATTTTATTGGTGCAGGATTAAATGCGCTTGGAGCAATACCTGGAATAAGTATAACAGGAGCAGGAACAAGACAAGCTCTAAAGCAAGCAGGAGTTACTGGAGTAAAAAATCTGTATAAGGCAAACCCTGCACTGAAAAATCCTATGGGATTTAGAAATGTCGGAGACAAGCCTAATTTTTTATTCGGTTACAATAAACCTATTGATCCACTGAGAATGGACTTGAGTCCAGAGGCAGGATTCAGTGAACTTGCGGAACGCGTTAGTAGAAACAATAATCTTAATTGGAGGGATTGGGAGCGTTTGGAAGCGGAGCTTAATGCTAAAACACCCTTTGGTGACCAATTAGGGTCGGGATCTTTTGGAACTGTACATGAGTTCAAGAATAGTCCTTATGCAATAAAATTTCCTCACCCAGAATTTAGCATGCCTAATGTTGCGGTGCCGACCAGCAGGTATTCTGGAACAACAGATGATTTTATATCAAGGACTAGAGAGATAGCTGATGATATGCCAAATGTTGCAGCTCCACTACGTAGTCAGAATGATTTGACTATAATGAGGAACTTGCAGAAACAAGAAGCAGTTCCAGGCGCACCTGAACTCCCGACAAGAGATGCTTATGCATCAGCTCTGAAACAAGTAAGACAGCTTCGGGACAGGGGTATCGGTCTGGACTTAGACAATATTAGGGGGAATATTAATTATAATAAAAACACGGGACAATTTGATTTCTACGATTTAGAAAACGTCCCACAGCTTTCGGCTTCTAGTCCAAAGAACTTGCAGCAATTACAAGTTCGGTATGGTCCCATTCGTCCAATCCCGGGAAAGAACGACGTTGGAGCATATACAAACCCTCTAGAGTATATGGATGAAGTTCGATCCGGTTTGGGGGTTCGAGGTATGGGGTATCCAGATAAATTAACTGGTAAACGTGCAATGGAAGGTGTTATGAGATTAAAAAGGAATGATGGGTCGATGCAGGCTATAACCCAAACACTAGTTAAGCCTCCAAAAGCAAATTATGGCAGTCCTGTGTCAGAGCTGTTAGGCATGTTAGGGAGCCAAGATATCTCTGCCAACGCGGGAGAGCTTACAGAGCACTACGGGCAGTTTGGCGATACAACTTTAGCAGTGCCTCCAGGTATGTCTTTAGGTCAGGGATTGAAGCAACACATTTTGCAGCCACGAGCGATGAACTTGCCTATGGACTTCATTATGAATGATCCAACGTTGAGTAATGAGCAGCAGCTCATGGCGTACCATGCTCAAAATCGACCTGCACAACCTACTGCTGGAGATCCTCAAGGTAACGGGGTTTTTGGATACCCTTTCGAAACTCCAGATACGGGTCGATTTCCTTTTTTCAGTATGAATGATACTGGGCAACTTCCTGGTGGCCCACTGGCTAATCAGAATGTAGGTGGCCCACGTGCTCTGAACTACGATCAACCTGCACCAGAACAAAGTACGAATGCTAGAATGTTGAGCTATCCTCAAGGCAATACTGCTAACTACTCTCAGGATTTGTTGCAGCCAGTTTTAGATCAAGCTCAAAGCGCAGGAAATAATACTCCTTTTGGAAGTCAGGGTTCTATGGCTGATCAAGCTAGTAACTCTGTAAATGCTTCTATGCCTGCACTCAATATTCCTGAGTTTACTCCAGTTTCTGGAGGCAACTCTAATGCACCGATGAACCCTCAAAATTTGGAAGGCATTTTTAATCAGATGCAACAATCAGGAGGATTAAATTCTATGCTCGATAACATAAAAGGAGCAGCAGGTCAAGAGGGACGTGCTAAGCTTGTCAATCAATTACTAAATCCTGGAGGCACGGGAATAGCAGATTTCACAAAAATGGCTGGCGGCTTGAAGAATCTTGCTTCAGCTGGAGTAAATCAAATAGTTGGAAAGGCTGCTGACACTATGACTAGTGGAGATGACGGCTTTGGAACTTTTGCAGGCAACGCGCTTAAAGGTGGTGCAGGCGCTTTAATGATGGGTATACCTGGAGCTGCTCCTATTGCGGCAATAGCAGGTATTGCAGGGTTGATAAAGCAGCGTCGTGATCGGCGTCTTGCAAATGAAGCAGACAATGCTGCTAATCTGCAAACAGGTGAGGCAGTTAGAGGAGCTTTGGCAGACTATTCTCAGCAAGTAAATTCAGTAATGAACGAGCGGGGAGCAGGGTACAACACTGTTGCTAACTATGGGGGTGCTATGAATGCACCGCAATATGAAACTGAAGGTGGGGAGATGATGATGGCAAGTCCTCAAGACCCTCCTATGGCTACTAATAATGGCAACTACAAACAGGTAGCATCTAACATGTACCAAGTTCAAGGTCCAAAGCATGAAAGCGGAGGTGTTCTAACACAAGGTGCTACTGAAAGTTATATTGATCCTATTACAGGTCAGCCAGTTGAAAGTCCATATGTGTTTAGCGATGCTACAGACATGAAGATTGATGCGTCCGAATTCTTGAAAATGATCTCATGAGAAAGAAAAAACAAACTCCTGCAACTATTGCAGCTGAAATCAGTCGCTTTATTAAAAAGCAGGAGGACACTTTGTCGCGTTATCCTGTAGGCCCGATGGCGAATGCAGCTAAGCTTAACCTGCAAAAGGGTATGAAAGCTTTAAATGCGTTGAAGGCAAAGAATGAAGAGATGCGCCTAGGCAAAGAAGCTCAGAGACCGGCAATGAATTACGGCGGTAATACTGTGCCTAAGTATGGTGAAGGAGGGGACACTATTACCGACGATCAAAGTCTTTTAGTGGACATGTTTATGAAAGACTATAACTATAGTCGTTCCGCCGCCTTAGCTGCTATTGCTGTAACCCACAAAGAATCCGGAGGAAACCTTTCTCAGCAAGAGAATAGCTATAAGAATACTTCTAACAAACGAATTAAAGAAGTTTTCCAAAAGACAGGTCTGTTTAAGGACATGCCTGATAGTGAGATAACTAAGCTTAAGGCTAACGACAACAAGTTCTTTGACTACGTATACGGTCGAGATTCTTTAGGAAATACTGAAGCTGGTGATGGCTATAAGTATCGAGGTCGTGGCGCAAACCAACTAACAGGTAAAGCTCAGTATGCTGCAGCTAGTGAGAGAATTTTTGGTGATGATAGGCTTGTAAAAAATCCTGATTTAGTCTCGTCTGACCCAAAGATTGGGGCGCAGGTATTAGGGTGGTATTATGAAGGGCAAGGAACTCCTTTATCTCAATACGGAATAGATGTTACTCAAGACTTGACTGAAGACCAGGCAAAGTCTTTAATGACGTCTACGTATAAAAAAACTGCAGGAGATGGTCCGGATGTTACGTATGATCCGTCAGACACTTTGTTTACGGAAAACATGCCAAGGATGCAAGAGTGGTACAACTCTGCACAATCTGAATACACTCCTTCAGAAACATCTCCTGCGCCAGTAGAAGCCACTGCTCCATTTGAGATGCTCTCTCCGCAAGCTCAGGCAGAGCGCATCGCATCTCAAGAACCAACTACATCTAATGCGTCAGGAGAAAGAGCTAAAACTCCTGAGGAATTAGAGGAAGGGCTTGGAGAAGATATAGAGGCTTTGAATTTTGATCGGGTTCCGTTTAGCGGAAATAATTCAGGCAAGACAGATGCAGGTAGTATCTATGCTGAAAATATTTACGGCGACTATAACGTTAGGAATAAAGACGGGAATACTTATGTAGTAAAGAAGGGGGAGTTTGATTTAGCTAATCCTGAAAAGTCCATATCTAGTGCTACAGCTCGTGGAGGTTCAGGTATACCCTACGAGACTAGTGTAGATCTGCGAACAACATCTCAGATGTTCGATACCGGTTTTGGGAGTAATATGAGCGATATTGATATAGGATATGCTAAGGGTGGAAATATGCCAGGATTTTTTGACCCTAGCTTCGGACAGTCGCAGCGTATAGGGTTTACAAATATTGCTGAGCATTACGGAGAAGGTGTAGCATCGGGAGCAGGCAGAGGTTTTGAAGACGTCGTTATGCGTATTGCTGATGAAAGAGGAATAACTGCTCCTGAAACGGAACGCAGACTAATAGAAGGTGCGCCGTTGACTGGTGTTGCCCCAGGAACTACGAGGCGGTATGAAACAGTTCCAAAAGACCCTCAAGCTCAACGACTGTATGAACGTAAAATAGAAGAAATAACTGCTGAAGTAGCGGCTAATCCGGGAACTACAAAATGGACAGATGAAAAAGGCGGATCTCATATAGGAGTTGGAGGATACACTCCTTTCTCTGATTATTTATCTTATGCCACCGAAGACCCTGAAGTTCAAAGCGGTGCTCAATTAGCTGCTTCGACTCAAAGTTTGGTTGGTTCGTTCTTGTTTCCGGGGGGACGAGCTGTTAAAGGTGCAAAAGGTGCAACGGGTGCGGCAGTGACAGGAAGAGAGCTAGTTAAGTCCACTATGGGTGAGTGGCGAAGGACTGCTGTAAAAGGAGGTACACAAAATGTAGGCAAGACTCCTAGAACAATCATTATTGGTGAAGATGGAGCAAGGTCTTTTAATTGGAATACTAGTAAACCACAGACATCTCTTTTAGGTAGTCCTCAAAGAGCTATTCCAGAAGTAGCTTCAGCAGCAAATCCTAATGTAAAACAGATTGGGACTAGTGGGAATATAGTGGCTGGAGGTAAGCCTGGACGAGGATTTACTTTCAAGCCTGGTACTGCAGCAGCTGGACAGCCAGTTACTCTTCAAGCTACGGCATCAAGTGGGTTTACCCCTAAAGTTTCAGGAGCTGCAAAGTTCACTGGGTATGGTCCTAAGGCTAAAGAGTATTTGGCTAGTCAACAGACTAGAAATGCGCTAGGTCAGTTTGGAGGTAATCGATTAGTTCTTCCTAATCAAGCACCTTTAAATAACTTAGGTGCTGGTCAAGGAGTGTTTACGGGTATTGGTGCGGGTCAGTCTCGTAATGCTTTAGGTCAATTTGCTGGAAAGACAGGAGGTGTTTTAAGACCTGGGCAGACTTTGATTCCTGGAGGAGGTGTTATGAGTACAGGACGAGGGTTCACTCCACAAGTAACTGGTTTGCAGCGATATGCACAACCGGGAGGATTGTCTGTTAGAAATGCAAATACTGGCTTAGCACGGCAAAGTGGTGCTGTCGGCAGACCTTCTACATACTTTGGCGGTAGTCAGCCTCTTCCGTTTTCTGGAGGCACGATGGGTGTTCCTCACTCTGTCTTGACACCTAAGTTCTATGGCAATAAACCAGTATCTACTTTTGGTAATGCTTTTGGAATAAACAATGGTTTAGCCACAGGTTTAGCTAATGCAGCTTTGCTTCCTGATTTTGATGATCGACAATTCCCTAACGAAAGAAGGACAGTTCAAAGAGAACCAGGAATGTCTGAAGAAGAGTATCAAGAAGCATTAGCACAACAGGCAGCTGCACAAGGAGAAACAGGTGGTCAAGGTGATGGAGATACTGGTGGAGGAGGTACAAGTGCTGAGGGTACTGAGGGTGCTTCTGGCGCAGAGTATGAAGATGGAGATGTAGCAGATCCTGCTGCCCCTGAACAAATTCCAGATTTTAAAACTCCTTTGAGCATAGTTCCTTTAGCTGCTAACATGAAAGCTACAAGGGATATGCGTAAGGCTATTGAGAATATGCAGGCTCCTGCATCTCCTAGCACTACAGTTATTCCTAAGTTTAATTATCAGAGTAATATAGGTCAGGGTCTTCAAGACACTCGTGATGCTGCTCGTGCAGTAATGCAAAGTAGTCCTGCTACGGCTTCAGGTATGTCTAATCAACAGGCAGCTTTAGCTCAGCGATTTAAGCAAGATGCTAGATTGCGTTCATCAGACAACCTGATGCGACAACGAGCGCAAGCACAATACGAAAACTTAGCTACCCAAGCTAGATCGGCAAATAATGCTTTGCGGAACCAGTACAATAATGATGTGACTCAGTTTAACAACCAGAAAGAAATTCTTCTGGGAACAAACTCTGCTCAAGGTGCAAGAAACGTTGGTAGCTTTGCACAAGATTATATTCAAAACGTTCTTTCACCTCAATACGTAGCTAAAATTCAAGCAATGGGGCGACCCTATGATGCAGCTAACATGCTTCCTAACCAGATGCAGGGATTAGAGGAAGAGGAAAACAAATAACTGAATCGATGGCTAAAAAAAGTACGACTCAAAGCAATAGGTCTTTTATTCCTGCAAATGCTTTAGGCGCAGTATTGGCAAACCAATACCAGCCTGGGAGTTTTGGAAGTATTCCTAATGAAGCAGTAGGCAATCTATTCAATAGAATGGATAAAGCTTATTATGAAGGCCAAAACTCTTTGAGCACTATGCAAGAGATGTTAGCTAAAGACGTCGCTAATGCTAGTGAGGAGGATCGAGTGTACTTGCAAGGCATGTATGACCAAGTAAAAAATGTCATTAAAGATGCTAGTACTAAAAATGACTTTCATAACAGAGTGAGACAAGTCCGAGACCTAGCAAGAAACATAACTGGTAATCCTAACTATATGCACATCAAGAAACAGATGGCTATGGGAGAACAGCAGCAGGTCATGTACAACAAAATGGTATCTGAGCTAGGTGCAGAAAATGTAACTTTTTCAGGAGACTACTATAAAGACGGCTTCAGTAGTATTGGACCGAACGGAGAGATGAATCGACTTAATGGTGTGCCTACAGCTCGTCCTGACTACACCACTGCAATGCAGAAAATGTTTACTCCGAGACTAGAGGTAACTCAAACTCGTGCAGGTGTCCGAGATTTCATTGAGGATGAAGGCTATGATATGTGGATAGGTACACAAGCAGGCAGAATCCACTTGAATGACATGGCTCGAAGCATGTATGAGCAACCTTTTCTACGGTTAACAGACGATAACCAGGCTAAAGTTGTAGAGCAAGTCAAAAATGCACTCAAAGCTGCTGGGGAGTCTCGCGTAGGTAAATACAATAGCGGTTCTAACAGTACTCGGCTTAAAGACCCAAGGTATGCGTATCTGAATGATGCGGGAAGTCCTGATGTTACAGGTAACTATGAGTCAATAGTGACAGAAGGATCTGATGCAGATGACATCTCTATTCCTACGTATTTTACTAATGCTCCTGGAGACGGCTTAGAAAGGACTTTAGTCAATATGCTTTCAGGTGATGCAAACTTAGAGTATATCCCTATGGGGGGTAAGTTCTCTGGGACGGCTCGTGGCACAGTAGATGAAAGTCAAATTGTGGGTGCTCATTTGACGCCTGCTATTAATCCTATCAGTGGAGAGCCTATTGTACGTGTTTCAATGAATAATAGTACCACAGGCGATAATGTGGCAAACAGCGAACAAGTAGGATATATCTCGATGGATCCTAGGGATTATGCCACGTTTGCAAATCAAAGTATGGATGACTTTATGCTTCAACAGGGCTTGAATGGTAATAACCTAGAAGCTCGTAAAATGGCATATCCAATACTTAGTATGATGAAAGACCCTGAATTAGGTACATGGATGAAAAATATCGAGGAGGTTGATCAGTATCAATTTCACGATGTTCCTGGGTTAGTCTTGTCTACCAATGACAATCGCCCTACAGGAGTATATGTAGAAAGAATTTTAGAAGGTAGAGATGAAGGTAAGTACAACTTGAAGTCAAAGATAGGTCGGCGTACTGTCCGAACTATTTTAGATGGACGACAGATTCCTATTCAAGCAATGAGTGAAGCGGAGATGAGAAATATCATTGGTAAGCTGTACTATACTTACGCTACCGGTCAAAACTAATCACATGGAGGAAAATTTAAACGACAAGCTTATTCCGCTGACGAATGCAAAGCCGGAAGAAGTTGATGAAGCTTTGACAGGTCAGCCTAGTACAGTACAAAAAACTGACCAAGAGCTTCGAGCGGAAGAGTATCAAGCTGGAAACGTTGTTGCTAAAGGAGTTGATTTTTCTGACTTAGGGTATTTAGATAAAGATCTTCGTCTGCGTATTCAGAATAACCAAGATGGTTATTTAGGAATGGATCTCGACCCTTTGATGGACCGCACATTTGTGACTGGTCTAGATCAAGGCGAGACCTTTGATAATCCTGCACGTCTGTATGACAAATCTCAAGAAGCTCAAGGAGTATTTGAGAAGATATTTAACGGGTCTGTGCAGTTTGCTGGAGACACTGTTTTAAATATAGGTCAGGGTATTGGCGGAACTTTTTATGGATTGGGTTCTGCAATTGCCAATCAAGAGTTTTCTAAGTTTTACGACAACTCTGTAACCAATGCACTTGATCGTGCTGAGGAATATTGGGGTAAGACTTTTGAAGTCAAAACAGGTGGCAACCAAGGAGGCATAAAACAAGGAGCTAATTTTATTTTCAATGATCTTTTTGGAGGTCTTTCTTTCTTAGTTGGTGCTGTAGCAACAGAAGCTATTCTGAGTGCAGTTACAGTAGGTTCAGGCGGGGCTACTGCAGGAGTTCAAGCAGCTGCTACAGCAGGGTTAGTTGCTCGGGGTTCTCGTATTATGAAGAACATTGCTAATGGCGGTCGCAGAGTCATTAGCGGTAAATATGTAGATGAAGTAGCGAGAGGAATTAGTGCTTTAGGAGATGATGCTACTAGAGTAGCTGCTGCAGGAGGAATTACCTCAGCATCTTCTCAGGTAAATAAAGCGATGCGCTACAATACGTATGGTCGCGTAGCTCGCCAGTGGTTTACAGGAGCTGGTATGGAGGCTTCTATGGAAGCGCGACACACTTTAAATGAAGCTGTAGAAGAAGAGCGTAGAGAGTACGAATCTCGGTACGGTGCGGGTTCATTTACTGAGGAGAAAGAGCAGGCTGTACGAGAGCAATATGAGCCTCATACAAATGCGGCATTCTTGACAAACTTTGCTTTAGTTGGAGTCAGTAATATGGTGATGTTTCCAAAAATATTTGGTACTCGTATGCGGGGACAAATGTTTCGGACACGTCTCAGGGACGTAAATCAAATGAGTACCTCCCAACAAACACGATTAGCGCGGAGGCTAGGAGTTGACAAATCTGCTCTACCTAAGTATATAGAAAGTAGAGGGTCATTTGACCTGAATACTTTGGGCTTTGGTAAAGCTACTAATATGGGTAAGCTAGCTCGTGGTACAGCTATTTTGCGTAGAGGTGCGTATGAAGGTGTTGTAGAGGAAGGTTTGCAAGGTGTAATTGCTCGAAGCACAAAAGATTACTTGCGGCATAAGTACGACGAAGAAAACCAAACTCAGACTGTCAACTTTATGGACAACTTGAGCGCTGGCTTTCAAGGTTCATACGGTACAAAAGAAGGACTTAAAGAGGTAGGTATTGGTATGCTCTTAGGTATAATGGGAGCACCCTGGGCAGCTAAAGTAAAAAGCCAAGATGGGAAAAAAGACGTTTACAAGCTACGGCTTTTAGGCGGTTACCAAGATGTCCGAAAAGGGATTTTAGAGAGAGATGAAAAGATGCAGCGCATCTTAGATCTGCATGAAAAAGACGGAGGTGTACTTGAGACTTTACGCGCAGAAGTAGAGAATAGTGTAGTGCAGAATGGTCTTCAACGCGATATGGATGCTGCAGCTTTAGCTGGAGACTTCAAGCGCATGAAAGACATTGAGCAAAACCAAATATTTAGTCATGCAGCAAGTAAAATTATTACGGGCAGGTATGATGATGCTTTAGTAGAAGCTAAGTCTATCCTAGACGACATGACTGCGGACGATTACCGGCAGTTGCTAGGTAAAGATGGAGACTCTATGTCTGATCAGGAAGTCTTAGCACGGAAAATTGAAGTCTACGAGACTTACGAAAACCAAATGAAGGCTGCAAAGACAGCTTTTGAACGAAGCCAGGAGATTTATCGCGGGCGCGACCCCGAAGTAAACACGGCTATTGCAAACACATTGTACAATATAGAAGCATACGATGTACGCGAAAAGAAATTAGCCCAGACGTTAGCCGACAATATTAAAACTCTTAATGCAGACACTGTTCTTAGCGGTCAGCGCATACAGCATTATTTAAATATCAGTATGCAAGACATCGAAAAGATGTCTGCCTTACGTGAGAAAATTCGCAGAATCGAAAAAGGTCTGCAGACAAAGCTTGAGCGTAAGATTATTAAGAATATTAATGCAGAGAAAGCTGCAGCTAGACAACAAGAAACTCAAGAAGCTGAGCAAGAGTTAGAACGTCTTAGAGAGCAAGAAGAAAGCCTAACTCAAGCCTTTATGTCTAGGGGAGCTATTGAGGGAGAATATAATTTTAATAGAGACGAACAGGTAGCGCGTATCAATGCTCTCGTGGACATGCACGAAGCTTTGGATGCTATTTCTCTGGTAGACACAGAGTTGAATGTGTCTGAGATTCAAGAAGTTATCGCTAGTCTGTTTGAGCTTAGTGAAGACCGCATTGCGTTAATTAGGCTGCACAACCAGCTTTTAGAAGATGGTGGCTTGGCTAATTACATAGCTTCTATTGAGGGTGTAATTACTGCAGGCGCAGAGATAAACAAAGCTCTTAAGAAACGTGCGGAAAATAACGAAGACAACGCCTCAGATTTAAATTCTGAAAAGTCTCAAGTTACAGAGGATGATGATGATGTGGTTGCAGAAGATATAGATGAAAGTATCAACGAAGACCCTAACTATTACGATGATGCTGAGAATTCTGAAGCCGAAGCCGCAGCTGCTGCTGAAGCTGCTAGCGACTCAGAGTCTGAGTTTTCTGAAGAAGATTATGAGCGGGGAGAAGAGAGTTCTGACGGCAAGTTAACTGAAGACGATACCGCCAAGAAATTTCAGCCACCTCCTTCTTCTGAAACGGAAACTAGTACAAATTCAGAAAATGATCCGGCTCCTCAAAAAGAGGTAGTGCCAGAAGATAAAGCTACTCCATCAAATGTCACTTCTACTGGAAAGCTGTGGTTAGACATAGAAGTAGAGGGTAAGCTTAAGCCTAATGTGACAGATGTTCAAAAGCACTTAGCGTTAAATGGAAGTGAGGGGTTAATATTTAGGGCTACTCAAATAAATGGAGACGAGGTTGAGATTGTTGTAGAAAGTGTAAAGGGGAATCTTCCAACTTTCCCTGGCGGCAATAAACTTATGTCTATTGGTGTTTCTAACTTTGAAAACGTTTTTGGCGAAGGTTCTTTAGCTCTAGCTAATGCTGATGCGGGGTATACGTTCTCTCTAGAGATTGAGTCCTATGGTAGTGGAGTGCTGATGCACTACTTGGATAAAGAAGGAAAGATTAAGGGAGGTCCACAAATAGTAGGTGATGTCCTTACTGATCCTAAGAATCAACTTATAGAAGTTGTTTATTCTGTACGAGACTCTGAAAACGCTACAACTTTCTTCAGTGCTTTAACAGGTAAAGACATTTCTAACTCGAGTAATGAGGAGATTAAAACGTTTTTAGCCGAAAACACAAAGACTAGGTCGGGCTTGCGGACGGGTTCTCACTACGCAATAGTTCGAGACAGTCGTACTCAGAATCTTACGTTCGCTCCTATTAAAGGAAACTCTATAGGCATTGCATCTTCTAGGTTTATTCTTAGGGCATTGCAGACTTTGAATATTGCTTCTGGTGCTCAGACTAAAGAACAGCACCAAATGAGCGATCAAGAGTACGATCATAATGTGCGCCAATTAGAAGAGCATTTCGATATAGATTTTGGACAAGAGGGTTTTGATTTAGCCAAACAGATTAATAAAGTTATCCGTTCTATTTCTGGAGTAAATGCATTTAAGGATGTCTCTGAAATACGAGAAGGTCAAAAGAACGCCAAAACAAATCAGATACAAATATTCCCTTCTAACAATAAGAAGGGCGCTCAACTTGTAGTCTATAAAGCTGGTATAGATCCTATGCAGCAACTGCTGGATGGGCAAGGCAACCCAAGAGTTGATGGGAACAATAAGCCGTATAGAGTTAAAAGTTCTTGGAAGTCTGATACTACCTCAAAAGAAGGGCGGTCAGACTTTTTAAGGCTACTTGGTGGTATCCGACATTCTTCTACGTTAGAACAACGTAGCCTGCTTAAAAGTGCAGGCAAAGTAATGTCTCAGTTAGACTTTGGAAGTACCCTTTATGAAGATGGTAATACTGCTCAGGGATTGAAAGTAGAGCCTTTAGAGTCCTATGAGTTTATTGCAAATAACTTTCTGTTTGGTTCATATATCGACACACGAAAAGCAAATCGAGGAGACCGTGGGCCTTTAGAAATTATAGATCCGATTACAGGTGAGCGTAAAGTATATGCTAACCGAGTAAAGCAGATGAATATTGTGCCTGTAGTTGCAGATACTGGCACAGCTTCAGAACAAGACACGGAACAAGGCACTGAATCTACTGAAAGCTCTACAGCTGAGGAAAGTTTCTTCAATACGGATTCAGAAGGAGAGACAGACTATGCAGATGATGAACTCCAGGGAGGAGCGATTGACCCTTCGGTTCAGACAGATACTACTGAAAACGGTGGTTCGAGTTATGATGGCCTAGATGATGACATAGACTATGACGACGACGACGACGGAGGTCTTTTTTCCGCTTCTGCTCGAACAGAGACAACTGACGAGGATTCAATCTCTTTTTCGCCAAGGGGATCTGAATCTAAAGCTAAGCTTAGTCCTATGGATAGGGCTGGTAAGAATATGCGTGTGTCAGGTCTTACAGTTAAAGAAACTGAAGAGGCCATCAATATTATTGTGGGTCTTGCTGCTCGTTTAGTACAAGTGCATTCTGTTACTAAACGTAGGAATCAGGCTATGACTTTGGGCAGTTTAAAAAGGAATGTGTATCGGGTGCTTAAAGGAACGAATAAAAGACCTAGTCCTATATCCCAAGTATTCAATACGTTACCTAAGGCTGACCAAAAGAAAATTCAGATTCTTCTTAAAAACTCTAACGCAGGCACCAGTAAAAAAGAAGTTGGGTATAGTTTGATGTTTGACCAAGCCTTCTTTTTAGCAGCGCAAAGATTAGTGCTAGGAACACATGGATTGTTGAAGCTTGGAGCGCAAAACTTAAACGAACTTTCTGAAGCCTATGACGGTCTCACAGATTTAACTGAGGAAAACTACGACCGAGCAGATCTTTCTATGAAAGAGTTCGAGGATAAGTTTAGTTTTACTGTAGACCCGAAAGCTACGCAAGGAATATTGCTGCGTAGGCAGCTTATGGCAATACGTCATACGCACACAGACAGTAAGACTAAAACGTTCTTAGGACTTCGTAAGTACATAGACCACAGTACGATATCAGGTATACTGAATCAGGAGTTAGCAGGCATCAAGCCCAACTTCAGGGATGTAAAGGAGAAATTAGAAAAGTCAGTAGCTCAGTATCCTTATATAAAGGACATCTTAAAGTCTATGGACATTAAAACTTTAGATGTAAAAGACCCTTTCTACAATCAAAAGCTGAACACCATGCTTCAGCTCCGCCAGCAGTTTGTGGTATTTGCATCTAAAGATGCTGTCACTTACTTGAGCACAAAGCACAACATAAATCAGGGTGCTTTTGGTACAGTCTACTTGTTTAGTAGTAATGAGCGTAACATGGGAGTCCATGCGCTTCAAAACTTTTTATCTAAGCTTGTCACAAATGGGTTCTACAACTATACGAAAGGCGTTCCTGAAATAAATAAAAAGAAGTTCCAGTCTTTTGTAGCTGAACTTGATGCGATTACAGAAACTGATAATTCTACAAAAACGAAAGCAGACTTAATTAGTCAACTGTTCGAGCGTGAGCTAAAGATGACTATTCCAGCGCACTTATTTACTAGTGAAGTGCCAGGTATGGAAGATATCGAGGCTGAGTTGGGTATAGGAAACAGCAAAATGGATCCTGTCAGTGCTTTTGGACATTTGCGGTATGTAATGCGTAGCGTTGCTACGGGTCAGGTTTCTAAGACTACAAATATTATGTCGCTGCCTCAGACGATGCAGTTCAAGAAATTCTTTATGCTCAGTGCGACTCAAGGTGATGACTTGATTCAAAATACGAGTAAGGATGCTGCAGGTAATCTTAGGTGGCACTATGTTATGCCTAAGCTTTTGAGCGATAAGATTAAGTCAATCAAGAACTTAACTGACGAAGAGATAGAAGAGGCTTCGGTATATCTGCAGAATAATCTTTTGTATCAGATGTCTGGAGACAGTGCGTTGATGGCAAGTAAGCTGAAGGTCGATTACTACGACGCTCACAGTAAGCTAAGGTCTAGCATGAACCCGAAAGAATGGTTGAAGATGAGTCCTGGCGATCGAAAGCTAGCTCAGCTTATTCTTTATGGGAACGATAATACCTACATACAACGTAACGGGAAAAAGATTATGCTTTCTCGGTTTACGCTGCCTACAATAGCTGATAAGGAAACTATGCCTGTCATACAAGTTGCTTCAGCATCTGTACAGGTAAACAATAGGATTCTTTTAGACGGGGTATCTAAAAAAGATATGCCTATACAAGATTTGCGTATAGAGCATTTTATAAATACCCGTAACTACTACAAGGACAATATCAAATCTCTGGTAGATCAAGAGCTAACTCGCATAAACAATATCGAAGAGGAAAACTTTAGCGAGCTTCCAACTGAAGCGCAGAGACAAGCAAATAAAATCATCATGTTCCCTGAGTTGAATGTGTTGCTTGACAAGCATCCTCTCAGTAGTATGAAAGGATCTGGCGACAGAGCTGCTTTCCATAAAGATGCAGAAGTAATTATTACTGCAGCCATGAATCGAGATATGCAGGAGGGTTTAACGCAAATGCATCACTCTGGTATATTTGATTTGTACGAGAAAAGTGGTCCAGACGGTACAGTATATACAGATTCCGAAGGGAATGAGGTACCAAGGATTCGGCAAGAAGGAGCTATCTCTAATTTGAGGTTCTTCAATAAAGCGCACTTGTTGGCTAAAGGAGATGTTACAGGCAAGTCAAGCCAAGAGTTTATAGCTAATCATTTAGGCTTAGAAGTAGACAACAATATTCCTGCAAAGCAAATGTTCTTAGCATATCACGCTAAGTTTGTGGCAGAGTCTAGAGCCGTACGTGCACATACAGTGCAGGCAGTTACAGGAGACGTAGGCGTCTACTGGAAAAAGGATGTCAGCTCGACCCTAAAGAATATGCAGAAGCGTCTTGCTGCATTGATCGCTCCAGGTACTGTAGTCCCTAGTATTACTAAAGAGGATATCCCGAATACTCCGGGAGTAGATTCTATGGGTAATACTGTAGTCAAAAGGATTCTCATTAAAGATTTTAAGACTGATGCTTCTAACATTGCAGAACTTAAAAAGCTTTTACCAAACTCAGAGCTATCCGCATATCTAAACATAGAGACTACAGATGCCGCAGAGTACATTACTCCACGAGAGCGGCTGCTTAATTTGTTAGCGGAAGGTAAGATTAGCCGAAAAGAATTCAGCGGTCTTTTAGTTAAAGCAGAAAGTGGTCAGACTTTAGAAAAAGAAGAGATGGGATATTTCCGTCCAGGAAAACCTGTAGCAGCAGGCGATCATGGTACGCACCATTTCTATATTAAAAGTGCTGAGTTTGTGTTGCTGCCTAGCGATATACAAGGCACGAGTTTAATGAACTTGTATGATTTTATGGTTGCTACTGATGTCGGTAGAGCTACTCATGAAAGTGCATATAAAGTAGGACGTCGAGCTAACACAGCTATCGACATTTATGAGGATGATGGTAGTGTCCGGAAGTTTACTGCTGAAGAGATTGAGGATGTAGCAGAAAACCTGACAGGCAAGCGTTACGATCAAGACCGTAGTACTTTCAAAATTCAGCAACAAGTTCCAGTTAAAACCAAACTTGAGACTGTTCACGGTACTCAAATCTCTAGACTCTTTGATGTAGGCCTGCAAAACGAAACAGGTTTTGATGAGTATGGAGTATTCAAAGCCTTTAGAAAAGATGGAAAGCTTCGGGGTAAAGACTTGAAAGTCATTTATAACAACGCACGAGGAATAGAAAACCAGGCTAAAAAAGTAGCCTTCTACAAAAAGTACGGTGTAGGAACTCCAGAGTATAAGGTGAAGATGGCAGCACGTCTTCGTGAGGAAGGTGCTAATAGGGGTTACGGCATGAATGAAATGGCTGCCTTACACTTTGACCCAGATACTCAAGTGTTTTCAGTTCCTCTCTGGGGTACTGCTAGTGCTCAGCGTATTGATAGCTTACTTATCTCTATTGTAGAGTCAGAAATAATTAAACCTCGCACGTTAGGTTTCTCTGGACCTATTGCTCCTGAGATAGGGTATGCTTTTGAAAACCTGTCAAAAGCGCAGAAAAGCTCTATTTCATGGGTGACTAACTCTGAAGGTCAGCCTATATGGAAAGGCAACTCTTTAGAAACTACCACTAAGGCCAAACCTTACGATGAAATTATTTTACCCTGGAAGTTCAAGGCTGACCTAGGTAAGTTCCAAGATGAAAATGGCAATATTGATATCAACCGGATTGATAGTCAGCTCTTAGATGTATTTGGATATCGTTTGCCTACTCAAGCAAAAGCTTCTAGCTCTTCTTTCCGTGTTGTAGGATTTTCTGGGCCTGAAGTGGGCGATAGAATTATTGTCCCTAAAGAATTGGTTGGGCGTATCGGTCAAGACTACGATATTGACAAACTGTTTACGCTCATGTTTGACCATGAGCTGTCTGATACTGAGGTTGATAAGCCTCGTCTTGTTAAGAAGGCGAGCTTAAGCAAATCTGAAGTGGAAAGCTACACCGATAAAGAGCTTTTAAATGAGTCTTTAGAGGTTATGGATGTGGAAGCTTTGGAAGAGCTTATCAGCCGGGCGCGAAACACTCAGATTGACGTGTACCATAGCTCACATCGAAACACGTCTGAGAAAGTCCGTAAGATTATCCACGAGCCTATTGGCGATGGCTATGCTGAAGACTTAGCTGATATTGTAAATGCTAAAGGGGATTTGATTTTAGATCCCATGGGTGTGAGTTACAATGATTTTACTACTGCTGATGCAAGTGCGGGAGCTACAGCCCTAGGTGTATTTGCTGTACAAGGAAGTCTTCATGCAGTTATTAATTCTAATCAGCTTGATATCTACTTGGCTGAAGGAAACTACATGGATGTTGTAGAAATTGGTCAGACTAAGGGTCAAAGCTTGATGCGCAAAGGTCGAGCGATTAGTAAGGCAGCTTGGGCTAAGCTTGGTAAAGATGAAATACTGGACGACAGTTTTATTTTGCTGGACAAAGAAACAAAAGCCGGTACTGTTACTAAGCAGTTTAACCGGATGATGAACCATGCTTTGGACAACCAAAATAATGGGTTGTTAGGAGACCTCAGGATTTCTAGAGAGACCTATCCCTTGTGGAGTATGCTTACTCATCATGGATACAACCAAGAAACAATAGAGTTAATTGTCAGCTCTAGTGCAATCAAAAATGTTGTAGAGGTTTCTAAGTCTAGAAGTGCTATGACAAATGGCAACTACTTCGAGCTGCCTAAGTACTTGTCTAACGAAGTAAAAATCAGAAGGACAGCAATACTTCAAAGCTTTTCTACTGAAAAGTTTGATACTTTAGAAGGTGAGGAATTGCAGGCTGCAATTTCTAACGCTTCCAAAGAATACACTAAGTGGCGTAGATCAAATAAGATCAATTTCGCCGTAAATAAAGAGTGGTTGGTTGCAGATTTCAAAGGCCAAGACCTTGGAGAACGTGAGCGTCAGATCTATGAGGTGGGGCTTTTAGAGCTGTTCTTGAAAACGATTAACCAAGGAAAGCGCTTAGCTAAATTCTCAGACACTTTGCGTAGAGACAGTGTGTTCCCAGCACATAGACAAGAGCTGAACATGATGATTCAGGATACTACTGTTTATTACTATCCTAATAGGGGAATGAATGGCTTGCTGAATCTTCCTGGAGAAGACAGCATGGCTAAGTCTAATGGAATCGCGTTTGGAGATTGGAATAAAGTTTTGGCTCTTGCTAACGCTAGCCTGAAAGCAAAGAATAAATATGGAGCAAACAGCAAGCAGTATAAAGAAAGTGTAAGAGCTTTGAATGCTTTCAAGCAAGCTGAAATGGAACGCTTGCGTACTCAGATTTTGCAGAATACCCATCCAGGGCAGTTAGCTGATTTGGTTATGAACTTAAAGGCTGATGGCGTCTTTAGTTTAAGCCAAGAGCATGTGGATAGAACACATATGTATGATACTGCTTTAGCTTACTTCCAGGAGCAAACCCAAAGTGTTACAAAGATGCATAGCTGGCTTAAAGGCTTGCGGTCGTATCACTTTGCTAGGCTGGCAGAAAAAATTGATGGTAGTAGGAATGCTCGAGAAATCCGTAATTCTCTACTCGTCGACCCAGACACAAACTTAGCGTCACAAATTACTCAGGCTAAAAAAGATTTTCCTAGCCTAGAGAGGAACCCCTTTTTAAAGCACCTCATACTTAATGTAGATACTAGTGCTCACGGATACTATACAGTAGAGTTTACAGGGGACCGCAATCTTAATGTTACTAGTCAGGAGCTTTTGTCTGGTATGCACGATCTCCTTACGCACAAAGAAAAAGAAGTGCGGCAGCTTGGAAAGTCTGTTGTATTGTACTCTTTAGTCACTGGAGGGGGCTTAGGTTCTCGCTCTTTCTCTAAGTATGTTTTAGCAGAGTACTTAGAAGAGAATGGTATCCGCCAAGAGTTGATGAATGCTGTGGACAAGGACAGTGTATTTTGGAATACTGAGGCGCATAGGCAAATTGTAATGCACAACCACACCTTGATTCCTCGCGCACCAGAGTTTGGTCAAGATGTAGTGCGTACCCAGGAAGAAGACCCTACAGAAAGAACGGTTATTGAGATCGGATTCAAAAATGGTGGTCAAGATGGTAGTCAGAGCGAGAGGGATGCTACTCTAAATTTTGGATTTTTCCGCGATAAAAAGTCTAACAGACCTCACGAAATAGGCAAATGGCTGCGCACAGAAATCATCGATGGTGTGCCATGGGACTATTATGAGGCTATACAGTTACAAGGCATCAAAGGCAACTTCTTGCATAAAGAGTACAGTAGCTACGCGCAAGATGAAGAAGGTAATTCTACAGGATTTACTTCTGAGATAGAAATAGAGCGCGTAAAACCTTCAGAAGAAAATGAAGACTACAATGATAAGGATGGTTACTCCGACGAGGAGTTAGAGAGGGCTGAAGAATTTGATGACGGAGATGCTTTCGGAAGTGGTACTGATACTAATGGCACAACTACTGTTGAGGAGAATCCCGCAGTAGAAGAAGCTTTTGGTACTGAAGGTGAAGATAAAAACACAGATTCATTAATTACAGGCACGGATCCTATAGACTATGATAATATGGATTTTGACGATAGCGGCGATGGCGGCCTCTTCTCCGCTTCTCCTAGGACTCGAGTTGTAGTACCTGTAAAAGAAAGTCCTGTAGAAGCCTTTGTAAACCGTAACGGGACAAAGCTAAACGCGGTCTTAGAGAAGATTATGCTGATGGAGTCTATGATTCCAAAAGAAAAGCAAGTACGGATACGTGTTCTGTCTAATATGAATGCGCCATCTACGTACAACTCTAAAACGCATACTATCGATGTTCGTGCGGATATTACAGATGCAGAGTTTACTCATGAGCTGGTTCACGCATATACTGTGTGGGCAGTCACTAGTAAAGATCCGCGTGTAAAGCAGCAGGTGCAGCAGCTTGAAACTTTGCGGCGGAAGCTCACAAGCGCAGAAGGTCTAGCTGCAATGGGTTTGAAGTTTAGCGAATATCAAAAGTTCTTGAGAGGAACTAGAGTATTTAAGGATATACAATTCCGCAAGAAGAGTCTGTCTGATTTTGATGCAGATGCCCAAAGCGACTACAACTTCTTTACGCAGCAGGAGAATCAAGACAAGTTTTATGGCTTGACAGATATAAAAGAACTCCTATCGGAAACGATGTCTAACGCTCGCTTTGCTGAGCAGCTAGCAAAAGTTGACAGTAAGGTTGGGGAGAGATTGTCTAAAGCTAGAGGTACTAGTGTATGGAATAAAATCCTACAGCTTGCAGCCGATATGCTCGAAGCAATGAACCTCACCTTTGGTGCTAATGCTGCTACAGAAATTTCAGCTATAGGAGCTTCTGTAATAAGCAAGAGAGCAAGGTCTCTGGGTGCCAAGGTACCTTTTATTAATTCTGAAAAAAGTAAAGTAGAGTCTGAGAAAAGAATGTTTACTCCTCGTAAAGAGGGAGACGTTCGGAACGTAGATTCTATGATTGCTTATAAGAAGATTCGTATAGAAGAGTTTAAAGCTGTACGAGCAAAGTTTTCAGGAAACAACAGTGCACTGAAAAGTATAGATAGAAGGATAGCTAAAGAGAAGGCAGACATAGAAGCACTAAGTGATGATAGTGTAACCGCAAAGTCTGTGTTGATGATGGTTGAGCGAGAGCTTGAGGACATCGATAATGTTATGTATCGTATGGCAGGTAAGATGCCTAACAAGGCTTACATGACGAGTATTCTCAGTGCTCAGACTGCTCTTGCGTTTTACAGTAGGTTTGCTAAGCAGGTTAAGTTGAACCGTGAGAGCCGAGAAAAAGTTAGGGACTTGGTGGGTCGTGCTAATGCGATGCAAGATGACTACTTAGACATCCTTCGTGAGGCATTACGCAAGTACGCTAAGCAGTTGTATGCGGGTAGTCCTACTGCAAATCAGATCACGGACGACAGCTTTGAGACTATGGAGGCTATCAATTTCCTCAAGGCCAACTTGATGTCTGCTGGTCGTCAAGGTAGGATTGAGCTTTCTTTCTTAGACGATATTCTTAAGGTTGCATATGACGGTCAGAAGACTGACTATACTACGCGTGTTGAGGCTTATGAAATTCTGAGTGCTGCGTTTAAGAAAACTGACTACTATAAGAAGCATGGTTGGGAGGGACTGGTAGAGCTAGACGCCGACGGGAAACCTACTCCTAAAATTATTAGTCCTGTAAGTGGTAAGTGGAGTCTTGAGGAGCATAAGCGCAGAACAGTGGCTCTTACTGAAAACAGTGAGTCTGGATGGAAGAACTATTACGAGTGGCTTACTGAACATACTGATCGTATCGATGTGGAGCGTTTGTACAACCTAGACATTCGAGAGGTTACGCGCAAAGACGACCCAGCATACATCCTTCAGTTGGAAAAGAAGTTCGGTAAGGTTGGTACTAGAGAGCTTCTAGCTAGACAGGACAAGTTGATGGATCGTTATGCTGATGCTAAGGTGGCAGCGTTTGATGTCATCGATATGAATACGACAGGCGAAGACGCTAAAGAAAGTCGCAAAGCACAGAAGATTGCTTGGGTAAACTTGAACAGTCCTGCTGCTCACTATAAATACTTTAGTGGCAAGAGCTGCGTCCGGTTAATGCTAAAAACCAATTCTTGTATCATATGCCTCTACCTAAAGTAGTGGGTAAAGAGACTGGTTTCTTAGATGAAAGGTTTGAAGATCTGCAAAGGGAAAGTGATGCTTTAGCGTACTACAACTTTTTACGGTCTCAATTTAAGGAGATGATGTCAAGCCTGCCGTTAGACACTTACGCAGAAAACATTCATGCTGTAGAGCAGGGATTGTTTTTACCTGCTATAAGGAAGAAGATGGCTATGGATATCCTCAGTCCTAAGGAAGTAATTTTGAAACAGCACAGTCGATTCGTTGAAAGTATTACGAGTACTGATGAAGAGTTAGAGTCTCGGATGATTGACCCGGTAACTGGAGAGTTCCGAAGAGAGTTGCCTGTTCATTTTATGAAGAGGTTTAGCGAATTGAAAGAGCAAGAGTTCGATATGGACAAAGTGTATAAGAAGTTTACCATGATGGCAACTACTTATAAGGCAAAAAATGAGGTGGAGGATATTGTAAGGATTACTGAAACAACGCTGAGTAATGTTGGAGTCTCTGTTACGAATGGTAAGGGAGAGAAGAGGATCAATAAGCTTACAGGATTAGCTTATGTACGAGAGAGTGGTGATGCTAGACAAAACATAACTAAGGCGGCTAGCGCAAGCATTAGAGAGTTTTATGGTCAATCTAAGCAGATGAACGAGAAGTACCTAGTAGGTGCAAAACGCGCTCGCACACTTGAGGAAAAGCAAAAAAAGAAAGAGCTAGAAGAAATAATAAAAGAAGCAGATGAAAGATTGGAGAATGGTCGGATAACTGAGGAGCAGCATATTGAAATTGTAGACCCCGTTATAGACAAGATAAATGCTATAGGCAGTAAAGTTGATTTAGGAAAGGTTCTCAGAGGTCTAACTAAGTTTACTCAAGCTCGTGGTATGGGTTGGAACGTACCTGCTGCATTCACAAACTACATCTTTGGCTCGATGGCTGTGTATCAACACGCTGCTAGGAGAACAGACTTTGATGAGCGTGATGCAGATAAGGCGTTTAGAACTATGCTTCACATGTCTTTGCATACGGCTACACTTAGGTCTGGGTTGTCTGAAACAGAAACAGCTAAAAAGATTCAGAACATGATGCTGCGTCTTGATGTTTTGAAAGACTTCACTGAAGTCAGGTATGACCCTTTAGACGATGATACTACGTTCGAGCAAATCGTTAAAGCCTTTGGAGTATATGAACTGCAACGTAGTTCAGAGTACTTCACGTATGGTCACGCTACTATCGCTGCTCTGCTTGGGACTAAAATTGGCGAGAGCACTGCTTGGGAGCTAATGGATGGTAAGGGTGTTATTCAAGCAGAAGGCTTTAAGCCAGGAGAAAAAGAATGGACTAAGCTGACCAATAAGATCAACCAAATTAACATGAACATTCATGGCAACTACGACCCTCAAAGTCCTATTGCCTTGAAACAGACGATGTTAGGTCCGGCTCTTATGCAATTTAAGAGCTGGGTTCCAGAAGGTTTTGCTCAAGAAGCCCAAGGTAAAATCTATGATCTGCATTTAGAGCGAGAAGTGCAGGGTATGATACCATCTATATGGGGAGAGAAAGGCGCATGGTTTGCACAGCTGCCTAAGATGTTGATTCCTATATACCGTAGGCATGCGGAGTTAGATTTCTCTAACCCTGTTACTGAAGAGAATGCTCGAAAGGCATATGCTAAGTTGTATCAGTACATGTCCTTAATGATGATGGCTACTTTCTTTAAGGTTGCTTTAGATGATGAAGAAGATGACGATGCAAAGGGTATGCTCATTTTCTTGATGAACATCGCAGATAGATTAAATAATGACCTTAGTTACTTCTACAATCCTAGAAGCTATCAGGAAGTCACAAAAGGAATGCCTACTACGGAAACTTTAGGAGACTTGTTTAAGTTTGCAGAAGCTACTATGCAGACGATGGCAGGAGACGCGACGATTCCGACGGGGACATATGCAGGAAGGTCACGCATGCTGCATCATGGAGGAAAGTTATTCCCTGCTGGAAATGCATTGCAGCGTATGGAGTACAACACTTCTACAAAGCCACAGTAAAAAAAAACATTATATGAAGAACCAAAGTTCCAACTATCAACCCTCACGCAATAAGCGCCCGGGAATTACGGCAAAGACTAAGCAGAGTTCTAATAAGAATAGTAAGAACTACCAGAAACAGTATCGTGGTCAAGGCCGTTAATTTTAATCACTTACATTTATACTATGTTAGACTTTATTACTGAGAACCTTGCAGAACTGATTATTGGTCTGCTGGCATTTCTGAAGATTATTGTAAACCTGACTCCAACGGAGAAAGACAATCAAATCTTCGGATATCTTGATACACTGATAAGTGCTATTATTCCTGATCGGCGTAAAACGCCTACAAATTAAGTGCGCCTGGTAGGACTTGAACCTACGACCTGCCGATTATGAGTCGGATGCTCTAACCACTGAGCTACAAGCGCGAAAAAAGAGAGCTTATTTCAGCTCTCTTTTTTATTTATATATCCTCTAGTTGCAACTGCTGTAAAGAGGGCATTTACCATAAGGGTGTTCACAGATAATACACGTAGAGGGGTCTTGTGACATTAGCTCAAACCTCTGTAGTAAATCATCGCATCCACAATTTTCTTGTACCCATCTCTGCTCTACGAATTCTAACGTAGAATCGTTTACAATCTTGTAAATATCACAGGGTGCAGTCCTGTAGTTTTGATCGACACATTCACATCCAATCAAAGCCCCAAGAATCATAAGCCCTATTAAGGCTAAACAGGTATATGCTAGCAGTCTATTGAAGCTCATATGGGTACTGTATTCCAGTCTTTTCGAGGACGCTCAGCAGTAACTATGTACTCTGTATAGTCGTATCTCCAAAAGTAGTATTTAAACCCGTCCTTGGCTGTTACAGAATATCGAAAGCTACCCTGTATTTCAAAATACATAGGTCTGCCAGTAATTCTATTCCACAGATCTAAGGCATCGTCTTTATTTGTAGAGGACCATATCCAACAGTATCGGTTTTCATACCAAACTCCACACTCATAAGGACCATTGTAATCATATGTCCCTGCAGGCACAGCGTTCTCTACATAAGCTGGGCAAGGTGCTCGGTTTATGTGTTGCAGTGAGCAGGACGATAGTAGTACCAAAAAAATAAACGTAACTAATATTCTCATTGTTATAAGTTTTTGTAGCTGAGGCGGGACTCGAACCCGCACGAACCATTCGGCTCAACAGATTTTAAGTCTGTCGTGTCTACCAATTCCACCACTCAGCCTACCCGATTACCAATCTATGGTAGTCGCATCATGTTTAGAAAGCCAATCATTAGCTTTTTTAAAATGATCACATCCAAAGTAACCAGCCTTACCACCAGCATATGCTTCAGCGGCAGGATGAGGAGCTTTGAGTATTAGATGGTGAGGCATCGTAAAGAACTTCTCATACACTTGAGAAGCTTTACCCCAGAGCATAACTACTAGAGGTAACTCTGCCTTCCTAAAACTCAATGCGCTTAATGTAGCTGCAATGAATTTTTCCCATCCATAACCGTCGTGTGACTTAGGAGAACCCTTGTCTACTGTTAGAATAGTATTCAATAGGAATACTCCTTGGTCAGCCCAGGGTTCTAGATTACCACCTGATATTTCTGCTCCAACACTATTGTATACCTCCTTCTTTATGTTGCGCAAAGAGGGATTTATTTTAGTGCTACTACCTACATCAAAGGCTAAACCTGTAGCCGCTCCATCATGATAGGGGTCTTGTCCTAGGATCAAAACTTTGACCTTATCGAAATCAGTTTTGCGATAAGCCCTAAAGATGTTTTTTTGCTCAGGAAATACTGTACTGAAGGTGTAACAGATGTCAATTTTATCTCGAAGCTTGTTCATGTAAGAAGACTGGAACTCTGTGTTAAGATGTTCCGACCATCCAGGACCAACTACATGTTCATATGTGTCACTCATCTTCTAAAGCTAATTCTATAGCACCACCCAATAGACCTTCTTGGCTTCTAGACCAATTGCCCGACTGAGTATGCAGACATATCCTATTGATCAATTGGCATGCTTGATGCCAGCCGAGTTCTAGATAGCTGTCATGAATATGAAAGACTTCACAGGGGTATTGCTTATTAGTCTGTACAGCAACGATGTATACATTCTTTAAAGTATATCCTGGAAAAGCATATGACAGAGCAAACTGGTAGAAAGCCATCTGCCTGTGGTAGTTGTATTTCTCAAGAGTCTCTTGAAACCTACCTAACGGGCTACGGGTAGTCTTTAAATCTACAAGAGTAATAGACTTGTCATTCTCATTGATAAGCACTCGGTCTATCTTAGACTTCATGTTCAGAGGAACTGGCGGTTCATCTAAGCCTACATGCCATTCTTCTTTCCATGTAATTTCAATCTCATTGCGAGCCTCTGTAAACTCACTACCTTCTCCTCCAAGGAGTAAGAAGTTAGCAAGGTCATTAGATTGAATGCCGTCATAACAATTATGGACTTGATGAAATACCTCAGGACTAACAAGAGTTTTATCCTTCAGCATACACAAGTCTGACCAGTACGACGACCCTTCTTTAAGCAGAGTATTGATCTTACTTTGAAGAGAACGGCTTTTATAGAACTCTTGCAGCATGTCTTCCACGTCATACTCCGAAAAGAAATCTTCAAGGGAATACTCATTTTCTAACCCCGCATGATCCATGGTCAGCATACTCATGAACTTATCGATAAGCTCTTTCACTTTTGGACCTGGAACATCTGTTGGCTCCATGTCAATAGTTTCAGGCTCCAATATGAGCTGATGCACAAGAGTTCCAAGTTCGAATCCAGAAGAGCTGTAACTCTCTAAATTACCGTCCATGTACATCTTGAACATCTTAGGACTACCTCCCGTATTAGGGTCGATGTAGTTTAATGAGCTGTTACTGATAGCAGGTATATCAAAGTAGTCCATCAATCTTTTGATTCTGTTGGATCATATGTTCCGTTTTCTAACTCTGCAGTAATTCTGTCAGAGGTTTTAAGGTATGTGCCTTCAGGCATTTCGTCTACAGTCAGTTTGAATCTGTTCCTCAAGATAGAGTGAATTTGATTTCTCGCTTTCTTTTCTATAGATGCAGAGCTTTCATCATCAGTACCGCTGACGCTAACAGTGCCATGCCAAGTATCGCTACCTACAAATACAGCTTTGTAGGTAACAAGAAATACTTGTGCTCTTCCCTTCTTCTTACTCAAAACATTTTGATTTGAGCGTCGTCTACATACTCGCCTGCATTTAGGTCAAAGTATTTGTTTTCATGTTCATCAAACATGAAGTTGTCAGTAGACATAACTGCATAATTTGGCTGCTTGTAGTCTGCAAAATCATTGTAGTATGCACTATTCTCAGGACTATGCTGATCGTTGAAATACAACCAAGGTTCTACAGGTATACTACCATCTAAGTAAACCGTAGTCTTCTTTCGCTGGTACCATTCTGGATGTCCTTCTAGTTGATCTATGCCAGGCATACTTTCCTTAGGGACAAGATAAACTTCTACTTTAAGATTATCCCCGGCTTCATGGTCTCCGGATAAGACAAATGGAATGCCTTCGCAGACCATTCTAAGGTTGTCTTTGGTCTTTCCTGTACCTAGATACTGAGCGTTGTTTAGATAATGGTTATTACCATATCCCCGTCTTAGTGTACCATACACAGCTACAAGCTCGCCTTTCAGCACATTCTCTTTGCTAAAGAAAATATTATCGCGCTTGAACCACTTACCTGTAACACTGGTACGAACCCCTTGCTTAGTACTCAAAGAAGTTAGGAACCGAGAATCAGTAAGACTCAAGATATCCCTCCAACTATGGCCTGAAATACTACGCAGCGTTTCAGCAACGAACCTGCTGTCACTCATAGAAGTATCCCAACTACGAGGAGTTTGGACTGTACCATTATGGAACAGCCAACACTTCTCATTGATTTTGATAGGTTGAGTGTTGTCCATGTTAACTGGACCAACAGTTGCTAACCTGGCATGGAAGACATAAGGTCTTTCAGTTTGAAGCCAATCATAGGCTTCTTGTGGGTCCATTGTTTTGTACACTTCTCCAGAATCTGTCAAGAGTATGCCAAACCCATCTGGGTTCAGCAGAATACTCTTAGCAGCAATTTCTGAGTCAAGCTTCCCTTGGACTCTCTTCGATATAATCACACACATCTAGTGACAGTTGTTGTTTGTTAGAGTTACTTACGGACTTTGCGGGAAGTACAGGTACTCTCCCATCGAAGACACCCTTTGGCACCTTCGCTTTGATTTTTGAATATTCAGTAAAAGTGAATACTCCTTCTTTCTTGTATGCTTTGGTATAAGCATGTGCTAGCATAATCTTTTCGCCCAACTTTTTAGTGTAGACTTGAGCTAGATGTCTGTGCAAATTAGAAGTCTGGTCAAGTAGCATCTCATAAACTCTATCTGCAGTTATTGGAGACTTAGAAGACTCTAAAGCTATAATCCTCAATAGATTAATTCTCCAAGACAATTGCTTTGGAGACTTGATTCCTGAGAATAGCCTAAGCTCTACTTTGTCTGACATAATATGGAATGCACAGTACTTATTGTTCTTCTCCATATCCTTGTCTACAAAGGCTGCGTAGCCGCGAACCTTAGCTCTTTTAGGAAAGAGAGCATATAGCAGTGGAACAAAAGGTTCTATTGCTGTAAACACTTCTAAACCAGACGTGTGTCGTTTGGATATAGTCATGTGACCACCACAACGAACACTTGTTTTAGAGTTCAATAAGAATCCTAAAACAGGGTTGTAGATATGGTTATGTACCTCAGGGCTAAATAAATCGTAGATAGGGCTTACTAGCTCAAACCCACCATGGTGTAAGGATCCATCTCGTTCAGCTCTCCACGAGTGTGGTAAGAACAGATTTTCATATCCTTGATATTTCTCGCATATATTCAGACCATCATAGTCTTCCTTCTCTGCTTCAATGCCTAATCTCCATAGAGTGGTAGGTCGACATTCCCATATTGAAGGACCAGAGTGATAGCTATAAAGAGAACCCTGTGCATGCGGAGCATCTGCTTTTAACTCTGCAAAAGCCTCAGCCCTAGTCATGGTTTTGTAGGAGTATGCATGTTCTCAAAGTTTTTTACTTCGAGCATCACACCTAGTATATATGCTTGGGCATTTATTTTGTCCTCCAAATACTCTTGTGTGAGTCGTTGGACAGTCAACATACTAGTTACTCCATACTCTGTGTCAGGCTTCTGCTGCTCAGAGATTTGATCGTGAAAGAAATTCTTTATCTTACTCATGCTATTTCATTTGGGTCTGGAATATCTAAATCCAGAGCTGTTACTGCCCACTCTCTAATGTCTTCTACGTAGGTCATAAACTCTGTAGTAGACAATCCTTTAGTAGAACGGAATTCTGTTCCCTCTACTTCTTCTGTTACTGCGTTAAATACGTCAGCTTCTAAAAACTTGTATCGCATGTACTCGTGTACATGATTCTTAGTTAAAGACCCTTGGTAGTCCAGGGGGTCTATATCATCTGCTCGCCATCCCTTACTTACTAAGTCACTCCAAATCATATAGACAAGAGTACCCCAATAGTACTTGTTCTGTTTTTGGCTGCGCAAATTGATTGGTCTTACCAGTATCTCTACTGTGTGGCCATTGAGCTTGTTAAGCTCTTCTGCCCATTCTGCTTCTTGGTGGACTTCTAAATGTCCTTGTTTAATTCGTGCTGTTACATTAATCATGTATAAAAACTATAGTGATTTCTATCGTCACTTACTATGTGGAAAACCAACTTCCTATCTTCCTCTTTTTCAACAGGATAAAACTCCATGGCTGCAGCTTGACTAACAAATTTTATGTTGTCGTCAGGCAACTTTCCTTCTTGAACCAACAAGTCTTGGAACACTTTACAGTAAATCCATTTGTTGTCTAAATCCCAATCTGCTCTACCAGGCATGTCGTGAAACTCACAGTGTAGCTTAACAGGAAAAGATTTAATCTTCCGAACCTTCCTAAGGTAAGGGCGGAAAGCATCCTTGATTGCATTAACTATCTTGACTCGCATGACTGGTCTTGTGTTACCAGCATAGAAGTCTTGACCGTTAATCTTCTTCATACGCGGGGTGTTTACACTCCTTGCGTTACGAATGATTGGCTGTCCATCGTTAGTACATAGCCTACCCTTGCGGTCGTATCCGAAGGTTGGATCTTGGTACTTCTTTGGAATCTTATCTTTACTAGTGTAGTAAGTTGGTCGTCTCCGGTTGCTCATCTTCACATGAGTGATGAACTGAGGTATGGTTACCGTTGCAATAGTTGGCATATGCCGAAGATACTACTTGGTTTACCCAAGCTCTCCCTTGGTATTTGATTACGTCACTAATATCCTTGCCTCCAAAGTTTTCAGTCCCAAAACGACCGTTGGTAAAGAACAGTGCAGGAATACCATATTGTTTACGTATATAGTTAGCCATTGTAACTCCAGCTCTATCAAAGTCGTAGACTGTTACTATCTGTGGAGTAAGCGACATTAACTCTTCCATGTAACCTGAGTCAGGATAAACAGTTTCTGACTGAGGAGCTACAGCAGTAATTCCAAGTTCGTGAAAGACCATTACATCTTTTAGACTCTTAGTCAGTACTACTCCTTTGCTATAGTCTCTGAATATATGGCTGCCTTGAACTACTTGGCAGTTACACATAAATCTATTTGCACTTCTTAAAGGGAAATAGATTTTGTAGTTGCCTCCCCCAAAGTTGTATGCATAAGCAGGATCGCTGGTCTTATCGCCGTAAACGATTTTCCCATTGACCCATACTATGCTTACTGCAGATACATGAAACAGTTCTAGAGTGGCTTTTGATATACCAAATTGTGTCCAGTATTTGCGGTCGCGGTCATCCCATGAACGTCTTTTGACTTCAATCATGGTATGGGACTTGCCACCTACTACTTTTTCATGCTCTTCTTTAGGTACGGGATTACCTGTAAGCAATCCAAAGTCTTCGGCTATGAGATTCAGAGCTTCTCTGAAACTGCAGTTGTGCATATGCATAACAATCTTGAAGCAGCCTCCAGTAAAAAACCCTGCAAAATCATTGAAGAGCAGGTCGCCCTCCTTATTGTAAAAGAACCCACAACTAGGGTTGGTGTCTTCACGCAAAGGAGAGCAAAACCTTTTCTTCAAATGAATCTTGCACCCAAGGTAGCGCTCCATAATCTGCTCTTGAGAAAGCTTATTAAGGATATACTCCCTTGTGATATCTGGTGCAAGTTCATACATTACCAGGACTTACCGGATAGTTCTCCAGTAGACTCTGTACTAGGTGTAAATGAATCCTCCTGATCAGGTTCAGGAGCATCTACAATATCGTACTTAGGGTCAATGCGCAAGCGGTTAGGCTCAGACATTGGTTGGATGAAAGCCTTGTATGCTTTCTTAGGGAAAGAAGTATACTGACTGTTCTTCTTGTATACAATCTTCAACCGCACAGGCTTATCAGTATGTTGATTGCCCAACAGCTTGATGATGCCTTCAGCAAACTGATCAAAGCTATCTGCCTTAAAGACACACTTGTCTTTAGGGATGAACGATGCTAAGATGTGCTGCACACGTTGACCTTGTTCGGTAAACTGTTCCTTAGCCCATTTCTCAGCTTCTGTTTGAGGCTTGTTCCAACCCTTAGCAAGGTTCACAAGCTTGTCGTAGTCAAGAGGCCACTCAAGGTGCTTAAATGTTGCGCCATTAGCGTCACTAAATAAGAACTGAATGACATTGTCATTGCTGTCAGGCTTCAAGGGTTCAAACAGAATGTCCCTTAGAAAGACATTTTCATTAATGCCTGCGGGCAGTCTGTTACTGCTTCCTGCTTCTGGTGTTTTTTCGTCGAATCCGTACATTACTTAATCATATCTGGGTAAATAGTTGACCATTCAAGGGGGCAAAACTTTCCTGCTAAGGCAGGTAAGCGAGTTCCAGCATCGGTGTTTGTGCCACCTCGGAAGTCTACCATGAGGGTATCCCCATCACGATATACTCTACCGATGCCATCCATTACTGAACACATTTGAGTCTTCAGCTTACCAGTGAGGTTGATTTGATCCACTTGGATTTCACCTTCTCCGTGACCATCTTTTTGATGACCAATAACTATGAGGTGTTTGCTAATACGCGCAAAGGCTTCGATGATTTGCATCACCTTAGTCTTCATCATAGACCAGCCCTTACCATGAGGTAAGTCGCCAATGTGTTTGACTTTATGGCTAGCGCATATATCGTCAGTCACCCATTGTTCAATGTGGTCAATCGTATCTAACACAACAAAGTCAATTTCACTCTGGTGTTCTTTAGCATACTCCATGGTAGCGCGTAGTCGTGGTAATCCATCAACTACAATACTATATGCACCATCGCAGTAGCTAGTGCCACCTTTTAACTCTCCATCATATTCACCTTTTACTTCAGTGTCAATGATAAGGTGTCTAGGTAGCTTAGATACACTTGTGGTTTTGCCTGTTTTTGGCTTGCCATACAGGAACAACCTGTGTGGGCTTTGTGCTGCTTCAGTTATTTTAGGTTCTACTTTCATGATAGTTTACAATGTGCTTCAACATTTGCTAAGTTCATTCTAAGGCTGGTCAAGATACGTTTTCGCAGATAATCTAGCTGATCTTGGTTAACAACCCTTTTCATTTGGTCACTTAAAGTGAAGCTTTTATGCTGGGTAAACTCAATCTCATCTTCACTACTCCAATATGACAGATGCGCATTAGGCAAAATTATAGTTGCCTTGTAGTTGCACTCAGATAGATGTTTATTTGGCTGGATTCGCCAGGTAAAACATTGGATAAAGACATCTCCATAGTTTACGTCTATCTCTTTAACCGTATTGGGGTTGCGAACTGTTACGGTTTGAGACACCGTTGTCCCAGTCTTCGAATGTTCCATGTCTTAATTTGTTTTTGAGTAAAACAATACTTGCTTGACCATGCCTGTTTTTGAGGCAATGCAAGGCTACTAAATCAGCAGTAGGCAAGTTGTTTCTACCATAGTTTATTAATCCTAGTAGTTGCGGTTGGTGTAGTACCATGACCACATCTGCTGCATGGTAGAGCTGCTTGCTACCATGTATATCTGTCTTCATTGGGTAATGAAGAGCAGGAGAATCTGGATTACGTCTGTGCTCGCCTTCAATCTTATCATTGAGCTGAGAAAGCAAGATGACCATAATGCCATATTCTTTTCGCATCTGAATAAACATCTTGCCTAACTCAGCTAGGCTTTGGATTTCATTCTCTCCACTCATAGGACTTACAAGCAGAGTATGGTCTAAACAGACCACTACTCTACTACCCTTATTGGCTTCTAAGAACTGCATAATCGCCTCAAAGATTTGCATGCGGTTACCTGGCCTTTCTACAAAGTAGATATTAGGCTCATCAATTTGTCTCAACTTGTCTCGAACAACGTTTTGTTCAATGTCTGTAAGAGATTCATCTGCTTGCAACATCTTATCTAATCCAACTTTACTCAAAGCAGAAACCCTACGTAGTATTTCCATCTCTGCACTCATCTCAAAAGTGAAGTGCAGGACTTTTACGGGGTCGCTGGGATTGATAGCAGGAGAAGTAAAGTCTCGGATAAGGTTGTTAAGAAACATACTCTTACCATGTCCTGACGCTCCCGCTATTACGTAGAGCATGCCAAACTGAAATCCTCCAAGGAGAGATTTGTTTACTTTCTTCCACCTTGTCTTAAGAACAGGAACAGTACCAGTCAAGTACGACTTGATACTATTCTCCGCCTTTTCCAAGGCCGATCCCATGCTAGTAATTTCTAGCAGACTCTGATCGCTTCTCATATGATACGCTCATGAGGTAATGACTCAGACGTATCGTCTTTCATCATTTCCCATATATCGACAAAGGCTTCTGATTCTAACCACTTGTCAATGCGTTGATTGATGAGCTTCTTGTTCACCGCATACTCTAGAGCACTCATAACCTCATTGTGATTATGAACTGTACCGATGTTTTGGTGATACCACCGAATCATCTCCTCTTTGTTGACACCTTTGGCAGGAATGCTTTTGCCTGAGATGTTCAAGTATGCAGGATACTTCTTCCAAAACTCCTCTCCATCTTGCTTAGTAGCAGTATAGAACTCCTTAACGAACTTGTCTGTCACTTCATAGTAGTCTGCAAAGGTGTTGTCACCTGAGGGATTAGTATTGACTATAAGTCCTATCAATTCAAGTTGGTCTAAATACTCTCTGGGGAAAGAGAATCCTTCTTGAGCGATTTTGTATAGCAAGTCATGTCTTCGCTCATAAATAATTTGACAGAAGAATAGCTGAGTAGGGTTGATGCCTAAACTCACTAGTACGTCTACATATTTATCAAGAGCGAATACCATTACTTACCTGTTCTATTTTCATATTAACTAAGACTTCCTGGACTACGCTTTTTACCTCTTTCAACGTAGCTACTGTTTTAAATTCTTCCCGGAGTTTCAATTGAAATCTCCACGTAGAATCATCTACCTCACACGTATCATTCGTGATTAACATGAGGATTTCGGAATAAAGAGTTTCCGATGAGACGTGATATCTCTTGCAAGGAGTTGACGTACTGTACTCCAGTACTCTTGGCTTGCCTCTTTCTGAGCCATGTTTCATCTTGTGTATCTTTTAGATAAAGGTTTATTACAACGCCGAGCTTTCCTTCTTTCCAACGGATTGCACGGCCTGTACGTTGAAGATCCTGTCTTGGAGTTCCAGAACCTGAGCAAATTATCGCTAATTCAATTCCATCCACATCAAAACCCTCATCCAAAGCTCTTGCAGTATGGATGATGTGAGTATCTGTTTTAGGGTCAGAGAAATCTTCAAGGATTTGCTTACGCTTAGCCTTGTTGATTTTGCTGTGGAATGCCTTGCTCCAAGGCTGTGTTTTTTTATCTAATTCTGAGGCAAATTTTACACTCTGACTGAAGGTTATCATAGGAACATCATACATATCTATAATTTCTTTAGCAGCTTCTTGCTTGCTTACAGAGTTATAGATGAATGTCATTCTAGCTTGCATAGCCTTTCTCCAAGCTCGAGCTTTATTCAGCACCTCTTGCTCTGTCCACCCGTTAAGTTGCTGGGTGTACGCTTGCAAGTATTGGCGATTGTTGCCACAACTCATAGCGATGTTGTAGCGGTTATTGAATAGAGCAAAGTGCTTGTAGTATGAATCGACAATTTCTTTGTATGTATTGCTCTCTTCGGCATTCATCCGTACACCGAGGTTCAGTATTAAAAACTTTGATACGTAACCGTTATCGACAGCTTCTTTTAGAGTTACTCGGTCTATGACAGGTGCGTACTCATCAATGAGATAAAAACGCGGGTCTTCAGTGTCTAGAGTAGCAGTCAATCCAAGGATGTAACTGTAGTCTACAATTTCGAAGATGGTGCCAAAAATCTTCGAAGTATAGTTGTGAATTTCATCAAGTACAAGTAAATCACACTTATGACTTGTCTTCACAGCGGTGTTAATCACCATTACCTGAGTGTTGGTAATTCCTAGTTTACGACACCCAGCTTCCCATTGACCTTTAAGGTTAGTAGTAGGCACAATAACTAAGGCTGTACCTTCTGGTTTATTTTCCTGGAGGTTTTTTAGGATAAGGAGAGATACATAAGTCTTTCCGAAACCTGTCACAGCTTCTAGTGTTCCACGTCTACCTGATTCAGTCCAC
>Ga0213863_10000160_pt1 | contig 52556 bp, 49 predicted proteins | sample PICome_8_FD_160128 | JGI IMG/M metagenome (GOLD analysis project Ga0213863, IMG submission 160128) | Coastal seawater microbial communities near Pivers Island, North Carolina, United States - PICO497 | ecosystem: Environmental > Aquatic > Marine > Coastal | place: USA: North Carolina...
GCGGCGTGTATTTTTCCAATGATGGAGGGGTAAATATCAATGCAAGAAACAATGGATACAATACCTTACAATTTTATACGGTAGGGGTTGCACCAACAACAGCGGCCATTGGAGATAATTTTATTGCTGGAGCCCAAGACAATGGAACCCAATTGTTTACCAATGCGAGTGCAGGCGTAAATAGTTCTATCCAAGCACAAGGAGGAGATGGTGCGTATAGTTTCTTCGATCAAGACGGAACAGACAACTATTACATTTCAAATTACGTGTACAACAATAACATTCGTTTGCGAGATTTAACCGTTGGGATTACTAGAATCATTAATTCAGAAACCGGCCCTAATGGCGATTTTATAAATCAAGAAGAATTGGACTCGAATTTAGATATTTTGTATTCCAATTACTCGACAGGGACACTCTATTATATTCGAAGATATAAGGACGTTAATTCAGGGTTTATAGGGAAGACAAATTTAAGCGACAACTTAATGGATCAAGCACCTTCTGCGATGAAAGTTTCTCCATATACCACAACAGCTACAAAATTACTAGCAGGCTTAAAAAACGGGAAAATCATACAAATTGACAATGCAGATGGAGATGCTCCAACCTGGTCTGAAATTACAGGACCCGAATTTGTTGGAACTGTTTCTGATATCGAATATGGTGCTAGTGAGAATGAAATTTTTGTAACCATGCATAATTATGGTGTAAAAAACATCTGGTATTCTAGTGATGCCGGTGCGAGCTGGTCTTCAAAAGAAGGAGATTTCCCAGACATTCCTGTAAAAGCCATTTTACAAAATCCATTAAGACCTGAAGAAGTAATTATTGGAACAGAGTTAGGGGTGTGGAAAACAGCAAACTTTAATGCCGAAAATCCAAATTGGGTGCAATCCAACAATGGGATGAAAAATGTGAAAGTAATGGATCTTGATTTAAGAGACGACAATGCGGTTTTTGCCGCTACTTATGGTAGAGGTGTTTTCTCCGGACAATTTACTGAGGCATCTGCGTCTATTGATGAAGTATTGAAAGGGAATGATACATTTACTGTATACCCAACCATATCAAACGGAGATTTTACCATCTATGGAAAAAATGAATTAAAGGTTTCACAAGTAGCAGTATTCGATCTTAGAGGAAGACAGGTATATGCAGCAACTTTGGACTTTAATACCAACGAAAGACAAGAAATTTCTTTAAATACCCGCGCAGGAGTTTACATTGTAAACGTAATTGACCAGGCAGGTAGAAAAGCTTCAAAGAAGATTGTCATTGAATAATTAGACATTAGAACATCAATAAAAAAAGACGCTATAAAAAGCGTCTTTTTTTATGTAAAATTTAGAAATTCTTTTGACAAAGAAAGGGGGTCTAACCCAATTTTTTCTTGCAGTTTTACAACAGTTCCGTGTTCAATGAAAATATCGGGAATGCCCAATATTTTTATTGGTTGCTGGTAGTTGTTTTCGGAAGCAAACTCTAAGATAGCACTTCCAAAACCTCCTTTTATAGCGCCATCTTCAATGGTAATGATATTCGTATGTTCTGTAAAAATGGTATGTAACAATTGGGTATCCAATGGCTTTACAAAACGCAGATCATAATGCGAAAAAGGAGTAGGGTCTTTTATTAAATCGAGTGCTTTACCGACGTTGTCTGCTATTGTTCCGATAGACAAGAGTGCTGTTTTTGTTCCTGTACGCAAAAGTTCCCCTGCACCAATCTCAATGGCTTCAAAAGGCTGTTCCCAATCAACAATTGTTCCCGTTCCTCTTGGATATCGAATTGCCATCGGATGTTTCAACCCTAATTGCGCGGTATACAGAAGATTTCGCAATTCAATTTCATTTCTTGGAGCACAGATACTTATATTGGGAATCAATCGTAAGTACGACAAATCAAAGACCCCATGATGTGTTGCACCATCTTCACCCACCAAACCAGCTCTGTCTAAACAGAAGATGACAGGAAGGTTTTGCAAGGCAACATCATGTATTATTTGGTCATAAGCACGTTGTAAAAAAGTAGAATAAATAGCACAAAATGGGACCAATCCTTGCGTGGCCATGCCCGCGGCTAAAGTCACCGCATGCTGTTCTGCAATTCCAACATCAAAGGTTCTTTCTGGAAATTTATGCAGCATAAACTTCAAAGAACTCCCTGTGAGCATTGCGGGTGTAATACCCACAATATTCTTGTTTTCTGAGGCCAATTCTACCAAGGTCTTTCCAAAGACATCTTGGTATTTGGTGTATAAATTGTTTTCTTTTTTAAGCCGAACTCCCGAAAGTTTATCAAACTTCCCGGGTGCATGATAGGTTACTTGATCTTCTTCAGCTAGCTGTAGCCCTTTTCCTTTGGTGGTAATAACATGTAAAAATTTTGGCCCTTTAACAGATTTTAAACGATCTAACTCAGCAAGTAATTTTGGCAAATTATGACCGTCTACAGGGCCAGAATAATCAAAATTTAGGGCTTTTATAATATTGTTTTGTGTGGCTACTTTTCGATTGGATTTCACCTTTGTTAAATATGCTTTTAATGCACCAACAGCTGGATCTATGCCAATGGCATTGTCGTTTAGAATGATGAGTAAATTGGCCTTAGAAACGCCCGCATGATTCAATGCCTCAAAGGCCATTCCGCTAGCAATAGAAGCGTCGCCAATAACGGCAATATGTTGTTTTTGGGTGGCTCCTTTTAAGTTGGAGGCGATGGCCATTCCTAGCGCAGCAGAAATAGAGGTCGAAGAATGCCCAACCCCGAAAGCATCAAATTCGCTTTCTTTTCTTGTTGGAAATCCTGCAATGCCTTCATAGCGTCTGTTGGTATGAAAACGTTCTTTTCTTCCTGTTAAAATTTTGTGCCCGTAGGCTTGGTGTCCAACATCCCATACCAATAAATCATTGGGAGTATCAAATAAATAATGCAAGGCTATGGTAAGCTCTACAACACCCAAGCTTGCTCCTAAATGACCTTCTTTCGTAGCAACAACATCAATAATAAATGCACGCAATTCTGCCGCCAACTGTGGGAGTTGTGCTGGACTTAATTTTCTTAAATCTGCTGGATGTGATATGTGCTTCAACAAATGCGTCATGGAAATACAAAAATACAATATAACTTTTTGTGTCCGTAAAACGAACCCAAAGAAATGCAAATCTATCGTAAATAAATTACTTAAATTTGTACTTCCAATACTTCCGAGATGATAGCGCCCTTTGATGATACCTATTTTATGAAAAAAGCACTGCAAGAAGCCACTACTGCTTTTGACAAAGGGGAAGTGCCAGTGGGAGTTGTGATTGTTTTAAAAGATCAAATTATAGCAAGAGCCCACAACCTAACAGAAACTTTAAACGATGTTACAGCGCATGCCGAAATGCAAGCTTTTACAGCCGCTGCCGATTTTCTTGGAGGAAAGTATTTGAAAGAATGTACGTTGTATGTGACCCTAGAACCCTGTCAAATGTGTGCTGGTGCAAGCTACTGGGCGCAGCTCGGTAAAATTGTATATGGTGCCGCTGAATCCGATCGAGGTTTTGTGAACTTAAAAACCAAACTACATCCAAAAACAAAAGTGATTGGCGGTATTTTAGAAAACGAATGCTCACAAATCTTAAAGCGATTTTTTGCTGCAAAAAGAAACCAGAACTAAGCAATTTCCGTCTTTTAAAAAAAATCTAATTGCTTTAACGTTCTTTTCGAATGAGTAAGAAGAGTTCATTTTCTAAAGCCAAATATCCTTCATCATAGATATAAAAATAGGTATTCCCAGTTTTGGTTTTGTAGAGTGAGGTGAAAAACTGAAAGTCGAATCCTTTATCGTATAATTTGGTTCTGCTGACCTTGGTTTTTCCAGAAACGTTTAAATCCGTTAAAATCTTATGATTTTTTCGTAGCCGATTATTGATATTCCGAATCAGGTTTTTACTGTCCTTATTTACGTTATTATTATAGGCATTTCTACAATAATCAGAACAGAATTTCTTGTCTACTCTCCCTTTTACGGGTTCTTTGCATGCTAAACATTCTCTTTTTTCCATGAGTCAAAGATACAGGATTATTCGTTTACAAACGACTACAAATAATTACAACCGAAAGTAATTGCTTTCCAACCGAATAAAACTTCTTTGCTGTCGCATCTTTGCAGTGTTGAAACGAATCAACAAAAACAAATATAAACATACACCAAGCGAAAGCAGGTGTTTTAAAAAACTTATCTTATGAATACGTTAAGAAACAAAGTACAGTTAATTGGTAGATTGGGTGGAGAACCAGAAATCGTAACTTTCCAAGACGGAAACAAAATGGCAAAATTTTCAATGGCCACAGACGATAGTTTCAAAGACAAAGAAGGCACAAAAGTTGAGCGCGCTTACTGGCACAATGTTGTTGTGAGAGGTGGCCTTGTAAATGTTGTAGAAAACTATGTAAAGAAAGGGCAAGAAATTGCAGTAGAAGGAAAACTCACGAACCGTTCCTATGAAACGAAGGAAGGAGAAAAAAGATATGTTACAGAAATTCTAGTGAATGATTTATTGCTACTGGGGAGTAAGTAACTCCTTGTTAGTTGTTATGAAAAAGAGAAACCTGGACGATTCGTTCAGGTTTCTTTTTTTAAAAATAAATTTCTTGTGCTACTCTAAAAGTATTGGCATGTGCATTGACGATGGTATTAACATCCGGGGAATATCCACCCCCCATAGAACACATTACTGGGATTTGTAAATCGAAACAGGTTTGTAACACAAACCGGTCTCGTTCTTTACACCCTTCAATGCTCAGTGCTAATTTCCCTAGTTTATCTGTTGCAATGATATCAACTCCACATAAGTAATAGATAAAGTCTGGTTTTTCTTGCTGAATGAGTTTTGGTAGCGTGTCTTTTAAAAGGGAGAGATATTCTGTATCATTCGTGTCCGTTTTTAACTCAATGTCTAAGTCGCTTTTCTCTTTTGTAAAGGGATAATTTTTTTCTCCATGCATGGAGAAGGTAAAAACAGAAGCATCCTTTTGAAAGATTTCGGCAGTACCATTCCCTTGATGGACGTCTAAATCTACGATAAGAATTTTTTTGGCAAGCCCTTTCTGTTGGAGGTATCTTGCTCCAATAGCTTGGTCATTCAGCATGCAAAAAGCTTCCCCTCTGTTTGAAAAAGCATGATGTGTTCCGCCCGCAATATTCATGGAAATACCAAATTGTAGGGCAAATTCACTTGCTTTCATGGTACCATCTGCGATGATCATTTCTCGATCAATTAGCACTTCCGATAACGGAAAGCCAATTTTTCTAGCCGCTTTTTGAGAAAGCGAGATATTGAATAAATCAAAGAAGTATTCAGGATCATGCACCGTAAAAAAATACTTGCTGTTTGGAATTTCTGGGGTAAAGAAGTTTTCAGCAATACAGGTCCCTTCATATAATAATTGTTCTGGAAGCAGGTCATATTTTTCCATTGGGAATCGATGACCCGCAGGCAATTCGTGACTATAAATAGGATGGTATGCTATCTTTAGCATTAACTAACTTCTTGCCCGTTTTTAATACTTCTTTCAGGCGCAACAAAGGCGAGTTTTCCGTCCGGAGTATCTGTCATTAAAATCATTCCCTGGCTTTCAACGCCTCTAATTTTTCGAGGTGCCAAATTGACCAATACAGAAACTTGTTGTCCAATAATATCTTCTGGAGAAAAACTTTCAGCAATTCCCGATACAATGGTTCTAATGTCGATCCCTACATCCACTTTTAATTGCAATAATTTTTTGGTTTTCGCAACCTTTTCTGCTGCTATAATAGTTCCTACTCGAAGATCTAATTTTGAGAAACCTTCAAAGTCAATGACCTCTTTTTGTGGTGCCACTACTTTTTTCTCTTGCGCATTAGAACGTTTTGTGGCGAGTAGTTTTTCAAGTTGCGCTTCAATGCTTTTGTCTTCAATTTTAGAAAACAACAATGCAGCTTTGTTGATTTGATGTTTAGCAGCAAGCAATACTTCTTTTTGATGAACATCACTCCAGGAGAGCATATTGTCAATGTTTAAAATTGCTTTCAATTTTGAAGAAGTAAACGGTAAAAATGGTTCAGAAACAACCGCCAAAGCCGCAGAGATTTGCAATGCAACGTACATTATTGTTTGAACGCGCGCTGCATCTACTTTAATGACTTTCCAGGGCTCTTCATCGGCCAAATACTTGTTTCCAAGTCTTGCCAAATTCATTAATTCTTGAGAGGCTTCTCTAAAACGGTATCGCTCTATGGATTTTCCGATGCTGTTTGGAAACTCTTTAACGGCCGCTAATACATCTTCATCTATTTCTGTAAATACTCCAGGAAGCGGTACTTCTCCCGTATAATATTTGTTGGTCAACACCACTACTCTGTTGATGAAGTTTCCAAAAATGGCGACCAATTCGTTGTTGTTTTTTGCCTGAAAATCTTTCCAAGTAAAATCGTTGTCTTTACTTTCTGGTGCGTTTGCGGTTAAAGTATAGCGCAACACATCTTGCTGTCCTGGAAATTCCTCCAAATATTCATGCAACCAAACCGCCCAGTTTTTGGAAGTAGATAATTTATTGCCCTCTAAATTTAAGAATTCATTTGCAGGCACATTTTCGGGTAAAATATAATCCCCATGTGCTTTTAACATGCTTGGAAAAATAATACAGTGAAAAACAATGTTGTCTTTCCCAATAAAATGCACCAATTTGGTATCGTCTTTTTTCCAGTAATCTTCCCAGTTTTTTCCTTCTCTGGCCGCCCATTCTTTGGTCGATGAAATGTAGCCAATAGGCGCATCAAACCAAACATACAAGACTTTTCCTTCTCCACCTTCTACAGGCACTGGAATTCCCCAGTCCAAATCTCTGGTCACTGCTCTTGGTCTTAAACCGTCCTCTACCCAAGATTTTACTTGTCCGTATACATTGGGTTTCCAGTCTTTTTTGTGTCCTTCTAAAACCCATTCACGTAAAAACGCTTCGTGTTTGTCTAAAGGTAAAAACCAGTGTTTGGTTTCTTTTAAAGTTGGTACATTCCCCGTAATTGAAGATTTTGGATTGATTAAATCAGTAGCGTTATGAGACGTTCCACAACTTTCACATTGGTCGCCATAACTTTCCTCAAAATTACATTTCGGACAAGTTCCTACGACAAAGCGATCCGCTAAAAACTGATTGGCTTCAGCATCGTATAATTGTGCAGATACTTCTTCAATGAATTCTCCATCCTGGTGCATTTTTGTAAAAAATGCAGCGGCAGTTTCATGATGAATTTTCGAAGAGGTACGAGAATAATTATCAAAAGAAATCCCAAAATCAACAAAAGATTGTTTGATGATGCCGTGATATTTGTCAATAATAGCTTGCGGTGATACTCCTTCTTTTTTTGCACGCATTGGGATGGCAACACCATGTTCGTCAGAACCACAAATGTACGCAACGTCTTTTCCTGTTAACCGTAAAAAACGGGCATAAATATCTGCGGGCACATAGACTCCAGCCAAATGCCCAATGTGAATTGGTCCATTTGTATATGGTAAAGCGGCAGTAATTGTGTATCTTTTTGGAGTATTCATCGAATTTTCCTTGATTTATTTTGTAGATTTATTTCTGAAACACAAAAGTACAAAAAACGCCGTTTTAATACCCATTGAAAATTAATACATTTACAGGGTTCTAATTTTAGGATCGCTGCACCCATAAAAGAGTCTATTTTGACGAAAAATCTATTTTTTACCGTTGCTTTATTTCTGATAGTCTTCTCGGGGAATGCCCAAGAAGTATCTGAGAAATTAATTCAACCTCCCGTATTAAAAACAGGCGATACCATTGCGATCGTTGCACCTGCAGGAATTTTAAAAAATAAAGAAGCAGTAATCGAAAAAGCAACAACTCTTTTAAAAAGCTGGGGCTTAGAGGTTGTGTTGGGAGAAAATATGTTTAATAATGGGAAGCATTTTTCAGGAACAGACAAAGAACGAGCTGCCGATTTTCAAAAAGCGTTAGACAACCCAAACATCAAAGCAGTATGGGCTGCTCGCGGAGGATATGGTTCTGTGAGAATTTTAGACCGTCTCGATTTTTCACGATTTCAAACCCAACCAAAATGGATCATTGGATATTCAGACATTACCGCCTTTCACAGCCACATTCATAATTTAGGCATAGAAACCATTCACGCCATGATGGCCACTGGCTTGCAAAATGAAGATACCGCAATTATGGCCTCCATTACTAGTTTTAAAAAAGCCCTTTTTGGCGAAGAACTTAACTATGTAATACCTGCTTCTCCCTTCAATCGAACGAGCGTGTCTACAACGCCAATAAAAACAATACAAGGTCAATTGGTTGGTGGAAATCTTGCTATTTTGACGTCTATGTTGGGTTCTGAAAGTCAAATAAACACCAATCAAAAAATCTTATTTATTGAAGAAATTGGTGAATACAAATACAGCATCGACCGAATGTTGCAAAGTCTAAAAAGAGCAGGGTATTTTAATAATGTAAGCGCCGTAATTGTAGGCGATATTTCTAATATCAAACAAAATACTACAAAATGGGGAAGTGTTATCGAGGAACTTATTTTAGAGGTTGTTCCTGAAAAAGTACCTGTTGTATTTGGTTTCCCCGCCGGGCACGAAACCATTAATAACGCCCTAATAATGGGTCGAAATGTACTTCTAAGATTTAATGCAACAACGACAACTGTACGTTTTGATTAAAAGCATCGAAAATTGTAATGCAAATTTCTACACCTTTGTTTTATTGGAAGTAGGGACCATGATTTCTACGTTTATTCTAGCCTCTAAAGTAGTCAAAGATCCTAAAAGGCGTATTCAAAAATTAGAAGGAACTCAATAATATGGCAGCGCACAACGAACTTGGTAAAAAAGGGGAACAACTTGCAATTGATTACTTAATTAAAAATGAGTATCAAGTTTTGGAAGTAAATTATCGTTTTTTAAAAGCAGAAGTAGATATCATTGCTCAAAAAGAAAATGTCTTAGCTGTTGTAGAAGTAAAAACCCGAGCTACCGATTATTTTGGAAATCCACAAGATTTTGTAAATCCAAAAAAAGTAAAATTACTGCTTTCTGCAATTGATCATTACGTAGTAGAAAGAAATCTTGATGTTGAGGTACGGTTTGATATCATTGCAATTATTTATCAAGAGAATACTACGAAGCTTGAACACTTAAAAGATGCATTTCTTCACTTTTAAAGCTCTTTTAAAAACACTTTTAAATCTTTTAACAACAATGGTTTTCCAATAATTTTTTTGTTTTTATCGAGGACAAAATAGTTTGGAGTCGCATTGATGTTGTAGGTTCTTGCGATTTTATTTTCCCATTTTTTTAATCCTAAAACATGATGCCAATTCGGCAAATCATTTTTCATTTCTTTCCATTGGGTATCGTTTTTTTCCATTGCAAAGGCAATCACTTTTAGCGATTTGTTTCCTTGAAGTTCTAGGAAGAGCTGCGGAATTTCAGTCAAACAATGCGAGCATTCTGTGCTCCAAAAAATAAGCAGGTAATTATTGGCGCTCTGTAAGGTAGAAAGTTGCAATTTTTCTCCGTTTTCAATCCAAGAGAAATCGGGAGCTATACGACCAATTTCGGCAGCAAACAGCTTCTTTTTCTGGGCAATGAATTCCAAATCTTGAAGCTGCTTCGGGAGTTGTTTGTATTTGTTTTCTAGCAGGTAATCAATACTTTCTATGTGGTTGATGGTTTCAAACTGAGTAATTAAAAAAAGAATAATGTCTTTTTGATATTCAGGATCTTTTATTTTAGACAGCACAACGTCAATTGATTTTTTAAACAATTTGTTTTGTTGTGCCTGATCATCCGAGTAATGAATATAAAAAACGTAGTCTAGTATTCTGTTGGTTAAAAAAGTAGAATTAATTAATTTTATATTGGAAAAATCGAGGTGATCAAAAAAAGTATCCGTCATATTGCCCATGTATGCTTGAGGCGTCTTTAGGATTTCAGAGGGGTTTTCTCTCAGAGAGGCTTTTACAAATGGGTAGACATACATTCCTTGTGCGCGGTTTAAAAACTCTTTTTGAACAGCCGAAACCGCCTCTAATGCTTTTTTGTATTCAACATCTAAATTCAGTGTTTTGTTTCTTAATACTGCAATTTGAATGGAATCTAATTTTTGCTGTTTTAAAGAAAAAGCTTTTAAATATGCGCTGTAAAGAATGTTTTCTTTCGAATCAGAAAATAATACCGTTGCCTCTGGATAATCGGGATGAAAGGTAAAATTGATATTTTCTTTATTAAAAATAAAATCAAGAAACCCAGCTCCTTTCATGCGATACTTAACCCGGTAAGTGCCACTCTTTGCTGTTGCTGGTAGGTTGAAAGAAAAAGTACCAATGGCGACTTTTTTTCCATTCGTTAGAAGCGAATCTCTTTTAATGGTTGTGTTTGCAACAAAGACTTGTTGGGTGCTTTCAATTTTATAAAGGACAATCCAGTCACTCTCTAATACTTTTGTTAGGGTGCCGTTTATTGAAAATTGGGCAAAACTAAATGTAGAACAAAGGAGGAGCAATAAGCAATACTTTTTCATTTTCGGAGAGGTTTTAATCCATTAAATACCGGTCAATTAGCGATTCAAAAATACTAATTCTCCACTAAAAAGGCTATCTTTAGCTAAAAAATAAGCACATGGGTTTTTCTAATAAAGTCGTTTGGATTACAGGCGCTTCATCGGGCATTGGCAAGGCATTGGCAATTGAATTATCAAAGCGAAATGCGACTTTAATTTTATCTTCCAGAAAAACGGCCACTTTGGAATTGGTCAAACAGGCTTGCGCGAATCCTTCAAAAGTAAAAATTCTAGCATTAGATTTAGAAGCCGCTACAACATTGCATCAGAAAGTAGCTGCTGCGATTACACTCTTTGGAGGTGTAGATATTTTGGTGAATAACGGAGGGATTAGTCAACGCGCATTTGCCAAGGACACGGAACTATCTGTTGACAAACGAATTTTGGATGTTAATTACATCGGTACCGTTGCTTTAACCAAAGCGCTGCTCCCTCATTTTATTGCTAAAAAAAGGGGGCATTTTGTAACAACCACCAGTATTGTTGGTAAAATTGGCACCCCTTTACGCTCTTCTTATGCTGCTTCTAAACACGCGTTGCATGGTTTTTTTGATAGTTTACGTGCAGAGGTTTATGAAGATCAGATTTCGGTTACTTTAGTGTGCCCGGGTTTTGTGACCACCAATGTTTCTAAAAATGCTTTAACAGGAGACGGTTCTCCTCAACAAACCATGGACAAAGCTACACAAAACGGAATAGCACCGGCACATTTTGCACGATTAATGGCCAAGGCAATACAACAGAAAAAAGAGGAAATATACATTGCTGGTTTCAAAGAGAAACTCGCTGTTTTTGTAAAACGAATGTTTCCGAAACTCTTGTCAAAAATGATTCGAAAATTGTCGGTTACTTAAAAAAACCAATGCCGTCAAAATAACTTACAATTGCTTCTTTCATCAACACCGTTTGTTCACCTGGTTTTAAATGGGGTAAGTCTGTGATGGTTTTATAATGCGGCCATCCGTCGGTATCAAAATAATCAAATTCATAATACCCATAAGGCTCTAAAAGTTTACAAATAGCAATGTGCATCAAGTTTACTTTTTCATCTTTTTTAAAAACGCCATGTCCTTTCCCGAGTTCTTGCACACCAATTAGATAGATGATTGCGTCCAAATCGATCGTATCTCCATCTGCAAACTGTGTAGAAAGTTTTTCAACCAACAGTTTCCATTTCTCTTTTAATTCATTGTTTTTTGACATCAGGTGCTTTTATAAGGTCGTAAAGATACAAACGTGCTTTTTATAATGTGGGAAAAAAGATGTAGGTTTGATAAAAATTATTAGAAATGAATTTTTTTGATATTGTTATTGCTGCACTTTTACTCTTTGGATTTGTTCGAGGTCTTATGAAAGGTCTATTTGTTGAAGTTGCCTCATTGGCGGCTTTAATCATTGGTGTTTATGGTTCCATTCATTTCTCCTATTTTATTTCTGATTATCTAAAAGATAGCGTTTCTTGGAGTGAAGAATACATTTCCTTGACCGCTTTTGCAGGGACCTTTGTTTTGATTATTGTTGTTATTGCGCTTGCTGGAAAATTATTGACCAAATTAGCAGATTTTGCTGCGTTAGGCTTTTTAAATAAAGGATTGGGGGGGCTTTTTGGAGCGTTAAAAATTGGGCTTATTTTAAGCGTTGGTTTTCTCTTTTTTGATAAAATGAACAATACCATTCCCTTTGTTAAAAAAGAAACCTTAGAGAATTCAATTCTATATGCACCTGTCAAGAAAATTGCACCGCTTATTTTTCCATCCATAATAAAAGAGGACCCGGCGGAGGAACTGCTTCAAGAAATTTTATAATGTTTCTATCTGATTTCTCAGAGGATTATTTTTAAGAGGGAAAAACTTTTTCAAAAAAAAAGCCAATCGCTAACGATTGGCTTTTTTGAACAATTTTTTGGGACTAATAGAAAGTAACAACACCGTTGTTGATGTCATACATAGCGCCAACTATTTTGATAGCATTGCTATCTTCCAATTCTTTTAAAACAGGACTTTGTGTTCTGATATTATCAATAGTTAAGTGTACATTTTTTGCAGCAACTTCATTGACAAAGTCTATGTTTTTTGAATTACGTAAACTTGGATCACTTGGAGATGTCACTGCGTTTACTGCTGGTTTTATTTTGCTAAGTAAAGCGGTTAGGTTTCCTAATTTTGCGTCATCACAAGCCCCTTTAACGGCACCACAAGCAGTATGCCCTAGCACAACAACTACTTTTGTACCTGCTAATTTACATGCAAATTCCATACTTCCTAAGATGTCTTCATTCACGAAATTTCCAGCAACTCTCGCACTAAAAATATCCCCAATTCCTTGATCAAAAATAATTTCTGAAGATACGCGTGAATCGATGCAGCTTAAAATTGTTGCAAAAGGATATTGACCCGTACTTGTATCGCTAACTTGTGCTAATAAATCTCTAGATACTTCTTTGTTTTTAACAAAACGAGCGTTTCCTTCTTGAAGTAATTCGATCGCTTTGTTTGGCGAAATTGCCGATTGTGTTTCTAATGTATGTGCTTTCATAAAATAACTTTTAATGGTTTCGTATTAATGAGCTTTTAAGCTCGTTACTATGCTTTTATTTTTTTGATTTCTTCCTTTACGCAGATTTTTGAGGGCTTAGTTCAAAAAATTCAATATAGCTTGAAGGGTTTTCTACAACGCCTCTTTCAGAGATGAGTTGAATATTTATTTCTCGTTCTTTCGCCTTAAGTGCGAAGTCTTCTAAAATTTCAATGATATCATTGTCTAAGTATATTGTTTTTCTGACATCCAATTCTAAGGAGCTTCCTTTTGGCAATCTATCGAGCTCATTTAAAATAGCTCCTTTGTTAAAAAAGGTTACCTCTTCGGCCAAAGTCATTTTAATTTTATGGTTTCCGTTACTATTATCTTCAATATGAAGAAAGTGTGAATTTTGGAAACTTTTTATCAGAATAACAACAATCCCTACAGCCAATCCCATTCCAATTCCTACTAATAAATCAGTAAAAACAATTCCTAAAACAGTAATTGTAAATGGCAGAAATTGTTTCCATCCCAATTGGTACATCTTAACAAATAATGCTGGTTTTGCCAATTTATATCCTACAATTAATAAAACGGCAGCCAATACAGACAATGGAATTTTATTTAATAAGGTTGGAATTAAAAGGACCGATATTAATAATAAAAATCCATGAATAATTGCCGATAACTTTGTTCTACCACCCGATTGAATGTTTGCCGAACTTCTAACAATCACTTGAGTAATTGGCAATCCTCCAATCATTCCGGAGATTATATTTCCCGTTCCTTGAGCCAAGAGCTCTCTGTTGGTAGGGGTTACGTTTTTATGTGGATCTAATTTGTCTGTAGCTTCTACACACAATAAGGTTTCTAAACTTGCAACCAATGCGATGGTAAAACCAACAATCCAAACTTCTGGATTTGTAATTGCATTGAAATTTGGAAAACTAAATTGTCCTAGGAACATCTCTAAGCTGTCAGGCACTGGAACACTTACCAATAGCGATGCATCGATACCGTAGGCCGAATCTTGATCTGTTACATAGAAGTAAACAATACCAGCGATAACAGCTACTAACGGTCCTTGAACTAATTGAAAGAAACGTCCTTTCTTCGATAAAACATTACTCCAAAGCAACAAAATAGCCAATCCAATAATACCAATAATTGTGGCTCCTAAACTGATGTTGTTTAGCGTTTTAAAGAGTTCTGAAAATGTGTTTTCACCATCTACCTGGAAGAATGCAAAATCTCCATCTGGATTGGCATTGTAGCCAAAGAAATGAGGAATCTGTTTAAGAATAATAATGATACCAATTCCTGTTAACATCCCCTTAATGACCGATGAAGGAAAATAATACCCAATAATTCCTGCCCTAAGAATTCCAAAGATTAACTGTATAATTCCTCCTAAAACAACAGCCACTAAAAAGTTTTCATAGCTTCCTAGTGTACCAATAGCGGTGAGTACAATTGCCGCTAATCCAGCGGCAGGACCACTTACTCCAATTTTAGAACCACTGAGGCCCCCAACTACAATTCCACCAATGATTCCAGCAATAAGACCAGAAAAAAGTGGCGCACCACTTGCTAAAGCAATTCCTAAACATAAGGGTAATGCTACGAAAAACACGACAATACTTGCGGGTAAATCGCTTTTAATATATTTAAACATAGATATAGTATTTTGACTTTCAGATTTTTACTGAGCGTCTATTTATATGATAATAATGAATGATTTTTTGAATAAACTACTTATGAAATAAGTATGCTTCTTTTGGGGGGAGGTGTGTCTATTTTAGAATATTCTGAAAAATAATATTTAGATCGAAAACGAATATTTCTATTTTCCTGAATTTTGTTCAAATTGGAAATACCCTGCTGTGAAGCAGTAAGTAACTTTACTTCAGCATCTGTTTTGGATTCTTCTCCATTTTTTCCTTTTTTATTTTCCTCTTCTTCATTTAAATCTAGGAATATACTGAGCTCTTGTGTCTCATCCGTCAAACTGATAACAGTTGGTGCTGTGAGAACAATGGCAAATAAAAGTGAGAAAAAAAGGGCAATTATAACTCTCAAATAGCTTCAATTAAAAATGATTAGCAAATTTAGAAAACATATTTAAATAAATTGTTAAATAAAATCTAAAAAACATTCAACAGTTTGATGTCTTTTGCAGCGATCCAGCCCACTTCCCCATCGGCTAATTTTATTTTTTTCCATAAATCTACGGTATCCAAAACTTTTACTTTAGTGCCTTCATGTAGGGTAAAAATATTTTCAGAAGTTCCAGTAGGGCCATTTTTAACGTTCACTTTTTCAGAAAAAACAATTGCATAAATTTCGTTTTTCGTAAAATTATATTGATTGTATGTAATTGATATTGAGGTTACAAAGCATACAAAGCTTAGGACACTTATTGTGAAGTAGCCTCTTTTTCTAGCGGAAATGTTTGTGAAGTAGAACAGTAAAAAGAAGGCGGCTGTTAATAATGAAAACCCACACGAAATTATAGCCCATTGGTTGTAGGAGAACTTTTGTAAGTAGTTTTCATTCAATTTTTGAAAAACTGATTTTGGGACTTCCTCAATACGGTCGATGGTCAATCTTTTTGCAAATACCAAATTATTGGCTGCATCTTCATTTAAGGGGTCTAATTGCAGGGCTTTTTCATAGTTGTAAATGGTTGCACCAACGTTGTTTAATTTATAATAGCAATTTCCAAGATTATAATATAACTCAGAGGAAATAACTGCTTGAGATTCTATTTTTCGATAGACTTCAATTGCTTTTTCAATTTCACCTTTTTTGTAAAAATCATTTCCCGCAGTAAACAAAGCTTCCGAGCTTTGGGAAAACGCAAAACTGGAGATAAGTACCAGTAAAAAGAAGATTTTTTTCATGTTAAAACTGTTTATCTAGTTCAATAATAATTTCTTTTGCTTTTTCATACTCTTCTTTCATTTCTAGAGTTGTACTCGGAGCATACCTTGCAAAATCACAATCTTCAAGGACTTCCATAAATTGTTTGATAGCCACTTCACTTACTTTTTTGTCTTTCAAAATTTGAGTGATCTTCTCTTTGCTAATTTCTATTGTTTCGATGCCTAATTTCGCCTTTAAATAATTGTGTAAAGCGCGTTCTAAAGACTCATAAAAAGCTTCTTTTTTACCCAATTGCTTTGCCGCCTCAGATAAATATTTTTTAGCAAGACGTTCTGCACGTCTTAGTTTGTTTCCAACAAGATCGTTATTGCGTTCTTCTAGCTTTTTTGCAACAAAAATTCCGATAGGGACAACAATAATAGAGAACAATAGCAATAGGTAGAAGCTATTTGATTTAAAGAAATCGTCCTGTTTAGCTGCTGTAAATGTTGATTTTGTTTGAATATAACGAAAGTTTTTTCCCGAAATTTTTAAGGCCTGTTTCTGAGCAGTAGTTGCTGTTGCCGTTATGAGTTCTTTGCCTTCTAAAACATTGACAATTACATCTGCTGTTGTAATTGTTTTGTATTTTTTTTGAATGGGATTAAAGTAGGAGAAAGAAATATTTGGCACCTTATATTTTCCTTTAAATTGAGGAACAACTGTATAAAGATCACTTATACTACCTGAGATTCCACTTGCAAGAATACGCACACGTTCTTTTCTTTCTGGGGCGTAGATTTCTAACTCTTTTGGGACAACTACTTTAGGCAATTCAAATAATTTCAAATTTCCTTTTCCTTTCACCATTACTTTTATTTGTGAACTTTCATTGGCTTTTAAAACTTGTTTATCCGTCTCTACTGAAAATGAATAATCGCCAACAGCTCCTGTAAAATTGAGCGGTTTTCCATCCAAAGGAAGTTCTTTTGAGTTGATGATTTTTTTTGCTGAAGAAAATTCTTTTCGAATGTTTTTTGTGATCGGGTTTCCAAAGAAATCCCCTCGCCCTGTAGGGACACCAATAGCGACTTCCATCTTCATGGGATCTAAAGACAGCTTGCCAGATTTTGTGGGTATTAAAAGCGATTTTTGAAGGGTAAAATACTTGTATGGCTCTCCATTATAGGTGCCGTTTTTGGCACTTAATCCGTTTATTTTAATTTCTTGACTCCAAAAACCATTGTACTTCGGTGCTTGTATAATACCCGCATCGTACACATTAATATTATTGCTTATGTATAACCGATATTCTACATAAACACCTTGACCAACATAGGGCTTTGCGTTTGAAATTTCGGCAACCAAATGAATGTTTTGTTGAGCGATGTAGTTGGGGTCATTTGGGTCTTTTGGAATTTCTACAGGATCTAAAACACGGACTTTTACGGGGGCGGATTTTATTTTTTCCCCATCAACTTCAATGCTTGCAGCAGGAACAATAAGCACCCCTTTTTTTGTTGGTTGAATGATGTAAGAATAGGATTGCTTGTAACTGGATTTTCCGTTAAAATAGGATTGACTTATCGATTGACTCGGGCCTCCGACAACTCGAAAATTTTGGAATCGTGGTGGGGTAAAGTTATCTCCACCTTGTTTATTAATCGAAAACTCAACACGCAAACGTTGGTTTAAACCCAACTTGTTCTTACTTACCGTTGTTGTTAATTTTGCTTCTTGCGCTCCCAAAGCAATGCTTAGGATACTTACAAATATGGATATGTAGATTTTCAAATTCATCTTACGCTCTCTATTTCCTCCATGAAGGAAATTACACTTACTTTGTTGGTTAACAATGACAATTTACTCTTTAGTACTTAAAGCCTATTTTTTTAGAAAAAGGGTTTGAGATAGATTTTACCAATCTTTTTCTTGTTTTATTTTTTTTCCTTTCGCTTTTTTAGCATTCATTTTTTTCTGGGTCTTCTTTTCTTCATTGTTTAAGCTTTCTAACAATTGCTTAATCTGTTGTGGAGACATTTGACCTTGTTGCGGTTTTTGCTTTTGATCTTTTTTCTCTTTCTCTTTAGGATTTTTGGGTTTCTCTTTCTTTTCGTCGCCTTTTCCGTCTTTGTCGTCTTTTTTATCCTTGTTTTTCCCGTCTTTATTGTCCTTGTCTTTATTCTTATTGTCCTTATCTTTTTTATCCTGGTCCTTTTTGTCTTTGTCTTTGTCCTTTTTTTGATCTTGTTTTTCTTTTTCTAACAATTTTTGAGCAACGGCCAAGTTGTATCGTGTTTCATCGTCTGTGGGATCATTACGTAAAGCATTTTTAAAGGCATCTACAGCAGCTTGATATTGTTTTTGTTCTAACATTGCATTTCCAATATTGTGATACCCGTCTGCTTTTTCAAATTTGTCTTTTGCTGTTTTTACAGCCAATTCGTATTGAGGGACCGCCTCTTTGTAATTTTTATTTTGATACATCGAGTTTCCTAAATTGTAGGTCGCTTTTTTGTATTGACTATTTTTATCCAAGGCTTTTCTGTAAGCAATCGCAGCAGCATCATATTTTTCTTTTTCATAGAGTTTGTTTCCCGCTCTTACCAGGGCTCTTGCTTCTCTTTGAGCTACGATTGTGTCCTTTTGGGCGCAAATCTCTTTAGATGATAAAAGGATCAGCAATAGGAAAAGGACTGTCTGAATTTGTTTCATCGGATGTTTATTTTTTGTTTTTTTCTTCGTCAAATAAATCAACTTTTCTCAACCATTTTGTTTTCTTTTCAAAAAAGAAACCGTCAACAATCAAAAATAAAAGGCCGATTCCAACAAACCATTGGAATTGGTCTTTATAGTCCGAAAATTGTTTGGTTTCGAACTCACTTTTCTTTGCATTACCAATAATAGTGGCAAGTTCTTTTACTGGGGTTGCTGTTTTATTTCCATCAATATAATTTCCATTAGATGCATCTGCAATATCTTGCAAAACTTTGGAAACCCTTTTGGTGATTACCGTTTTACCTTTGTTATCTTTCTTATAGCCAATTAAAGAACCATTTAATTTCATCGGAATAGGCCCCCCATTTTCAGTTCCTATACCAATGGTAAATACCTTGATCCCTTCATTCGAAATATTTTGTGCCACTTGTTTTGTTTCTTCTTGATGATCCTCACCGTCTGAAATAATAATTAAAAATCGATTGGTTTGCTCATCATTATTGTAGTATGTTTTGGCCAAGTCTAAGGCTTCGTTGATTGCGGTTCCTTGGCTAGAAACCATATCTGGATTTGCATTTTGTAAAAACATTTTTGCAGCTGCATGATCTGTTGTAATGGGTAATAGCGGATAGGCATTTCCTGCATAAATGATAATACCCACCCGATCGGAACCTAATTGATCAATGATTTTGGAAATAATTTGTTTTGATTTCTCCAATCGATTTGGAGCAATATCTTCTGCGAGCATACTTTTAGAAACATCCAATGCAAAAACAACATCCACTCCTTCTCGCTTTACGGTTTTTATTTTGGTCCCCATTTTTGGATTGGTCAGTGAAACAATCAACAATGACAATCCAATGAGTAGAAATGCAAGTTTTAGTACCGATTTAAAGGGCGATGTATTTGGGGCTAATCGCTCGAGTAAACGACTGTTCGAAAATTTTCGTTGGGTCTTTTTTTTCCACCAAAACACCCACAAGAAAATCAACATTACTGCTGGAATTATTGCGAGAAAATAAAAATAAATAGGCTCTTCTATCTGATACATTTCTTTGTTGTTGAAAGCTTTGAAAATTGAAACACTTACTTTTTTATTTGCATTATATAAAACTCTTAAATACCGTACTTCTTAATAGGAATTCTAAGAGTAAAAACCCTAATGCTAAAAGAACCAATATTCGGTATTTTTCTTGATAATTATAATATTTAAACTCTTCTATTTTTGTTTTTTCGAGTTTGTCTATTTCGTCATAAATTTCTTTTAGAGAAGTATTGTTGGTCGCTCTAAAGTATTTTCCTTGGGTCTCTTCGGCAATAAATTGCAACAATTTTTCATCAATTTCAACTTGTTGTTTTCGAAATTGAAGTTTCCCAGTTCTTGGGTCTTTACTCCAAGGGAAATCTGCCATGCCATTGGTACCAATACCAATTGTATAGACTTTAATCTTTAATTCTTTTGCGAGTTCTGTTGCCGTTTTCGGGTCTACAAAACCAGCATTGTTTACCCCGTCTGTTAATAAAATAATGACTTTACTTTTTGCTTCGCTTTCTTTCAAGCGGTTCACGGCAGAGCCGAGTCCCATTCCAATGGCAGTACCTCCTTCTAATTGCCCCCATTTCAATTCCGAAATGGTATTTTTCACGATTCCTTTATCACTGGTAATAGGAGTTTGCGTGAAACTTTCTCCCGCATAAACGACAATTCCTATCCTGTCATTGGGTCTTCTGTTCACAAAGTCGATTGCTACTTTCTTTAAAGCTTCCAATCGGTTTGGTTTTAGATCCCTAGCCAGCATACTTGCTGAAACATCAATGGCCATGACAATATCAATTCCTCTGTTTGTTTTAGTTTTTTTACTTACAGATACGTTTCTAGGTCTTGCCAAGGCAACCAATAAACAGGTGATTGCCATCAATCGCAGAACATATAAAAAAGGCTTCAGCTTGGAAACAAAAGAGGCATTCGCTTTAAACCCTTTTACACTTGGAATGGTCAATACTGCCATGTCTTTTTTTCGAGTAAAAAAGTGCCATATTGCTAAGAGTGGAACACCCACTAAAAGCCATAAAAAACCAGGGTTTAAAAATTCAAGGTTAGTCCACATCTCTCGTTGCTGTTTTTGAATTTGTATCTATTTCCGATGTTTCTGCTACCATTGTCGATTTGTATTGGATCACTTTCGGTTGAATTTTTGTAATAATTAATTCGGCAAATTTTCGATCATCTTCAATTTCATGAGACAAGGGTTTCGATTTTGCAAATTTTACTAAATCTGCATTTTTAAGCAATGAATGTATAGTAGCAATCGTTTCTTTTGAAAGGCCTAACTTCTTTTTGGTGTTCTGCGCTTCTATCAATTCAATGATTTCATTTGAAGTTTGCTCAAAGGTGGGAATCTCAATATCCCTTCCAATATAATTTCTTACAATTTCTGTTAATTCACTGTAGTACTCCTTTATCTTATTATTTTGCCATAAGAGTTTTTCATCCAATTGCTGCAGCTTTTCTATAGCTTCTTCATAGGCAGGTTTTAATGGAATGACAACTTCTTCTACGGTTTCTTTTTTCTTTCTGAAGAAGAGCAAATACACCAATATGCCTACGAGTAAAAGCACAACCAAAGTAATCCATATATAGCCTTTAAAATCGTCTAAAACATAGGGTTCACTTTTGATCGATTTTATGGGGAATTTTTTAATTTTTGAGGTGTCTATTGCAATTGTCGCAACGTTAACCAGTAATGAATCTGTGAGGAACGCTTGGTTTTTTACAAAAATTTGTTGTTGCGGAATGTAAAAAGAGCCACTATCAAAACCGGTGATCGTGTATTTTTTAACCAGACTACTTTTAAGAGTGTCCGTTTTTGCAGTATCAACGACTTCCAATCCTTTTAATTCGAGTTTCGGAATGATCACATTTTTGATTTCATTGACAGATATTTTTAAATTGAATTGTTCTCCAATTCGAATATTTGTTGTGTCTATTTCCGCATTTACAAGGGGTCTTTTTTGCGAAAAACTCACGATGGTAAGTAGGAGGATCAATAAAAAACCAAATTTTCTTATTGAAGATACTATAGAAGTAAAAGACATTTTTTGTCTTCCTTCTACAAGGTTTCTAAATGGGGTATTTTTTGTACTTATTTTCAATGTATAAAATCTATTTACTGTGAAGGGATTTGTGTTTATTCGCAATTGCTTTCCTTTGAAAAAGGGCAGCACACATTCCTATTTGCCCTTGTGTTTAAAGTATCCTAATAATTTCTTTACATAACTCTCATCAACACGTGTGTTTATGGTTCCTGCACCACTTCTTTTGAAGCTGTCTGTGTAATAGTTTAACAAACGAATTGCATTTGTATTGTAGTTTGTCCTTGTTGTTTTTGATGCAGTATTTATTAGTTGTACAGTGCCAGTTTCTGCATCTAACATTGGCACCATTCCTAGATTGGGAATTTCTTCATCATGCTTGTCATAAACCCGTATACCTGTTAAATCGTGTTTTTTCCCAGCAATCTTTAGTGTTTTTTCATACCCATCATCCATAAAATCGGAAAGCATGAAAACAATCGCTTTTTTCTTCGTTACACTGGACAAGAATTTCAAAGCAGCTCCAATGTTTGTTTGTTTACTTTTCGGCTTAAATTCAATCAATTCCCGAATAATTCTCAAGACATGACTTTTTCCTTTTTTAGGCGGAATGTAGAGTTCAACATCATCGGAAAAAAGAATCAAACCTACCTTATCATTATTTTGTGTAGCAGAAAAGGCCAACGTCGCAGCAATTTCTGTAACGGTATCTTTTTTAAATTGGCTAGCGGTTCCAAAAGACTCTGAACCCGAAATATCGACCATTAACAGCATGGTTAATTCGCGTTCTTCTTCAAATACTTTAATAAAAGGTTCATTGTAACGGGCAGTAACATTCCAGTCGATGGCTCTCACATCATCACCAAACTGGTATTGCCTTACTTCAGAAAAGGTCATTCCACGTCCTTTAAAAGAGGAATGATATTCACCTCCAAAGATATGATCAGACAAACGCCGTGTCTTAATCTCTATTTTCCGAACTTTTTTAAGAATCTCCTTTGTATCCATTTTTGCTATTGACTTTTTTTGGCTTCGCTTTTAATCACTAAAGGCGCTTTGAGCATGGCTTTTTAAGGGACTTCAATTTCATTGATTATGGAATTGATGATGTCTACAGAGGTTACGTTTTCTGCTTCTGCTTCGTAGGTAATTCCAATTCTGTGACGCAAAACATCAAACACAACCGCTCTTACATCTTCGGGGATTACATACCCTCTTCTTTTAATAAAGGCATAGCATTTTGCTGCTTTTGCTAAATTTATGCTTCCACGAGGAGAAGCACCAAAACCAATTAAATCTTTTAGCTGCGGTAAATTGTATTTTTCTGGATATCGGGTTGCAAAAATAATGTCTAGTATGTACTTTTCTATTTTTTCATCCATGTAAACCTCATTCACTACTTCCCGAGCTTTTATGATTTGATCTACAGCGATTACTGGATTTACAGTGGCAAATCCGCCAGATAAATTTTGACGCATAATTATTTGTTCGTCCTGTAGTTTTGGGTAATCAATGACTACTTTTAACATAAAACGATCTACTTGCGCTTCGGGTAACGGATAAGTTCCTTCTTGTTCTACAGGGTTTTGTGTAGCCATTACCAAAAAGGGTTCGTCTAATTTAAAGGTAGCGTCACCAATTGTAATTTGACGCTCTTGCATTGCTTCCAACAATGCAGATTGTACTTTTGCAGGCGCTCTGTTAATCTCATCTGCCAATACAAAGTTGGCAAATATGGGCCCTTTCTTGATGGCAAAATCATTTTCCTTCATGTTGTAAATCATCGTACCAACAACGTCTGCAGGCAATAAATCTGGTGTAAACTGTACCCTGCTAAAGCTAGCTTGCACGGCTTTTGATAAAGTATTGATGGCTAAAGTCTTGGCCAAACCAGGAACTCCTTCTAATAAAATGTGGCCATTTCCAAGAAGTCCAATCAACAAACTTTCGATCATCTGTTTTTGTCCAACAATTACTTTGTTCATTTCTAATGAAAGAATGTCTATAAAGGCACTTTCTCTTTCAATTTTTTCATTAATCGCTCGTACGTCAATATCCATTTTTATTTTTTATAAGGTGTTATTTTTTTTAGAAAAACAAAGCTACAATATTAACCCAAAAACAGTTGTTAAAAGAAGGTTAAAGATAAATCGTCGAAATCTTCCCAATGTTGGCACTTAAATCTGTTAAATATTAACATTTTTATAACATTTTCTTGTTTTTGTCACGAAAAAAGTAAACATTTGTGTTTATTAATCAATAATTCAGTTTTATGAAAAAAAATAACTTTTTAAAGAGTTTAGTGATTAGCTGTTTGTTTTTGTTAGCACAGACGATTTCAGCTCAGATAGTTAAAGGAAAAGTAGTCGGTGCCGATGGGTCAGGATTGCCATATATTAATGTTTTAGAAAAAGGGACCTCCAATGGAGTTTCCACCGATGATCAAGGGATGTTCTCGGTTAATTTGACAAAAATGCCAGCAACGTTGGTATTTTCATCACTCGGTTATCAAACCGTATCTAAACTGATTTCCGATAACAAATATCTTACAATCACCCTACAAGAAGACAACGTTTCTCTAGATGAAGTTGTCTTGGTAGGATCAAGAAATAAAAACAGAACCGTTGCAAACACGCCGGTAGCAGTAGACATTATCGACATTTCAGAATTAACATCGGTAAGTCCACAAGTAAGTGTGAATGATATTTTAAATTTCGTAGCACCTTCATTTACCTCAACTTCACAAACCATTTCAGACGGTACCGATCATATAGATCCTGCAGCCTTAAGAGGATTGGGACCTGATCAAGTATTGGTTCTTGTAAATGGAAAAAGAAGACATAAAACTTCATTAGTCAACGTAAACAGTACCGTTGGTAGAGGAAGTGTTGGAACCGATATGAACGCAATTCCTTCTTTTTCAATCAAACGAATAGAGATTTTAAAAGATGGAGCCGCTGCACAATATGGTAGTGATGCGATTGCAGGGGTTATCAATATTGTATTAAAAGACGCTGTAGGATTTAGCTTACAGATGAACAACAATGCCAATGTTGGAAGTGAGACGAATGACCAAAGAGGCGGCTTTGATGGCGAAGGCTTTCAATTGGATGCTAACTATGGAGTTCGTTTAACAGAAGATGGTGGTTTTATCAATTTTACTGGATCCGTTTCTACAAGAGAACCTTCAAGAAGAGCTGGTTTTTCAGGATATTCAGGATCTATTTTTAATGGAGCAAATTCTGTAGAATGGGTTGGATTTAATAGCGGACAAGGTTCTGATATTACACAATATAGTTTGTCAGACATTCAATTCTTTGCACAAGGTGTAGAGCACTTTGATTTAGCGCTTAAAAACGATATTAGTGCAGCAACAAGTATGGCTGAGTTACAATCTTTATTAAATTTCAATACTACCGATGCAGAATTAGCAGTACGTGGATTGGATCGTACCGATTTTAACATGAGAGTAGGACAATCTCAACTAAGAAGTGGGAAGTTCTTTGCCAATATGGAATTGCCACTTACCGATGAATTAGAGTTTTATGCCTTTGGAGGAATTAGTTACAGAAACGGTAATGCAGGAGGTTTTTACAGAAGACCTGATCAATCAAGAGCCTACACAGGATTGTACAGAGCTGGTTTCTTACCAGAGATCAATAGTGATGTAAAAGACAAGTCTGCTGCTTTCGGAATTCGAGGGAAGCAAGGCGAATGGGATGTAGATTTTAGTAATACTTGGGGAGAAAACTCTTTTGGGTTTAATATCAGCAACTCTGTAAACGCAACCTTACTATCAGGATCGCCTGTAGAAGTAAATGCAGGAGGATTTTCTGCAGCAGAGAATACAACCAACGTAGATCTTAGTAGATTTTATGAAGATAAGTTTCAAGGGATGAATGTTGCTTTTGGAGCGGAGTACCGATTAGAGAATTACCAAATATTTGCAGGACAGGATGAATCTTGGATGACCTATGATATTAATGGAGATGAATGGAATGGAGATCCAGCCTTACAAGTAACCGATTTCTTTGGAAGAGGAAGGCCTGGAGGAATCCAAGTATTCCCAGGATTTAGACCTGGAAATGAAAGAAATGCTTTCAGAAACAGTTATGCTGCTTATGCCGATGTAGAAGTAGATTTTACAGAAGAATGGATGCTTTCAGGGGCATTACGTTATGAGAACTACAGCGACTTTGGATCGACTTTAAACTGGAAGTTAGCTTCTTTATACAAGTTAACTGACAATGTGAATTTAAGAGCTGCAGCGAGTACTGGTTTTAGAGCACCTTCTTTACACCAGTTAAACTTTAACACTATTAGTACCAACTTTATTAATGGAGATCCAGTAGAAGTTTTAACAGCTTCGAATGACAGTCCAGAAGCACAAGCAGTTGGAATTCCACAATTAAAGCAAGAAGAGTCTTTCAGTACAAGTTTTGGTGTTACTGCAAAAATTCCAGAAGCGAACCTAACCTTAACAGTAGATGCATACTTTATTGCTATTGAAGATCGCGTAACCTTAACAGGAAACTTTGATTTACCAAGTTCAGTAGATGCTAGCAAAGCAAGATTCTTTGCCAATGCAATTGACACTGAAACTACAGGAGTGGATGTAAATATTTCACACAGAGCAACGATTCTAGGAAATGTTGCCTTGACAACAGACTTAGCGTTTGCCTATGCAAAAACAGAGCAAGTAGATGATATTCATGGATCTGTACTTTTAGCAGATCAATTGGACACCTACTTTGGAGAAAGAGAAACGTACTTTTTAGAATTAGCAAGTCCACGAGTAAAAGGAAATTTAAGCCATTCTTTAAAAGGAGACAACTGGTCTATATTCCTAAGAAACTCTTACTTTGGATCTGTATTTAATCCAGACGGAGCACATCAAGAATTTGCAGGAAAAGTTCTTACCGACTTATCTTTCGGCTTCGATGTTACCGAAAACCTAACCTTTACCGTTGGATCAAGTAACATTTTCGATGTGTATCCAGATCCAACACCATCCGGATTAACAAGTGGGAATCAGTTTATCTATCCACGTGTTACTTCACAGTTTGGTATTAACGGAAGAACAGCATTTGCTCGTTTAAACTTTAAACTATAATCAGAAAAATCTTTTTATTATGAAAAAACTTAAAAATATACTTTACATCGCACTTTTCTCTTTGCTTGTAGTTTCTTGTGAAGACAATACCGATAGTATTACCAACCCAGGCGAATTGTCTCCGCTTCCGCAGGAAGTTAAAGTGAGTTTCACTGATGACCATGCCACTTCATCTCCTTATGAAGGAGAAACGATGACGTATCGATTAGAAATGCCATTTGCCATTACAGGAACCGTTGAGGTAACCATAGCAGTTAGCTCATCAGATGGAACTGTAGAAGCAGATTATCCAACTTCAATTACATTTGTAGATGGACAAAGTGCTGTTTATTTTGATGTAACACCAACAGATGACGGTGTAACGGAAGATGAAACGTATACGATTGCAATTACAGATGTTTCCTTTTCAAATGACAGCTACTTTGCTTGGACAGGAGCGAATTCCCGAGTAATGGGTGTTAGAGACATTCCAACACCAATTGTTACTACAGCGGGAGATTTTGTTTTCAACTTTACCTGGTCAGGCTCAAGTGATTTAGATTGTCGATTGGTAGACAACCCACCTGCATTTCAATACGATACAGGGTATAGCACTACTCCAGGAGAAACAGTTACTTTAGTAGATGGTGTTCCAGATGGGGACTATTTATTTAGAGTACGTCCTTGGACAGTTACAGACTCTTCTATAGATTATGCTATTGAAGTTGTTGCACCAACCGAGACACGAAATTATACAGGTACCTTCCTAGATTTAGTAGGAGGCTGGTCTATGGAGTTTGTTGTATTAGAGATCAACAAAGCCACTTCAGGAGCAACGGTAACGTATACACTTAACCAACTATAAAATAAAAGAAGATGAAAAATATATATAAAATAAAATTAATTTTATTGGCCTTAGTTGTTTTTAGCTCTTGTGCTGTAAATGACGATGATCCAGTTCAAAACCTAGTTTCAAAAACAGTTCTTTCTTTAGATACTGCCTTTGAAAGAGCTTCTTCAGATAGCTATGACTTAGTTGTCAATGTAGATGGAGACTTGCCATATTCTTCAAGGTTAACTTATACCTTAGACGGGCAAGAAATGTTTGTAGATGTAGATGCACGATCAGAAACTGCAATCATCCCTGTAGATATGTCAGGAGTAGCAGTAAGAGTTGTAACCATCACGAAAATAGCAACGTTGTATGCTTCGGCAGCAGGGTATGATGTTTCGGTATCTGGTTCAAACAACAAAACGATTATTGCGGGTGCAGATGTTGGAAATGGTGGAGATATGTATGCGCAAATGACTTGGAACTCGGGAGTAGATATCGATATGATATTAACCAGAGATGCTGCACCACAAGCACCTTACGAAATTCCGAACGCAACTGTTGTTGATTATTCTATTAATATTGGACCTTTAGAATCTTTTACGTTACCTTCTTTTGAAGCTGAGGGAGACTATTCAATAAGCATTGTTCCTTATGAAGGATTTACATCTCCAATAGAATGTAATTTAATTATTGTTGCTGGAGACATGGCCTATGATTTTACAGGTTCTGTAGCTAGTGGACAAGGTGCAGGAGGGTTTTTCACAATTGTTTACAATACCGTTGATGAATTTGCTGCATGTGTTAAAATAGGCACAGGTGCTGCTTCAACATATACTGCCGTTAACAAATTATAAAAAAGTAACTTTTTTTAAATACAAAAGGCCCTGATATTGTATATTTCAGGGCCTTTTTATATCATACAATGAAAAACACCTCCTTTTTGTTGCTTCTTTTATGGGGTGCAACGCTTTATTCGCAAACCTTTTCAGAGGTTAGTAACACTTCAGGAATCGACCATATCTTTGAGCAGTTTGCCAATATGGGTGGCGGAGGTGTCTTTTTTGATTATGATAATGATGGCTGGGAAGACCTTTATTTGACATCAGGAAAAGGAAAAGATCATTTGTATAAGAATCTTGGAAATGGGAGTTTTAGTTTGATTACCGATGGTTGGTTATCAATCACAGCGGAATATTATACTGTAGGAGCTGTTAGTGGCGATGTAAACAATGATGGTTATCGAGACTTATACATTACGACCTGGCGAGGAGAAGATAATGCTGGCGATTTAGAAAGAAACCTACTCTTTATCAATAATGGAGATGGTACTTTCTCAGAAAAAGGAATTGAATACGGTTTATCCATTGCCTCTTTTTCTATGGGGGCTTCAATATTGGACTTTAATAATGACGGATTTTTGGATATTTACACTGTAAATTATGTGGAAAGTAGCGCCTTTTTATATGATGATGACGGAGCTATTAATGGGTTTGACCATGATTGTCATGAAAATCAATTCTATAAGAATAATGGAGACGGAACCTTCTCAGAAATAAGTACGGCGCTTGGGCTTACAAACAACGGCTGTGCATTGGCTGTTATGCCTACTGATTTTGATCAAGACAATGATGCTGATCTATATATAGCCAATGATTTTGGAGAATTTATAATTCCCAATACAATTTTAAGAAACAATTTACCCAGTAGTTCTTTTACAGATGTTTCGGTAGAAACCAATATGGATGTTGCCGTTTATGGTATGGGAATTGCCTCGGCAGATTTTGATAAAGATTCAGATTTCGATTATTACGTGACCAATATTGGCGCTAATGTACTCATTCAAAATGACGGAAATCAAAATTTTACAGATATCGCCGCACAAGCGGGTGTCGAAAATACCTACTCAGAAGGAAGTACTTCCTTATTGACAACAAGTTGGGGGACTGCCTTTCTAGATATCAATAATGATACCTGGCCAGATTTGTTTGTTGCCAATGGACGAATACCCACATTAGATTTTATTGCAACCGGCGAAGACGATCCCAATAAACTTTTTATAAATAATGGAGATTCTACCTTTACAGACATTTCTGAAAGTGCCGGAATAAACGATCTAAATAGAGGCCGAGGAATGCTTTATTGTGATTATGATAAGGATGGTGATTTGGATGTTTTGGTGGTGGTACAAGACAGTTCAGAGGGGGTAGACGCAAAAACAACCCTGTATCAAAATCAATTAAATCCAAATGGCAACGACGCAAAGAATTGGGTACAGGTTTCTTTAAAAGGAACTACAATTAACAAAGACGCACTGGGTGCCAAAATAGAATTGACGGTAGATGGAGAAAAGCTACTTCAAGAAGTTTACGGACAAGGAAGTCATGCTAGTCAAAGTTCACTAGTTGCGCATTTTGGATTGGCAGACAATGCGATCATCTCCCAATTAAAAGTTATTTGGTCTTCCACAGACACCCAAACATTTACAAATTTAGCGGTTAATAAACGATACGAACTTACACAAGGAAGCACTCTTCGTTCGGAGAAAAATGAATTTATGGATCTTTCTATGTATCCAAATCCAGTAGAAAGTGAATTGCACTTTAAAGGGATTCATGTTCCATTGCAAGTAAAAATATATTCAATTCAAGGAAAGCTTCTTGAGGTTGTTTCTATAGACCAAACAAAAACAACGGTCAATTTTGAACCCTACAAATCTGGAGTTTATATTCTTCAAGTTTTTAGTGATGACAATCTATTACTAAAAAGTAAGTTCTTCTTAAAACAATAAAAAGACTTCTTTCATACACTTTTTTTTATTTTTCTTGATTATGTATCTTTTGAGTATATCTAGTTTGATCTAAAAAGTTGATAAATTTACTGGCTATTAAAATAGCCACTGCTGCTGCTTTCACAAAAATTTCCATAAAAAAATAATTTTTTAAATGCACAACGTTTTGAAATTGTATATTTCGAGGACTTTTATATTCAATGAATTCCAAATATTTATTACATCGGTATCGGGATATTTTTTTAAAGTATAAATTCACAGTATTATGATAAATAAAAACATCGCATCGCTACAACAGTCCGCTACACTTTTGATTAACGAGAAAGTAAAAGCATTAAGAGCCAAGGGAGTTCAAATTAGTCATTTTGGTTTTGGGCAATCTCCTTTTCCAATTCATCATTCGATTGTAAAGGCATTGCAAGAACATGCCCACAATAACCACTATTTGCCGGTAGCTGGTTTGGAAGCATTAAGGGAACAAATTGCTTTTTTTCTAGGGAATTTTCAAAATATAAAAAGCCAGAAAGAATCAATTTTTATTGGTCCAGGGAGCAAGGAATTATTGTATCAATCCATTTTAATTTTCGAAGGAACGTTTTTAATTCCAAAAGGAAGCTGGGTGAGTTATATTCCACAAATAACCTCGAAAGGAGGCGAATACCATCTCATTGCTACTGCTTTTAAGAACGATTTTAAAATCACGGCAGCAGATTTAGACGTCTTTTTTAAAAATAAGACGACTAAAAAACAATATATTTTAATCTTAAATTCTCCAAACAACCCAACAGGAGCAGTTTATTCTGCAGAAGAATACAAAGCACTGGCAATTGCTTGTCGAAAATACAATCTTATTGTTTTTTCAGATGAAATTTACTCTCAAATTAATTTTTCTGCGCCATTTTCTGCAAGTATTTCAACTTTCTATCCAGAGAAAACGATTGTTTTTGGAGGTTTGAGTAAAGTATTTTCTGCTGGGGGCTATCGATTAGGGTTTATGAGGTTGCCCAGTGCTTTTGAAATGTATCAAGATGTTTACAAAGCACTTTTTAGCGAAACTTTTAGCTGTGTTTCTTCTCCCGTTCAGTTTGCAGCGAAAACCGCTTACACGTTTGAACAAGACATACAAAATCAGGTGCGCGATGCCTCTGTTATTTTAAAGTGCGTTTCCGAATATATTTATAAAGAATTTTCGAAAATTTCTATAGAATGTACAAAATCACAAGGCGCTTTTTATATGGTGATAGGCTTTAATAAGTTTAAAAGTCAAATTTCACAACTAGGAATTCATACAAGTATTGATTTGGCAACCCATGTTTTAGAAAAATACAAAGTGGCCATGTTGCCCGGAGTAGATTTTGGTTTTGAAAAAGAGGAATTATTCTTTAGAATCGCATTTGTTGATTTTGATGGTGAAAAAGTGATGAAAATGTATCAAAAAGACCAAGAAATAAGCCTTGATTTTCTAAAAAAATACACTCCAAATATTATGGAAGGTTTAGAAAATATAAAGACGTTTATTGCAGATCTTACGGATTAATTTTTGAACTCTTTGAGGGATAATTTGCTATCTTGAAATTCCCCATAAGTAAAATATGCAATCCAATCTCCTAAGTTAATGTAGGTAGAATTTTCTTGTAATTGAATATCTAAGGGCAAGTGTCTGTGCCCAAAAACAAAATAATCGTAGTGTTGTTGAGTCAATTTTTTCTGACAATACAGCACCAACCACTCTTTATCTTCTCCTAAGAATTTGGCGTCTTCATCGCCAGAAATCAGTTTATTTTTTACCGATAAATATTGCCCTAATTTGACCCCTATATCTGGATGTAACCATCGAAACAGCCATTGAAACAACGGAAGTGTAAATACCTTTTTCATACGTTTGTAGCCTTTGTCTTCAGGGCCCAAACCATCTCCATGGCCAATTAGGAATTTTTTATTATTGATACGGACTTCTTGTGGGGAGTGATATACAGGAATATGGAGTTCTTTTTCAAAATAATCGGTCATCCATAAATCATGATTTCCGACAAAAAAATAAATTGGAATGCCGCTGTCTTTTATTTCGGCCAACTTTCCCAAAACACGCACAAATCCTTTTGGAACAACAGCTTTGTATTCGAACCAGAAATCAAATAAATCCCCTAATAAAAAAATTGCTTCGGCATCTTTTTTTACCTTATCTAACCAACACAAAAATTTCTTTTCACGGACAAAGCTTGCTTCGGTAGTGGGAGCTCCTAAATGTTGATCTGATGCAAAATAAACCTTTTTGTTTGTGGATGTTGAGATGGAAATCATTGGTACAAAGTAACGTTATTCTTGCTGATTTTCCAACTCCAATACTTTCAGAATCATTTTGTCATTTTTATGTTGCATTCTGTAAAACCCTACATCTCCAAAAATTTCGTTAGCAATGGAAGATTTTAAATATTTCTGAAGGATTTTTTGTGTTTTAATCGAAGGGTTAAATTCTTTGATTTTTGCATAGAATTTATCATAAACGCGTGCGTCCGAATCAAAATCACTAATGAACGTCTCTAAAGTCCATTTTTCAGCAATTTGCCTTCGATTGCGATCAACATATTCAAAGGCAAAATTGGTAATTGCAATAAAATAGAAGTTGTTCATATAGGAAGTAGTGTCAATTGGGACAAAAACATCGGGAATAATACCCCCGCCACCATATACAATTTTGCCTTTAGGCGTTGTATATTTTAGAGAATCTATCACGGGAATACTGTCTTTGTTGGAGAGTTCTCCGCTTCTCACACGTTGCTGAAAATCAGAAGCATATGCGTCGTCTCCGTTTTTTTGATATGGTTTTTGAATGGACCTTCCCGTTGGGGTGTAATATCGTGCAATTGTTAAGCGTACAGCAGAGCCATCGCCCAAGTCCATTTCTTGCTGTACCAAGCCTTTCCCAAAAGAACGACGCCCTACAATGGTTCCCTTATCATTGTCCTGTAAAGCGCCCGCTAAGATTTCGGAAGCAGAAGCAGAATTTTCATCTATTAAGACATAAACCTCTCCGTTTTCAAAAATTCCGTTCTCGGTTGCAAATGATTCGGTAATTTCATTTTTGTTATTTTTTGTAAAAACAATGCGTTTTTCATCTTCTAAAAATTCATCAACAATCCGATTCGAAATATCAATAAACCCTCCACCATTGCCACGTAAATCGAGAATTAAAGTAGCCATTCCTTTCCTTTTTAAAGCTTGCAAGGAAGTTCTGAATTCGCGGTAGGTATTTCTAGCAAAACGATCGAGTTTCATATATCCAAGACGGTCGTTGATCATGTAGGCCAAGTCTACACTTTTAATAGTTACTTTACCACGTGTAATTGAAATAGTAAACAGACTGTCGATCGACTTTCTGTAAATTTGTAAAGTAACTTTTGTTTTCGGCTTTCCTTTTAAAAATTTTGGAACTTTCCCGCTACTTATATTTTTACCAAACAAGGTGTCTTTATCCGCCATTAAAATTCGGTCTCCCGCTTTGATCCCTGCTTTTATACTGGGACCTCCTTTAATAGGTTGAATAACAGTAATTGAGTCTTGTATCATTCGAAACTGCACACCAATCCCTACAAAATTCCCCTGCATATTTTCGGTAATTGCTTGCAGGTTTTCTTTCGGAATATAGACGGAATGTGGGTCTAACTTATGGAGCATTTGTGCGATTGCACCGTCCAAAAGTTTGTCGGTATTTACCGTGTCTACATAGTCTCTTTGTATGTAGTTGAGCAGTTTTTTTATTTTTAATTCATTCTTCGCATTTGAAGAAAAGGATGAAAATCCACGTGCGTTTCCGTTAAAAAAGGAACCAAGTAGGATCCCAAAAATTACAGCCAACGAAAAATAGATGGGTAGGTTGTTTTTATTCATAAGGTAAGTGCATCGTAGTTACCCCCGCTTTTTCTAGAAAATCTAAGCCAGCTCGATCTCGATAGGCATTTGCATAAACGACTCTTTTAATTCCGGCTTGATGAATGAGTTTACTGCATTGTGTGCAAGGTGAAAGGGTGATATATAATGTAGCATTTTTTGAGGATTGTGTGGAGGCAGCCACTTTTAAAAGGGCGTTCGCTTCTGCATGCAACACTTCCCATTTGGTAAGCCCTTCGGCATCCTCACAACAATTGTCAAAACCAGTAGGTGTTCCATTAAAACCGTCAGAGATAATCATCCGATCTTTCACGATTAATGCTCCTACTTGTTTGCGCTTACAGTGCGAAAGTTTTCCCCACTCAAAGGCCATTTTTAGATAGGCGATATCATATTTTAATTGCTTTTGTGCTGTCATGGCTACGAAAGTAAAAAGATTTGTAGAATAAAGGCGTTAATAAATTGACAAAAATGGATCTAAAATGAGGGTTCTAGGTTCTTTTTCTATGAAAAGGAACGTTTCGTATTTTACCAATAGATGCGCTCTAACATCATTTGGAATGAAATTCCAATAACGATTGAGGAGGCGACTAAAATCCAATCTCTTTTGGAGACTCTTGTGAAAAAATCTAGAAAAGTACCAAGCACTAAAATTCCAAAAACAATAATAATTTGTGAAACCTCGATGCCCAAGGCAAATTCTAAGAGTGGCACTATTTTATCTTCGCCTTTGCTGACCATCATTTTAAAATAAGTAGAAAAGCCCAATCCGTGAATGAGGCCAAAAAACAGGGCGAATATTAAATTGATACTCTCTGATCCCGAAGCGGCTTTTTTTGCTCTAAAAACATTCATAAAGCCTGTGATTAAAATGGTTACTGGAATTAAAAATTCAATAAGCTTAGTGGATACCTTTACAACGCCAAAGGCAGATAAGCCCAATGTGATAGAGTGCCCAATTGTAAAAAGCGTAACCAGCCAAGCTACTTTACTTTTTTGTTTGAAATTAAAAACAACGGCCAATACAATAAGAAACAAGATATGATCGAAAGCAGAAAAATCTAGGACATGGTAGAAGCCCATTTTAAAATAGAGAATAAACGCATCCATTTTTGAGAATTATTTTTAGTTGATTTTCAAAGATATTAAAAAGATTATAAGAATGAGGGTCCATTTCTAGTTTGTGAAAACAGCACCATCAAATACATTATTAAGCAACAGGCAGTCTTAAGAATTTAAAAACCTTTGCTTTAAGTGCATCAAAAAAGGGACTTAATTTTGAGAAATAGACAAACCCAATTAAAAAGAGCAGGGCACCAAAAATGGCCTCAGGAGCTGTTAGTTGTCTTTTTATGAAATTGTTTAAACCAACACCTATAATTCCACCATACAATACAATGGTGTGCCACAGGTATATAAACAGTGTTTTTTGTCCTACGGATAAAAATAATTTTCCTCTTTTAGAAAACCAATTTTCGAGTTGTATAAAAACAACGGTTACGATGAGTACTTCTCCCAATCGATTGTAGAGCCATACGGCACCATGTTCATAAGAAATGTATTTCAAGCCAAAAGCAATGCTAAGCATGACAATACTGAGTGCGATGCTTGTAAATTTATTTTTTAAAGTGTGCATTACAACGCCAAAGACTCCGCCAAATAGCACAAAGCCTGCCCAAGGAACTAGGGGAAAAATGGCATGAGGCCCCTTGAAAATATTTTGAAGGAATTGCGGACTGTTTGCAGGAAATGAGGGTTGTGTTTTTAGGGTATTATAGACGCCAAAAAGAAGGATTCCACCCAACAGGTAATAGAGGAATAAAGGGATGTTTTTAATACTTCTGTAGAGCAGGTATAAACCAATCAATATTAGAATACTTACCCCAATGCATTGCAGTACATGGAATGCATATATGATGGGGGTGTCGCTATAAAAAGTGCTAGTGAAGTATCGCAAATTAAGTTGTAGCAAATAGCCCCAGAAAATAAGCTCAAAACCCCTAACCATTCCTTTTTTTACTCTAGGGTTTCGCTTTTCTGGATCGTGATTTTGCAGGAGTAAAAAGACAAAAACCAGTCCCGTAACAAAAAAGAATAATGGCGCAGTAAGTCCTTTCATAAAGTACCAATGGTCAAAAAAAAATGAGCCAGAGGTTCCTGTACTTCTTTTTAAGTAAGCTAATGTATCAAATGCTTCCAAACTAAGTCCTATAAAATGACCTTGCAACATCATTAGTATGGCAAATGCGCGCATAGCATCTATAAAGTGTACTCTTTTTTTGTTTTTAGAGCGCATTAAAGGTTGGGTATTTATTGGATTGGTTTTGCAAATTTAATAAATCTATCTGGGGATGGTAAAGGTTGTGAAATAAAAAACCTCAATTAACTGATATTTAGTTATTTGAGGTTTTGTTTTGTACTCAAGGTGGGAATCGAACCCACACTCTCGAAAGAACTGGATTTTGAATCCAGCGCGTCTACCAATTCCGCCACTTGAGCATTTTTGTAGTCTGCTGCAAAGCTAATAAATATTTTTAGTTTTAATCGCTTAAATTTCATCCAAACTCATTAAATAATTTATATTTTTGTGATCACAACAACAAACCTCAACTAAATGTCTTCAAATCAACTTGCCCCAAAACTTTTTGCCTGTTCTCAGAGTACCGAATTGGCACAAAAAATAGCCAAAGAATACGGTGCCGAACTCGGAAAACTTACTACATCTCATTTTAGCGATGGCGAATTTCAGCCCGCTTTTGAAGAATCTGTTAGAGGAAGAAGACTCTTTTTAATTGGCTCTACATTTCCATCTGCCGATAATTTAATGGAAATGTTACTAATGATTGATGCCGCCAAAAGAGCATCTGCCAGGCACATAACAGCTGTAATGCCTTATTTTGGATGGGCAAGACAAGATCGAAAAGACAAACCCAGAGTCGCTATTGGTGCTAAATTAGTGGCCAATCTATTGCAAACTGCCGGTGCAACACGAATTATGACCATGGATTTACATGCCGATCAAATTCAAGGATTTTTTGAAAAACCCGTAGATCATTTGTATGCCTCTACCATTTTCATGCCCTACATTAACAGCCTAAAACTTGAAAACCTTACAATAGCATCTCCAGACATGGGCGGTTCTAAAAGAGCCTATGCTTATTCCAAACACTTACATTCCGATGTGGTGATTTGTTACAAACAACGTAAAAAAGCAAACGTTATTTCTCATATGGAACTTATTGGCGATGTAAAAGGAAAAAATGTAATCTTAGTAGATGACATGATTGATACAGGAGGAACTTTAGCACATGCCGCCAATTTAATGAAAGAAAGAGGCGCCCTAAGTGTGCGTGCCATTTGTACACACCCAATCCTTTCTGGGGGTGCTTATGAGAAAATAGAAAACTCAGCTTTAACAGAACTTATTGTCTCCGATACTATTCCTTTAAAGAAAGCTACATCTAAAATAAAAGTAGTATCTTGCGCCCCATTATTTGCGGATGTTATGCAAAAAGTGCAGAACAATACCTCAATAAGTGGACAATTTTTAATGTAAACAATTAATAAAAAAGTAATGAAATCAATTACAATTAAAGGATCAAAAAGAGAAAGCGTAGGGAAAGTAGCAACAAAAGCTCTACGTAATGCTGGTATGGTTCCTTGCGTTATATACGGAGGAGATAAGCCAGTGCACTTTTCAGCAGAAGAGAAAGCATTTAAAAAGCTGGTATACACTCCAGACGTTTTTACCGCAAGTCTTGAAGTTGATGGACAAAAAACAACTGCAATTTTACAGGACATTCAATTTCACCCAGTATCAGACAGAATTCTACACGTAGATTTCTATCAGTTATTTGATGATAAAGAAGTAACTATGAACATTCCAGTAAAATTATCAGGAACTTCTCCAGGGGTATTAAATGGGGGATCTTTACGTTTTACAAACCGTAAATTAAAAGTAAAAGCATTGCCTGCGAATTTGCCTGACTTTATTGCTGCAGATATTTCAGGATTAAAAATTGGTAGTAAATTATTGCTTACCTCATTATTTAATGATGCATATACCTTTATGCACCCAGACAACACTGTAGTTGTGCAAGTGAGAACTTCTCGGAATGCAACAGCAGAAGTAGAAGAAGAAGAAGAAGCAACAGAAGCAGCTGCACCAGCTGCAGAATAAGCTTTGTAAATAGAATTTTAAAAAGCGTTGCGTAAAGTAACGCTTTTTTTATGCTCAAAATTTAGTTGAGGAAGCTTCACTAGCGATTAATTTGTATTTTTGAAAATCAATTTAAAAGAATGCGGCACTAAATTATTTCAAGCCGAAGTAGCTTATCAAGAAGAAGTCATGAAAAAATATTTAATTGTTGGGTTGGGAAATGTTGGAGAGACCTACACGAATACACGTCACAATATTGGATTTAAAATTCTTGATGAAGTTGCGCAAGCGCACAAGGCTACTTTCGAAACCTTAAAATTAGGGGATGTTGCTACCTTTCGATGGAAAGGAAGAACCTTTGTATTGCTCAAACCAAGCACCTTTATGAATTTAAGCGGTAAAGCGGTTAAATACTGGCTACAGCAAGAAAACATTGGCATTGAAAATCTTTTGGTAGTAACCGATGATGTGCATATTGATTTTGGATCTATTCGTGTAAAAGCAAAAGGATCTGCCGGCGGACACAATGGATTGAAAGACATTGAAGAAAAACTAAATACCCAAGCATATGCCCGTTTCCGATTTGGTGTTGGAGGGAATTATAGCAAAGGAAGGCAAGCCGATTTTGTTTTAGGCCAATGGAACAAAGAAGAAACCAGCCTTCTCATTGAACGCGTACCCGTAGCTGCAAAAGTCATCCCTTCGTTTGGTACAGCGGGGTTAAACAACACCATGAATACCTTTAACGGAAAGTAAACCAAACGTACCTTCGTCCTTTAATGATCGCTCGCAAACCATTCTGCAAAACTCGTATCTGTTTCCTGTAACTTTAAAGAAAAGAGCGCAATGTTCTTAGGCAGCCTACTTTTAATTTTGGCTGCAAAATCGATCACCATCATCTCACTTGTTGGTTGATAGTCAACCAAAATCACATGATGTCCCCGGTCTTTTAATTCTTTTGCCAGCTCAATATGTGGTGTATTTTTATTGAAAACAGTGGCATGATCAAACAAATCAACAATTTCTTCTTTCACAATTTTCTTTAAATCAGAAAAATCAATTACCATTCCAAACTTTACATGCGAATTGTCGGCGATAGGAGCGCCAGAAACCGTTACAGACAATTTATAACTATGTCCGTGTACATTTTTACATTTTCCATCATACCCATACAAAGCATGTCCTGTTTCAAAATTGAATTGTTTTGTAATTCTTATTGTGCTCATTTACGTCGGTTTCTTTTGTTTTTAACGTTGTTGTAAAAATACATAATTACAATTCCTACAGCTAAGACTGCAAATAAATAATCTCCACCCATATTTTATATTGTTTTAATCGATTGTTTTTTTATTTTTTAAATTTTTCCAAAGCATTTTTGGTAAACCGAGATAAGACCAAAGCACCCGAAATTGCCGCGCGCTCTTCCAAAAGTGTTTCCCAATGAACTGTGCCTTCCCAAAGCATTTTTTTCATTTCAAGTAAGGCATCTGGATTGTAGCTCGCCAATTTTTCTGACAACAATGCGACTTCGGTGTCCAGTTCTATTGCCGATTCAAAAACAGCCCCAAACAATCCTTTTTCTTTTGCCCATTGGGCACTTTTCCATGAAGTAGCATCCAGTGCTAGTGCTGAGAACCCAGACAATCCTACTTTTCGTTCTACCGCTGGAGCAATTACGAACGGGCCAATTCCAATGGTCAATTCCGATAATTTTATAGCTGCTTTGTCCGTCGCTAAAACATAATCGCAAGCAGCAGCCAAGCCTACACCACCTCCCACAGTTTTTCCATGAACTCGACCAATGATTAATTTGGTACAAGTTCTCATGGCATTTATAACGTTGGCAAAACCCGAGAAAAAACGTACACCTTCCTCTAAATTACGTACAGCTACAAGTTCGTCAAAAGAAGCTCCTGCACAAAACGCTCCTTCTCCTTCAGACTTCAATACAATCACAGCAACCGCATCATTCTTCGAAAGCGCGTGCAATTCCTTGGTCAATCTTTCTAAGAGTTGACTCGGGAAAGAATTACTTGCAGGATGCCCAAATTCTACCGTTGCAATTTTATGGGCTATTTTGGTAGTTAAACTACCGTCTTTGCGGGTTGTGTTCATTTTCTACGAATTTATGTCAAAAATAAGTTTTTATTCATCAAATCTATTTTTGAAAAGAGAGTTTTCTATTTTTTTTGAGCAAGCGGTTTAAATTTCCACCTAAAAAGAAGAATTAATGGCAATCCTCGCACCATAATCCAACAGGTAAACGCTATCCAAATGGCATGTAGTTTATAATCAAGGGTATCGAAAATCAGTAAAACAGGAATAAAAATAAATCCTGTTGAAAAGAGCAGTAAGTTTCTTAGTATTTTCATTTCTCCCATGCCTTTGTACATCCCATCAAAAACAAAAGTAATTGCACAAAGTGGTTGCATGACTAAAATGATCCAAAAACTCGCATAAAATTTTTCTAATACCACTGGATCTTTAGTGAACACCGTCCCAATTGTCTCATAAAATAGGGCACCAGTAAAGGTTAAAAACAGTCCAATTATAACCCCGTATTTTGTTAATTTACCACTTAGTTTTAGAAGAGTCTGATACTCTTTGGCTCCCAATAACTTTCCAGACAAAATATTTCCAGCACTCGAATAACCATCAATCATAAAGGCCCCTAAAAACCAAATATTTAATCCAATGGTATAGGCAGCAATGTATTCTTTTCCATAACTTGTTGCATAGGAAGTCCCAAAATAAAGGGCTACATTTAGGGCAATGGTGCGAATAAATAAGTTAGAAATCATGCCCAACATACGTCTGATTTCTTTGTTAAAAGGCAACTGTAACTTTAAGGAAATAGCTGTTTTTTTTAACAATAAGAAGGCGGCAATACCTGCCATTGTAATTTGAGACAGCATACTAGCATAGGCAGCACCTTCAATATGCATTGGCGCAATGACTCCTTTAACTCCGTAGACAAGTACAAGGTCTAAAACAACATTTAAAAGCGCACCAGTAAGCGCAATCATCATTGGGTAATAGGTGTTTTGCAACCCTCTAAAAGTCCCAAAAATAGCAAAAACAAACAAGGAGAAGGGAAATCCAAAAATTCGAATTTTAAAATAACTGACAGCAGCGTCCAAGATGGTTCCCGTGGCATTGTAAAACTCAAAAATTTGTCTGGCAAAAGGGTAGGAGATTGCCAAAACAACCAAACTCCCCAGAAGAACAATGGCTGTTGCTTGGGCAGGCAAATCATTGACTTCCTTCAATTTGTGTGCACCAACATACTGAGAAATAATTGAAGAGATCGCGCTCCGAACCTGTCCAAAAACCCACACTAACATCGATATAAACGCTCCCACAATACCTACTGCTGCCAAACTCTCTGTAGCATTGGTGTCGATATTTCCAATAATGGCAGTATCTGTAATGGACAAAAGAGGCTCTGCAATTCCTGCAATGAGCGCAGGAATTGCCAACTTGTTTATGTTTTTAAAGCGAATATCTGTTTTCAAAAAAAAAGGCATTTCAGTTACAAAGGTACACTTCTACGCCACTTAAAAATGCGAATCGTATAAAAATCTGTACCTTTGCAGGGATAAATACCACTTGACAATGAAACATATTCTAGTTCCAATTGGATCTACAGAAAACGCCTCAAATACTTTGCAATACGCGATTGATTTTGCAGGAAAATTTGATGCAAAAATTTTTGTTTTTAGAGCCTATAATTTTCAAACAAAAGCGGGTACAATTATTAATATTGACTCAATCATTGAACGTGAAACAAATTTATACATGCGTTCTGTTGTTAGTTCTGTGGACCGAAAAAATATTGATGTAAAACTCATTTCGGCAAAAGGAAGTGTTTTGGACACTATAGAAACTATTGACAATGAGCTTGGAATTGATTTGATTATTGTGGGCCCAAAAAGCAATTCGATTAAAGAGGAGGTTTTTTTAGGAAGGACTACAGGAAGTATCGTAAAAAAAACAGAGATTCCCCTATTAATCATTCCAAACAGCTATGTCTATCAGCCGATAGAAGCTATTCTAACTGCGTTTAAATCGGGAATTGTCAACAAAAAAAAGACCCTAAAACCTTTGCAAGCTTTTGCAAATGTTTTTGGAGCTAGCGTACATTTATTATTGGTAAAGACTCCAAAGCATACCGATGAAGACTTGGAGTTAAATGCAGATTTGGAAGCTCTAAAGACTACTTTAACTGTTACAGAAAGTGGAACTACTTACCAAGGTGTATTAAGTAATATCAAACTCATGAATCCCGATTTATTATGTGTCTTCAGACGTAAAAGAGGGTTCTTTCAAAAGCTTTGGGAGAAAAACGTAATTTTAAAGGAAGAGTTTTATTGTAAGGTTCCTTTGTTGGTTTTACGCGGAAAACTTTAATATTTTAAATTTGGAGGTTCTATAAAAGGAGTCTCTAGTTTATACATTTCAAGTAAAAACGACTTTATTTCGTCCATAAATGCCTCCAATTTTTCCGCCGTAATCAAAGTATCCTTTGTTCTTGAGGTAGAAAAATTTGCCGATAAGAAACTACTTTTTAAGTTTTTGAATGAGATAATTCCTGCTTCTAAAGGGGTATTAAAATCATAATTTGTGCTTTTTGTATACAAAAATGCATACAGTAGTACTTGAATGGCTTTGTGGTATTTTTCATCTCTTATGTTTGAGAAAGTAGGGACTTTTAAATTTGTACTCGATACCATTCCAGATTTGTAATCGATAATTCTAGTTACCCCATTCAATGTATCAACGCGGTCTACCTGTCCGTGAATTTTTATTGGAAAATCCAAGCCATCCACCCGAATAGTTGCGGCCAAGTTCTCTTCGGTAGCAATTATCCTTAATTGATTTTCTCCGTCCTTTAATAGCGAATGTTCTTGCTGTAAAAAATTGAGAACAAATCGATTGGCAACCTCAAAAATAAGTCGGTTTTTACCTGTTTTTAAATCCCCACTTCGAAAGGCTATTTTAAAATGCTTCTCAACAAGAGGTTTTGCTTTTTTTAGCATTTCTGAAACCGCTTTTGCTTCTAGAAACCTCCCCACAAAAGGGGTGTACAATTCGTCCAAGGTTTCGTGAACAACCGTTCCTAGTGTGTTAAAAGCAACCGTTTCCTCTACACCGTCCAATTCTTTAATTTTTAAGATTTTCTGTTTGTAAAACTTAATTGGGTTGTACAAATAGCTCGTCAATGCCGATGGAGAAATTCCTTTTTCAGCCAAGGTTTTTAGGGTATTTAGAACCGATTCATTTTTAGGAATTTCCTTTAAAATTGTTTTTTCTGTAACCACTTTTGGGCCAATTGTCTTTTGCTGAATGTCGCCGCGCATCATTTCCAATTGTTTCACAAAACGACTCTTTTCGCCACTTCCAAATACATCAGGCTCTGTATTGTAGAGAATAAAAACATTTTTAGCTCTTTGTAGCAAACGAAAGAAATGATAGGAAAAGATAGCATCTTTCTCCCGGTAAGTTGGAAGGTCAAACGCTACTTTTACATCAAAAGGGATGAAAGATTGCTGTTGGCTATTTGCGGGTAAAATTCCTTCATTCACAGAGGTAATGATGACGTTCTCAAAATCTAACACACGCGTTTCTAGCATGCCCATTAATTGCAATCCTTTTAAGGGCTCTCCCTGAAAAGATAAATTCTCCGACCCAATGAGTTGCTTAAAAAACAAATGCAATGTTTTTAAGTTCTGAAAATAACGATAGTCATTGTGTAAATTTTGAAGCTGTAGGAAAATCGTATGAAAACGGAATAAAAATTCTTTCTCTAACGGGTTTGCACCTTCTTTTAATAGGTTGATTAAATCTAGAATGCGCGAAATAAAATCTGCAATTGTTGAAAGGGGATTAAAAATTGCTGTAATTGTTTTTTGAGATGACTGCGCTAGCCCTTCAAAGAAAGTAGTTAGGTAGGTCGTCTCAACAAAAGTATTGTTTTCTTTTGTGATTGCGGTGACGATATCGTCTGCAATAGTAACGCCGTCCTTTTGAAGTAATCTGTAAATTGCGGGTGCTTTTATAAAACGAATGACATCTTTGTGGTAAAAGCTATTCTCAGTTATTTTTTGAAGTTTTTCTTGTGATAAAAACAATTGAAACACACTGAACATGAGCGCAGTGGAAGGGATGTCTTTTAAAGGATATCCCATGGTAATGTTTATGGCCGCTACATTTTTTGGCAAAGAACTCAACGTAATTGGCAGCAATGTTTCATCAGACAACACCATGGCGGTATTCTGTAATTGTGGTAGTTTTGATAAAATTTCTCCGGCATATTTTATTTGAGAAATATTTTTTGAAAGCCCAATAACCGCGATGTTCTTTTTCTCAAAAAAAGTAGTCCCAATGGTATTTAAATCGTTTTTTTCATAATGTTTCCAAGTGCTTTTGTATTTTCTTATAAATTGACCTGCTTGTTGTTTTTTGTCTAATAATGCAGCGTCAATGTCCCAATAAATTGTAGTGTTTTGAGCGGCCAACATTTTCTGAATCAATACCTCCTCTGCAGTATTCAAAGCGTTAAAACCAATAAAAACAAACTTTTTATGTGGATTGTTTTGGAGATATGCATCCATCTTTAGGGTTGCCTCTCTATAAATTAATCCTTGGTACCCGATATTTTTTTCTTTTAAAAATGCGTATAGTTTTGGATAAAATTCTCCTAATTTTTCCACAAAAGAAAAATGATCTTTCACCATGGCTGTTTCTTTAAAAACCCCCTCTACAGACCATTTTTTTAAGCGTTCTATATCTCTCAAGTACACAAATATTTCTGCAGCTTTTACCAAATGTTGATCGATTTCATTGAAATCTTGAAGTACTGTAAATGCCCAGGATGAAAACTTGTCAAAGGAATCTGGGTTTTTTTCAACACTTTTATAGATGGTGTAAAAATGGAATAAGAGCGCTACACTGTCTACTTTTGAAATTTCTGACACCTCTTCGATAAAGCTTCCAATATTTTGAATTTCAGGAAGAAAACCTGTATGAATTTTATCTTTCAATGCTTGTTTTACAAAAACACCTGCTCTTTGGGATGGCAATATAAAAACCACATTCTCAAAGGATGTTGTCGTTTTTAAAATCGTATCTATTGTTTCAGAAATAAATGATTGCATTGAAATTGATTTGAAAAACAAGGTACAATATAAATCTTGTTTTTGCATCATAAACCTCTCATGGAGATTTGGTTATTTTATGTGTATTAAAAAAAATCTCCTTGTTATTTTACAAGGAGATTTGGTTTTTTTAGATTGGATTTAACCATTTGAATTGAAACTTTGTTTCTGGAATTATAATTCGTTCTGTAATCCGATACATTCTATCGGGAAGCTTCAATAAATAATCTCTTGCTTTTTCTGCCTCAGCAGTTAAGCCGGTCATTTTATCAATCTCCCATGCGGCATTCAGTTTTTTTAAGATGTCAATATAATCAAAACCGGTATACACCCCTGCTCTTTGAGCCACCGTCGAAAAGTCACTAAACAGACTTCCTTTTTTCGAGAAAGATTCTCTTAAATGCAATGCAGGCATCACAATTTTGTGCTTCATCATGTGTTGAAAGGCCAACATCATTTCACTAGGGTCAATGGCAAAAATTCGTCTAACAAATTCTATGTATGCAACATGGTGGCGCATCTCATCTCCTGCGATAATCTTAGACATTTTTGCCAACGCTTTGTGTCCTTTTTTTCGTGCAATTTTAGCGACGTTGTTATGTGAAATATAGGTTGCCAATTCTTGAAAACTAGTATATATAAAGTTTTTATAAGGATCGGAGGCCGTTCCTATATCGAAACCATCTGAAATTAAATGTTGGGTCGTAATTTCTACTTCACGCATGTTTACCCTTCCAGACAAATACAAATATTTGTTTAACGTATCTCCATGTCTATTTTCTTCAGCAGTCCAGGATCGAATCCATTTTGCCCAACCGTTATCGGGTTGTTGCGAAATACCATCGATGTCTAACAACCAAGATTCATAGGTGGGGAGTGCTTCTTCGGTAATGGTATCTCCTACGAGAACGATCCAGAAATCATCACTTAAATCTTTAGACAATTCTTGAATCTCCTTTATTTCATCAATAAAAGTATCTTTTTGTGAGTTGGGTAAAAAATCGGTGGGTTGCCAAATTTTTTCTGCTGGAATCAAATAGTCATGAACAAAGGTGTCGATGTTTTTTTCCAGCGTCTTCATGACTTCTTTTCGAATGTTTCGTAGGGACATACTTATTTTATGTGGGATGTAATTATTGTTTCCACTTTTGCCATTAATTCGTCAAAGGGCAAAGAGGTTATTTTGATGGGTGCATGGGTTTTTAATGTAATTGGACTCCCAAGACCTAGCGGGAATTTTCCGTACTTATAAACTTTCCAAGAATTGTTAATGCTGATGGGTACAATGGAGGCTTCTTTATTGTACTTCGCGATCATTTTAATCCCATTAGTAGCAAATTTTTTTGGCTTTCCTGTTCTACTTCGTGTTCCTTCAGGAAAAATCACTGCAGACCAATTTTCTTTATGAATTCGTTTCGAAAAATTTGCCAATGCCGTTAAAGCCTGCTTTGGATCTTTTCTGTCTATCAATGCAGCTCCTCCATATTTTAGATTGTAGGAAATACTTGGAATTCCTTTTCCCAATTCTATTTTTGCAACAAATTTTGGGGAATACTTTCTAAAGTATAAGATCAAAGGCGGAATGTCAAACAAGCTTTGATGATTGGCGACAAAAATATAGTTGTTTTCTTTTGAAAATGAGTGTTTGTTTTCAAAACGAACGGGAACCCACAATATGAGCATTGATTTTACCAAAAACCAATTTAAGACGTCTACAACTATTTTATGTCCCTTAAAACCAAAAAGATTGAAACTCAACCACTGTAGCGGCTGAAAAACAACCAATAGTAGAAAGAAAGTCAACATAAAAATTGGCGACAAAAGATAACTGATAAACTTCATGGTCTAGATCCAGTTACTCCAGGGGATTCGTGAAAGAATGATGAGCAATGCCAAACCATAAAAGACTACAAATGTCTTAAAACGTGCAGTATCTGTTGTTTTCTTCTTATGTTTAGACCAACCTATTGTAATCAAAACAATGGCAATTATCATCATGCTAGGGTGTTCTACCGCCAATAATCGGGTTGCTTTATCTCCCATAACAGCACTAGGATCTGTTTTTAGCGCTTGATACCAAGGAGACATAAAATACCATGCCAAGCCAATTAACAATTGGAGGTGCGATACAATCAAGGTAAATAACCCAATTCTTAAGTCTTTGTCTTTAAATTCTTTTTTTTGTGTGAAACCAATAATAGCATTTACTACAGCAAAAGCTAAAAAAGCCAAAACCAAATAGGCCCAATAAGAATGAATGTCTTTCATAATGTAATCTCTTGTTTTTTTAGTGAGGTAAAGTTAACTATTTATTCTATAAAAAAACCACCTCATGCGAGGTGGTTTTAAAAATAGTAAAATTAGATGTTACTATTGTAAAATATACGCTGATCCAGACTTGATAACTGCCATAGACCAAACACCAGCAGCACCATTGTAGATGTTGTAGGTAACAATGTATTTCTGACCTTCCGCATCGCTAGGGAAATTGTTTAATAAGATCGTATTGATTTTTGCCAAACGCGCTTCAACAGATTCTTCATCTTTTCCAGCTCTTACATCAAAGTTTCCGTAATTTCCATTCCCCACCAACACATAATCGGCAGCGGTTAATGTGTACTTAATGGTGTTGTCTGGAACCCAGTTCATACCATCATGTCCAAATTTAATGGTTTCATTTACAACATTGTTGTAAACCGACCATGTGGCACCATCGTAGATAAAGTTAGCAATATAGCTTAACACAGATCCACTCACATATAATTTATACATGATTGGCTCAATGTCTCCAGCCATTTTTCCAGAGAATCTAAATTTCTCCAGTAAAAATACAGGGATCTTAGCTAAAGCTTCGTCTTCACTAGAGAAGTTTGCGTATCCTTCGCCCATTGTTGCGTACTCTTCTGCTGTGAAACCAGTAGCCATTTGCCAGTCTCCGTTTACAAATAAGAAACCATTGTTTAGCGTAGATACACTTCCTGAATAGTACTTATATGTTAATGAAACCAACAATCTGTTTGCTGGTGCAGGGTACTTTGTGTTTAAGAAGTCAATAATGTGAGATTCACGACTAAAGTTTCCATAGGTATGTCCACCATCTGCATAGTCTTGAGAAGTTACTGTATAAACCTCTAAACTTCTTTCGTCATATGCTGGTTGGTATAACTTAAAAGTTACTTCAGCTAATGACTCTTTACCCCATGCTGGGAATTTATCAGATAAAAACTCAGGAAGCATGTCTTTAGCGTCATCCGTAGAGCTAAAGTTACCATAGTTTAAACCTAAATCATCATAATCTCCGTCAGTCAAAGTATACTTAGCCTCACCAGAAATAATTGTTTCTTGAGCGTCTACTTCTTCATAAATGTCTTCCATAGGGTTACAAGCTGTAAACACTAAAGAAAGGATTGCGAATGAATAAAATATTTTTTTCATAATTGTTATTTTTTAAAATTTAATTTTTGCACTTAAACTGAATGTTCTACCGAAACCAAAAAACACTAATGGATCTGAAGCGTCAATTGCATCTGCAATATATTCTGTATCTAAGACATTGTTTACACGAGCAGTAAGTGTCGTGTCAAATGTTCCAAAGTTAAAGCTGTGACGTAAACTTGCATCTACAGTTCCGTAACTTGGCACCTTATAAGAATCGGTTGGTGTTTCTGTTGCATTTGCATAGGTTAAAACATCGATACGAGCATAAAGGTTCGCAAAGTAGTTGTAATCTACCGTAATACTTGTTTTGTCCCAGAATTTGTATAACATCCCCAATGCAGCTGTTGTTTGTGCTGCGTTAGAAACTCTTAATCCTTTGATTGGTAAAGAAAGCGTTGTTACTTCTTCTTGGTCTTCGTTGAATACTGGTACATCTTCTAAGTTGTTGTCCCATTTCCAGTCTCCTAGGGAAAGCATTCCTGAAAAGTTAAGGTCGTTAGAAGGCTTGTAGGTGAAGTCAAATTCAATCCCTTGGTGTAAAGCGTTTACGCCTAAAAGGTTTGCCGTATAATCTTCAGCGCCAGGTTCTGTTGCTCTTACGTTTCTAGTAAAAGTTCTATCATTCCACTGTGTTCTGTATACATTTACATTGGCAGCAAATTTCTCAGCTCTTACACCATATCCCAACTCTAAACTGAATACTTTTTCATTTTCAGCATCTCTGTTGATTTTTGTGTTGTTGTATCCGTTAAATACAGCATTGAATGCGGCTGGTCTTTCAAAATAACCAATGTTTGCAAAAACATTTTGAACATCATCCAAACGGAAGTTTGCACCTCCTTTGATGCTGTAACCACCCAAGTTGATTTTTTCAGAAGTAGCTAAATCTCTTCCAGCTTCTGTGCTTAAGTCGTATAAGAAGTATTCAATTCTTTGGTAAGAAGTCTTTTGAATCGAAGAAGATACAAATGCATCAAAGTTTTCAGTTCCATATTCTAATTGACCAAAGAAACCTAACCAACCAACTTCACCGTCGTTGTTATATCCCATTTTATCTCCAACCACTAACGCTGCATTTGGATTATTCACGTTGTTGTTATCTAGGTAATAATCACCTCCTAATAAGTCTGTTACTTCTCTAAAGTGTTTTCCTGTATAGGTTCTTACATCCAATCCACCAATAAAAGTTAGTTCGTCTGTTAGGTTTGTTTTGAAAGTAGATAATAATCCATACCATTCGTGGTCATTTCTAGAAGCTCTTAAGATTGCTTCAGAACCTAACGCTCCGTTTGCTCTGTTGATTTCAACAATGTTGTCTAAATCTACTGGTTGGTCTGCACCACCAAGTCTAACACCAAATAAATCTCTGTTAGTACCAGCAGTTCCACCACCACCACCAGTACCATAAGATACATAAGCTGCCGTAGATAAAGAGGTATTGTCGTTAATAGTCCAATAGTGGTTTAAAGACGTTTGAGATTTGTGGTAAAAGTTATCTTCAATGTGCGTTACCTGACCATCTTTATAACCCCAATCTGGGTTAAACTGATTTCCAGCCTCAGCATTTCTGTAAGTAGCAACTGTACTCATGTTTTGTCTTTGTCCGTGTCTTTGCGGAGCACCAAAACTTGTAAAAGAGATTTTGTGATTTTCATTAATTTCTTTTGAAAAGTTAACAAAATAATTCGTCCCTTCAAATTGGGTTCCTTCAATATACCCTTCACCAGAAATTTTAGCGAAAGATACAGTCGCAGCCAATCCGTTTTCCATTAATCCAGTAGACAATGTAAAGCCATATTTTTGGTATCCATTGTTCCCTGTTGCAGCAACAACGTTTCCTCCTTTATTTACATCAGAAGTTTTCGATAAAATGTTGATCGTACCTCCAATAGAAGGAACCGCTACTTTCGCAGCACCTAAACCTCTTTGAACTTGCATTGCAGAAGTTACATCTGACAATCCCGCCCAGTTAGACCAATATACTCTACCGTTTTCCATATCATTTACGGGAACCCCGTTAATCATAACAGCAACGTTTTCAGAATTAAATCCACGTAAGTTAATTCTACCATCTCCAAAACCACCACCAGATTTTGTAGCATACACTCCAGGTGTAGACTTTAAAACCTCTGGGAATTCCTGAGTTCCTAATTTTCTTTCAATATCAGCTGCTTTGATTGTAGAAACCGCTACTGGGGTTTTTCTATCAATTGCAAATGATGTTGAAGTGATGATAATTTCGTCTAATATACTTCCACCTTCTTCTAATTGGATGGTACCTACATTAGATTTAGTTGAAGAAAAAGACAATTCAACAGTTTTGTATCCGATAAAAGAAACGACTAATACACCAGAATTAGAAGTTGTAGTTAACGAAAATTTTCCGTCAAAATCTGTTTCTGTTCCATTCATGGTTCCTTTTTCAAGAATACTTGCTCCAGGCAATGATTGATTGCTTTCGTCTACAACCGTTCCTGTAATTTTAGTTTGTCCTAATACAGTAGCTGATACAAATAGCACAACTAAAAATAATAAGTTTTTAAAATTTTTCATTAATACATTTTATAGGGTTAATTTATTGTGCAAAATTCCAAATTTTGAAGAGTTGCAATGTTAACTTAATGTTAAGATTTAACAAAACTTTAAGAGGTATAAATCTAAAAAAAAATCATTATATTAATTGAAAATCAACTTATTAAGTATTAACAATATTATTAACAAATGCTGTTCACAGCGTTACCATATATTTACCCCGATAAAATCTTTAACAAAAACACGTTCAGGGGGCATTCTCATTCTTTTTTTAGTCCATTTTCTCTAGAGGAAACCTTAAGAAATGGAGTTGTTAACCTTTTTCCACAGCGGTAGCCATAAAATTCTCTATTTTTTAGAGATACTTTTATAATCGTAAAGATAGATACCTCCTGTATTTTGTGGGAATTAAAAGAACAGCAAAAAAAAACCACCTCATTGAGGTGGTTTTTAAAAAAGTATAAAGGTTTTTTTAGAAGCTGTATTTCACAGAAGCATTCCAAGTTCTTCCCCAACCAAACATTCCTCGGTTAGATTTGTTAATCCCTTTCCAGTTTTCTGAAGCAATTGGAGATGCCTCATCATTGTCTCTTAGGTCAGTCAAGTACACTTCATAGAACAAGTTGTTTACATTCAATCTGAAATCTAAATTCTTGTCTTTGTTTTCACCAATGAAAAGTCGGTAAGAAATTCCTAAATCTGCAATGTCATAAGTAGGCAATTCTAAGTTTTCTTTTACTGCACCTACATTTGCGTATAGGCCATCATACAATCTCCAGTCAAAATCTACAGAGAAGTTGTCTGTAATTGCATAGTCTAAACCAAATCCTAAAGTGAATTGA
>Ga0213863_10000164_pt1 | contig 51730 bp, 49 predicted proteins | sample PICome_8_FD_160128 | JGI IMG/M metagenome (GOLD analysis project Ga0213863, IMG submission 160128) | Coastal seawater microbial communities near Pivers Island, North Carolina, United States - PICO497 | ecosystem: Environmental > Aquatic > Marine > Coastal | place: USA: North Carolina...
CCGGAGGACCTGAGCGCAACAATATGGCCAACGGCGCTCGCGCAACTTAAAAACCTTTCGCGACCCGGCGCGCGGCTCATGATTATCAGTGACTTTAACGATTTCTCTGCAGACGATGGTGTCGAGAAGAGGCTCCGCGATGTCGTCGGACATCGACAAGTCGTGTGCTTTAGAATTACCGATCCATTGGACGCTGAGTTGCCGCCCGCGGGCCGTTATGCACTGTCAGCGAGCAGTGGCCAAGTCAAAATAGATACGTCAAACGCGCGTTTGAGAGAACACTACCAAGCGGACTTTGCGGCCTCACAACAGCAGGTCAGTGAGTACCTCAAGCGTTATCAGGTGCCGGTCGTCACCGTGGACACCAAAGACAACCCCAATGAGTTGCTACAGCGAGTTTTTCCGAAGCGATGAATCCTGAGCAGCTACTAAGCCAACTTCAGCCATTACGCGCCCCTGACCCTGTTGGATTCTGGCCCATGGCACCGGTCTGGTGGCTCTTATTAATCGCAGCTGCCCTCGCGGCCGCCGTCACAGTGGTCTGGTTTGTCAGACGCTACAAGAGGGCCGCCTACCGCCGGGAGGGGGTGGCGTGGCTTCGGGATTTAGAGGCGCGTGATGCGGACGTACATGCGTTGAGTGCAGCACTTAAGGCCACTGCACTGAAGGTGTATTCACCCGAGACCGTCGCAGGTCTCTCGGGCACCGACTGGCCGCAATTCCTCAGAAGCAGCTGCCCAAAATTTGACAGCACCGCCCTTACAATATTGGCTCAAACCCACGCCCCAAACCCAAGTACACCTGACTCAACTGACTGGCAGTACGCGCGGCTTTGGATGCAGCGCCACGAGGTGCCCCGTGCTTAACTTTCTTTGGCCATGGGCATTCGCGCTGATGCCACTTCCACTGTTGATGCGGCTCCTCCCTCCGGCGTCGGAGTCACTTGGCGCCGCAATTCGCGCGCCCTTTACCGCGCGCTGGCAGCGACTCGAAGGACAGGGCAAGCTGTCCGCTAAGGTGAATTCGGTCCGCATATTCGCGCTCTTTATTGCTTGGACACTCGTTGTGACAGCGATTGCGAGACCCCAGTGGGTGGGAGAGCCCATTGAGCTACCCAATACGGGGAGAGACTTAATGCTGAGTCTGGATCTGTCAGGCAGTATGCAGATTCGCGACATGCAGGTAGGAAATCGCACGATATCGCGCGTCGAGGCGGTGAAGGCAATTGCCTCCGATTTTACCGAGCGACGCGTCGGCGATCGAGTCGGTCTTATTTTGTTTGGATCGAAAGCGTATGTTCAGGCACCACTGACGTTTGATACGACCACAGTCACCCAGTTCATTCGTGAAGCGCAACTGGGATTCGCAGGCGAGGACACCGCCATTGGTGACTCACTAGGACTTGCGATCAAACGGCTCCGAGATCGTCCCGCGGCCTCGCGTGTGTTGATTTTACTCACGGACGGTCAAGACACGGCGAGCAGTGTCGATCCGATGGAGGCCGCTGCACTCGCCGCCCAACAAAGCGTCAAAGTCTATACGATCGGCATCAGTCGCAACCTTGGAACGAATAACGCGCGCGGTGGTGAGGTTGATGAGGCCCTACTTCGTGCCATTGCCGAAGCCACAGGTGGTGAATATTTCAGAGCTCGGGACCCACGAGAACTTCAAGCGATTTACAGCATCATCGATCAGCTTGAACCGGTCGAGCAAGACGCCAGTACCTTTCGACCACGACGAGCACTCAGTTACTGGGCTATGCTGGGTGCGCTTCTCATGGGATCAATGGTGCTTCTGACTGGCGGTATCGTTTCGCGCCTCACAAGCACTCAAGGCGTTACTGCAGGATGATGGCATTGCATTTTATTCGTCCCGAACTGCTCTGGCTGTTGCCGGCAGTCCTGCCTTTAATCTTTCTTGCCTGGCGCAAGCAGTCCAGTGGTGGCGATTGGGCGAAGGCCATTGATAGCGAACTACTGCCGCACCTGGTCGCCTCTGAGGGCAGTTCCGGGAGCCGATTACGGCAGCTCTGGTGGCTCGCGCTCCCCCTACTCGTGTTCGGCGCATCAGGTCCATCGCTCGAACGCACCGAGTTACCCGTTTTTGAAAAATCTGACGCGCTCGTCATCGTTCTCGACCTCAGTCGTTCAATGTGGGCGACAGACACGCAGCCCAGCCGAATCCGCAGAGCACGTCAAAAAGTCATGGACGTGCTGGATCTGCGTTCAGAGGGTGTCACCGGCATGGTCGTATTCGCAGGCGACGCTCATGTCGTCACACCGCTGACCGACGACACACGAACCATTGAAAACTTATTGAGTGCACTTGCGCCCGACATAATGCCCTTGCAAGGCTCTAACGCCACCGAAGCACTCGGGCTTGCTGCCAGTCTCCTTGAGACATCGGGACTCACCAATGGCAGTGTGCTCCTCATTACCGACGGTCTGCCTAAGCTATCCACGTCGCAGGTCAGCGATTTGCTTAAACCCGTTGGTGCCGATCTTAGTATTTTAATCGTCGGGACCGAAACGGGTGCTCCCATTCCTCTCCCCGATGGTGGCTTTTTGAGGGATGACAGCGATCAAATTGTCATCCCGGCCGTTGATAAACGGATGATTCAGCAAATTGCATCCAATCTCGATGCAAAGAGTGCCAGTGTCTCCGTCGACAGTAGTGATCTTAGGTACTTATTGTCCGGGGCTGAGTCGAGCATGACCAGCGACGATTCGCTTGAGCGAAAGACCGATACCTGGATTGATTTAGGGTACTGGTTGGCCATGGCTGCGGCGCTACTTTTACTCCCTTTATTCAGGCGGGGGGCGCTAAGCGCGCTCGTGTTCGCAGTTCTCCTCACTGACGCAGACCCCGCCCAAGCAAACCCACTGGAGCATTTTTGGTCGACGCCCGACCAAAAGGGCGCCAGCGCACTCGCAGATGGCGATCCGGCGCTTGCGGCCACCTTGTTTGAAGCACCCGAATGGCGCGGCACCGCGCAGTATGAAGCCGGCAACTTTAAGTCGTCATCAACGGAGTTCGGTAAGCTTGAGTCGACCGACTCGCTGTATAACCGAGGCAACGCCCTCGCGCTGTCAGGGGACCTTAAGGCTGCCATAGAAAGCTATGATAAATCGCTCGCGTTGTCTCCAGACCGGCAAGATGCGATTACCAACCGAGAGCTGGTGAAGTCGTTACTTGAGCAACAAGAACAAGATCAGCAAGGCAATGATCAAGACAGCGACAGTGACCAATCCGACCAAGATGGGGAATCTCAAGATTCAGAGAGCGAGTCGGCGCAACAAGATCAAGACAGTCAGAGCGATTCTCAAGAAGGAGACTCTGAACCCTCAGACCAGCAACCCAGTGATCAAGAATCGCAACAAAATGGCGACGCTGAGATGGCAGAGGATCTGAGCCCCTCTGATCTTGAAGAGGCGACTCAAGAGCAACTCGCTCGCTTCGACGAAGCCCTCGAGGAGCAGCAAGCACTCGAGCAGTGGTTGCGGCGGGTACCCGATGACCCGGGCGGCCTATTGCGCCGCAAGTTCAGATACCAAACCATCCAACGCCTGAGAAACGGAGAGGAACCTGATGAAGACGTTCGTTGGTAAGCTAGTGCGGACCTTGACCCTGCTCGTCATTGCCATGGTGTGCTCGACGGCTGTTGCCGAAATTCGATCCGACGTCGACCGACGCACGATCAGCATGGGTGAATCGTTGAGATTAACCGTAACAGGCGACGCCAGCGAGCGACTCGATCAACTGGATCTTGCGGCACTCCAATTTGACTGGGAAATCTTGAGTACCAGCAGTTCAACGAACACCTCGTTTATTAACGGCACGCGCTCAACAACTCGAACGCTGACGCTAGACCTCTTGCCGGTGCGCGATGGCATTTTATCTATTCCCTCCCTAAGCACGGGAGGCAATCGAACGACACCAATCGCCATCACGGTTAAACCACAAGTTGTCAGTGCGGGCGGCGACGACTCCGTGCGATTCGACATCGATATCGACAAGCGTGACGTCTATATTCAGGAACAGCTCATTCTCACTGTGACGATTGAGCAGGCAATTAATCTCGATGGCGCGGAAGTCACGCAACTGGCGATTGATGGCGCGATCGTTGAAGAGCTCACGCGTCGCAACTTTCAACGACAAATTAACGGACGCTTGTGGCGTGTCACACAGCTCCGGTACGCGATTTACCCTCAACAACGCGGGATGCTTGAGGTCCCATCGCTCTCGCTCACAGCACGCGAGGTGCTCCCTGGCCGATCGTTATTGGGTGCGCGACTCGGCAAGCGCTTCAAACTCTCTAAAGACGCAATTCAGGTCAACGTCAAACCAGTACCGGAGAACTTTCCTGGCGATGTGTGGTTGCCTGCTGTGTCGCTAGAGCTCAGACAATCTTGGTCTAAACCACCTGAGTCAATGGAAGTGGGCGACTCAACAACTCGCACCCTGACACTCGCAGCTGAGGGACTTTTAAGCAGTCAACTCCCCTCAATTACCAGTATGAGCGACCAATCAAAGAGCGCCGGAATTCGGGTTTATCCCGACCAGGAATCCAGCGACCAGATAGAGCGTACAGACGGATTCTTGGGCCAACGAACCCGCAGTGAAGCACTCGTCGCCAGTGGCGGTGGTTCGTGGACATTGCCTGAGGTCAGCGTTCCCTGGTGGAATACTGAGACCGACACACTGCAATTTGCGACATTACCCTCGACCACGATCTCTGTGGGCACACCGGTCATCGAAACACCCGGCGCGCTGGATGTCACTCAGGTCTCGGCCCAACCCAGCGCGTCGCCTTATTGGCTCACTGCATTGGCCGCTTCCGGATGGCTGTTGGCGATGGTGCTTTTAGGGGTTATCTGGCGCTCACGAAGGCGAATTGACACTCAGTCCTCAGAACCTCAAACCGAGGATCGCCTGCGTCCATTGCTTACAGCACTGAAGGCCAGTACCGCGCAACGCGATGCCGCGTTAACCCGCGACCTGCTCATGCGATGGGCCACGGTTCACTTTGGCCAACCAGTGAGAACGTTTCAACAGCTCCGATCGCTGTGCAGCGACGCATTGGCGCAAGAAACGTACGTTCTTGAGCGCGCACTCTATGCGTCTGGCGACGATCAATGGACGGACGCAAAAACCTTTTATTCGGCCCTTCGAAGCGAGCCGCCGCCGACATCGCCCGAGTCAACGATGACGGCTCGCCGCCTCTACCCCACCGGCTGACCAAAGGTCACTAAGGCGCCTAAGACTCGCTCAGTGATCGGCTGACGACTTCGAAGACGTCTTGCGACAAATTGGGCAGTGCGGCGACGGACTCGAGCTCTTGGCGCATTGACGCCTGCCCGTGTGCGTAGCGGCGCCAACGCGTCATCGGCCCCAGCATTCTCGCGGCTATTTGCGGGTTATCGGACTGCAGGTGCCTAACCGCCTCTCCAAGAATACGATATCCACTGCCGTCAAGTGCGTGAAACGCAGTGGGATTTGCACCCGCGAAGGCACTGATGAGCGATCGAACTTTGTTGGGGTTACGCCAATCGAACGCGTGATGGGTGGTGAGCGCCTGCACGTCAGACACAGTCGCGACCCCGGGTCGCGTGGCCTGCATCACGAACCATTGATTAACGACAAGGTTTTCCGACTTCCACTGATCGAAGAAATGCTCAAGCACCTCCGCCCGATGAATCTCGTCACCACTGTGTACAACAAGATGAGCGGCACAGAGTCTGTCTGACAAATTTGTAGCTGAATAATACAGATCTCTGGCTTTTACTAACCACGCGGAGTCACTATCAACCAACAGTCCGAGGGCGGTATGAAGTAACGACCGCTGTCCAATTTGCTCGGCAGTCGGCGCGTAAGGCACCGCATTACTAAGGCTTTGCTCGACAATCGCCTCAAGCTGCTCACTCAGCGCAGCGCCAAGCGCTGCTGAAACGCGTAAATGCGCTTCGTGGATTTCATGCACGTTGACCAAGCCTGTCTGTGCCGCGCGATCGGCAATTGAGGCCTCAGTCGGTAAGCTCAAGAGCTTTGCTTTCATGGCGTCTTCAAGATCGCCGGCTAAGACGCGCTTGAGCGCACCAAGGTAGTCCTCGGGCAAGACATCTGACGTTGCATCCATTGCTTCTAGTGCAAGCCGTTGTGATGCGTCCCAACGCACAAATGAATCATCGTCGTAACCCATCAGTGCGACGAGATCGTCCCGGGTCTGAGGCATGTTCAAGCGCACGGGCGCGGAAAAGCCACGCAATGCTGAGACGACAGGCTCTGTCGTGAGTCCATCGAACGACACGGTCTGGGAGACTTGATCAAGTTCAATAACCCGAGCTGTCTGTCCGTCGCCCAGGTCGATGTGCTCGCCATTGGTCATTAGTGAGACCGCAACCGGAATGTGCAGCGGTGGTTTTTCGTCTTGTCCTGGCGTGGGCGGATTACTTTGTGTGAATGTCAGCTCCAATCGCCCGTGGGCAGAGTCAAATACTTTTTCAACATCGATGACCGGTGTACCCGCCTGTTCATACCACCGTCGGAACTGGGTCAAATCTTTGCCTGAGGCCTCCTGCATGGCATCAACAAAATCGTCACAGGTGACCGCCATTCCGTCGAAGCGCTCAAAATACAATCGAGCGCCACGGTAAAACGCGTCATCGCCCAACAGCGTGTTGAGCATCCGAACAACTTCAGCACCTTTTTCGTAGACGGTCATCGTGTAAAAGTTAGAGATCTCGATAAACGAGTCGGGTCTGACCGGATGCGCCATGGGACCTGCGTCCTCAGCAAACTGATGCGTTCGCAAGAAAGACACATCCTCAATACGCTTGACGCCTCGAGAATTCATATCGGCAGAAAACTCAGCGTCTCGAAAAACAGTAAAGCCCTCTTTGAGGCTCAGCTGAAACCAGTCTCTGCAGGTGACACGATTACCCGAGTAGTTGTGGAAATACTCGTGCGCAACAACGCCCTCGACTCGCTGGTAACCCAGGTCAGTCGTAATATCAGGGTGTGCCAGCACACAGGAGGTGTTGAAAATATTCAGGCTCTTATTTTCCATCGCCCCCATATTGAAGTCATCGACAGCGACAATATTAAACAGATCAAGGTCGTACTCGAGACCGTAGCGCTCTTCATCCCAGCGCATCGACGCTTTGAGCGACGCCATTGCATGATCACAGTAGCCTGTGTCTTTGGCCTCAACCCAGATCCGCAGATCCACAGGCTTACCGGACAGCGTTACAAAGCGATCAGCAACGAGTTGCAAGTCACCGGCCACCAGCGCGAACAGATAACTGGGCTTGGGGTGTGGGTCATGCCAAACCACCTTGTGGCGGCCACCCTCTAGGTCTGAGCGAGCCACTTCATTACCGTTACTCAACAACACGGGACAGACGGTTTTATCGGCTGAAAGGCTCACGGTGAACGTCGAGAGCACATCGGGTCGATCCAAACCGAAGGTAATCTTTCGATATCCCTCCGCCTCGCATTGCGTACAGTACATCGTGCGAGACCGGTATAAACCTTCAAGCGACGTATTGGACTCGGGCTCAATATCGACCACCGCTCCAAACTCAAAATGGTGAGGTACCGTCTCTAATGTGAGCTTCCCCCCTGCATAGGTAAAGTCAGACTCAGCGACTTGAGCCCCGTTAATACTGATGGATCGAACCGACAGGCCCTCTCCATCAAGCACCAAGGGTCTTGCGTGCTGACCATTTCGCTCAACGGTCAGCTTGCTGACAACACGCGTCGTTCCCTCGTGAATATCAAAGGCGAGATCGACGTCGCTAATCAAAAAGTCTGGGGGCTGATAGCTCTGTCGGTAAATCGTTTTAGGTGTGCCGTCTCGCATTGCTATTCTGTCTCCATTTGCACGTGATACCCGCCGAATTTTCGAATGTTGAGCACACCGGTGTCGAGTAACAGGTACTGCCCCTTAATCCCCATTAAGCGACCTTCAACACGGGGGTTTTTATCAAAATTATGTGTACTGATTTTAGTGGGGAATTCGAGTACGGGATACTGGATCTCGACCGTCGGCTCAGCCTCTAAAATCTGCAGTGCTTGAAGGCCGAAGCGATCTTGCAGTGCACTGATGTCCTCGGCGCACACGTCCATAAGCTCCGCGCGTTTATCTTCTAAAGAGACGTCCGCACCATTGCCCTTGAGCATCGTTTGCCACGCTGTCTTATCAGCAACATGCTTCGCTATTGCAGTCTCGAGTAACCCTGAAAGCTGCCGGTGTTGCACGCGTGCAATGGGCTGAGCCTGCGTAGCGCCTTGATCCATCCAGCGAGTTGGCACTTGAGAGTGCCTTGTTATGCCGACTTTCACTCCCGATGTATTGGCAAGGTAGACCACGTGGTCCACGAAACAGTTTGACTGCGCCCAGTCGGGCTCACGGCAAGTACCCTCATCGAAGTGGCACTTTTCAGGACTCATAATACAACTGTCGCATGCAGCAAGACGACGGAAACAGGGGTAACAAAAACCCTGGCTAAAACTCTTTTTGGTTTTCCGGTCGCAGTGAACGCAATTAATGACGCCGCCAAACTCAAACGCCACGCGGGTTCCTAATAGCGCATTTAAATCAATACGCGCCTCATCGAGCGGCAGCTGATATTTCACATCACCAGAGAGTTCTGTAACCATCTTGCGTAAATTTCCACTGACTAACATTGACCTACGTCACTCCTCACTGCCATTTAATCGGAACCGGATCGTCACACAGACTGTCCGCCTTTGATCCCTTATCGATAAACCCTATCCGTTGATCCTCAGGGAGGTGGTGCTGCCCCCACAAGATCACGGCATTCATAGTATCAACACGTTGCGCGTCGGTGATCGATCGCCCATCGGGCCATTTACCCAGCGACAAGGCGTCTACCATGCGGTCATAGACCTCTCGCGGCATCGCCACAATGGCGTCTTCATAACTTTCTGACATACGTTAGTCCTGCTTCCGGGTGATTCCGGCAATGATGGCGCCAGTGATAATACCCACCAATAAACCCCCTAAATGAGCACCATTAGCAATGGATCCAAGACCGACTACTTTGAGCACACCGGTAAAGCCAATAAACAGCCAAACCCACATAAACGTGAATACGGAGGGCAGCGGAATATCAACAAGGCCGGGCCGCATTCGATGCAACACCCACAAACACCCCATGTACGCGTAAACAACACCCGAAAGCCCTCCAAAAATCGACGGTCCGGCCCACCAACTTTGAAGAACATTACCGCCGACGGCGCCCGCTAAAAACAAATTGAGCGAAAACACGCTCCCCAAGGTGAACTCGAGCCGGCTGCCAAATTCCCATATCCACAGAGCATTAAACACAATGTGCATCAAGCCAAAATGCACAAGCGCGGGACTGACGTATCGCCAGTACTGGGCGCCGGGATCGACAAGCTCAAAGCGACGTCCGTTAAACTCAACTTTGTGAAATGCAAACCAGTCAAGAACCAGGGCGTCGCCAAGCGTCGCCATTACTGCAAAAACAAGCCCCGCCATTGCGAGAATGAAAAGCGTAACCGGTGCCTGACGCCAGTGAACCCTACCATTAGGGCGTGAGTGCATCAGACCACCTTAACTTGTCGCGGCAACTCGCATAAAAGCTATGGCCGGGCGGATGAAGCAGTCGCAGTGCCCGCTCCTTTTTCCTGACAGCCACCGAGTCACCCGGACTCAATGTCAACGAGACTTGGCCGTCGCAGGTCACTAGCGGGTTATTCTTATTCCGCTCGAGCGTGTCAATCCGGATTTCGCTATTCCCGTGAATCACCATCGGGCGACTGGTTAGCGAGTGCGGAAACATAGGCACCAACACCACAGCATCCAAGTCGGGCGTCATGATGGGCCCCCCAGCGGACATCGAATAGGCGGTCGACCCCGTGGGCGTTGAAATGATCAAGCCGTCGGCGTTCATGCGATAAACAAACTCATCGTCAACATGAAGCTGAAACTCGATCATTTGTGCTGACGTCCCTGAGTTGACGACAACATCGTTCAGCGCTTCCGCCTGCCCGGTCAAACCCTGAGGACCATGAACCTCGACATCCAGCAAAAAACGCTTATCGGTCGTATAGTGACCGTCTAGAACACTGCTGACGTGATTCACAAGACCGTCGTCAGGACTCACATCGGTCAAAAAGCCAAGACGCCCGCGGTTTATTCCAATGACTGGACAGTCATGTTTAACCAAGGTTCTCGCCGCGCTGAGCAAGCTGCCATCGCCACCAATAACGACGGCCAAGTCAACATTGGCACCAATCGCGTCTCTGGGCTGCATCGCACGCGTCTCAAAGTGCGCAAGCGTGGCCAGACGATCTTCCAAGACCACATCAATGCCACGCCCGTCCAAGAGATCGAGAAGCTCGGAAACCACGTGGGTCACCCCTGGATGCTCTCGGCGCCCCAGCAGTCCTACTCTTTGAAACTCACTCACGACTTGTCATCTCATCTCGCTGTCGAATTAGGATTCAACGTGCTTTAACAATCGGCGCATTGAATGCGATACCTCATGATACGGCAAAAGTGACGATCCGATTCTTTGTGACCTTTCGCTTAATGCCTGCCAAAGGGTCGCTTCCGACAGTAACCGTCTTAAATTAAGCACCATGTGCGGCGAACTGTCAGCGACGGATACAGCATCACCCGCATCCAATCGCGCTCTTGAGAGCCCCTCGCGTGTTGTCGCAACCGGAATACCGCGTGCCAACGCGTTCACCAGCTTGGCCTCCGTATGGGGCTCGTGGAGCAGCGGTTCGATCATAACGCGAAGTCCAAGCTCGGTAAGCTTGGTGTCGCGATTATCGCGGTGCAAAAAAATATCGCCATAATCAGTCAGCTTTTGTACCAGGGCGTCACTCGCGTCTTGGCCTATCACGTGGAACTCAAGGCCTGGGACCGCGTCTCTAATGGCATTCCAAACGTTATCGAGAAACCATGTGAGACTGGCCACATTTTGTTCATTCCCCAAATAGCCAACATAGCCAATGCGCATTCGCGTTGCTGAAAACTCAGCAACCGAGATCGTCGGCCTTGCTGCACTGGGCTGTGTTGTCTCGTCGAGCAACTTACCAAGCGGTAAACCCAAGGCTAATACTTGGGTTGCTGTCGACGGCACTGCGAATACCCGGTCACAACGTGACAGGGCGTCGAATTCCATCTCTTTGACACGCTTAATGCGTCGCCCACCCAAAAAGCCGCGTCTAATTCGATCCGCGTCAGAGGCTATTTCCTGCGCGAAGTAAATCGTTTTCCCCGGAATCCCGAGGGGCAGATAGGGCGTTGCCTCTAAACTGTCGAGCACGACCGATTCAAAGTCGGCAGCCCGACGCTGAATGGCCGCCTTTAGTCGACCGTTGACGTAAGGCTCAAGACCACTCGACTCAAAGACAGACTTTAGCGCGCCGCTCACCACTGGCTCTTCCAAACCGCGCTCGAAGCCGCCTGTTACCCGCGTGATCCCGAGCTTAACTCGAAGTTCATTAAGCGTCGTTTGACTCACAGGTCCAACGACCGCCAGCGAGATGTCGAAGTCTCGAGAAAGCGCACTCAGTAGCGCTTGCGTCGGAACGCGCAACGTTGCGTTGTCCCCCTGTGCGTTCACCGACGTGATGTAAAGGAGCTTGTGCTGACTCAAGCCAGACTCCTAAGGCGCTTGCAAACCAACATTATTAAATTCCAGAACTCTTTCGGCACGGTAGCTCGACCGCACAAAGACGCCCGACACCACTTCTTTAAAACCCTTTGCCAGCCCGTACTCGCGATATCGCTCAAAGTCTTCAGGGGTAACAAAGCGCGCAACCGGCAAATGGTTCGGCGTGGGTTGCAAATATTGACCCAGCGTAAGTACATCGACGTCGGCGTCACGTAAATCGTCCATGCAACTCAGAAGTTCATCGTCGGTTTCCCCAAGCCCAAGCATCAACGATGTTTTCGTAATAACGTCTGATGACGCGGCTGCGTACTTCAATACGTTGAGTGTTTGTTCGTAACCTGCTCGCGGGTCTCGTACCGGATGCGTAAGGCGCTTAACCGTTTCTATATTTTGGGCAAAAACATCGATACCCGACGCCAGTAGCACATCAATCGCCGACTCGAGCCCCAAAAAATCGGGGGTCAAGGCCTCGACACCCGTCTGCGGATTCAGTCGCTTTACCGCCGTCACTGTTTGCGCGTAATGGCCCGCCCCACCATCCGGCAAGTCGTCCCGATTGACTGAGGTCAATACCACGTAAGACAACCCCATTAATGCCACGGCTTTTGCTGTGTTAACAGGCTCCTCTGCGTCGAGCCACCCTTTTGGATTTCCGGTATTCACTGAGCAGAATCGGCAGGCGCGGGTACAGACGTCGCCCATGAGCATGATTGTTGCTGTCCCTGCACTCCAACACTCACTGATGTTGGGGCATTTTGCTTCCTCACAGACCGTGGCTAGGCGATGCTGCTTTACGATGTCCTTCACCGACTCATACTTGGGCGAGTGGCGGACTCTCATTCGAAGGAAGTCGGGCTTTTTCGCGCGCGGCGCTGTCTCTTTAGCCGACTTAATACCGTCTTTAATCGCATGTACACCCGAAGCCGTGACAAATTTTTCGCCACTGCCTACGTTTACGACGGGAATAATGTGGGCGTCCGTTTTATCAACCATGTTGGGCGTTTCTCGCAACTTAAGCACGTCCCCGACTTTCATCGAGCCCTGTTGCGTATATTACACCAACTCCGCAACATGGCACCGCCCAAAGGCGTGAAGCTGAGCACATTTGAACGCGTGCAAGACGTAAAATCATCGTCAGCTTCGCCCTGACAATGGGGATCTGAGAATAACCCGACAGATAGCGTCAGCGTCGCTGAGTGAAGATTCACACCACAGTAAAGGCATTGCGGTGACTAAGAAGGTACTAAAGCTGAAAGCCTGCTCGAGCTGCCAATCCCCGGCAGAGACCTTATACCGTTGTCGCGGCGCTAAGGCTGACCCTTGGGAATTTAGATGCGAGCCTTGCTTGATGCGCCTTAAACGAGAAGCCGCAACGCATTATCAGTACGGTGGCACATGGAAAGCCAAGAAGCGTCGATCCTGAGAATTACGACAAATTAGACTTTTTTTCGTTAAACCATCCTTATTTACGCCACTTATTGATAGTGTGGGCGGACTGTCTAACCTGTTGTGCCTAAAGGGTTGGTCGTACTGGGGCAGGGTGAGCGCAGTAAAAACTTAGTCACAATAAGGATAATAACTATGAATACGAACCAAATTTTAACAGCCTTGGGTGTTGTCGTTGCGATTGCTGCCGTCTTTGTCGGTCAAGTCGCGGCTTACTCAGCATTAGTTCTCGTGGCATTGGGACTGGTCAGTGGCTTCATGAGTCCAATGGCCGATGCGGCCAGTCGGATGGCGTACACGGTAGCTGCAGTAGCCATGCCTACCCTCGCCAATTCACTCGACGTCATACCGGCGGTTGGTGCACCCGTCAACGCGATCATTGACAACATTGCTATCATGATTGCCGGCATGGTCGTTGCTAACTTCTTACTGGCGGTCAAAGACGCAGTCATGCCTTCAGGCGACTAACGGCTTTTTTTACAGGCCCGGAGCGTCGCTCCGGGCTTTCACAGTACTTAAAAACCCTCGAGCAACCACACTCCGATCAACGCCGTCGCAATACCTTTGAAGTAAGCAAACCAAAGTCCTGCGTAAGGCGACATGCCCAGTTGATCAAGCCACCACTGTGTTTGCTGACGGTGCCAAATAAAAACACCCATTTTCAACTCCCAGTAAGTCAGCTAACGGACTCGGCTCTTAGTTTATTTGACCAAGCGGCGGTGGCCGCTGGCGGCACGGACCTGTCTTCCTCAACATTGCGCTTGTTTGCGGATCAATTCCCACTCCACCCAGCCTTTAAGGCACGGCGACTCGCATGGCACCCACCTCCTGAGCGTAAGCGCGACTTCCCCTGACGTAGGCGATTCCACCCACGACACTGAAGCTCACCCCTATGGCCAGCGCGTAACGCACTGACTCAGTGCCGTATCCCGTCAACGCATCGCTTAAGAGACCCACCAACAAAGGGCCTAAGCCCATTCCCAGTAAGTTAATCGCAAGCAACATGAGCGCGGAGGCTTGTGTTCGCCAATACTGCGGCACTAAGTTTTGCACAGCGGCATAACTCGGTGCGATCCAGAAACTTGCAAAAACAGCCGATAACGCCATAAAAACCAGGGCGAAGGGGATGTCTATGGTCTCACCCAAAACCAACCGGTGCTCGACGGGCCAAAGCAAGAAGGCAAGCTGCGTCGGCAGTGCAATGAAAATTCCAATGGCCGGGAGCCAAAGCTGCCATCGCGCATCGCGGCGTGACAGTGCGTCCACCAAGAGACCACTGGAAATCGTTCCCAGCCCCCCGCCGAAGACCCCAATCAACCCCAGATACAACCCGGCATCCACCAGACTCATACCGTGAACTCTCACCAAAAAACTGGGAGACCACACACCGAGTCCGTAACCGGCTATTCCTGTGAATCCGACACCCACCATAATGTGCGCAAAGGACGGCAGTCTGAAGATTTGCCCCAATGCGGAAAATAATCCCTCGTCGACTCGCGCATGTGTCGCGATGACTTTTGGTGGCTCTTTGATGGTCAACTGAATGACAATCGCCAAAAGCACGCCGGGAATACCGAACACCAAGAAAACGGACCGCCAGCCATACGCCTCTGCAATTAGGGCGCCGCCAAAAAGCCCGACAAGAATCCCAATGTTAGGTGCCGTTGCCAAAACACCTTGCGCAAATGCACGTTTCTCGGGAGGAAAATAGTCCGCCAGTAACGACTGAGAGGGCGGGGTTCCACCCGCCTCCCCCACACCGACGCCGATGCGCAGGATGAGCAGATGCCAAAAGCCGGTGGCGGTTGCGCAAAGCGCGGTCACCGCACTCCAGGTTGTCATCGAAATGGCGAGCACGTTTCTGCGTGACCACCGATCTGCAAGACGCGCCACAGGAATGCCTAGGGTCGCGTAAAACAACGCAAAGGCCAGTCCTGACAACAACCCCATCTGCGTATCGGTTGCACCGAATTCAGTCTTGATGGGCTCAATCAGAATCGTCATGACCTGTCGATCGACAAAGTTAAAGACGTAACCCAGCGTTAACAGTCCCAACACGTAATAGCGATAACGATTCGAGTAGAGCAAATGAGGCGATGTATTCACTGCGCCGGCGGTTGGTTCAGTCACAGAATTAAGACCCTTATTATTGTTCGACGCGCTGCAGGCGCAGCTCAATTGCCCAAAGGGTATCTCGAAACCGTGCAGCGCTGAAATAGTCCGAATCAACCGTCAGAAAAGAGACATTCGAACCGCTGATTCACTGTTATAGTCTGGCAATACGCCTCCGGGAACGCGATCACGATGAACAGCACTTTCGATACTGAAAACCAACCCATATTTGCGTCACGACGCCTGCTTCTCAATTTCGTACTGATCACGCTTTGTTCCCAGTTCACGTTTGCCCTGCTGGCCATGAAAGGCGTACTCCTGCCGCAGATACTCGAATTGTGGGACGTGTCCAAAACGCAATTCGGACTGCTCTTGTCGATCTACGGATTTGCAAGCAACGTCATGTACGTCCTTCTGTCTTGGGTACAAGATCGATATGCGCCCCAACAGATTATTTCAGTCACCATGATTATCGGGGGCATTACGACGTTCTTTCTCGGCAAAACTTCAGATTTCAACGTTCTGCTGTCACTGCTGCTGGTCCTGGCAATCTGCTGTGAAGGCGCGTTTTGGCCCGCTATTTTGTCGTCTGTTCGAAAATCAACATCAGACGGTAATCAGTCAAAGGTCTTTGGGATTTTGGAGGGTGGTCGTGGGCTGATAGAATTTCTTCAGAACGCCATTACCTTAGGCTTGTACGCGTGGCTTGGCTACAGCGTTTTGGGCCTCGAGGTCGCCTTCATGATTAATGGCAGTGTCATGGTCTTACTGGGCATCACCTGTTGGTTTAGGCTGCCCAAAGAATCCTTACTCAAATCGAGTGAATCTTCGGGCATGATGATGAAAGAGGTGGTTGAGGGTATGAGATTCACGCTGGCACTACCCGAGATATGGCTTGCAGGCATCATCGGCTTCTTCATTTATTTCGCCTACACCAGCCTCCCGTTTTACATTACCTACCTCAATGAGAGCTATACGTTGCCGGTCATCGCCGCGTCGATCTTCGGGGTTATCTCGACCTCGCTTGGCCGCATCAGCTCAGCATTTGTTGCGGGGTTTGCAACTGACAGATTGTTCGGAGGCTCATCGGGCGGTATGCAGGTCGGCCTCATGGTCGTCGCTGTTCTTGGGACTCTGCTGGCACTCCTTCCCATCACACAATCATTTGCTTGGGTCGCCATGGCGCTCTTGATGCCGCTTGTGTTTACTGTTTTCTTTATGCGCGCACTCTACTTCGCCCCTTACGGTGAGATGGGACTACCCCCGAGGTTTTCCGGCTCAGTGATCTCAGTGGCCGCCTTTGTGGTGTACGCGCCCTCTTCTTTTGCCTACCTGCTCTGGGGGTTTATTTTAGACTCCTATCCGGGGGCGGAAGGATACCGCTACCTCTTCGCGACGCTTGCCGTTGTCGGCGCCGTCGGGGCTGCTATGGCGATTATTCTGAGGCGCCGAATGAGCGGAAGTCTTCGCGATCGAATAGCGCTCCAAGTCTCCGAGCTCGATGATAAATTGGGGCTTGAAGGAGAAGAAAAGACCTTCGCTAAACTGTAAGCTGAGGGCGTTGCGACGACGAGAGACCAAACAAAAAGCGCGATGACTGAGGTCTCATGGCACTAAGCCCGAGCGCGCCTCAGAAACCATCTCACGCACGTCCGAAAGCAGCACTTTGGCATCGTAAACCACGCCGTCTTTTATCGTGTAGGAAACGCCCCCCACTCGCTCAACAATGCCCTTTTCTCGATTGAGCTTCATGTGGCCCGTGCCGTACAGCAACTTAAAATTAGAGATTGGGTTGCCCTCGACGAGCACAATATCGGCTCGCTTTCCCGGTGAAATAGAACCGATGTCCCCCTCCATGCCCAGTAACTCTGCTCCATTGCGCGTTGCTGCCTGAACCACCTCAAGTGGATGAAAGCCAGCCTCCTGCAACATTTCGAGTTCCCGAATGTAGCCAAAACCAAAGACCTTATAGATAAAACCCGAGTCCGAGCCCGTCGCGACGCGCCCTCCGGCATTTTTAAAATCATTCACAAAGCTCATCCATCGCTTAAAGTTATCGCGCCACGCCACCTCCATGCCCGTTGTCCAGTCAAAATGGTAAGACCCGTGTAACCGCGGGTCAGGTTCAAAGAAACGCATCAGGGCGGGCAATGTATAATCCTCGTGCCACTCGGCATTTCGCTCGCGCATGACGTCTCGGTTTGCTTCATAAATTGTGAAGGTGGGGACGAGCGTAAAATCGCGCGCAAGTAACTCATCGATCGTTGACTGCCACGTCTTTGTCCCGCGCTGTGCTGACTGGCTCCACAGTTTACCCGCCTCGCCAAAACGCCACTGCTCGTCCGAGTAGTTGTAGTCCGCCGGATAATCTTGAATCGTACGATCTTTAAACATGGCTTCCGGCAGGCCGTACCAGTGCTCCATGCTGTCAAGCCCGAGTCGCGCGCTATCGAGCACGTTCATGTGATACACACCATTTTGATCGTGGTGGCTGGCCGTACCCATACCCAGCGCTTGAGCTTCGTCATAGACCGCAGCCAACGCCTCCTCGGTACCTCCCCTTAGCTTGACACCCTTTGCTCCGCGCGCCTTTACAGCACGAACCCAGTCCCGAGCGCCCTGCTCATCACTTATTTCAAATTGAGCCAAAGAGGTCCCAGGGAACATGGCAAACGGGACAATATCGGGGGCAACGATTTCGTTTCGCGCGGCGCGTACAGCGTGGCTCACCGTCCAGTCAAGACCCATGACCGACCCCGTGTCGCGAACAGTGGTAATACCGTGTGCCAGCCAGAGCTTAAACACGTACTCCGGCGGTGTAATAGGCCCCACAACCCCTGCATAGGGATTCGCAATGTGGACGTGCGCGTCGATGAAGCCGGGCAAGGCGGTCATACCGCGGGCATCCACTCGGTGCTCTCCCGGCACCGGTTTTGGCGGATAGCTGACAATCTGAGCGATGGTATCGCCCGAGATGACAATCGATACCGGACCTCGCGGGGGCGCGCCGAGACCATTGACCAGCATGACGTTTTCAACCACCAACCGGTCGAACGGCCCGTCTCCCTCTGTATCCATGCGATCAGGTGCTGGACTGGGTATGACAATACCCATGGCTTTAAATCGTGACGGTCCCTCTTCACCCGGTTCGACGGTCGCACTGAACACATCAAACGACAGTATTAGGCTTAGCGCCACACCTACTGCAGAAAAACGTCGAGACAGTGTTTCCTTAGGCTTCTTTCTTCTTATTTTCTCAAACATAAAGTCCACCTGCTCCACTCTTTATTGGAAAACCCCGGTTACTTTTAACCAACAGTGTGCAAGGTCTATAACGAGGCTGTATCGAAACTGTATTTGCGAAACTCACAATCAAGTGCGTAACCCAGTGCCTCGTAAACCGACTGCGCTGCGGTATTGGCATGTGCAGTTTCAAGATCGACTCGCGTGGCACCCTGGATCTTTGCCCACGCATGAGCGTGTCTTAGCAACATTGACGCAACGCCCCTCTGTCGGGCTATTGGGTCAACGTACACGTCGTAAAGGACATAAAAGGGCTTCATCTCGACAGAGCAGAACGCCGGATACAGCTGAGTGAACCCCAACATTACGTCGTTTTCCTGATACACAAAAAGGGTGGCGCGTTTAAGGGCCATATTGTCCCTAATCCACGCCTTTGCTCCGTCCAAATCGCTGGGCTGCTCGTAAAACATCCGGTAAGCATTAAACAAAGGGGCAATGTCATCCACATCGCTCAACCAAGCCTCGCGTACAGTCATAGTGATCCCCTAGGTCAGAAGAGACAAGTCCAGGGCTTGAGCGTACACCCAGAGTGCGCATTAAATCCAAAATCGTGATGTCATGTTGAATACTCCGCCCAAGGTCACTGAATGTTAGGACAAAGAAGAAACGCTCAAACAGTGGTCATCATTGGACTTGGAGACACCGGCGTTCTCGTCGCATCGCGGCTCGTAAAACAGTTCAAGGTCATCGGAATTACGACGAAGCCCAACCTGGTTAGCGGCCAGGAACTCGGCAAGCGATTAACAGATCTCCCCTGGTGGAGAGTCCATTACAACACCCCACTCAAACGCTTCCTTGGCTTGAGCGCAGTCGAGATTATTCAGGCAAAAGCAGAATGGGTAAATCCGGAACAACGGTCTGTGCGCATTCGACTTCCTGACGGCCTCGACAGCATCATTCACTACGATTATTTGGTCATTGCGTCAGGCACATCCAATGGCTTTTGGCGGGACGACTCGATTCGTTCACAAAAAGAAATTGACGACGCCCTTCAAGAAGACGCCGCGCGCATTGAGGCGGCAAAGACGATCGCTGTCGTCGGTGGGGGTCCCTGTGGTGTCAGCTGTGCACTCAACATTCGCCGTTCCGACCCGTCAAAACAAGTAACACTCTACTTCTCGGGAGATCAACCACTGGCGGGATACCACCCTACAGCCCAAGCGTATTACGACAAGATTCTGAAAGACGCAGGGGTGACGCTACAAAGTAACGATCGCGCGATTGTACCATCGGTAATCCCTGACTCTGGCTTGATCAACTTCGAGTCAGGTGCATCAGCCGAGGCCGAAACGATCTTATGGACCGTGGGCAGACGGAAACCTCATACACAGTTTTTACCCACCGAACTTCTCGATGCTGAGGGCTTTGTGAAAACCCAGCCTACGCTGGAAGTCGAAGGCAGCGATACGATATTCGCCATTGGCGATGTTGCGTCAACGGACCGCGACCGATCTTCGGCACGAAATTGGGCTTACGGGGTTTTGGTCAACAACATCAAGCGAAAAGCCGCAGGGAAACGCATGAACCAGTTTTACAAACCACCGCCGAATCGGTGGGGGTCGATCGTGGGTCCGCAAGCAGACGGGCTGACACTGCATCAACACACGGGTAAGCGCGTGAGACTCTCTCGGTGGTTAGTGGACAACATCCTACTTCCCACGGTGGTTCAACGTATGATTTACCGTGGCGTGGACCGCTCAGTCGATTAACGGTTGCTCTAGCCTGTTTTGGCCATGGGAAAACGAATAAATTCGTTGACCAACATTTGTGCAAAGCTCGTGGGGTCGGGCCGTTGCGTTGTCAGAACGCCCCGTGACCGCAAGGCAGCCTCAAGCACGTCCAAAATACGGTCGAGTGTTAGATCGTCAGATTGATCACTCCACGTCGCTTTTTCCGCTTCATCCTTAAAGCAGTACGCCTTCCATGAAATCGAGTAACGCAGGTCTGACCAGCTGTAGCGCGCGGCTTCAAGCCCATTTAAATTGGCGAGAGACCACTGATCTCCTCCTCTAAACGTCAGCGTTGCGCCTTTATCGATCTCGGGAAATATCGCTTTGGGGGTAACGCGTTCGACACCGTGAAATACGGTGTCAGTGTCGATGAGGATGGCCGTATTGTGCATCGCCGGCATGGACTCTCGAGGACCTTGAGGTCCTTCAGGGAAGTAGGCAAAGGCGCCACCTGGATTAGCCCCGAACCATGAGACGCAGGTTGCAATGGGGATGCGGTAGTCATCAAACAATCCTGAGTGGAGCATAGTGACTAACAGCCACTGCGGCATGCGTTTTCGGTCTGCACCTCGAAACTCAGGGACATCAGTGTGGATCGCCAATTCTTGTCCCGGCGTCAGTATGTTGGCGTAGACGATGGCCGGGACAACCAAAGGACGACCGGTCACCTCTCTTGCAACGCTCAACAGATCGGGATGTGTAAAAAAGGGCTCGACACCCGGCGCCTGAATCTCGTTTCCGTAGGCGTAAGTCTCTCGAAAATAGTTGGTCCGCTGAGCGGCTGTGCTCACCTCATCGGTATTCCCGTGACCGTCAATACCGTGCTGAATATAGTTAAACGCTGCATCAAACCGTTGAGGGAGAGACTCGCCTATACCCTCATTCAAGGCCTCTTCTGCGTAAGTGCGAAACACCTTGCGGGCTTCGGCAATACGAAGCATCTGATCGGCTTCAGCCGCTGTCATAAATGGCGACATTGCTTTGTAACTGGCTCGCATAGCGTTCCCTTATTCGTTGTTATTGTCCTTTTTTACCGCGTCTCGGTAATGCACTCAACATGCCCTGCCGAATCAGTTACGGGATGAGTACCGAACTGCCCGTCGTGCGACGTCCCTCAAGATCTTTGTGTGCCGACACCACGTCATCAAGCGAATAGCGTTGATTAATATCCACTGTCAATACACCGGATTGAATAAGATCAAAAATGCGATCAGCTGAGGCTTGCATCCAACCCGGTCTAGCCATGTGCGTGGCCAATGTTGGACGCGTGAAGTAGAGCGACCCGCCGAGCGCCAACTCACCTGGGATGACTCCATCAATTGGACCCGACGCATTACCAAAACTGACGAATGTGCCCAGGGGTGCTAGGAGTCCAAGACTCAATCGATAGGTCGATCTCCCCACACTGTCGTAAACCACTGGATACCCGCCCGGTGCAGAGTCGCGAAGCCACGTCTCGAGACCATCTGCAGTGCTCACAAAACATTCTGCGGCTCCGTGACTCAGGGCGAGTTTGCACTTCGCCTCGGTACTTGCTGTGCCGATCAGACGAACCCCTTTCGCTTTGGCCCATTGGCAGGCAATTAAACCCACGCCCCCTGCCGCCGCATGAAAGAGCACAGTCTCACCGCCGTGGAGTACAAATGTATCGTTGAAAAGGTAGTCCACGGTCATCGCTTTCAGCAATACAGCGGCGGCCTCTTCGTCGGTCACAGCGTCGGGAATTTTCACCAATGCGCTGCGCGGTAGAACAATAGCCTCAGCGTACGCGCCCATGGCCATCGCAAAGCCGACCCGCTCCCCTACATTCAGGTCGTCAACCCCATCTCCAATGGCGTCTACACGACCCGCGCCTTCACAGCCCAAACCGGTAGGAAGTGCCAGAGGATAGAGCCCAGAACGGTGGTAGGTGTCTATTAAGTTGATACCGCAAGCGCTCAGGCAAATGCGCACCTCACCCGGACCAGGCTCAGGTCTTGGCACCTCCCGAATGGACATCTGGTCTGGTCCACCACACGAATCAACTCTCACCGCCCTCATTGTGCTCATATGATTACTCCTCATTACTGTGTTGGCGCTCGAACACCGTATTACTAAAGGCAGTAACGCCTTATTAACGCCCGTAAAGTCTCTACGGCAGGCTGAATCTGGTCGAGCGGCAGGTATTCATTAGGTTGGTGCGCAACGTCAATAGATCCGGGCCCCATGACAATGGTTTCGAGACCCAGTGACTGCAAAAAAGGCGCCTCTGTCGCGAAATTTACAGCGTCAGCGACATGACCCGAGGCAGCTTCGCAGGCAATCACAAGCTCGCTGTCCTTGGCTTCCTCAAACGCGGGGACGGGTTCAACCAACCGGCGCATTTCAATATCAATACCGTGTAATGCAGCAATCTCAACTAAGCGCGAATTCAAATCCCGCTCTACGTCTTGGTACTCAAGGCCGGGCAACATGCGAACGTCGAAACTAAAATCGAGCTCCCCACAAATTCGGTTAGGGCTATCACCGCCATGGACGCACCCAAAGTTAAGGGTCGGGACAGGCACCGCCATGAGCTCACAGCGAAACTTCTGCGCCAACTCGTCCCGATAGTTTGATAACACCGCCAGTAACGTCGGTAACGCGTCAATAACGTTGTTACCCAAATCAGGATCAGACGAGTGACCGCTCCGACCGCGCATCTTGACCCCTTGCATCATGATGCCCTTGTGCATTCGCATCGGCCTGAGGTCGGTAGGCTCTCCCACAACGGCGGCTCGGGCCTGCGGTAAGTAGTCTTTTGTCAGCGATCGAGCACCGCGCATGGTGCTCTCCTCATCAGCAGTCGCCAGTAAATAAAGAGGTGATTTAAAATCTTTTGGATCAAACGCCGCCGCCGCTTCCAGCGCTACAGCAAAAAATCCTTTCATGTCAGTACTGCCCAAGCCATACAACCGCCCGTCTCGTTCATCAAGCGCCAGTGGATCCGAATCCCAACCTCCCGCGTCAAATGGCACCGTGTCGGTATGGCCAGACAACACAAGACCCGAGGGCTGACCACCCGTCTCACAACAATCGCCCAAAGAGGCTATTAGGTTGGCCTTTGCATTTGCGTCAGAACCCAACTCTTGAATCTCAACAGCCCAGCCATCACCCTCAGCGTACTCGGCAATATGGTGAATCACCTTCCGATTACTACTGTCCCAGCGTGGGTCTGGCGAGCTGACAGAATCAGCTGCAACAAGCGCAGACACCCGATGAATAATTTGCTGCTCGCTGGTTGGCATAGTCCCCTCTTGTTAAAGCCCAGACCCTTAAAGAGTAGCCTCATCTTGATCCAGCGTCATCACACTTCCAACGCCACTAGATCGGTTATGCTGAGGTATGACAGAGCAATATCAAATTTCGTCGAAAACAAACTCAGACAGTGCGGGCATGACCGTTAACGTGCTGTCACAAGGCGCCTCTATTACTGGAATGACTGTGCAGCTGGCGGGCAAGAGCAGAGACGTCGTACTCGGTTACTCGTCAGCAGAAGATTACGCGTCTGACCCATTTTACATGGGCTCAACCGTGGGACCCGTGGCAAACCGTTTGCGCGACGGAAAATTTTCAATCGCAAGCGAGTCATACGCCATTAACGTTAATGAAGTGGCCCGCTCCAATCTACTTCACGGAGGAGCGAGAGGGTTGCATCAGCAACCCTTTAAACCGGCACATCGGAGTGATGATCGTTCGCTTGAGATGTCTGTGAAGCTTGCTCATTTGGAAGACGGTTTTCCGGGCGATCGAACCATTACAGTGCGTTATGTCCTGGTCGATCCATTGAGCCTGCAGATCGATTTTTTTGCCACGACAAGTCAGCCCACGGTCATGAACCTAGCGAGTCACCCCTATTTCAACCTGGGGGGCCCACTCGGTGAGCACGCGCTTAAGATGAACGCCAAAGCGTTCAACGAGGTAGATGATCGACTGCTACCTACCGGCGCGCTGCATTCAGTCGTCGGGACAACCCTTAGCTTCCAAGACTGGCGAACCCTCGACAACACACCAATCGATCACAACTTTGTTCTAAGTGAGGACTCCACGTTACGGCACGCAGCGAGTCTGCGTCTCGCATCTTCAAACCTCCAACTTGATCTCCTCACGACACAGGCAGCATTGCAAATTTATACCGGTGATGACCTATCAGCGCCGTTCACACCGCGCGCCGGTATTTGCATGGAAGCTCAGGGATTTCCAGATGCTCCCAATCAAGCAACGGCGCCGAGTATCGACTTGATGCCAGGGCAGATTTACCGCCACAAAACACTTTATCGCTTCGGTCACATCGCTGAGAAATAGAGCCGACCTTCTAACCCTAGTGAAAATCGCGCTCGTCCCACCAAGGGAAAAACTCGGGCATATCGCTGCTGACCTTTCCGGGATAACGCGCAGGTCGCTTTTCCAAGAACGATTTAACACCCTCTTGGGCATCCGCTGACTTACCCGTAAAGTAAACGCCTCGCGAGTCAATTTGATGTGCCTCCATTGGGTGGTCCGCACCCAACATTTTCCACATCATTTGACGTGCCATTGCCACTGACACAGCCGACGTCTCGTTACAGAACTCTGCCGCAAGCGCCCGAGCGGCGGGCAGGAGTTCATCTGGGGCGTACACAGTCCTGACAAAACCTCTCTCTAACGCCTCCTCAGCGTTGAAAATTCGACCCGAAAATGTCCACTCTAATGCCGTACTGATGCCGACCACGCGAGGAAGAAACCAGCTCGATGCCGCTTCAGGAACAATTCCTCGCTTTGAGAACACAAACCCGTACTTCGCATTGTCACTGGCCAGTCGGATATCCATCGCACACTGCATGGTGGCGCCTATTCCGACTGCCGGACCGTTACAAGCAGAGATAACCGGCTTTAAGCATTCGAAAATTCGTAACGTAAGTAAGCCTCCCCCATCACGAGGGATCTCGTCACTCTTGGGCTGATAATTGAACGTGTCACCGCCGCCACCAAGATCGGCACCCGCACAGAATGCGCGTCCCGAACCTGTAAAAATAATCGCTTTGACCTCGTCATCCGTATCGGCCGCATCGAGTGCTGCGATGACCTCGTCGCGCATCTCGTTATTAAACGCATTAAGCCGCTCTGGACGATTAAGTGTGATCGTCAGAATGCCATTTTCGATCTCGTAGAGTATCGTTTCGTAGTTCATTATTAGTATTCTCCCTCAGCGAACTTGAGCCGCACGACACGCGTTATCTGCGGCGGACCTTATTGGAATTTGTATCTTTTAGGATCGAAGAATCGTCTCTAAGCGCGCAATACATCCCTGCATGCTGCCTTTGATAAAGGGCTCAATGGACTCAGGCATGACGGAAGTCTGCCAAACCAGTTTGCAACCGGTCTCGCTCGCCGTAACCTGCACTCGCGCATGGTGTGACTCCAGACCACCGGGACTCTCAAAACAGGCATATTCAAGCGTTCGAGACTCATCGTCGTGCTTCAGAATTCGTTCTTTAATAGCGCCTGCTCCAGGCAGGACAAGTGACCTCACCTCGCCATCAAAAGAGCAACTTTCGACACCCGGCACCCAATCGACTCGATCAGGTGTTCCAAGAATGTCCCATAGCGCCTCAGGGGTTGCCGCGAACTCATGATTGATCTCTATCGCCATTTTGTAAGTACCTTTTGTGTCGTTGTCGGCTGAGGATTTACAGTATCGAAAAAAGCGGCTCGCCGGCAATGCGCACGCGCGCTAAAATGATGCTTTGGTTTGTGCGAGACTCCCGTTGACAAGCCTTACGGCCATTACACCACCGCATTTCGAACAGGACGATACTATGCTTAACATCACCATTTGGCATAATCCTCGTTGCTCAAAATCACGAGTAACGCTGGGCCTGCTCCAAGAAAGAGGGATCGAGCCGGTTCAAGTCAAATACCTCGAGAATCCACCAACGGATATGGAAATCAGAGCAGCCCTGATCGCACTTAAGATTCCGCCGTTTGAACTTATGCGACGCAACGAAGCCGCGTTTAAAGAGCTTAAGCTTTCCAAAGAATCAACGGATGATGAACTTATTGCCGCTATGGCAACTCACCCAATATTGATCGAGAGACCCATCGTGTTTGCAGGTAAGAAGGCTGTCATTGGGCGACCACCAGAAAATGCACTAAGGCTCTTAGATGCTTAATTTCAGGCAAACTTCTCCTGCAGGAATATATCCGTCTGCAAAAAAGTCTGTCGCCAGAAAGTGTCCAAACTGCTAAACGGTACTTAGCGCCGAGCGTCTTCTATTTCGACCACTTCTACGACTGATTTAATAGCCTTATTAAAGTCGCTTTCAAGCCCCTGCCGATGCCATTTAGTTAGCAGACACGTGATTTGCTTCTCAAGAAAGCGTCTTTCCATCTTAAGTAACACGCAGCTCAGATTAGTATTATCCACTGCTTCCCCCAGTCGAGCTGGCGATTAAATGTTTGCCGCTCTGCCCCCACAGTACTCTAATGTGAGGCTATATCCATCAATATCCGCCTTTTTTTACGCACGCTTGCTGACTTAAGGAGACTACGGAACTGGTTTTTGACGCCAGGCTTGTGATGCAGCGCGATTCTCTGACCAGACTTCACAAAGTAGTTTAGACGCGAGCCCGCAGGTTTCGCCGACCCGACTCCAAAGGCGCGCCATAGTCCAACGACACTCAGTCAAAAGGGGCCCAGTTATCACTTAACCAGTGCAAGCCCCCTTGCCACATCCCTGAGTACTGACTTACTTTGGTGTCAATGCCGACAACTTTTGAGGGTTTTCATGGCGCGACTCACGATCGGACTTTTTGCGTTCCTACTTCTTTTAGTCGCAGTGCTGCCTATTTTTGGCTTGAATTTGGTGCTGTTTATGAACCCTAGACTCGAGCCCTTTGAGGCCCACTCTACAACCCTTTACCTTTTCGTAAACCGCTCAGCAGCCTATGCGTCTATAGCCTTCTTCGCTCTTAACTACCTGCGCCACAAGCGCCCACTGTCTTCCGTCTCCCCGCTGCTGGTTTTTTCTAATTCATGTCTCATCTTTGGCCCTATTTACATCGTACTGGCACCCGAATTCTCCTGGGGGCAACTTGTACCGCTACCCCTCTTCGTTGGGCTGAGCTTGTTTTTCTTCCGGCAGAACCAAAATGAATCAAAAAAAATATTCGTTGATCACTGGTGACCGAGCTTAACGGCCGTTTGAAGCGTAGTTAGGTGTCTTCAGCGTGCGAAAATATCTGCTCAATCGGCATTGCAAACAACGCCGCGACTTTAAACGCGAGGGGTAGACTAGGATCGTATTTCCCTTTTTCAATCGCGTTAACTGTCTGTCGGGTGACATCCAATGCGCTAGCCAAGTCAGCCTGGGTCCAATTTCGCTCTGCTCTCAACACCTTCAGCTTGTTTTTCATTCACTCGTGCGCCTCATCCACAGCACAATGACCGCCACGATATAAGTGACACCCGTGACAAAAAGAATATTGGTAGGCCGGGTATCCGCTAAAAGACCTGCGGGCTCCAGATTTCCGTAAGTCACAGTCACTATAGCGGTCACGCCCAAAGTAATGGCCATTGCTTCAAGATGAGTTTGTTTTTGCAACTCATCCATACTCATAAGGTGCCGATACTGTGCTACGAGCATGATCGCTCCTGTGATCAGGTTCAGGACGATGGCAATCAAGGTCATTGTTGGATCAAATTCCCACCACAGTCTTGGTCCGAATGCTACGACAGCTGTGGTTGTTACCCAGCCACTCGTGCAGAGAAACAACCTGACGGACGACTGATTAATCCTCGTATTAAGATCTGTGCTGCCATTTTCATTGCGACTCAAAGTTAAGCTCCTATTACATAAAGTAAAGTATCCTTTACATCATATGCACCATCAGGATTAAAGTAAAGGCTGCTTTACATCTTCGCCAGTTGAATGACGGTATTTGTGTGCTGTCGGATTCAGCAATGGGCAGACCATAATGGCGCGGACGCGAGCGCTTCCCAGTTGAACACGCGGCTATCGGTCCTGAGAGTTCGACTCTGAGTCCGTGTAGACTCAGGGCAGTAATGCTTGCGGTGACGACCAAAACACCTTGATCACCAACATGCCACAACCCTATTCTACTCCCAGAATTTCGTTCAATTTAACGCCCAGAGTTATTACCACCACTCGGCGCGTGTGTGAGGAGCACAGTGACATGTCGCTTATTATTCCTGCTATTAAGTACGAAGACTGCAACGCTGCTATCGACTGGCTTTGCACCGTGTTTGGCTTCGAAACACATTTTTGTGTTGAGGGGCCCAGTGATACGGTGGCTCACGCACAGCTGAGGCTCGGCGAATATATGATTATGGTCGGCTCGACTGACAGGTCCGATTTCGGTGTCCTGAACGTGACGCCAGGTCAAGTCGGGGGCAAGGTGACAACCAGCCTCTACGTCTGTGATGAAGACGTGGACACACGCTTCGCCCACGCTGTTTCGGTCGGCGCTGAGATCGCCATAGCGCTTAGAGACGAAGACCATGGGGGCAAGAGCTTTTCCTGTCGAGATTTAGAAGGCCATCTTTGGACGTTTGGGAGTTACAACCCATGGCACTGATGAACACTCAACTACCGGGGGTGACTCGACACTTCGAGTAACCGTCTTGGGACGTGTAAACCCCTTGGCCCTGATCAATGGCGATGCTTAGGCCAACCCAAAGTCTTCTGAATTTATAACGTGGACGCAGAGGAGCGCTCTGACAGGTTTCGGAAAGAGGGTTAATCATAAAATCAACCGACGTAGCGCTGCGGACAGTGTGTTGATTATCGCGACAAAAAGAAGGGGCGTTTAACGCCCCTTCTAAATCACAGCCATCGCAATGGCGCCGTTAACAGCCGAAGTGCCCAACCGTAACGCTCAGACAGCACAACTGAGCAGTAGACCCATCGTGTGCTTAATCGCGACGCTACTTGGGTCTGGATTCGGGCTGATACTTATAATATCCCGCCACCGGAATCATCAGGTGAGCATAGGGCGTTTCGGGGAACATAACGTAAGGCGCACCCGTCGTGAAGTCAGTGGGATAGTTAGCCAAGCTAGTGGGGTCTTTGGGCATTAACATGAGGTGGGGGCCAGACTCGATCCACTCTCCCGCCACAGCATCGGCTTTGTTAAGAACCCCAGCTTTAGTGTTGTCTTCACCCATGTCGCCATGCAACATCCACATGAACGTATCTCGCTCCATTACCGGGGCTTTTCCTGCCATGTAGCCCATCATCCACTTCATTCCCTCGCCGTCGTGGCACGCCGGCATGGCTTCGTGGGCAGAGCGCCAGCCGCCGCTGGGTACCGGTCTTGGATTTGCTGACTGGCAGATCCAACCATTGGTTCCCTCGCGCAAAATTGCGCCGTCGATACCGATGACTGTCGCAAAGTCCCCCAAAAAATCCGGCGCGGCAGAGCTGTAGGCTTTGATTTGCCAAGCCGCAGACGTATGGTCAACAGCACTCTCGCCCTCTTTGTGGTGCCCGGCCAAAGCAGCACACGACATAAACAACGCACATATTCCTGCTAGATACTTCATAACTCATCTCCTCGCATCAGTGTCAATTTTGTAATCTACTTCACTTTACATTTTTCTTGATGACAGTTTGATGTCCGCAAAGTAGGACGCTACGCGTGTTGCGTTGTTAAGGTGGTTCAGACGCGAGTCTTCCTTGAAACCGTGGCAGCGTTACTTGATGCGCCTGAGCGAACTGTTAGCGAAGCGAGAAAAACGGGGCTGTGACTGCTACCGCTTCACTGGTGTTGGTTCTGCGTATGACGCAGCTCAGTAAAGCCCGCTGACTGGCTTTGCAATCATCAGCCAAGTTGCTGCTAACAGTGGAAGGGTGCTGATGAGCCCCCAGATTAACCAGTGGCGTGAAAGCTTTCGGTACTCATCCCCAACGTCGTTTCCAGTAAAACTCCGTGCCAGACGTGCTTGTCGAACTTGTATTGGTACAAGCAAAAAAAGCCAGATCAGACCCGCCACAATGAACAACAGTTGGCTCGCAAGCAACCAGTGTAGCGTCAGGGGCCAGTCGGCGAAAAAGACCATAAAATAGCCTCCCCCCATTAGCAGCACGACGCCCCAAACGGTCATGGACCAATCCGTATAGGTCACTAGCTTTTGGGCAAAGCTAAGCACTTCAGGTTGTTGAGTGCGGTCTGCAAAGTATTTCCAGATGGCGGTAACCGTAATGTTACCCATGAGCATGACCACACCCGTTATGTGCAGAAATTTTGCGATTTCGTATGCCACAGCGCAGATGCCCTCTCTAAGACGGTGCAAGTGTAGCGTTTTTACAGTGGCTCAGCGCCAGTCTTCGTTAAAGCCCCGTCAACGTTACTTGATACGCGAGAGCGAATCCTCAGCAAAACAAGAGAAACGGCGCCGTGGCTGCTGTCGTCTCACTACTATTGGTTCTGGGTAGCTGCATTGGAGGTTGATTTGGACTTTGTCACGCTTACAAGAAAGACGCATATCCGTCCTTTATGACCTGCCAAATACCCGACTTCAAACGCGTTAGATACATCTGAAAAGTCGCCGTGAACCAAGAAAGTACACAGACTCTTTACACAGAATTTAAAAAAAATTACGCGGCTATGCGGCTTGGAAGAAATGGCGGAGCGGACGGGACTCGAACCCGCGACCCCCGGCGTGACAGGCCGGTATTCTAACCAACTGAACTACCGCTCCAGGTAGACGACACTTGAAGTGTCTGTTGTGTACTGTCCAAACCCCAGAGGAGAATGGTGGGTGATGACGGGATCGAACCGCCGACCCTCTGCTTGTAAGGCAGATGCTCTCCCAGCTGAGCTAATCACCCCCGAAAGACGTGGCGATTATAGAGACGCCTGCTTTAGTGTCAATTGCCTTTCACTCATTCCCCTGCATTTTTTTCAATTATGTAACGAGATATCCGCAACTTGTGTAAACTCCGCGCTTTAATGAACAGCTCGAGTATCCACCGTGGAACTTTACAAAGACTTTCGTTTTGAAGCGGCACACCGGCTCCCATTCGTTCCCGAGGGACACCCCTGCGCGAGACTGCACGGCCACTCTTTCTTTGTGCGCCTGACTATCGACGGTGAAGTAAATCCTGAAACGGGTTGGGTCATGGATTTTGATGACATTAAGGGAGCATTCGCCCCCCTTCTCGATCAACTCGATCACTACTACCTGAACGATGTTAAAGGCCTTGAAAATCCAACGAGCGAAAATCTCGCTAAGTGGATCTGGAATCATTTAAAACCAAGGCTTGCTGAGCTTTGTGCGGTCGAGATTCGTGAAACGTGCACTGTTGGCTGCGTTTACCGAGGCCAGTAGCCCGCCAAAACCGGCGACATTTCAGCACGCTGTGTCAAAAAAAAACAATATTTTTTGTAAAACCTATTGACTCATGAAAATATCTTATTCACATCGGGCTATCGGCGCCTCGTTTAACCCTACTTAGTCGACAGTCCCTTCAAATCGCTTTACAAATGATATACAACTTATTGATTTTATTGATAAATTAGCTAGTGGTTAATTTTTAACCAATCTGAGAACGACCCAATAGACAAAGGGTTTCTGGCGCCAACGAACAAATTACCCACCAAATTATCCACAGGTTCTGTGGACACTTTTGATCTCAAAAGACGCACGTTTATGGTGCGAAAAAGCGACGAACAATCGTGAGCACTGTTTCCGGTTGCTCTTGGTGCAGCCAGTGCCCCGCATTCTTTACGGTAACCATCTGAAGGCGCTTGAAAAGCGGCGCGAAAGCTATCTTTGCGTCGGTGGGAACGTAGTCGGAATTCGCACCGCGTATGAAGAGCACAGGGCCATCGAAGCACAGCGCCTCACCCTGCCCCACACTAATCGCCGCTAGAATAGAAACGTAGCCCGCCTCGAGGCCCGCAAGATTAAAACGCCAACGAAGAAAGCCCTCACCAGAAAGCACGGCGCTTGTCAGGAGAAAGTCGGCCACCTGAGGCTCGTCCAGGTGACGCAACAAGAGCTCCCGTGCTTCGCGCCGTGTGCCCACACGACCGTCCTCTACTGAGCGCAAGGCTAAAAAAACAGGGTCGTGACGACGCTCATAGGCCTTTGGCGCGATGTCCAACACGATGAGCTTATGAACCAGGTCTGAGCGCATGAGGGCCATCTGCATGGCTACTTTACCCCCCAGGGAATGACCCACCAGCAAGACCTCTCTCAGGTTCTCAGAGTCCATCCATTGGGCAACTCGCTCGGCATACGTCGCAACAGACGACCTTTCAAGCCAACTCGAACGGCCGTGATCAGGCAAGTCGACACTAAAGACACGAAAACCATGGCTGAGGCCACGTGCTAACTGACCTAAGTTATTGCCCGAACCAAACAAACCGTGCAGTAACACGACCGCACGATCGCCTTGCCCCGTCGATCTAACGTTTAAATGGTCTGCCACTCGTGGTTCTCCTTTGTTACGATCACGCCAGCTTACTTCTTTGTCGCCGCTATGAGGAATACCGTGTCCACTACTAATAAACGTACTTTGAGCATTTATTTTACCGCTGTGTTGACCGGTCTCGCACTGCTTAACGGCTGCGCATCAGGGCCTGTTTCTGGTGGCGGTTACAACCCGACCACGCCAACTAATTCGATCGACCAGGAGGCCTTGACCACCGCCCAGATAAAACGCGTCGTGATCGCAGACATCAACCTAGGGTCACCGTCACGAAAGTACATGCAGAAAAAAGAAAAGTCGGTCGACGTTGTAGTCGCCGCAGCGCTTGCGCGTCACGGCTGGGAAGTCGTGCCCTCAAGAGAGTTTTCACAGCGATGGCGAAACGCAGTATCGATGTACGGTAATCCAGTCGACCCCACGACAGGGCGTGTCAACGGGAAAACATTTTCTCGCATTGTCCAAACAGTGCGTGACCAGATTATGGAAAGCTCGAAGATAGACGCTCTTGTCTTCACCGATCTCTTGGAAAAAGACGTTTACTTTACACAGGGGGTAAACCGTGTCGCACGTTGGGATGGCGTGAGCCGAAAGCCCCCGACACAAGGCGCCGGCGATGGCGTGTCGGTTAACTTCAATTGGGGCGTACCTGTTGCAGCGACCACAGTTCGTGTCTCTGTCTTTAATGCCGACCTGAAACTTTTGTTCAGCGGAGAAGGCGGCATTGCCCTTAATGAGGCTGTTGACGTTCGCAGCGGTTCAGGATTTATTCGTCGCCGCGAAATTCTGGGCAATGAAAGCCATATCGAAGAAGGCGTTGCTATTGCGCTTCATCCTTTAGTCCCTATGTCGAAATGGCCTGGAAACCCTGACTGAGCAGGTTATCCAAACAAAGCGCTGGTTCGGTCGAGCACCCAAAACGTCGAAACGGCGCCGAGAATGTAAACCGGCGCCCGTGACAGCCACGTCGCCCAGCTGAAGCGAGTCACCACTAGGCCAACGCCGGTCAACAGTGCAATGAACGCTAGCTGGCCCACCTCAATCCCCAGATTGAAGAACAGCAATGCGGTCGGCAGGTAGAGTTGCGGTAGTCCAGTCTCCGCCAGAGCCCCAGCGAAGCCCATGCCGTGAAGTAGACCGAATCCGCCTGCGAGGTACCAGGGCCGTTGCCAAAGCCTGCTCTCTCGCCCAGGCCTCGATAGCTCTAAGGCGAGCACCCAAATGGATACGGCAATGAGCCACTCAATTAACGACTCGGGATTAGCGACAATGCCCAGCGATACCAGCGCCAAGGTCACACTGTGACCCACGGTGAATGCGGTGACAGTGTAAAACAACTGTCTTCCCCACCCGACCAGTAACAAAAGACCCGCGACAAAAAACAGGTGGTCTGTACCGACCGCAATGTGTTCAGCACCAAGCCACAAGTAATGCAGCGCCGTCGACAGGGAAGAGCGCTGAGCCGGCACTAGAAACTCTGGATTTTGGACCGTGAGGACTTCTTGAAAGAATACGTCGGGGTGGGGCCTCACCGACACGACCGCCGACGACTGATTAGCAGCCAGTCCTGAAACGCTCAGCACCAGACCTTCAAGTGATGCACCACCGCACGACCACTGTTGTCGTAGGACCTTCCCGGTCCCTTCTGGAAACCAAGGCGTTTCAGAAATTACGTCACAACTCTCAGGCGCCACAGGTAGCATCGGCACGTTTGATGTCGCTTGAACCGGCGTTTTCCAAACAACAGAGATTTCGCCGTTAGACAGTGCTCGCACATCAAGGGCTGATGGCGCAAAGCGGTGTGCCTCGGCAATCAGCGGCGTGACGAGTAGCAGCAGAACCGTCAAACATCGTCTCACAGCAGCACCTCATAACCCGCAAGTGTCGCATCCACCCAATTTTCTATAGTCTCGCGGTCTCGATCTCGCCGGATGTCTCGTGCCACGTCCTGAGCGACCTCATCAAACCGTTTGACGCGACTTTCAGCGATGTCTTCTACCCAAACCCAGTGATTTCCGAAAATCGATTGAAGCGGCCCCACCCACTGGCCCAAACGTTCGGCCTTGACAGAAAAACGCTGCGTAAAGCCATCGCCAAATTGCCGTGAAATCTCCGCGAGACTCCGGTCTTTAAAGGTATAACCCGCTAAAAAGACATCACCCAACGCGCGCGCGTCAGCCAGACTTGCGCCCTCGCTGAGTGCGGTGACAAGCTGCTCAACACGTGTCTGACTTGCCTCGTTGCGAAGAAAAACGTGACTGAAACTGTATCGTATTGGCTCCTCGAAAAGGTCAAGCTGCGACTGATATGCCGCCCTTAACGTCGCCTCTGAAATCGATGGCTCGCCGCGACTCGCGACGATCAAGGTTTCCATGACCTGCACCGTTCGTCGGCGAATAACCTCATCAGCAAGATGAAGGCGCAGCTCTAGCGCTCGCGTGAGTAATTCCGAGTCCTCAGCGTCTTGCTCCGGATCCATAAACCGCATGTTCCGAATAAGACGGCGCTGAACAACCAGATCGTCTTCTATGAATCCACGGTGCAAAGCCTCCATAAAAAGAAGCTCATCCCTGAGTTCACGCGCTTTGATCATCTGTTGCTGCGCCGTGGAGAGCGGCTTGCCTTGAAGTTGGGTCAACGCCTGCACTTGCAGCGCAACACGCTCAGCATTAGGGGGCCCAATGATCGGTTTTGGCTCAGGAAACAGTGCTCGATCTAAGACAAACAGAACCACGCCAATCAAAACAAACTGACACCAGACCGACCGTAGCAACCGCATTAGAACACTCCCCAAAGAGTGCTAAAAATGCGTCATGAAGTCAGTCGGGTCAAGCGCCGGAAGCTTTTTTGATGGCCCTTCTCTCGTTCCGAGATACAAAAAGCCAATGACTTCATCTTGCGCACCGCCGCCAAGCGCCTCGACCACACTCGGATCAGTCGCATACACGCCCGTTCGCCACATCGAGCCGAAACCCAGCGCGTTTGAGGCCAGCGACATGGCATAGGCCGCTGCAGCCGCAGAACCAATTTGTTCATTACGCTCGACCTTGGGGTGGTTCTTGTACTGCAGCATGACCGCAATAATTGTGGGTGCACGCTCTGGCGCCTTCAGTGCTTTAGCCAATTGCGACTCATCGGTGACACCACGAAGTCGTAAACTGTTCTGAAGCACAGTCCCCAGATGTTCCCGACGATCGCCTTCAATGACAACGAAATGCCAGGGTCGCAGCAGTCCATGATCAGGCGCTCGCATGCCTGCGCGAACAATGTCGGTAATTTGATCCGGCGCAGGGCCAGGAAGGCCCAACGCGCTATGAGAAACGCGGTCGGTCAGCAGCTCCAGGAGAGAATTCACATCGGTGCTCATCATTTAAAGTGACCTGTCCTAAATTTGTTAAGTATCGAGCTGCCATTTATCCGGCATCACTCTCGTCTGCGTATCAATATTGACATCACCCAGCGTCAACATCCCCTCCACTGCCTTTATATCGTCGTCATCGAGCACACCGTCGTTGAAACGATACAACGGTTGCCAGTCCCCTGATAGCCGCGCCGACTCAATATCCATGCGTTCTTTCTGGGTACGCTCATGACGTTCGCGCCACGCCTCGATCGCGCGGGCGCCATGTAAACCTTTGAGAACAGCGTGAGACGTATCGGGACTCAGAACTGTCGCAGTCGCATTGTTCCCCCCAAAGCCCTTACTGTTCACCAGCGAGTAAGTACAGCGATCCGTAGGCGTGTTGTCCAGTAAAAAGCTCAAACGGTCCGTGTGCACATCGGGTGCAAGACTGGGAATGGTTCCGATACCCGGAATCCACTGAGACTCCCAGATACCCAACAGGGCAGATAGCTGATCACCCGCTGCCGCGCCTAACGAATGCCCCGTGTGGCCTTTGACCGCGGCCACACGCCAGTCATCAACACCTAATGCCTCAGCGACGGTACTCATAATCGCCGACTCTGTCGTTCTGTTCTGAGGGGTGCCCGTCCCGTGAGCCATCACCAGCCCTTCTGACTGAAACGATTTCTCTCCGACAATGTCGCGAGCCGCCTGTGCAGCACGGGCCATGGTCAGGTAATTGCCCGGACCTGGTCCAGGAATCGACTTCTTCGGACCGTCCGCATGCACCGATACAAAAGGGACAGCACCTAAGATTGGCGCGCCCTGCTCCAGTGCGAGCTCGTCATCCATAAGCACCAGAATTTGCGCTGATTCGGCAATAACAAAACCACAGTTCACTCCAAACGGGCGGCAAGCTGACCCATGATGTATTGTCGCGTCATCACTGAGCCCCTGCAGCGCTCGCAGTCCTTTGTCAGTCGCCAAAGCCCCCATTGCCACGTAACCGTCCATCAGCGATGGAAGAATAGGCGCCTCAGCGGCTCCGACGACCGCGACTCGAGCGCGGCCCGAACGAATATCTTCAACACCCCGCTGTAAGTTGTATAAAAACGTCGCACAGGCCCCAAGCGCTGGCCCAGTATGACCTAGCGACTTCAACACGTAGGCGTTTAGGAAATCACCCGGCATTTCTGCAAAACCTAACGGGCAATGCTTCGAGGTCACACGTTCCCCACGAAGCGATGCCGTCAGCATCCCACCGGTTGCTGCGTCGTCGAGCTGCCCCATGGAACTCGACACATAAACACTGACCGCATCGGGCGCTAGATTTGCGGTGAGCTGGTCCCAATCAATCCCTAAGTCAGCGAGCGCATCGGACATGGCAAAAATAGACATTTGCAGACCACGAGGGTGATTCCGAGACGTATAAAGTGCGGCGGGGTCAAAGCCTGTGGGTAACTGACCCGCAACGCTCACCTCAAAGGGGCGCTCTGAGGCCACGAAAATAGTCTCGCCTGACGATAGCCCACGAAGGCTATCGCTCGAACGTGATGTTGCAAAGCCGTCTGGGCTTAGATTAACGACCCCGTGAACGTCATCGACGAGAAACCGAAGGTTCGTGGGGACGGCCGCCGGGTCAAAATAGTCCCGAGCAATCTTGCGCACTAACGTCCCAGCAAGGATGTCATCGCCCTCTGAAGCGTCCATCATGCTCGAGAGTGCAGCCAATGTTTTTTGCTGTTCCGAGCGCCCAAGCGCGTCAAACACCAATCGATTATGGGCGTGTCGATGGGATGTTCTCCCCGCCGTATTCACACCACCAGAAGCAACAATCACAGGCAACTTCGCCATGTTTTTCTACCGTCAGCATTACAGATGTCTCTGGATTGTAAATTCAAGACGCGCTAGCATTTGTATTTTTAAGACGTAAATCATGAAAAAACAGACGGAAAAAATTCGCATCCCGAAAATTGCGGCGCTAATTCACGACTTTGCACTCGCAAGCTCCGTCACGCTGCCGATGGAACTCGCCATGGCAGCCGCGCAAGTCACAGGGCACAGTCTCGGATCACGAGGTGCTGTGCAACTGCTGTCCCCAGACGGTGGCCCAGTGACGACCAGCGGTGGCTTAACCATCAATACTCAAAGCATCAATGAAGCCGGGCAGCTGGATCTACTCGTTATTGCAGCGGTCTGGCGAGACCCTCGACGCGTACTCGCCCGACACCCTTCTTTGGTCCCATTTATTAAGAAAACGATTAAGCAGGGAGCCGCTGTCGCGGCTGTAGGGACCGGTAGTTTTCTTCTCGCCGAAACGGGTTTGCTCAACAATAGGCCTGCGACAACACACTGGTTTTGGTTCGAGGAATTTGCAACGCGTTACCCAAAGGTCGACCTGCGGCGCGACCAACTCATTGTCCAGTCAGACAACCTCTACTGCGCCGGCAGCGTTAACTCAATCAGTGACCTACTGGTTTACCTCATGGGAATATTTTACGACGCTGAAGTCGCACGACATGTGGAGAATCAATTTTCGCCAGAGATCCGTCGACGCTTCAAGTCAACCCTTTTGGGCTCTCACGTACTCCAAGAACACCGCGATGAAGTGGTGTTGGATCTGCAGTTGTTCATGCAGGAAAAGCTCGCCAGCCCACTGTCTATGTCCAGTATCGCTCAACAATTTCAGTTGTCAGAGCGGACACTGACACGTCGTTTTCAACGCGCCGTGGGCACATCACCCTGGCAGTACCTACTGAACCTAAGGCTGTCCGAGGCCGAATCGCTGCTAAGGACCACTAATCTATCGATCACGGAAATCGCCGCTGAAGTGGGTGTCAGCGACTCTGCGCACTTCGCACGCCAGTTTAAAAAATCAAACCGCTTAAGTCCGTCGGAATATCGTAAAGCTGTGCGAGGCAAAGTCTTTTCAACGATTTGAGTGCGACTCTGCATTGTGACCCCACTTTGGCTGTGGCTTAATCCCCCCCCCACAACGTTTTGAGAACAACGAGGAAGGCCATGTCAGAGGCGATTTACATTGTAAGCGGTGCCCGAACGCCTATGGGCGGACTCATGGGTGACTTAGCGGCGGTTCCTGCGACCGAGCTCGGCAGCACGGCCATTCGGGCCGCCGTAGAACGCGCAAGCGTCAGCGCTGCATCGGTCGACGAGGTCTTTATGGGTTGTGTCCTTCCCGCCGGACTAAAGCAGTGTCCTGCCCGGCAAGCGGCGCGCAATGCCGGACTTCCAGACGACGTCGGCGCAGTGACTGTCAACAAAGCCTGCGGAAGCGGCATGCAAGCCACTATTTTCGGAATTGACAGCATTCGTGCCGGCACCAACAGGGTTGCAGTCACCGGTGGGCTCGAAAGTATGTCTAATGCGCCGCACCTCATGCCGACAGGGCGTGCCGGTCAACGTCTTGGTCATACCAGCATTTACGATCATATGTTCATAGACGGTCTTGAAGACGCCTACACAGGCGCAGCCATGGGAACGTTCGCGCAGAAGACCGCCGATGATCACGGGATTACCCGTGAAGCGATGGATGCGTTCGCCATTCAAAGCCTCAGCCGAGCCCAGATGGCGATCGAGCAAGGTCTTTTGAAAGCCGAGACGGCGACCGTTGAAGTCAAAACGCGTCGAGAAACAATTAGCGTTGTCGATGATGAGCAACCGCATAAAGGGCGCATCGACAAAATTCCAAGTCTTCGCGCAGCGTTTACAAAGGACGGCACCATCACCGCAGCCAACGCAAGTTCGATTTCTGACGGTGCCAGTGCACTGGTTCTGGCAAGTGAGTCTGCTGTTCAAGAATTCGGCTTGAAGCCCATGGCCCGAATTATTGCGCATGCGCGATCAAGTCGTGCTCCCGAAGAGTTCACGTTAGCCCCTGTCGATGCCATCTCGTCGCTGTTGAATAAAACCGGTTGGTCTACCGATGACGTAGATCTCTGGGAGATTAATGAAGCATTTGCTATGGTCACCATGCTCGCGACGAAAACGCATGGACTGGATCATGAAAAAGTGAATGTTCATGGCGGCGCTTGTGCCCAAGGCCACCCTATTGGCTCAACAGGATCCAGAATCATCGTCACCCTTATGCATGCACTTCATCACTACGGCAAAGCGCGCGGTATTGCTGCACTTTGTATCGGGGGTGGAGAGGCAACCGCTGTTGCAATTGAGATGTGCTAAGCCAGGAGAAATAACATGGCGCTCGACACCGTCCCCGATATTTTGGACGACATCCGTGAAGGTAAAATGGTCATCCTCATGGATGACGAAGACAGAGAGAATGAGGGCGACCTTGTTATTGCTGCAGAAAAAGTCACTCCGGAGATTATTAATTTCTTTGCCAGTGAAGCCTGCGGACTGATCTGTATGCCGATTACGGCGGAGCGCGCGCGTCAGCTGCGTATTCCACTGATGGTTCGCGACAATCGCTCACAGCACGAAACCAACTTTACTGTGTCGATCGATGCGACTCATGCGGTAGGTCCTGGCGTGAGCGCCAGGCAGCGTGCGCATACAATTTTGGAGGCTGTAAGGTCGGACGCAAAAGCGGCAGACATCGCACAACCTGGGCATATTTTTCCCTTAGTCGCCAAGCCAGGTGGTGTACTTCAGCGAGCAGGACATACTGAGGCCGGTGTAGATCTCGCACGAATGGCGGGCTGCGAGCCAGCGGCTGTAATCGTTGAGATCATGAACGAGGACGGCACCATGGCGCGCAGGCCTGAGCTTGAGGTCTTTGCAAAAAAGCACAATCTACGCATCGGAACCATTGCAGATCTTATCGAGTATCGTGCACTGCACGAGCAATCCGTCAGGTGTACGGGCGAATTTCCAATTGATACGCAGTGGGGCAAATTCACACTGACCACATTTGAAGATTTAGTCGACGGTCAAATTCAATACGCGCTCCACCAGGGTGACCTCACGGGACCCGATTTACCGGTGCGAATTCAACCCATTAACACCCTACGTGATGTTTTAGGCACAAAATTGCCTCAGGGCTCTCAGGGCTGGTCATACGAATCGGCCATGGCGTTTATCGCCGAGCAGGGTCGGGGACTGGTCGTCATGCTGGGGGGTTGGGAATCTCCGGAAGCCATTATGCGCAATATTGCTGAGCTTGCGGGCCAAGCGGAAGTCGAGGCGCCACCCAGAAACTACAGAGCCCTCGGTACCGGGGCGCAAATTTTGAGGCATCTGGGAGTCACCAACATGAACGTCATGTCGGCTCCCATTAAGTTTAATGCCATCTCTGGATTTCAGCTGGAGGTGTCAGGCTTCATACCACGCCCGCCTCAATAGCGGTTACTCGCTGTGAAACGTGATCGCTGATTCCAGATCTGTCCGGTCCGTGACGACATCGTTAATGGGTGTATCGAGCGGATAGCCAAAAGACATGCCGAACATGAGCCGGTGCTCGTCGGGAACCTCGATCACTTGGCGAATTTGTTTCGCCATGAATCCCAGGGCAGTTTGCGGACACGAGCCCAGTCCCTGTGCAGTCAGACCCAACATGACCGTTTGAGTAAACATACCTAAATCGCAGGCTTCGCGCAGACCGAAGCCTTCTGGGAGCATAAAAAACGCAACTGCGGGTGCCTCAAAGAATCGAAAGTTTCCTAAAAACCATTCCTGACGCTTTGCTTTTTCCTCACGAGGAATGGCCAAGGCGTCATAAAGTGCTTTTGCCGCACCATATTGACGGTCTTTGTAAACGCCCTCGTAAACACCGTCATAGGGAAAGTCAGGCGCCACATCGCCTGAGGCAAAGGCGGCAGGTAATGCCTCTCTTAAGGCCTCAAGTTTCGCACCCGTGACAATGTGAACGAACCAAGGTTGGGTATTGCAGTTACTGGGGGCTCGAAGCGCCGGCCCAAACACACTGGCTATGGTTTCGCGGCTAACGGGGTCCTGCTTGAAGGCCCGAATAGACCTGCGCTCGTTAACAATCTCTTGAAAAACCCTTCCCGCATCACTCATTCACATCACCCAAAACATTAAAAAAAATCGATCGTTGAGGCTACACCGACTTTTAGACGCCGTGAATACCGCAAATGCCTAACCCATCACTCAAGACGCGGACTAGAACGCGCGAACGCTCCCATCTGGATTCAGCGGGGGTTGCTCTGTTGCTCCCCAGGATGCCTCAAAACCAGCCACGCCCAGCGGCGGTGTCGGACGCTTTGCCTGCTGACTGGGGCCTTTCTCAAGGGTCCCGTTCAACCACGCCAATGCGGTTTGTAGCGAGGCCTCTTGAACGTCGCCAAACGGTCGAGTTGCGTCGTCTATTGCATCGTAAAGCGTAAACCGACCGGTGCTTGCAAGCCCGGTATAATAACCGCCTTGACCTTCACCGTTTTGAATTTCGAAGGCGATAAGACGAAAGCGGGTCTCGCAGGCGTCAGCGTCCAGATCAAATGCGCTTTGCCCCACCGCCTTACCCGAAGTCTCTGAGCCCACCAAGACGACCTCAATATGGGGGTCAAGTCCGTTGATAATGAGTTCACTGGCAGAGGCTGAGCCACCTGTCGTAATAAAGGCAATACGAAGCGGCGAGAAGGTTTCATTGAGCGATCGGAAATCCGCCGTACTGTTTTCATTTTGGTGTTTGTCATTGAGATTTATAATGTAGCTCAACTCACCGTTCGCGGTGTCCCCCGCCAACAAGTTCAGCAGAGTTTCGGCAACCCGGACCAGTCCTCCACCGTTGTAACGCAGGTCGATGACCAAGTCGGTGACGCCTGCATTAGCGAACGTCTCTGCAGCGTCGCGCAGGGGTTGTTCGGCCGCATCGATAAACGTTCTAAAATTGAGGTAGCCCACGGGAGCGCCGCCCGCACGAGCAATCAGTTGCGGCTCTCCGGCAATCGGGGGTGTCGAGGTCTCTGCTGTAGTAACTGAGAATTCACTGACAACCCCGTCATACTCAACACGGAACGTCGTCGTCTGAAGCTCCCCACGAGGGCCAAAAACCGCCTCTGGAAGCTCGGCACTGCGCGCCACCAGCGCTTCCCAAGTCTCAAATCCTTGTCCGCGATCGACCGCCAGTAAGCGCTGACCGCGGCGAACTCCCGCGTTATAAGCCGGACCCCCTTCGTAGGAATCTGCAAAATAGAAATTGTTGTCAATAATGCGGTACCGCACACCGTAACCGTAGAACGCGCCTGACGTGAAACGCTGCGTATCCTCTTCAATGGTAGTCATGTACGAGAAGCCAGGATCGCGCCCTGTACTCTGGCAATTACCCGGTGCATCTACCGCGTCACACCAAACGGGTCGCATAATCGCGGCCAAATAGTCAGAGGCGCTTGAATAGTCGCTCGCACTTACGTCTGCGAGCTCGTCGTACCAGTAGTAGTAACTCGTTGCGACCGTTTCCACGAACTCAATTTGTGCCGCAACCCCACAGGCATCAGTGGAGGACCCACCACCCGATCCAGAACCGCCGCCCGCGATTGGGCTCGCCGGACTGGAACTTCCGCCACCACCGCCGCCACACGCGACGAGCGTTGCACTTAACCCAATACCTATTATCGCTCTACTAAACACAATCGCCTTTCCCACCCGTTCGTTTGGTTCGTTTAAAAATCAGTAAAATTCTTCGCGGCAACGCGCGTCGCTGCGCTTATGACGCAGTAATCGCGGTCTGGAATGCTGGACGCTCGGTAATTCGCTGCACATAGGCCTTGAGGTGCGGCATGTCGTCTGACACACAGCCCATGCGGTTGCTCATGAAACAGGCGTGTCCCAGCATGATATCGGCCGCCGAAAAATCACCAATGAGGTAGTCTCGCCCCTCCAGCGCTTCATTGACCGGCTGCAGCGCTTTATTCAGTAGTCGTTGAGCTTGCCCCAACACAACGGGGTCGCGTCGATCCTCCGGAAGCAACAGGGTGTGCACGACGATCGTGTTCATCGGTGGCATCACCATGCCTTCGCAGTAGTGAAACCACTGCAGGTATTCAGGAAACATCGGGCTCTCTACGGACGGCTTAAGACCCCCCTCCTTATGTCGAGCGAGTACATACTCAACGATTGCGCCCGACTCGTAGATCGACACGTCACCGTCGTCCAACACCGGTATACGACCGAGTGGATGACGATTGCGATGTTCATCCGACTTCAAATCTTTCGGATGAAACGCCATGGCATTAAGCTCATAGGGCAGCGCCAACTCCTCGAGAAGCCACAAGATACGCCCAGCTCTTGACTGCGGTGCAAAGTGAAGTTTAAGCATGTATTACCTCGGTATTAATGGTTTTAGCCCTTGGGTACGGCGCCGTCGCGCCGACTTTGTGGTCTAAGCGTAGCGTTTGTTTCGCGAAAAATCGCCACTCACCGTATTTTTTATCCACGCATAAAGATATCTTTATATCCATGAACGTAGAAACCCTATCCCAGTGCCTCAAAGCCGTCGCTGATCCCAGTCGGCTCAGGCTCCTTTCGTTGTGCAGTCAAGGTGAACTCACAGTTTCTGATCTCGTGCGTATTACAGGACACAGTCAACCACGGACCTCGCGCCACTTAAAGATCTTGCAAGATGCAGGGCTACTGGAAAGCTTTCGAGAGCAGCACTTCATTTTTTACAGAGGCAACCGACAAGAGCCGCAGAAAACCATACTCACAACCCTACTCAACAGTCTTGACGAGCAAGATACTGTGCTCGCAGAGGACAGCCGCCGGCTTGCCGGTATTCGAAAAGCGCGGGCACAACTGGCGGAGAGTTATATTGAAGATGAAGTTCCAGAGTGGTTGGAACTTCACCAATATCACGGTGATGAAGCAACCTTTAGTGATCACCTCAATACACTACTCACCGGCCATGAGGTCGGGCATCTGTTAGACATTGCCACCGGGACGGGGCGTATGCTTCGACTGGTGGGCCCCCTGGCCGAGAGCGGATTCGGTGTGGATCTGTCCAAAAAGATGGTAGTGGTTGCGCGAGACACCATAGAAAAAGCCGGTCTGACTCACCTTTCTGTGAGGCAGGAAGACATGTATCAGATGCGCTTCGCGGCGAACAGTTTCGATACGGTGACGGTCGACCAAGTACTCTACTTTGCTGACAACCCGAAAGTCTTGTTTCAGGAGGCCACGCGGGTCTTGAAAAAGGGCGGTCGTCTATTGGTCGTGGCTTTTACACCGCACGAGGTGAAGTCGACCACAACGCTACCGGTGAGTGTGGATATGAAGTCGATCATGGGTTGGCTGGTGGGCGAGAATTTGTCGGTTGAGCAAATTGACAAAATTCCTGGCGAAACGTTGGACATAAGCCTTATTCTCGCCAGTAAAACTGGCTAGCGTGTGAGTCCCCATCAGAAGTCAGGGTCAAAAGACCGTCAGGCTCAAGGCCCACTATGAAAACCGTCGCGAAAGAAAACACAAGCCACTTCCCTGCCTACGTGCTGAGCCAGAAAATACTCAACAGCGCTCCCTGCCCCCTCTTGAAATCAAATCAGTGGACGCGAGAGGCGATAACGACGACCTGGAAAAACGAGAGCAAAGAAGAATTAGTCATGCTTTGGCTGTGGCACAACGGCGAAGTGCGCGAGTTTTACAGGCTCGACCCGATGACTATCACCAAAACCACGGTACTGCATGGCATGGGGATTATGATCGTGAGTGAGGCTACTCAGAGGTGCCTCTACAACCAAGTAATCACCGAAACCGTTGCCCATGATTTCTAAGATCAAAAGCCACGCTGTTATTGGATCTATTTAACCGCAGTTTATTTGAGACACAGATCTTCCGATCGACGCGGTAGAGCGTTAATAAGACGGTCAACTGCCAAGTCTCGCGACCGCAGGCCTTTAAGCGTCTTGCGAGCAAGTTGGCGAACGACAGCGTGCTCTCGGCTCAGCCTCGCGCCTTAACGCACTCATCAAGCCACAGAACCTGAAACCCGTGATCTCGTTTTCTCGACCACAGTTGAGTTAGGTTAAAGTACCTCATCTAGCCGTCAACTCGAGCACACCATGAAATTCTACTACCTTACTATTGCACTGATTGCGACACTCACCAGCTGTGATCAACCCACAGCAACGTCTGCGGGAGATGCTGAGCACCTCTCCGCTGCAGGCCCAGAGCCGACGACTGATCGAGGTATCCACGTTGACACCTACTTCGGAACCGACGTTCCGGACCCCTATCGGTGGCTTGAAGACGACTTAAGTGACGACACCTCAGCCTGGATAAGCCAACAAAACACGAGTACGCGCAACTTCATTGATGCGATTTCGCTCAGGGAGGACGTCAAAAAGACCGTCGCCCGGCTACTCAACTTTGAACGCGAAACGGCTCCGTTTTTTGCGGGTGGGACGCGCTATTTTTACCGAAACTCCGGTTTGCAGAATCAGCGCGTGCTCTTTCGTGAGACAGAGGATTCACCCGAGCAGGTAGTTTTAGACCCGAATACATTCAGCGACGATGGCACGGTCAGCATGTCCGGGGTCAGTTTTTCTGAGGACGGCAGTCGAGTCGCCTACCAACTGTCCGAAGGCGGGAGCGATTGGCGCTCAATTGTGATTCGCGACGTGGAAACTGGAGCGATTCTTGAGCCGCCGTTAGTCGACGTCAAATTCTCGGGTATTGAATGGCTGAGTAACACCGGTTTTTTCTACTCCAGTTACGACAAGCCAGACGGCAGTGAATTGTCAGCTAAAACAGATCAGCACAAGCTTTACTTTCACAGGCTCGGCACACCCCAGAGTAGTGACGAACTCGTCTTTGGTGGATCCAACGAGGAAAAACACCGATACGTAGGTGCTGATGTCGGCGCAGACGGGCGCTATCTCGTCATCAGTGCGGCCAACTCGACCTCGGGAAACCGATTGTTCGTGAAGGACTTGTCGTCGGGCACTGACGAATTCATTGTTCTCTTTGCCGACGAGTCCGCAGACGGCTCGCTGCTGGAGAGTGACGATAATCTGCTGCTGATTGAGACCAACAAAGATGCGCCGAACGGCCGCGTCATCGCCGTCGACCCTCAGTTGCCGGATCCCGGTCAGTGGATCGATGTGATTCCCGAGGGGGAGTTTGTGCTTAACGCCAGTTCAGGCGCGGGATTTCTTTTTGCAGAGTACATGGTCGATGCCATCAGTCGAGTCACACAGTTCGACCTCAAAGGTCGCATGGTCCGTAACATTGAACTGCCTGACTTAGGAACAGCGTCAGGCTTTGGCGGTGAGAAAGATCAAGAGGCACTCTATTTTACATTCACCAATTACCGCATTGCGCCGGCAATTTTTGCACTCGATCCAAAGCGCGGTGAAACAACCCTTTATCGTGCCTCCCAGTCACCCTTTGATGGCAACCGGTTTAAGACCGAACAGGTCTTTTTTAACTCCAAGGACGGCACCCGAATCCCAATGATCATTACCTATGCCAAAGGCACACGGCTGAATGGCACCACACCCACCCTACTCTACGGCTATGGCGGGTTTGATATCAGTATCCGTCCGCGGTTTAGCAGCACCGTTGCGGCATGGCTGGAATTAGGCGGCATTTATGCCGTGCCCAATATTAGAGGCGGTGGCGAGTACGGAAAGCGATGGCACATAGCCGGCACAAAGACCCAAAAACAAAATGTGTTTGACGACTTCATTGCAGCCGCTGAGTTCCTGATTGACGAAGGCTACACGCGTAAAGAGCGACTGGCGGTCAGCGGTCGCTCTAACGGCGGATTATTAGTGGGTGCCGTAACGACGCAGCGACCCGATCTCTTTCAAGTTTCTCTGCCGGGGGTCGGGGTACTGGATATGCTCCGCTACCACACCTTCACCGCCGGCGCGGGGTGGGCCTATGATTACGGAACATCAGAAGAGAGCGAGGCGATGTTTAACTACCTTTTGAGCTACTCTCCCGTGCACAACACCAAACCGGGGACCGACTACCCCGCAACACTGATCACCACCGCCGAACGCGATGACCGGGTGGTCCCGGCTCATTCCTATAAGTTTGCAGCGCAACTACAACATGATCATGCCGGGGACTCCCCAATTCTGATTCGCATTGACAGTAACGCCGGTCACGGAGCGGGAACACCCATCGACAAACTCGTGGATCAGTACGCCGATATTTACAGCTTTACGCTCAAAAATATGGGTATCGAGAAGATCGAGTCAGCAAGTGACGCCCTCTGAGCATCCGGACACTCGAGAGGAAGGTCTGAATGTCATGGTTTGTTGAACATTGGATCGCCAGCAGCTTACTCACCGCCTATGTGGTGGTGCTGCTGCACAATGCCTACCTGGGAAACAAAGCGGCCACTGGAGTCGCGGGTTATTATGTCGGCAATCGCAAGATGGGCGGTACGGTTGTTGGCATCTCATTTTTTGCCACCTTCGCGTCCACCAACACCTTTATCGGACACGCCGGGAAGGGCTATGAGTACGGAGTCGCTTGGTTCACCCTGGCCATTTTGCTCATTATTTTCTGCTGGGTCTCTTGGCGTTGGATCGGTCCTCCACTGAGGCGCTTTGCGGCCGAGTGGGACGCACTCACTATCCCTGACTATATCCGCGGTCGAATACTAGGCGACGAGCCCAAGGATGACAGACACCCCCTGCTCTTGCTGTCTGCCGCTGTCATTGTATTTGCCAGCCTTTTATACCTCCTCGCAATTTTTAAAGGCGCTGGGCATCTGTTTCAGATTTTTCTTGGCGTACCCTATGAGGTCGCCGTTGGTGTGACCCTCGTGGTCGTAGTGCTCTACACTTCGATTGGTGGATTTGTCTCTGTCATCAGAACAGATGCCATACAGGGCGTACTGATGCTCCTTGGGGCGATGACAATTTTTTACTTTGTGACCCGCGCCGCAGGGGGTATCAGCGCAGTCGGTCAACTCATGGAACGACCCAGCAAGCAGCATCTATTCGACCTCAACGGGGCTGTACCCTTCGCGGTTCTTCTCGGCGTTTCATTATCAGGCGCGCTTAAGCTGATCGTCGATCCGCGCCAGCTTTCGCGCTTTTACGGACTCAAGAATGACGCAGAAGTCAGGCGAGGTAAGTGGATTGCCGTCGTTGGACTGACGATTATTCTCGGCTGCATGTTCCCGATTGGACTCTATGCGCATCTTTTACTCGACAATGTGTCAGACACCGACCTCATCGTTCCTACGCTGGTAAACGACGCAGCCATTTTCCCTTTTTGGGTGACTGACCTCTTAATCGTTTCAATCGTATCCGCCGCCATGTCTTCGATGGACAGCGTTTTATTAGTCGCGTCCTCGACCCTCTACAAAAATATTATTGCGCCATTTAGAGTCGTAAAAAATGAGGTCACCTCGTCGCGTCTTGCCGTCGTGGGCTTTGCCTCTGCCGCCGCGCTGATGGCCTTGAATCCACCGGGGGACATTGTCGGAATCACTATCTTTTCGGGGAGCCTCTACGCGATCTGTTTTTTCCCACCGGTGGTGTTTGGACTTTATGGTCGGGTCGCCTCACCGAGTGCCACCCTCCTGGCCATGCTTTTCGGGATGACTGTTCTCATAGGCTGGATAAGCCTTGGGCTGAGCAGTCAACTGCACGAGGTCTTTCCCGCGCTGTTAACCTCTTGCGCCATTTACTGGCTGAACTCACACCGGCAGCCCCTCTGACACAATCTTAAGTCACTGCACCGTCCTTAATCTCGCGCTACACTAACGTCGTCAAACGGCGACTGGGTCTGCGTGAATAACAACCTCCAACAACAGTTAAGAGATCTTCCATCGGTGAGCGCACTCCTTGATGAGCTGACGGCTGAAGTCCTCCAGTGGGGACATACGGCGGTTACTGCCGCCGCACGCGCGGAACTTAGCCGGGTGCGCACAGCGCTGCAATCGCAAAAGCAGGCTCATGTTTCACCCGAGTCCATTGCACTGTCCATTAGAGACCAACTGACTCAAACGGCGACACCGTCTTTAATCTCTGTTTTCAATCTCACCGGTGTCGTTCTGCACAGCAACCTCGGGCGGGCGCAGTTGGCTGAGGCCGCACTTCGGGCAATCACGGCGGTCGCAAGCCATGCGAGCAATTTAGAATACGATCTTGAGGCGGGCGCGCGAGGCGACCGAGATCACCACATCGAGGCAGTTATTTGCGCGCTCACCGGCGCACAAGCCGCGACGGTCGTTAATAACAATGCAGCCGCTGTGCTGCTCGTCCTCAACACGCTTGCGCTTGGTAAAAAGGTGCCCGTATCTCGCGGTGAACTGGTTGAAATTGGCGGTTCGTTTCGAGTTCCCGACATTATGAACCGTTCAGGATCCTCGCTCGTCGAGGTGGGCACGACCAACCGCACCCATTTGAAGGACTACGCGGAGGCCATTGACGATCAGACCGCCCTTCTCATGCGCGTGCACACCAGTAACTACAGAATCGAAGGCTTCACTAATATTGTGTCGGAGCGCGCTTTGGCAGCGCTTGCCAAAGCGCACGATATTCCGTTTGTTGTCGACATGGGTTGCGGTAACTTGATCGATCTTAAGGCTTACGGCCTACCGCACGAACCGACTGTTCAGCAAACTTTAAGTCACGGTGCAGACTTGGCGCTCTTTAGTGCTGACAAGCTACTCGGTGGTCCTCAAGCAGGGCTGATTGTGGGCCGCTCTGACTTGATCCAGAGCATTAAACGCAACCCATTAAAGCGTGCTCTACGCTGTGACAAAATGACGCTGGCGGCCTTGGAGGCCACCCTGCGGCTCTATCAGAACCCGGAGGAACTCACAAAAACACTCCCTACACTGAGACTGCTCACGCGCACCCAGAACGACGTTCGCGAGCAAGCTCTGCGGCTTTTAGGGCCTGTCGCCGACGCCCTTGGCAAACATTATCGGGTCGCTATTGATGACGTTAATAGTCAAATTGGCAGTGGCTCATTGCCCGTAGAAGTAATTCCCAGTGCAGCGCTGAGTATCCGCTGTGAAAACGGCGCAGACGCACCACTGCGCAGTCTGTTCGAGCAGCTACGAACACTACCCAGACCGGTGATAGGACGGCTTAGCAATGGCGCGCTACTGCTCGACTTGCGCTGTCTTGAACCTACCGATGAGGACCAGTTCCTTGAGCAAATTGTTGAGCTGTCACCTTGATCATTGCCACAGCAGGCCACGTCGATCACGGCAAAACCTCACTGGTCAAAGCGCTGACCGGCGTCGATACCGATACGCTTGCTGAGGAGAAAACGCGCGGTCTTTCTATTAATCTGGGCTACGCGTACGTGCCATCGGACCATCAAGAGACCCTCGGGTTCATTGACGTACCGGGCCACCAGCGTTTTATCAATAATATGATTGCAGGCGTATCAGGCATTGACCGCGCCCTACTGGTCGTTGCCGCTGATGACGGTCCGATGCCACAAACGCTCGAGCACCTTGACGTGCTTGCTTTGCTTGGTCTCAGTCAGCTCGATCTTGTCATCACGAAAGTAGATCGTTGTGAAGAGGCGCGAGCAGAACAGGTCGCTGAGCAGACTCAGGCGCTGGTGACTCAGCGTCTGGGCACTCGCGCCGACGTCTTTTATGTGTCGAGTGTGACCGGCGATGGGATTGAAGCACTGCGACAACACCTCAAAAAGGCGGTACCGCGTCGACACACGGGTGGCGATCAGCAAGGATTTCGTCTGTCGATTGACCGTCGCTTTCACGTGAAAGGTGCGGGCATGGTCG
>Ga0213863_10000167_pt1 | contig 50988 bp, 48 predicted proteins | sample PICome_8_FD_160128 | JGI IMG/M metagenome (GOLD analysis project Ga0213863, IMG submission 160128) | Coastal seawater microbial communities near Pivers Island, North Carolina, United States - PICO497 | ecosystem: Environmental > Aquatic > Marine > Coastal | place: USA: North Carolina...
GGCAAAGCCGGCAAATCACCATGCAGGCCGGCACTGGTACCATTAATAATCAAATCAAACTGTTGCTCACCCAGCATATCGTAGCCACAGCCCAGCAAATAACCTAGTTCAGCAAAGCCTTTTGACAGTTGCAGCGCCTTATCCACTGTACGGTTAGCAATCACCACATGTTGAGGCTGCTGATCTAAGAGCGGCTCTAAAACGCCGCGAGCTGCACCGCCAGCACCTAAAATTAGCACTTTTTTATGGCGAATCTGCCAGCCAAGATTGTGCAAAATATCGTTTACTAAGCCAACACCATCGGTGGTATCACCCAACACAGTGCCATCTGCTTGCATCGAGAGGGTATTAACCGCACCGGCACGACGAGCTCTCGGTGTGGTTCGCGCCACATAAGAATAGGCATCCTGCTTAAAGGGTACGGTAATATTTAATCCCTTGCCGCCATCGGCAAAGAAGGCATCCGCCGCCGCCTCAAAGACATCCTCAGCAACCAGCTGTTTGCTGTAGCTTAAATCCTGCTTAGTTTGCTCAGCAAACTGGCGGTGAATTTCTGGCGATTTACTGTGCGCTATGGGGTTGCCAAATACCGCGTATTTCTCTGTCATTAGATCCAGTCCCTATTCGTTAAATACTGTTCATACAACTCAGCTTCAGCACTTCCGGCTTCCGGCTGCCAGTCATATTCCCAGCGCACCATAGGCGGCATAGACATCAATATTGCCTCAGTGCGCCCACCGGTTTGAAGTCCAAACAATGTACCGCGATCATAGACCAGGTTAAATTCAACATAGCGACCACGACGGTAAAGCTGAAAGCTTCGCTCACGCTCACCATAGGCCTGCTCACGACGGCGCTGCATAATCGGCAAATAGGCATCAACATAGCTATCGCCAATTGCCTGCATAAAGGCAAAACTTTGCTCAAACCCTAACTGATTAAAGTCATCAAAAAATAAACCGCCTACGCCACGCGGTTCGTCGCGATGACGCAAATAAAAATAGCTATCGCACTGTTGCTTAAGACGCGGATAAACCTCTTCCCCAAAAGGGTCGCAAGCATTTTTGGCGGTTTGATGCCAGTGCTCGCAGTCCTCTGGATTACCGTAGTAGGGCGTTAAATCATAGCCGCCACCAAACCACCAAACTGGGTCTTCACCGTCTTTTTCAGCAATAAAAAAGCGCACATTAGCATGGGAGGTAGGCATATAAGGGTTATGGGGATGAATCACCAGTGATACGCCCATCGCCTCAAAACTACGACCGGCTAATTCAGGCCGACTCTGGGTTGCAGAGGCCGGTAACTGATCGCCAGAGATATGAGAAAAATTAACGCCGCCTTTTTCTATTATCTTGCCATCGGCAATCACGCGACTGCGACCGCCGCCGCCTTCAGGGCGAGTCCAGTTATCTTCTTGCCAAGCGCTGCCGTCTTCCTGCTCCAAGGCATCACAGATGCTATCTTGTAGACCCAGTAGGTAGTTCTTAACTAATTCTTTATCAATCGTTTGCATATTATCCTTTACGGACGACCTTGCCATTTAGTAGGTGTCGAATTTCACTAGGCGCCCTAGCCGAGCCGATAGTGCCAGAGGTAATGGCATCTAATCTGCGCCCAAAGTAGCTTCTAACTTTTAACGAATGAGTCGCCTCGGGCAAACCCTGAGGATTAGCCGATGTAGACACAATCGGACCACCAAAGGACTGACAAAGACTCGCCGCCAGCGGATGCGAAGTGACTCTAATTGCCAGTGTATCATGGTCGCCAACAATCCAATCCGGCGCCACGCCATTATGCGGGATCAGCCAGGTGATCGGCTTACTGCTGGGTTGCTGTAACTGGTCTAGTTGAGTGGCTGTTAGGCCCTCAGTGAAGGGTGAAAACTGCTGCCAATCACAGGCGATAAGAATCACCCCTTTATGCTCAGGGCGATTTTTTAAACTAAGGATTTTAGCTACAGCTGAGTAGCTGTAGGGGTCACAGCCCAGCCCCCAGACCGCTTCGGTCGGGTAGGCTATCACCCCCTGTAAATGCAACTGATGCACTGCAAGGCTAGTATTAGTATGCCTGCTCCAGTTGATCACAAATTGACTCAGCTATTTTTTAGACGTTCCTGCAAGGCAGCGTCTTTAGCAAGAATCGCTTCGGCATTAGCCGCACGCTCAGCTAGCAGTTTTTGATGCATTTCAGTATCGGCAACACCAATAATCTGTGCCGCCAAGTAAGCTGCGTTTTTAGCGCCTGCTTTACCAATAGCGACTGTAGCTACAGGAATACCGCCGGGCATTTGTACTGTTGAAAGCAACGCATCAAGACCGTCCAATGAACCATTAATTGGCACACCGATTACCGGCTTAAGGGTTGTTGCAGACACTGCACCCGCCAAGTGAGCCGCCATACCTGCCGCGCAGATAAAGGCCGCACAACCGCGCTTATCAGCGTCGGTGACATAGCTGTGAGTGGCTGCTGGGGTGCGGTGCGCAGAAGTCACCTTCACCTCAAATGGAATATCAAATTTCTTAAGAATATCAAAGCTGGCTTCCATTACTGGCAAATCAGAATCAGAACCCATCAGGATGGCTACAAAAGGTTTACTCATAGTTTTAGTGATCTCCGTTAAAGACGCGCAGATTACCGAAACTTTAACCTCTGCGCAATCCTCTATTTTAATCGAAAACGGTTACGTAAGCCTAGTAGTAATAAAAATAAAAGAGGGATGGCTAATAGGGTTTGTAGGCCGCCTAAAAATTTGAGTCCCCAAGGCAAGCATTCTATAAAATCAGACCAATAGACACGCTGAAGTCCTGTGATCTGTAATAAATTTGATACCGAAAGTCACATTGCTCCGCCAAAGGTTAGCTTAGTTGTACCAAAATAAATTAGCGCGCCAGTTATCCAACAACTAAGCAATCCTAAAGCAGGACGTAGTATTGAGTAGCCGAAGTCGGATAAAAAATAAAAAAAACAATTAGGAATAGCCTGCCAAAAAGGTCCTGTTTTTCTAGCAAAGTGCATCTCACGGCGAAAAAAGAAGTGGGCCTGCTCATGCAATCCCTGAGCTTCCATTTGTTCGCGTAATATTTCACAGGTGGCTTTGGCTTCTTCTGGGTTCTGTTCGCAATTTTGGGAACTTGGCCAATATTCCTTTTTTGCCGAAAGTGTTGTCTTTTGATGGAAACCTGCAGATTCAATCACAGGGTAATTCTTTTCAAATTTAGCTGTACTTAAATTATATGGTCCAACAAATTGGCAATTGTTAAAACTGCTAGACCTGTGAAAACTTGCATCCATGAAAGTACATAGCCCTTTGAAGATAGCTTTATCAAAACGCACGCATACAACATCACCATCATCACTTAACACTCCATCAGTATAAAAATCTGATTGATAAAAAATAACCTCCTCAGTAAATTCCACCATTCCAAAATCAGCGTGTTCAAAAAATTTCGCATTTGAAAAATTAGCGTCCGAATCAAATTTGGCAGCTTGCAAAACAAGCCCTCTATTGAATCTTGAATTTGCAAACTTTGCGAGTTTTGGAAATTCAAAGGTCATCAAATTTAACCGCTCTTTAAAATTAGTGTTTGAAAAATCAATCCCCTCTTGGGGATTAGGTAAGAACTGACCTGAAAGGCGACTGTAAAAACGTTCTGATATTTCTTTAGCTAACGGCTGCCCTTCAAGCTTATGCTTAAAAAATTTATTCCATAAATCCTTGTTAAGCGCTAGCGTATTTTTGTCAGGATTTTCACCATATAAGGTTGCCAACACATACCAAGGATTTTCCTCAGCGGGTTTTAATTCAGTATTATCCTTTTCGCTCATTTACCTTAAATCCTTTTAAATATGGTCGGGTGCCTTTAAAAATAGTGATTTTTTTGGGCTGACAAGGCAGGGTCGCGCACAGAGCCGGAGTTTACACGGAGTAAATGACGGCTCGAGCACGGCGCTAACAACGTCAGGGCGGAAAAAGTGCATTTTTAACGCAGACGACTAAAATATCCCTGCTCACTGACAATGACCCCTTTTAGCTCGAGGGCAATCAATAACTGCAATAATTTTTCCATCGGCCATCTCGTATCAAGCTCGTCAATTAGCATCGGCTCATAGCCCAGCAAATCTAGCAACAGGGACTCTTCATGACTCAGTTTTTCAGCAGGCGGTGCTTCAGCAGGTTTATGTATTAGGTGCTGATATTTTTCACCGTAAGTCGCTAGCGGGCCGGCAATTTCTTCCACTAATTCGGCGGTGGTTTCTACTAGGCAGGCACCCTGTTTAATTAGCTGATGACAGCCTTTGCTTTGCGGGCTATTAATTGATCCTTGGATAGCAAATACTTCGCGGTTTTGCTCAAGAGCGTATTTGGCAGTAATCAGTGAGCCACTTTTAAGTGCCGCTTCAACCACTAATACGCCCAAACTCAGCCCACTAATAATCCGATTACGCTGAGGAAAGTGCGAGGCCAGTGGCGGGGTGCCGGGGGCAAATTCGGTTACCATCGCGCCGCCTTTTTCAATTATCTGCTCAGCTAGCGAAGCGTTTCGGCTGGGATACATGCAATCTATGCCCGTGGCAATTACCCCGATACTAATGCCTTTGTTGGCCTCCACTGCCCCGCGGTGGGCGCAGCTGTCTATGCCTATGGCCATGCCGCTAGTAATAGTAAATCCACTGGCGGCAAAGATTTTTGGCCCATGATTTGGCGATTACTTCTCCTCCTTTAGTCATGCGGCGACTGCCCACTATAGCTATTTGTGGCAGATGCAAACAATGAGGTTTGCCACGTATATAGAGTAATGGCGGGGGCTTGGCTATCTGTTGCAGTTGTGGCGGGTAATCTTCGCTGGTAATAGGGATTATTTGCGCCTCATATTGGTCGAGGGTTTTACCTATTTTATCAACCTCAGCTTGCCATTGACCTGCGTGGTAGGCCTTGCGAATAATTTGTAACTGCTGATCAAGTTTTGGGTTATCAACTGAATCGCGGCTTTCAAATAGTTGGCGAAAGCTACCCATCTGGTCAATCAGTGCTAACTGTAATTTTGGCGTGCAAGGTTTTAATGTTTGGGCAATCAGCGCCCACTGAGCTTCGTCTTGTCTATTGAGTATTGCGTTCATGCGGTGCGTCCTTTCAAGCAAGGGTGTATAATCTTCTAAAACAAACTTACATTTGATTGTAGACACCAAAAGCTATGGCAATACTAAAAATTCTCGAATACCCAAATCCACGATTACGCATCGTGGCTGATCCGGTCACTGATGTGAGCGATGAAATACGCACGCTGATTGATAATATGTTCGAGACCATGATAGATGCCGATGGTATTGGCTTGGCTGCAACTCAGGTGGATGTGCATCAACAGGTCATCGTGATGGACCTTTCAGAAAAACGCGACGAACCGCGAGTGTTTATTAACCCGCAGGTTGAGGTGCTTGAGCCCGATACAGTTCCTTTTGATGAGGGCTGTCTGTCTGTGCCCGGCTTTAATGAAACCGTTGATCGCCCCAAACATGTGATGATTCGCGCCTTAGATCGCCACGGTAACGCTTTTGAAGAAGAGGCCCATGGCTTATTAGCGGTGTGTATTCAGCATGAGATGGATCATTTAAAAGGCAAATTGTTTGTCGATTACCTGTCTTCGCTTAAAAGAGACCGTATCCGTAAAAAACTTAAAAAACAGCGTGCATAGGAATTATTTAGCGTGAAGATTATCTTCGCTGGCACCCCAGATTTTGCCGCCGCTCACTTACAGGCGCTAATAGACAGCGATCAACATCAGGTGGTTGCTGTTTATACACAGCCCGACCGTCCTGCAGGGCGGGGTAAAAAACTGACTGCCAGTGCAGTTAAGCAGCTTGCTTGCGACCATAATTTAACCGTTCTTCAGCCACCATCACTTAAAGATTCTGATGCTCAACAACAGCTTGCCAGCTTTGAAGCCGACATAATGATTGTGGTTGCCTACGGGCTAATTTTGCCGCAGGCGGTTTTGGATACCCCAAGACTCGGCTGTATTAATGTGCATGGCTCGTTACTGCCTAAATGGCGTGGGGCGGCACCTATTCAGCGAGCGATTGAGGCAGGAGATAAAGAAACTGGTATCTGTATCATGCAGATGGACGCCGGACTTGATACTGGGCCAGTAATTTCAGTGGCGCGCTGTGCTATTGAAGCCTCAGACACTAGCGGCTCTATTTACCAAAAACTTTCTCAGCTAGGTGCGCCAACCCTATTGGCCGCGCTAGAAAAGATGGCTTCTGGGGTGGCAGTGGCAGAACAGCAAGACGATAGCCAAAGCACCTATGCTCGCAAGATTGATAAATCTGAGGCCTTAATTGACTGGTCTATGTCTGCGCAAGAAATAAGCCGCCGCGTGCGTGCCTTTAATCCTTTCCCTGCAACCTTTAGCCATATTGGTGGTGACCGCGTTAAGATTTGGGGTGCTAGCGCCACAGATAAACAGTCAAATAATTCGGCAGGCGCCATTATTCACGCAGACGCCGAGGGCATTTTGGTGCAAACGGGTAAAGGTCAGTTGCTGATCACGGAAATTCAATTAGCCGGCAAGTCAAAAATGCCGGTCCCTGAGTTATTAAAATCTAAGGCCGAGCTGTTTGCTGCAGGCCAGAGCTTTGAATCATAAATGGCTAATGTACGGGTAGTTGCGGCTGAAGCCATAGGTCAGGTTTTGCGAGGTCGTTCGCTGTCTGCGGTACTGCCAAAATACAGTCAAAAAGTGGCTGATAATGACCAAGCATTATTTAAAGAGCTCTGTTTTGGCACATTGCGCTGGTATCCGCAGTTGCAGGCGATTGTTAACCATCTGATGTCAAAACCCATCAAGGACAAAGAGCGAGAAATTCAAGCGCTACTGGCCTGTGGCATTTATCAATTAATGCATATGCGTGTTGCAGACCATGCGGCGATTAATGAAACCGTTGCGGCGACTGTAAAACTCAAACGCCTGTGGGCGAAGGGGCTGGTTAATGCGGTATTAAGGAATTTTCAGCGCCAACAGGGGCAAATAGTCGACAAACTCTCAAAAAATTCTGACTATGCAACCGCTCATCCGCAGTGGATAGTAGATCGACTTTATAAAGCTTGGCCTGAACAGGCCCAAGAGATACTGGCGGCCAATAACCTGCAGGCGCCCATGTGTTTGCGGGTGAATACCAGCCGTTGCTCTCGCGATGACTATCTCACCATGCTAACAGATGCGAACATTAGTGCCGAGCCAACCCCTTACAGCGACTGCGGCGTATTACTGGACAGCCCAAAAGATGTCACTGAATTACCCGGCTTTGCCGATGGCTTGGTGAGCGTGCAAGATGAATCGGCTCAGCTGGCAGCCTCACTATTAGATGTTCAACCAGGGCATCTGGTACTGGACGCCTGTTGCGCGCCGGGGGGTAAAACCTGTCATATTCTTGAGTCTGAGCCTAAATTAGAATCACTGACGGCAATCGATCTCGAGGCGTCGCGCCTAGAGCGGTGTAAAGACAATCTTAATCGCCTAAATTTACAGGCCAATCTAATTGCCGCTGATGTGGGCGCAATAGAACAGTGGTGGGATAACAACCACTTTGATCGTATTTTGCTGGATGCGCCCTGCTCGGCTTCGGGGGTTATTCGCCGTCATCCAGATATCAAATTACTGCGCAAAAACAGCGATATCGAAAACTTATCGAAAATTCAGACAGAATTGCTCGAAAAGGTGTGGAAAACTTTGCGCAAAGGGAGCATGCTTATATATGCAACCTGTTCAGTGCTACCGCAGGAGAACGACCAAGTGGTAGCCAAGTTTTTGGCAACAAATAATGATGTCTCTTTGCTAACCATTGAGGCAGATTGGGGAAAGGCCACTGATTACGGCAGGCAGATATTCCCCTCGGCAAAAGGCGGCGATGGTTTTTACTATTCGCGCTTACAAAAAAACAGCTGATAACGGCTGAAAATAGCTAAAAGTGCAGAGCAATCATGAAAATAGTGATAGTAGGAGCGGGGCAGGTCGGCGCTACGCTGGCTGAAAATTTAGCACGAGAAAATAACGATATCACTATCGTGGATATCGATGGCAATGTCTTAAGGACGCTACAGGATAGGCTAGATGTGCGCACAGTTGTGGGCACAGGCTGTTACCCCGATGTTTTAGTCAGTGCCGGCATTGAAGATGCGGATATGATTGTTGCTGTAACCCGCAGTGACGAAATTAATATTGTTGCCTGCCAAGTGGCCTATTCTTTATTTCATACGCCTACCAAAATTGCCCGTGTACGCTCTCGCAATTACAGTAATCCCGAATTTAAAAATAAATTATTTAACGATAAGCATATGCCCGTGGATGTAATGATCACCCCTGAACAGGTGGTCACCAATTACATCCATAAGCTGATTGAGCAGCCTGGCGCCCTTCAGGTTCTAGATTTTGCCGATGGCGTAATTCAGCTAGTTGGCTTGCGTGCGGTTGAAGATGGTCCATTGGTTGGACAGAGGTTGCGCGCATTAAAAGAACATATGCCCGATATCGATGCCCGTGTGGCGGCTATTTATCGCAAAGATGGCGCGATTTTCCCAACGGGCGACACCATTATTGAAGATGGTGACGAAGTCTTCTTTATCGCGGCGAAAAAGAATATTCGCAAAGTCATGAGCGAACTACGCCGCCTCGAAAAGCCCTATCGTCAGCTAGTCATTGCCGGCGGCGGTAATATTGGTTTTAGGCTCAGCAAGGCTCTAGAAGACCAATACAACATCAAAATCATAGAGTTCTCAGATAGGCAGGCAGAATTGCTGTCTGAACAGCTCGATAAAACCGTGGTACTTAGTGGCTCGGCAACCGATCAAGAATTATTGCTTGATGAGAATATTGATAAAACCGATGTCTTTATCGCTGTGACTAATGATGACGAGACCAACATTATGGCCTCTCTATTAGCCAAGCGCTTGGGTGCCAGAAAGGTCATGACGCTGATTAGCAACCCTGTGTATGCCGACCTTATGCAAGGCGGCGATATTGATATCGCAATTTCTCCGCAACAGGCGACCATTAGCTCGTTACTGGCTCATGTTCGTAAGGGCGACACCGAAAGCGTACATTCATTGCGTCGCGGTGCCGCAGAGGCTTTGGAATTTATTGTTCATGGCGATGAAAACAGCTCTAAAGTTGTAGGCCGCGCTATTGAGGATATTAAATCGCCCCCTGGAACTACCTTGGCTGCCTTGGTGCGAGACGGGGAAGTGATTATTGCCCATCATGACACCGTGATTAAAAGCGGCGACCATGTAATTGTGTTTGTGGTGGATAAAGAAAAAACCAAGGCTGTCGAGAAGCTATTCTCGGTTGGCTTTAGCTTCTTCTAAGGGACGACCTAAGATGCATTTTGCAATTATTGCTCGAGTGTTAGGCATGCTGCTGGTCATATTCAGCCTGACTATGCTGACGCCTGTTATAGTTGCGTTTATCTATGGTGAAAATACAAGCCCTACCTTTGTGTTAGCTTTTGCCATTACTCTGATTATTGGCATGATCTTTTGGCTCCCCTCAAGAGGCGCTCGCGGCGAGCTGAGAACCAGAGACGGCTTTGTGGTCACGGTGTTTTTCTGGCTGGTACTCAGCTCCTTTGGGGCATTGCCACTTATGCTGTCTGAGGCCCTTCATCTAAGCTTTATAGATGCCCTATTTGAGTCAGTGTCGGGGCTGACCACCACCGGCGCCACAGTCATCTCAGGCTTGGATAACCTGCCTAAATCTATTCTCTATTACCGCCAACAGCTACAGTGGTTGGGCGGTATTGGTATTGTGGTTATTGCTGTAGCTATTTTGCCTATGCTGGGTGTGGGTGGCATGCAGATCTATCGCGCTGAAACCCCAGGGCCGATGAAAGACTCCAAACTCACGCCGCGGATTACCGAAACCGCTAATGTATTATTTAGAATTTATCTGTGCCTCACCATTGCCTGTGCCCTAGCCTATTGGGCTGCGGGCATGAGTGGTTTTGATGCTATTAGCCACAGCTTTTCAACGGTTTCTATTGGTGGATTTTCTACCCATGACGCGAGTATTGGCTTTTTTGACAATAGCGCCATTATGGCAATTTGTTGCTTCTTTATGATTATTGCCGGACTTAACTTTGCGTTGCATTTCCACGCTTGGCACAGCCGTCGCCTTAGCATGTATTGGGCTGACCCCGAAGCCAGAATGTACCTGTTCTTACTTATGGTGGGCGCGATTATTACCTGCTGTTATCTGTATTACAGCGGCACCTTTGACGGCAGTGAAAGTGTTCGGCAGGGTACATTCCAATTAATTTCTATTATGACCACCACCGGCTTTACCACCAGTGAGTTCCATAGTTGGCCTAGCTTCTTGCCATTCTTCTTAATCTTTTTATCGTTCTTTGGTGCCTGTGCAGGCTCTACGGGGGGCGGTATAAAAATTGGCCGCATGCTGATTTTGGCAAAGCAGGGCTTAAGAGAAATTTATCGTTTGGTGCATCCCAATGCACTACTTCCTATTAAGATTCGCAATCGCACCGTACCCACCCGGGTGGTGGATGCTATTTGGGCATTTATGGGTGTGTATTTAGCGATCTTTTATCTGATGGTGCTTTTATTGTTAGCGACTGGGCTAGAATACGATACCGCTTGGTCCGCTACTGCGGCGTCGCTTAACAATTTGGGTCCAGGTTTAGGTGCAGTGGCCACCAACTACGGTGAGATTGGTGGCTTTGCTAAATGGGTGCTCTGCTGGGGCATGCTATTGGGTCGATTAGAAATCTTTACCCTGCTGGTTTTATTTACTCCGACCTTTTGGCGCAAATAAACCTACAGCTTTAAATATCTGTCGACCACTTTAAGCGTTTTTCGATGGCCTGAATCATCATCCCCGCCACATCTTTTTCTGTGGCATTTTCTATACCTTCAAGACCCGGCGATGAATTGACCTCTAACAATAGCGGACCACTTTTGGAGCGAATAATATCTACACCGGCAACATTAAGACCCATGGATTTTGCAGCTTTTACCGCCAACTTGCGCTCTTCCGGGGTAGGGCGAATCACCGAGGCACTGCCGCCTTGATGAATATTTGCACGAAACTCTCCCGGCGCCGCCTCGCGTTGAATTGCAGCCTCAACTTTGCCATCAATAACAAATAAACGCAGGTCTTTACCGCTAGCCTCTTTAATAAATTCTTGTACTAGCAAATTGGCTTTAACTGATTTAAACGCATTAATAACAGACTGAGCAGCCTTTTTAGTTTCCGCCAGAACCACACCGCGACCCTGACTTCCCTCTAATAGCTTAACCACAAGAGGTGCACCGCCAACCATTTCAATCAACTCATTGGTATCGATTGGTGAATTAGCAAAGCCCGTAATTGGAATATCTAATCCACTTTTAATAAGCAACTGTAACGAAAATAATTTATCGCGCGACTGAGTGATTGCAGAGGCTCCATTTTGAACATGCACTCCCATGCTCTCAAATTGACGAGCTATGGCACAGCCATAAAAAGTAGCGCTGGGTCTAATTCTGGGAATCACTGCATCTAGGTCATCAATAATAGAGCCGCCGCGATAGTGAACTTCGGGCATCTCATCATCTAACTTCATATAGCAATCTTTGATATTGAGAAACTTCATCTCATGCCCACGCTCTTCTCCCGCTTCCATAATACGCTGGTTGCTGTAGAGCATTGGGTTGCTCGCCAATAGGGCTATTTTTAACCCACTTCGAGTTTTTTTGTTGATGCCGTACATTTCACGAAGCTCAGCATCAGTCACTCGACCCAAGCTCATACTGGCACTGGGGTCGACTAAAATTCTGCCATTCATTGCCTCACGACCTAACAGCATACGGTAACCCATACTATCGCGATTGGTCAGGGTGAGCTCAATATCCCAAACCTGATCTTTCATTCTAATGGGCACTTTAATTACATAGCGTTTTTCTGATGCACCGCTCGTATTTTTGACCAGACGCCGATCAACAATGGGTGCTTCACATCGCAAAAAAACACTGCGATTATTTTGTAACGGATGCACATCGAAGCTCACCCACGGGGTATTGCCACGCTTAAAGGCCTGGATATTAAATGCATGAATTGCCGAGGTTTTAGCCCCCGAATCTACTCGCACTTTTATTGCAGGGATGCCAAGCTTAGAAATTTGGCACCATTCCTCGCTGCCAACAATCATTTTTTCTGCACTGTTTTCTGTCATCATTGCTTTCTTGCCTTATAAAACGCCTCTTCAGAAATACCGTGATAGGCGGTTGCTTGCTGTTTAAATTTTTCGATAGACTGCGCCACACGCTGGGCAAATTCATTATCTTTGGTTAGCTCACTCACGGCCTCTGCTGACAGCTTGCGCAGACCTTGAATCACCTCGTCCGGCAGCTTTCTCACTTCGACACCATGCACATTAACTAGCTCTTCAAGGGCCGTGTTATTGCGCGCAGTGTATTCATCGAGCATATCTTGATTCACCGCACGGGCGGCGGTTTCAATAATCGCCTGAAGGTCGGCAGGCAATGATTCTAGCGCCGGCTTATTCACAGTAAATTCGAGGGTGGGGCCTGGCTCATGCCAACCGGGGTAATAGTAATATTTAGCCACCTGATGAAAACCAAAAGCGAGGTCATTATAGGGGCCGACCCACTCGGTGGCATCAATAACACCGGTTTGCATAGCGGTATAGAGTTCGCCGCCAGGGATATTCACCGACTCACCTCCGGCACGGGTAATCACATCACCGCCCAAACCCGGGATACGCATTTTTAAACCTCTAATATCAGCCATGGAGTTTATTTCGCGATTAAACCAACCGGCCATTTGCACACCGGTACTGCCACCGGCAAAAGGTACTAAGTTAAACGGCTCGTATAGCTCGCGCCATAGCTCAAGGCCGCCACCATAATGCAGCCATGCATTCATTTCTTGGGCATTCAAACCAAAAGGAATCGAGGTGAAAAAGGCTGTCGCCTTATTTTTACCGGTCCAATAGTAGGCGCCACTGTGACCTATTTGTGCGGTACCCTGAGACACCGCATCAAATACCTGTAATGCCGGCACAAGCTGACCCGCGCCATAGACTTTTATCTTGAGTCGGCCATTGCTCATGGCCTCAACTTTTTTGGCAAAATTTTCAGGTGCCGTTCCCAGGCCAGGATAATTTTTAGGCCAAGAGGTAACTAGCTTCCATTTAAATGTCTGCTGAGATGACAAGCCATCTGCCTGACCTTGATTGTTTTCCTCACCGCCACAGCTAGCAAGCAGTAGCGCCATAATCACCCAAGAAAAAATTCGCATCTGTTAACCCTCAATTAATCTATTTTATCGCCTATTTAAATAGCGACTAAATTGGCTGATGCCAATATAAGAATTTTAGTACCTACCTCATCAAAAGCAATATGCACTCGCGCTCGCGGCCCATTGCCTTCAAAGTTAAGAATAATGCCATCACCATAGACGTTGTGTCGAACCTGTTGTCCCAACTGGAACCCCGTATCACTGCCCTCATCACTATTGGTTATGCCGGCATAGGTGGTTGGGCGAGAGATGCTGTTATGCAATCTAACCTCTTCCACCACATCTTTGGGAATATCACGAATAAAGCGCGACACCGAATTAAATGACTCTGTGCCGTAGGTTGAGCGGGTTTCAGCAAAGGTCATAGTGAGCTTTTGCATGGCGCGAGTAATGCCCACATAGGCCAATCTGCGCTCTTCTTCTAAACGGCCCGGCTCATCAATAGACATCTTATGAGGAAAAAGATTTTCTTCCATACCGGCCAAAAACACCATGGGGAATTCGAGGCCTTTAGCGCTATGCAGGGTCATTAGTTGCACTGCATCTTCATCTTGATCGGCCTGCCGATCGCCAGCATCTAGGGCCACCTGATCTAAAAACTGAGGCAATACCGGCGCACCGCTATCTTCAGGCTCAAAGTTTTTGCAGGCATTAACCAGTTCTTCAAGGTTCTCCACTCGTGCCTGCCCTCGCTCGCCTTTTTCACGGCGATGCATATCCACCAAGCCACTATGCTGAATGGCGTTTTCGGCCTGCTCTGAAAGTGGAAGCTCATCCAGCTGACCACTCATTTCGTTAATCAACACCATGAAACCAGAAACTGCATTGGCCGCTCGGGCGGTTAGGCGCTTTTCTTCGACCATACGTGTCGAAGCATCCCACAGGGAACAGCCAGCCTCTCGACTGAGCTCGCGAATTTGCTCAAGTGTGCGATCGCCAATTCCACGGGGCGGTATATTCACGACACGCTCAAATGCCACGTCATCATTACAGTTAAGCATCATACGCAAATAACAGAGCGCATTTTTAATTTCTAGGCGTTCATAAAAACGTTGGCCGCCATAGATTCGGTAAGGAATTTCTGCCTGTAATAGGGCGGCTTCAAGCACCCGAGACTGAGCATTAGAGCGATAAAGAATCGCTGAATCTTCGCGCCGATTACCCTCGGAAGCCCATGCCGACAAACGATCTGCAATATAGCGAGCTTCATCGTGCTCATTAAAGGCCGCATACAGTGAAATAGGCTCGCCCTCGCCCGATTCAGTCCATAGGTTTTTACCCAAACGATCGGCGTTTTTGGCGATCACCGCATTGGCCGCTTTTAGGATATTCGATGTAGAACGGTAGTTTTGTTCTAGCTTAATGGTTTCGGTGTCAGCAAAGTCACGCTCAAAACTCAGAATGTTTTCAACCTTAGCCCCGCGCCAACCATAGATCGACTGATCGTCATCACCCACCGCGGTAACATCGCTGTTTTTGCCAGCCAGCAGGCGCAACCAAGCATATTGGACGGCATTGGTATCTTGGAATTCGTCCACCAAAATATGCCCAAAACGCTGTTGATAGTGGCCTAAAACCTCTGGGTTGTTGCGCCATAATTCCAAAACCCGCAAGAGCAATTCGGCAAAATCAATCACGCCTAGTTGTTCACAGAGCAATTCATATTGGCGATAAGTTCTCAGCATAGTGGCCATAAAGGGGTCGCCACTCTCTTGAATATGCGCGGCGCGTAAACCCTCATCTTTTTGACCGTTGATCCACCACTGGGCCTGTTTCGGCGGCCAGCGCTGTTCGTCCAGATCCATCGCGCGCATTACCCGCTTAACCAATCGCAATTGGTCATCAGAATCTAGAATTTGGAAATTCTCGGGCAACTTAGCATCGCGCCAATGGGCTTTAAGCAGGCGATGAGCCAAACCATGGAAGGTGCCCACCCACATACCGCGCAATGACATGCCTAATAGGTTATCGATACGCTCACGCATCTCACGGGCGGCCTTATTGGTAAAGGTCACCGCCAAAATGCCATAGGGCGACACATTATCCACCTGAATCTTCCACGCTATGCGGTGAACAAGTACACGGGTTTTACCGCTGCCGGCACCCGCCAACACTAGCAAATGTTTTTTATCGCTAGTAACGGCCTGCTCTTGAGCGGAATTTAACTGATTTAAAACTGAGGTAACATCCATGCCCATAGTTTAGCAAGTAAATGGCAAAGATAGCGTTTTTGTTATGCTTATTCGCGCTTATTTTTGAGACTTTATTATTGTACTTTTAAGAACAAGTAATCGCTAGATGCATTTTTTACTACAAAACTAGCAATTCGATGTGATTTCTTGTAAATTTTTTACAAATAAGAATTAAAAATTCAATTATGAAACCAGCCGAACTCACACAGACTATCAGCGACACACTGCCCAAGCTGCGCAAATCTGAGCGCAAAGTAGCGGATTTAGTACTTAAAGAACCTTTAAGTATTATTAACATGCGCATCGTCGATCTGGCCAAAAAAGCTGAGGTCAGCGAGCCTACGGTGGTGCGCTTCTGTCGTGCGGTAGGCTGTCACGGTTTTCAAGATTTTAAGCTGGCACTGGCACAGCAACTAGCCTCAAGTCCAAGCTTTGGCAAGATTGCGGTGACCGGTACAGACTCAACCCGTGAATATACCCATAAGGTCTTCGATTCCACGGTAGACACCTTGCTAAAAGTGCGTGAGAGTTTGGTGCTGCATAATCTCGAGGCGGCAGTAGAGGCTATATACAAGGCTAATCGGGTGGAATTTTACGGCTTTGGCTCATCTGCCGCTGTGGCCTTCGATGCCCAGCATAAATTCTTTCGCCTGCAAATTACCTCGGCAGCTTATTCCGACCCCCACCTACAAAATATGTCGGCTAGCTCCTTAAAGCCCAATGATGTGGTGATTGCTATTTCCCAGTCAGGACGCACCCAAACCTTATTAGATTCGATGGCACTGGCAAAACAGTCCGGCGGTATCGTGATTGCCCTAGCCCCCAGTGGCACACCCGTAGCACAGCAGGCAAGTATTGCCATTGAGGTTAATGCTACTGAAGATACGCAAATCTACATACCACTATCATCGCGCATTGCCCATCTGGTAATGATTGATGTACTGGCCATTGGTGTGGCACAAAAGAAAGGCCCTAAACTGGAAGAGCATTTACAGCTAATGCAGGCGGGGCTGTCTTCTTTGCGCTGTCATTAAGAAAACTTCTCTCCCGTCTACTATACTCACTATGATTTGATCGTTATATATCCTTCTGCTTGTTGTTGCGGATCTTGTTTTTTCTTGCGTGGTATTTAAAGGATTTGTACTTACCTCAGGAGAGGGCCAGTGAAGAATATAATTTTAGTAACATGTCTGTCTCTTTGTTTGGCGACCCATGGTGATGACCTGTCAGCCAAACAAGACCGCGACGATACCAGCCAATATATAATGCCTGTAGCCAACGCTCTGCCTAATACTGATACAAATGACTTAGACAACGATTCACGAACAGATAGTTTTCTGCTAGCCGCCTGGTTAGGGATTTCTGGTAACTGGCCAAACGTATCATTGCCCAGCGCTCTTGTTGAGCTAACATTCAATATTGTAAGTGAATCCACTGATACATCGCCTATTAATATAACCTCCACAAGTAATGCCGCTGGGTTTGCGTTCGATGGCCAACGTTATTTAATTACCGTAGATGGAACATCAAGTATTATCGTTCCGAGCCAAGCCGCTAGAACACAAAAGGTTTATGTATCCTCTTATACAAAATCTATTGATGGTACAAAAGCTGTTGTGCAGATTAGTTATAACAGCGATGATCCAACTACAACGGGTTTGGGTTTACGCATTCATTATGACAACCGAGTATTGCAATTATCTGATGTAAATAATGTATTGGAAACTGGTTTATTTATTCGACCAGAAGCGACTTCAGGGCCAGTAGGCAATGGTCAGCCGGCCAAGAATGAAAATGTAATTGGATTAGCTATGCCTGAAGGTTTTACTCCACCTTCAAAAGATGCCGCGGTGACTGATGCTATAGTAAACTACTACAATCCCTCAACAGGGGAAACTTGGCAATCTTCTACAGGTGGGTATGACCTTGCACCAGGTTGGATTAGAGGAACTAAAGAAGACTACGAAAGAAACAAAGAATACTTCGATAGCCTAATTCAGGGGGCGGAAATATAGCTTATATCCGATTTACACGCCCGTATTGCCTATCTGGTAATGATTGATGTGTTAGCCGTTGGTGTGGCGCAAAAGAAAGGCCCTAAACTGGAAGAGCATTTTCAGCTAATGCAGGCGGGTTTATCTTCTTTTCAAGCTATGCCTATCTTAACCTTGGCAAGGTTATTATTTTCTTCAGTATCTGCAAGCTTCCAACCATCCGTTAAGAGCCTCGTTGAATAATGTTTGTTATAGAGGAATGGCATAACAATTTGGAATACCCCAAAGGTCAGTATGCTAAATATCAAATGTAAAACCCCTATTAATATTTCACCCCTAAAAATAGGTACAAAAAAGCCAAAGATAAAATAGGTCCACGCGTAACCCACGAAGCAATTTTTTTCGATGCCAGACTTTTGATGCTTTATTTTGATCTTTTTTTGCCAGCCCATAAAAGCTATCCCCAGTATCATGGGTAAAAGAAATAACAACACTGCAATGATTAACCCGAGAATTATAATATCCATAAATAACTAACTCCTTTAGTTTGGTGTAAGGGCTATTCGCCCCAAGTCCTTTTAATTGCTTCAGTATAGAACATGGAGATAAGTTTGTTTTTATAAGATGATATATGTAAATAACGAAAGGCAGAATTAGCCTTTTTTGTTAGGTCGCTTCCAGCCTTCAATATTACGCTGTTTGGCCCGTGATATAGCCAGTGAATTTTCTTCGGTATCTTTGGTAATGGTACTGCCGGCACCAACAAAGCTATTATCTGAAATATTGACCGGTGCTACTAAGGTGCTATTAGAGCCGACAAAGCTATTATTGCCTATGCTGGTTTTGAATTTGTTAGCGCCATCATAGTTACAGGTGATGGTTCCAGCGCCTACATTAACCCCTTCACCCAATTCGGCATCGCCGACATAGCTTAGATGATTAATTTTACTACCTTTACCCACCTTGGCTTTTTTGGTTTCTACAAAGTTGCCAATTTTGGTGTTCTCGGCAAGCTCTGTGCCCGGTCTTAGGCGGGCAAAGGGCCCAAGTATGGCATTATCGCCCACCACTGAATCTTCGATAATAGTGTTGGCTTTTATCTCAACGCCATCACCTATGGTGCTATTAATAATTTGGCAGTTAGGGCCAATATGCACATTTGAACCGAGCTTAACTTCACCTTCAAAGATACAATTAATATCGATAAAGTTATCAGTACCCACCATTAGTTCGCCACGCTGATCAAAGCGTTCTGGGTCTGCTAGGCTAGTTCCACTTTCCATGAGTTTTTGCGCATTTTCACGCTGATGGGCTCGCTCTAATTGACTAAGTTGCACTCTGTTGTTCACGCCTTCCACCTCTTCTCGGGATTTAGGTTGTATGCTTTTTACATTGACTGACGCAGTTCGGGCAATGGCAATGAGGTCGGTCAGGTAGTATTCGCCCTGCGCATTGTTATTGTCTATTTGTGGCAACCAGCGCATTAATTGTTCGCTCGTCAGCGCCATAACGCCGGTATTCACTTCGTTGACCTGAAGTTGTTCTGGGTTGGCGTCTTTCTGCTCAACAATGGCTGAAATATTGTTATCTGCATCACGAATAATACGCCCATAGCCGGTTGGGTTATCAAGGGTAACCGTTAACAGTCCCATTTGATCGGCAGTCACTGTGTCTAGCATTTTAGCTATGGTAACAGGGGCTATTAAGGGTACATCACCATACAGAATCAATACTTTTGCGTTTTCTCTGATATGGGGTAGGGCGCACTGCACAGCGTGGGCGGTTCCCAACTGCTCAGGTTGCCCTACAAACACATCAGCTGCTTGACCAATGGTACTTTCTACCTGATCTGCACCAAAGCCTGTGACCACAATAGATTTTGCGTCATTGACTGTTTGTGCAGCTGTTAGCACATGGCTCAGTAGGGGTTGCCCGGCTAATTTATGAAGCACCTTTGGCAGACGAGACTGCATACGGGTGCCTTTTCCGGCGGCTAAAATAATAATATCTGTTGTTTGCATAGGTTCTTTGACTACCTTATTCCGTGGTCGTTCCATGAGCATAAGCTGAAGTATACCTGTTGCTTTGGATAATTTTAACTGGCATAAAAAAAGGGTGGCTATCTATGCCACCCTTTTTTAATTCTCAATAAAGCTTATCCACCCATTTTTTTGCGCAAGGCTCTGACAGTCTGTAACTGTGCTGTTGCCTGAGCTAACATTGCGGCCGCTTTTGAGTATTCAATCTCACCCGCTTGATTGGCTATGGCTTGCTCTGCAGTTTTGACTGCCTCTGCTGCTGCAACTTCGTCAATGTCATTAGCGCGTACTGCGGTATCAGCAAGAATTGAGATAGCATTGGGCTGTACTTCTAGATAACCACCCGAAAGGAAGAAAATTTCTTCTTCGCCCGCTTCTTTAATAACCCGAACAGGGCCCGGCTTAAGATCACTTAATAGCGGGGCATGTCCGGCATTAATCCCAAGCTCACCCAATGAGCCTGTAGCAACGACCATCTCAACGGCACCTGAGAATAAAGACTCATCTGCACTAACGATATTGCATTGAACTGTTGTCGCCATGCTAATTACCCTTTAACCAATTAAAGCGATTTTGCTTTTTCAGCAGCTTCATCAATTGAACCTACCATGTAGAACGCTTGCTCAGGTAGATCATCATAATCGCCATTTAGAATGCCTTGGAAACCAGAAATAGTATCTTTTAGTGATACATATTTACCAGGGGCACCTGTAAACACTTCAGCAACGTGGAATGGCTGTGATAAGAATCGCTCGATTTTACGTGCGCGCGATACTACTAGCTTATCTTCTTCAGAAAGCTCATCCATACCTAGAATTGCAATAATATCTTTCAGCTCTTTGTAGCGCTGAAGAACCGTCTGTACACCACGGGCAACTTCATAATGCTCTTGACCGATAATTAACGGGTCAAGCTGACGCGACGTTGAATCTAGTGGATCTACCGCTGGGTAAATACCCTTAGAAGCGATGTCTCGGCTAAGTACAACCGTTGAATCCAAGTGAGCAAAGGTAGTTGCTGGCGATGGATCGGTCAAATCATCCGCAGGTACATAAACTGCCTGTACTGAAGTAATAGAACCGGTTTTAGTCGATGTGATACGTTCCTGAAGTACACCCATCTCTTCAGCTAGTGTAGGCTGATAACCTACCGCTGATGGCATACGACCTAGAAGTGCTGATACTTCTGTACCCGCTAGCGTGTATCGGTAGATGTTATCTACGAATAGAAGTACATCTTTACCCTGATCACGGAATTTTTCTGCCATAGTCAAACCAGTCAGTGCAACTCGCAGTCTGTTTCCTGGTGGCTCATTCATCTGACCATAGACCATGGCTACTTTTGATTCGCTTGGCGTCTCAACGTTTACAACGCCTGATTCCTGCATCTCGTAATAGAAGTCATTACCTTCTCGAGTACGCTCACCAACACCGGCAAATACTGATAAACCTGAGTGCTCAGTTGCAATGTTGTTAATCAATTCCATCATGTTTACGGTTTTACCAACACCGGCACCACCGAATAGACCAACCTTACCACCCTTAGCGAACGGGCATACAAGGTCGATTACTTTAATACCTGTCTCAAGTAGATCGTCAGATGCTGCTAGCTCGTCATAAGATGGCGGCTTGCGGTGAATAGCTGAACGCTCTTTTTCACCAATAGGACCACATTCATCAATCGGGTTACCTAGAACGTCCATAATACGACCCAGGGTTTCTGTACCTACTGGCACAGAGATCGGGGCCTTGGTGTTTTCAACACTCAGACCGCGGCTGATGCCTTCAGAGGAACCCATAGCAATAGTTCGCACTACACCGTCACCTAATTGTTGCTGCACTTCGAGTGTCAGACCCTTGCCGTCTACCACTAGAGCGTCATACACGCTGGGCACTTGATCTCGTGGGAATTCCACGTCAATAACAGCACCAATAATTTGTACGATTTTTCCACTACTCATTTCCGGTTCCTCTTAACTCAACCTTTAAAGTTCGTTTGTCTCTATACTGCTGCCGCGCCGCTTACAATTTCTGACAGCTCTTGGGTAATCGCTGCCTGACGGGCTTTGTTATAGAGTAATTGCAATTCGTCGATCAACTCACCGGCATTGTCGGTGGCGTTTTTCATCGCAAGCATTCTTGCTGCTTGCTCACAGGCTTTGTTTTCAACAACGCCTTGGTAAACTTGAGATTCAACATAGCGAAGCAACAAGCCGTCTAGCAACTCTTGAGCGTCTGGCTCATAGATGTAGTCCCAGTGATGACCTAACTTGTCGACTTCACTTGGCTCTAAAGGCAGCAACTGCTCTACCGTTGGCTTCTGAGTCATGGTGTTAACAAATTCGTTGCTAACAACAAATAGCTTGTCGATACGTCCTTCATCGAAGGCGTCAAGCATAACTTTTACACCGCCGATAAGGTCTTTAATATCGGGCTCATCACCCAAATCTTTAACCGCTGACACAATATTGCCGCCAACCGTACCAAAGAAGCTGGCTGCTTTATTGCCTACTACACAGATATCAACTTCAATTTCTTGATCAGTCCAAGCCTGCATCGACTTAATGGCTGTCTTGAACAGATTGATGTTCAAGCCACCACAGAGTCCACGATCAGTCGATATAACAATATAAGCAACACGCTTAACTTCGCGCTGGTCCATATATTGGTGTCTGTATTCAGATACCGAGTTTGCAATATGGCCAATCACGTCACGGATACGTTGGGCGTAGGGTTTGCCTACGGCCATACGATCCTGAGCTCGACGCATCTTACTAGCCGCAACCATCTCCATTGCACTGGTGATTTTTTGCGTACTACTGATACTAGCAATTTTGGTTTTTACTTCTGTTCCAATCGCCATGTTCTATGCTCGTTTATTGACAGTGCTTACCAAGTCTGAGTTGCAACGAACTTGTCCAATGCCGCTTTGAAGCTTGCTGCAATGTCGTCGTTGTAATCACCAGACTCATTAATTTGATCAATTAGATCACCGTGCTCAGCTTTCATGTAAGAAAGCAGCGCGCCTTCAAAGTCACCAATTTTGCTGACTTCAACGTCTTTAAGGTAACCTTTCTCTGCAGCAAAGATCACAACACCCATTTCAGCAACGCTGAGAGGTGAGTATTGCTTTTGCTTCATCAGCTCGGTTACGCGCTCACCATGATCTAGCTGTGCTTTAGTCGCATCATCAAGATCAGAAGCGAACTGCGAGAATGCCGCTAGCTCACGATACTGTGCCAAGGCGTTACGAATACCACCTGACAGCTTCTTAATAATCTTAGTCTGTGCCGCACCACCTACACGAGATACCGAGATACCTGCGTTCATCGCTGGACGTACGCCGGCGTTAAACATGTCAGCTTCTAGGAAGATCTGACCATCGGTTATCGAAATTACGTTAGTTGGAACGAATGCAGATACGTCACCAGCCTGAGTTTCAATCACCGGTAGTGCTGTTAGGGAGCCGGTTTGACCCTTAACTTTACCTTCGGTGAACTTCTCTACGTACTCAGCATTAACACGTGCTGCACGCTCTAGTAGACGGGAGTGCAAATAGAATACATCGCCTGGGTATGCTTCACGACCTGGTGGCCGCTTCAATAGCAATGAAATTTGACGATAGGCCCATGCCTGCTTAGTCAAATCATCATAAATGATTAGGGCATCTTGACCGCGGTCACGGTAGTACTCACCCATTGAACAGCCAGCAAATGGTGCTAGGAACTGCATCGCCGCTGGGTCAGAGGCAGTAGCCGCTACCACAATGGTATGCTCCATTGCGCCGTGCTCTTCTAGCTTACGCACAACAGCTGCAACCGATGAGGCCTTTTGGCCTACAGCAACATAGATACATTTAATACCAGAACCTTTCTGGTTAATGATGGCGTCAACAGCAATGGCGGTTTTACCAATCTGACGGTCACCAATAATCAACTCTCGCTGACCACGGCCAATTGGGACCATAGAATCAACTGCTTTCAAACCAATTTGCACTGGCTGATCAACTGATTTACGGGCAATTACACCTGGAGCTACTTTTTCAATAGCATCTGTAGTAGCGGCGTTAATAGGGCCTTTGCCGTCAATGGGGTTACCCAGCGCATCAACAACACGACCTTCTAGCTCTGGACCTACCGGTACTTCAAGTACACGGCCAGTACAGCGAGCCTTTTGACCTTCTGCTAATGACTGATAGTCACCAAGAACAACGGCACCAACAGAGTCGCGTTCAAGGTTAAGTGCCATACCATAGACACCGCCATCGAATTCGATCATTTCACCGTACATCACGTCGGCTAGACCGTGAATACGAATGATACCGTCCGATACGGATACAATGGTGCCCTCATTTTGGGCTTCGGATTTTACATTTAAGTTATCAATACGACCTTTAATAATGTCGCTGATTTCTGATGGATTCAGTTGCTGCATGCTTGGACCTCAATCCTTAGGAATTTAGTGATTCGGCGAGTTTGGTCAAACGACCGCGAATGGAACCGTCAATAACGGTGTCCCCGGCGCGAATTACCGCGCCACCTAACAGGCTCTTATCTAAACTCACCTGTAGGTTTACGTTTCTTTCAAGCTTGGCACTGAGTGCTTCGCTGAGAGCTTTTTGTTGTGCTGCATTTAACTTGCTTGCAGCAACAACATCGACATCCACAGCCTTCTCTAAGTTTGCTTTCATAATTTCAAACTGTTGAGAAATTTGTGGCAAAAGCTGTAGTCGACGATTTTCCGACAAGATGCTAATAAAGTTTTGACAGGCTGTTGCCAGCTCATCGCCACATATATTTTGCACAGCTTCTGCTTGCTTTTCGGCAGTAGCGCTAGGCGAGCTCAACAGTTTTTCAACCCCTGGCTGCCGAGCAACAGATGCCGCTAAAGAAAGACTATCAGACCAACCCTGAGCATCTTTTGCTTCAACAGCATATTCGAATGCCGCCTTAGCGTAGGGTCGAGCTAATGTACTTAATTCTGCCATATCAGACCTCGATTACAGCTCTGCTGCCAATTTGTCGACAATCGCTTTGTTAGCTTTGTCATCGATTGAAGCTTCTAGTACTTTTTCAGCACCAGCAATAGCAAGCCCAGCAACCGTGGCGCGCAGTTCTTCTTTTGCACGATTCACTTCTTGCTCAATTTCAGCTTGGGCAGCAACTTTTAGTCGCTCTCCCTCTGCTGTGGCTTGCTCTTTCGCTTCATCTACAATTTGGTTAGCGCGCTTATTTGCTTGATCAATGATGCCTGCTGCTGCTTGCTTAGCCTCTTTTAATTGGTCAGAGACTTTGCTTTGAGCTGCATCAAGATCACGCACAGCGCGATCAGCTGCGTCTAGACCGTCGGCAATTTTTTGCTGACGTTCTTCCATAGCTTGCAGAATGATTGGCCATACAAACTTCATGCAGAACCACACGAAGAATGCGAATGTTACCATTTGGCCAAAAAGCGTTAAGTTAATATTCACGCAATCACCTCATAAAGGCTAATTTAAAAGTTGCTGTTATGCGCCAACGCTTGGAGCAACAACAAAGATAAGGTACATAGCGATACCAACACCAATAATAGGCACAGCATCGATAAGACCAGCTAGCAGGAACATTTTGCCCTGAAGCATAGGACCAAGCTCTGGCTGACGAGCTGTTCCTTCAATTAATTTACCGCCAAGAAGACCCATACCAACAGCGGCTCCTAATGCGCCCAATCCGAGCATAATTGCCGCAGCAATGATAACAAGTTCCATCGTAGACTCCCGATTTCAGTGATTTAAATAAAAAAATTAGTGGTCTTCATGCGCCATACTTAAGTAGACGATAGTGAGTACCATAAAAATAAATGCTTGCAGGGTGATAACCAGAATGTGGAATACCGCCCAGCCCCATTGCATCAAGCCACCAGCAAAGGCAAACAGGCCGCCACTGAGTGTCATAATGATTGCTGCTATAAGTACTGTTTTACCAGTAGATATTTTTCCTTTGAGGTTTAACCAACAAACCCCGCAGACCAAAGCAAACACAGCCAACCAGAATAGAAAGCTGGTATGCTCGCCAAAAATTTGCGCATGAATACCACCAGCGGCTATTCCGCCACCAGCGCCTGCAGCAAACATCATTGCAATTAGAATAAAGATCATCTCACCGGCGTACATATTACCGAATAGTCGCAGACCAAGAGAGAAGGGTTTTGCCAATAGCCCAACTGTTTCCATAAACAGGTTCACTGGAATAAATGCCCAGTGATTGAAGGGGTGCATGGTTAATTCTTTGATAAAGCCTGTGCCTTTAATCTTAATAGAGTAATAAAGCATTAAGATAAATACACCCAGCGCCATACCCATAGTGATGTTGGGGTCGGTCGAGGGTACAATTTTTTGGTAGCCTACGCCGGCTTTAGCCATAAGGTAGGGAATTAAATCAACGGGGATTAGATCCATTAGATTCATTAAAAAGACCCAAACGAAAATAGTTAGAGCCAGCGGCGCTACCATTTTGTTTACGCCATGAAAGCTGTCTTTTACTGAGCCATCAATGAATTCTACGATTAATTCAATAAAATTTAGGAAACCTGAAGGGACACCAGTAGTGGCTCTTTTTGCGGCTGAACGAAACATCCAGCAAAAGATTAGACCTAGGCCCAACGACCAGGCTAGGGAATCCACATGGAATGCCATAAAGCCCATCTCGGCAGCTTCTTGTGCGCCATGGGCGAAGCCCCAACCGTTTTCAGGGTGGTTACCGTAAACTAAATTTTGAAGGTGATGCTGAATATATTCAGTAGTGCTTGCGGGGTTTTCGCCGGCCATCTAAAGTTCTCTACTCTGTATTTCAACAAACTGTCTGGTTTAGTGCTCTAGTGCTTTCTTGGTAAGAAACCACTGAAGCGGGATCATCAATAGAAAGGTAGTAAACAAAACAGGGTAGTTCCACTGTTTGTCGACGGTAAATAGTATTGCGAACAATACTGCCGTCAAAACAACCTTTCCTGCTTCTCCGCGATACATAGATTTAACAACTAAATCCACCTGTCTCGCGCCGGCATATTTAAAGGCTTGCCATGAGAACCACGCCTGTGGAGAAATTTGAACCAACCCTCCGGCTAGTGCCGAAGCTGCGAGGATTCTGTCAACTAAGCTCAACATAGCTACGATTAGCAGTAACACTGCTAGCTGATAGACTATCGCTCTTAATATTGCAGGCCTTGCAATGGTCGTCATGGTATTCTCAATCCATCTGTTCCGGCCTGTATCGGGCCCTTAAAGGTTAACCGTTACTTGCGCGGGTCGGCATTATAGGTTTAGTGTCGTTGATATTCAACTTAACTTGGCTATGAATTGAGAAGTATTTTGCAGATTTTTATTTTATGGCGACTATTTTATGTGATTGAGTATTCCATCTAACTCATCAACACTGTTGTAGCCAATGGTTAACTTACCCGAACCTTTGGCGCCATGTTGGATTTTTACGGCAGCGCCCAGCTTTTCGGAAAGTTGTTGCTGTAAATTGAGAATATCTTGGTTGACTGATGCAGTGGCTTTCTTTTCCGCATCAGGTGCCTGTAATTTTTTAATCAGGACTTCCGTTTGACGCACAGTCAAGCCTTCACTGGCAACTGTTCTTGCCGCCTGCGCTTGCAATTCACCGTCTAGGGCTAATAAGCACTTGGCATGACCTAGCTCAATATCGCCACGCTCTAGCTGTTGTTGAACAAGAGGCTGGAGTGAAGCAAGGCGCATAAGGTTAGTGACCGCTGATCTTGATTTACCTACAGCCTCGGCAACCTGTTGTTGGGTAAGATTAAATTCGTTCTGTAACCTGATAAGCGCCTGACTCTCTTCAACAGGGTTTAAATCTTCACGCTGAATATTCTCAATCAACGCCATGGCAATGGTTGCTTGATCGGAAATTTCTCTGACAATTGCCGGGATTTCATCAACGCCGGCTAACTGAGCTGCTCGCCAACGACGCTCACCGGCGATAATTTCGTAATTACCCTGATCTAGTGCGCGGACCACTATGGGTTGGATTAGCCCCTGACTGGAAATGGAGTCCGCTAACTCTTGCAAGCTATCAGCATTAAAATCTCTTCGCGGCTGATACTGTCCTCTTTGAAGAAACTCAACAGGAATCTGCTGTAACTTTCCGTCACCCAACTGGGTGCCTTCGCCCCCCATGCCTTGACTTGCATTCACATCCTCTGCAAATCCCAACAGTGCATCTAGCCCCTTACCTAAGCTCTGTCTTTTTGTGGCCATGGATTACTATCCTTTTTTGTCGTTGGTAATTTGGTGTTTGCGCAGTATTTCGCCTGCCAGTGCCAGGTAGGCTAGCGAGCCTTTTGCGTTCTTATCATAAGCAATGGCTGGCTTACCGTGGCTGGGCGCTTCGGCTAATCTCACGTTTCGCGGAATGCTCACTCGGTAAACCTTGTCACCAAAGTACTTTCTTAACTGAGCGGATACCGCTTGCGTTAAACCGCTTCGTGGATCGTACATTGTTCTCAGGATACCCTCAATTTTAAGCTTGGGGTTAATCAATTTGGCTATCTGCCTAATGGTATTGTTGAGCGCGGAAAGCCCTTCGAGAGCATAGTACTCACACTGCATGGGAATAAGAACACCCTCACTGGCAACAAGCGCATTAACCGTTAGCATGTTAAGTGAAGGAGGGCAGTCAATGATCACATAATCATAGCGATCAGAAACCCTCTCAAGTGCAAAACGAAGTCGGGTTTCGCGGCCAATTTCTTGAATTAACTCCACCTCGGCTGCCACTAAGTCAGCGTTAGCGGCTAATAGGTGATATTTTCCGGTCTCTGAGGTGACAATACAGTCTTCGATAGATTTTTTTTCAGTGAGTACATCATAGACACTGCTTTCACAGGTTTGTTTATCAATTCCTGACCCCATAGTGGTATTACCCTGCGGATCCAGATCCACAAGCAAAACGCGCTTTTTGTAGGCTGCAAGCGATGCTGCTAAGTTGATGCTTGTGGTGGTCTTTCCGACGCCGCCTTTTTGATTAGCAATTGATAATATCCGAACCACTGGTTAACTCTTTCCCTTTTACTATTTTAAACCGCGCCACCTGTTTTTATTATTTTTATCAGGTGTCTTTCGCTGTCGATTAGAGGCACATTTACCTCGTTTACCTCGACGACCTTATAGGCTTTCGTCATTTGGCTCAACTCTGAATCAGGTTTTTTTCCTTTCATAGCTAAAAAACAACCCTGATCAGAGACCAAATGGTCGCATTGATTAAGCATATCAGAGATAGAGCTAAAAGCTCGGCTAATCACGGCATCAAATAATTGGTTGGGTTGATAGGCTTCAACGCGATGGTTAATTTCACTGGCATTGGTTAGTTTTAGCTCATTAATTGCCTGGAATAAAAAACGGGTTTTTTTGCCGTTACTATCCAGTAATGTGAAATTAATTTCTGGGTTAAGTATAGCTAAGGGAATTCCAGGTAAGCCCGGACCCGTACCCACGTCTATGATAGATTTTAACCCCTGAATATAGGGGTGAATTGCTAGGCTATCCAAAAGATGAAGCCTAACCATCTGATGTGGGTCGCGAATTGCCGTTAGGTTAAAGGCTTTATTCCATCGCTGGAGAAGCTCTAAGTACTTGAGTAGTTTTTCAAGCTGGAGCGGTGAGCAGTTTAAATTGAGCTCACGCAAACCCGTCTCTAAATCTTGTTGTTGAGTTAACAAGGTAATTAGGCCGCGTTTTTCTTAAGTGTAATCAACAATAATGAAATTGCTGCAGGGGTAACACCTGGAATTCTTGATGCTCTAGCTAAAGTTTCTGGTTTTGCTTCACCTAGTTTTTGCTTAATTTCATTTGAAAGACCGCTAACCCTTGAGTAATCAAAGGTTTCTGGGATGGTTGTGTTTTCATGGCGACGCAACCGGTCAATCTCGTCCTGTTGGCGAGTAATGTAACCCGCATACTTAGCATCAACTTCTACCTGCTCAGAAACCTTCGCATCAATTTCAAGCTCTGGGGTTAGCACTGATATATCCTTGTGAGTTACCTCGGGTCGCTTAAGTAAATCGTATAATGAATATTCACGACTTAACTCATTAGCTAATAATGGTTGTATCTGTTTGGCCTGTTCAGAATTAGGCTGAACCCAGGTAGATTTTATACGTTGGCGCTCAATTTCAATGGCTTCACGCTTTTCACAGAACTTTTGCCAATGACTATCTGTAACCAAACCAATCTCTCGCCCTTTTTCAGTAAGGCGTAAATCAGCATTATCTTCACGAAGTAGCAGCCGGTATTCGGCGCGACTGGTAAACATTCTGTAGGGTTCTGAGGTGCCCATGCTAATAAGGTCGTCCACTAGAACGCCTGTATAGGCTTCGTCTCGCCCAGGACACCAACCCTCCTTTCCTTGCGCTTTAAGCGCTGCATTAGCGCCCGCTAGCAAACCCTGTGCTGCCGCCTCTTCGTAACCTGTGGTTCCGTTAATTTGCCCGGCAAAAAATAAGGATTCAACGGTTTTGGTTTCTAATGTGTACTTTAGATCCTGCGGATTAAAATAATCATATTCGATGGCATAACCCGGTCTTGTAATATGAGCATCCTCAAAACCCTTTATTGATCGTACTAAATTGAGCTGAACATCAAAGGGTAGGCTGGTTGAAATACCGTTTGGGTAAAGCTCATGGGTTGTTAACCCTTCTGGCTCGATAAATATCTGATGCTGATCCTTGTCGGCAAAACGAACCACTTTATCTTCAATTGAAGGACAGTATCTTGGCCCAACCCCATCAATAATTCCGGTGTACATAGGTGACCGATCCATTCCACCGCGAATAATTTGATGGGTATTTTCGTTGGTATAGGTTATCCAGCAACAGGTTTGCTGAGGATGATCTTCAATTTTACCAAAATAAGACATTAGGGGTTCTGGCTTATCTCCCCACTGTTCTTGTAAGTCGCTGAAATCTACACTGCGTGCATCAATTCTTGGGGGGGTCCCCGTTTTTAGGCGCTCTACCCTGAAGGGCAGCGCTCTAAATCGCTCAGCCAATTGCTGCGCAGGTGGGTCCCCCGCCCGACCAGCAGCATAATTTTCTAAACCAACATGCACCTTGCCAGCTAAAAATGTGCCCGCTGTAATCACCACTGATGCGCCATAAAAATTTAAGCCTATCTGAGTTTTTACACCAACCACCTTTTCGCCTTCAATAATTAAATCATCGACTGCTTGCTGAAAAATACTAAGGTTGGGTTGATTCTCAAGGATGTCTCTAATCGCAGCCTTGTAAAGAATTCTATCCGCCTGAGCTCGGGTAGCCCTTACAGCTGGCCCTTTTCTCGCATTCAGAACTCTAAATTGTATGCCGCCTAAGTCTGTAGCCTGAGCCATAGCTCCACCCAGTGCATCCACCTCTTTGACCAGATGACTTTTCCCTAGGCCGCCAATAGCTGGGTTACGGGACAGTTGCTCTAGGGTTTCGATATTATGGGTGAGTAATAGTGTGTTGCAGCCCATGCGTGCTGCCGCAAGACATGCTTCGGTACCTGCGTGGCCGCCGCCAACAACTATTACATCGTATTGAGAAGGATAGCGCATAGGGTTACGTGAATATTATTTCCTCTGAGAAGTTTCTCATTATACGATGCTTTGAATTATTTTTAACGGGTTTTATTTTTTATTACATGAATATCTATTTATTAAATATATATATATAGGATTATTATTGTTGTTATTAGGTAGCTATTTTTTTGTGAATAACATAAAAAAATTTATATATTTCAATAACATAAGACACTTTTTTACTCAAATAACCGCTGGGAAAACATCTATATTAGCTATGGTTAAGCTAAGGATGAATTGTTAATCAAATCTAACATTTATAAATCATCTGTATAAGTTGCTTAAATTTTTGAACGTTTTTGATTTTTAACCAAAGGTTTTATACAGCTTTTTAAAATTCCCATAATTTAATACTGTTTTGGTTTATTTATGCCGGTATTTGCAGTTTCATTTGGTAAAAACTGTTCGTATACTGTTAATAACCTATGTTTTTTACATGAATAGCAGAAGTTTATTGATATAAGCCGATAATTTCTTTAGAATCGCGCGGCTCGGAAACATGTACACAAACAGATTTGGACTAATTAGTCATGAAAAGAACATTTCAACCCAGTAACTTAAAACGCAAGCGCACTCACGGCTTTAGATCACGTATGGCTACTAAAGGCGGTCGCGCTGTATTAAACCGTCGTCGTGCAAAGGGTCGCAAGCGTCTCGCTGCATAAGGATGTGGGCCCTGTGCCCAACTTTCCTTTTAAAAAGACTCAGCGACTTTTAAATGCCTGTGACTATAAGCAGGTGTTCGACAGCAACGTTGTCAAGGTCGCTAACTCTTCCCTTCTTATACTAGCCAAGCCTGCTGAAAATCAATCAAGGTTGGGGCTAGTTATAGCTAAAAAAAATATCCCTACCGCTGTTCAGAGAAATTTGGTTAAACGTATCGCGCGTGAAACCTTTAGAAAACAGCAATTTCAATCTCCTGTAGATGTGGTTTTTTTGGCACGAAACGGTGCAGATAAACTGTCTCGTGAAAAACTGACACAAATAATTCAAAATTCTTGGGTTAAGTTGGATGCTCGTTGTAAGATGCTGGAGGTACAGGGTGCGTAGCCTGTTCATTGGTATTATTAAGCTGTATCAAATACTAATTAGTCCACTTTTGGGCCCAAATTGTAGATTTCACCCAACCTGCTCTCATTATGCGATTGAAGCGATCGCTAGACATGGGGTTTTAAAAGGGGGTTATCTTTCGGTGCGAAGGCTTATAAAATGCCAACCTCTACACGAGGGTGGTTTTGACCTGGTGCCGGAAAAAAACGATAAACAAAGTCACATTGACGAAAACATTGAGAGATAAACGTATGAATTGGCAAAAAAATATAATCTTAGCGGCTATTGGTGTGGTTGTTTGGTTACTTGTTGTCCGTTGGAGTGGTTTTGAGGGTATTCAGCCAATACAGTCTGTTGCTGACCAGCAGTCACCGATCCCTGTTGAGATGCAGTATCCAAGCGAAACAACAACTACCTCTACTTTACCTTCGCTCGCTGTTGAGCCAGTGATAAAGGAAACCTTCGTAGGTTCTGGGCATCAATATGTTACCGTCAAGACAGATGTTATTGAGGTTACCCTGGATACGCTGGGTGGTGACATTGTTGAGGTTAAGCTTTTAAATAATCTTACCGCAATGGCGGTTGATGGCGGCCAGCCAATCACGTTGTTGACTAGGTCCAATGGAGATCTATTCGTTGCTGAGAGTGGACTGATAGGCAAAGATGGCACCGATACAGCTAGTGGTAGACCACAATTTAGCTCGGTTTCGTCAAGCTATGAGTTGCCTGAAGGCGAGAGCTCGCTTAATGTTGATTTAGTTTATCTTCAAAACGGTATTGATATTATTAAGCGCTTTGAGTTTAAGCCTTCAGATTATCAAATTGGGATTAGATATCTAATTAATAACTCTACGCAGGCCCCCTGGACAGCTACATTTTTTGGTCAATTTAAGCGTGATGATCATGAGCCTGATAGTAGTGCTTCAGCGGGCATGAAGCCTTATCTGGGTGCCGCTCTCCGCGAACAGGATCAAAATTATTCAAAATATACTTTTTCAGATATAGAAGATGATTCTGTTAAATCTTCTATTAAAGGCGGTTGGTTGGCTTTTGTTCAGCACTACTTTGTTAGTGCGTGGGTGCTACCGGCAGATCAAAAAAATCGCTATTCATTAAGAAAATTGTTGGGCCAAGATGTTTATCTTATGGCGGTAACCGGTGAAAAAATTGATGTAGCAGCAGGTACTCAGGGTGAATATAAGGTGGATTTATATGTAGGCCCTAAGGATCAGGCGACGCTTAAAGAGTTGGCGGAACATCTTGATTTAACCATTGATTACGGCTTTCTTTGGATGCTAGCTAAGCCAATATTTGCCCTTTTGGAGATAATTCATAATATTTTAGGCAACTGGGGTTGGTCGATTATTTTACTGACCCTCTTTATTAAAATTCTTCTTTATCCATTGTCGGCTGCTAGTTTGCGTTCTATGGCTAAGATGCGCAAATTACAACCGGATATGGCTAGAATTAAAGAGCTGCATAGTGATGATCGCCAAAAGGCCGGTCAGGAGCAGATGGCGCTTTTCAAAAAACATCAGGTTAATCCTTTAGGCGGCTGTTTCCCAATGTTGTTACAAATGCCGGTATTTATTGCGCTGTATTGGGTGTTATCGGAATCTGTTGAAATTAGACATTCGCCGTGGATATTTTGGATTCAAGACCTGTCGGCCAAGGATCCATTGTTTATCCTACCTTTAATTATGGGTGCCAGTATGTATTTGATGCAAAAATTGCAACCTACACCTACTGACCCTATGCAGGCGAAGGTGTTCCAGTTCATGCCTATTATGTTTACATTCTTCTTTATTATGTTCCCAGCTGGATTGGTTCTTTATTGGACGGTTAACAACCTGCTCAGTATATTGCAGCAGTGGTATGTCAATCGGCAGATAGCGGCTCAGTAAATTATAAAAAAGCCTCTTCGGGGGCTTTTTTTTCGGGCATAATTACTCTATGAACCTTAATACCATATCCAATAATACAGATACAATCGTTGCTGTTGCTACCGCACCTGGTCGAGGTGGTGTTGGTGTGGTTAGGATTTCGGGGAAAGATGTATCTCCCTTTATTGCTGGTTTTTTGGGCGAGAAAACGACTTTAAAACCAAGGCAGGCTTATTACTCTTCCTTCCTTGATGTTGACGCTAATCCTCTTGATCAGGGCTTGGCACTGTATTTCCCAGCCCCTCACTCATTTACCGGCGAGCATGTTCTTGAGCTTCATGGTCACGGCGGTCCCGTGGTAATGGACCTTTTGATTAATCGAAGTATTGAGCTGGGTGCACGCATGGCACGCCCTGGCGAGTTTAGCGAGAGGGCTTTTTTGAATGATAAGCTCGATCTAGCTCAGGCGGAAGCCGTTGCTGATCTGATTGATGCGAGTTCTTCACAGGCTGCAAGGTCTGCTGTGAGGTCGTTACAGGGCGAGTTTTCAACCAAGATTCAAGCTTTTGTGGAGCGTATGATTGCCTTGAGGGTTTTTGTTGAGGCGGCGATTGATTTTCCAGAAGAAGAAATCGACTTTTTAGCGGATACCAGTCTCCGAAAAAAGCTTGATGCTCTTAGTGCGGATCTTATCGAATTCCTTTCTATGGCCCATCAGGGCGCCTTACTAAGAGAGGGGATCACTCTGGTGTTAGCGGGCAAGCCGAATGCGGGTAAATCCAGCTTACTTAACGCCCTTGCTGGCCAGGATACGGCTATTGTTACGGCCATAGCGGGTACCACCAGAGATGTTTTAAGGGAAAAAATAAACTTAGACGGTGTCCCTTTAAATATTGTTGATACAGCCGGCTTGAGGGATACCGAGGACGAGGTTGAGCAACAGGGGGTCAAAAGAGCCTGGCAAGAAATAGAAAAAGCTGACGCGATTTTATATGTGATCGACGTTTCCAGTAATGACGAAACCCGCTTAGAAGAGCTATGGCCCGAATATTCCCAACGTTTTTCTAGGGGCCAGCATAAAATAATCTCAGTATTTAATAAGGTTGATTTGGTTGATGATTTTAAGGGGCGAGAAGAAGGCGCCTTAAATGCTTTCTTATCGGCTAAAACCGGGGCTGGATTAGATGGTTTAAAGCAAACCATTCTTGATACTGTTGGCTATCAAAATCAGGCAGAAGGATTATTTTCAGCAAGACGCCGACATCTTACGGCTATCACTCACGCATCTGAGTTGGTCGTTCATGGTATCGCACAATTAAATGCAACTAATGCCGGCGAGCTTCTTGCGGAAGATTTACGTGAGGCCCAGCGGTATCTATCTGAAATTACAGGAGAATTTACCTCAGACGATTTACTGGGCGTTATTTTTTCTTCATTCTGCATCGGAAAGTGACTGGATAAAAAAAAGCGGTCACCATAACCTACTTGAGATTAATCATTCTGCCAAATAATCACAAAATACAGGCTTAATCACTGGTTTTATACTGTATATCCACAGGTTGTTAACAATAAATGATCACTTTTTAACCAGAAAAATCTTTTTCTCTGTTGATAGAAAAATTCTTGAATTTATATAACCTATTGTTTTTTATGAATTTAATAAAAAACTTTTTTTTGGCTAGGGTTTTCAGGGTGTGGATAGTTTTATTTATAGGGTATAGACTCTGTTCAATGCTTAAAAAAGCTAAAAATATAACAAGAAATTAATTATTAATCTGGAATTTAATTCCTTTTTAATCGACAGGCTACAGCTAAGGTATAAATCATGGGGTTTGATGCACCCGACATTGTTTGGTCTCAGTGCCAGAACACACTTCAGAGTGAATTGCCTGAACAGCAATACAACACCTGGATAAGACCTTTAAAAATAAAATATTTTCAGGAAGATCAAAGTCAGTTTAATCAGCCATCCGGCAACGAGGTGGTAGAGCTTGTGGCACCCAACCGATTTGTTGAGGATTGGGTTAAAAGCAAGTTTCTGACTCGAATTGAGGAGCTTTTCCAGCAGCTAAGTGGAAACGGTGTGGTTTTAGGTGTTTCAGCGACGCCGGCCAATCAGCCGCAGTATAAGCAACACAATCATTTGAATAAAACTTCAGTTGAGCCTTTAACAGCTCCCTCTGTAGCGCCTACGCTTCAGTCTAGCCACAATAACTCAACCCGCATAGACTCTGCGCCAGCAGTTATTCGCTCGGCGGCTGAAACCAGCTTGCGCACTAATCTAAATAATGAGTTTACCTTTGATAGTTTTGTTGAGGGTAAGTCTAACCAGTTGGCTTTAGCTGCTGCTCAACAGGTTGCAGAGAATCCAGGTGGTTCCTACAATCCGCTGTTTATTTATGGCGGTGTTGGTTTAGGTAAAACCCATCTTATGCACGCTGTGGGTAATGCCATGCGAGCTAAAAAGCCAGATGCCAAAATCGTTTATCTGCACTCTGAGCGTTTTGTTGCGGATATGGTAAAGGCCCTGCAGCTTAAGGCTATTGATGAGTTTAAGCGATTTTATCGTTCTGTTGATGCGCTATTGATTGATGATATTCAGTTTTTCTCCGGCAAGGAGCGCTCTCAAGAAGAGTTTTTCCATACTTATAATGCCCTGCTTGAGGGTGGCCAGCAGATGATTCTCACCAGTGATCGCTATCCAAAAGAGATTGATGGCGTTGAAGAGCGTCTCAAATCACGTTTTGGTTGGGGACTAACGGTTGCTGTAGAGCCGCCAGAGCTTGAAACTCGGGCTGCCATTCTCATTAATAAGGCTGAGCAGAGCGGGGTGCATCTGTCTAAAGACGCGGCATTCTTTATTGCTCAGCGTATTAGGTCTAATGTGCGCGAGCTAGAAGGTGCATTTAAGCGGGTTATGGCCCATGCCCAGTTCACTAGGCGACCCATTGATATTGATCTTATTCGTGAGTCACTTAAGGATCTACTGGCGTTGCAAGATAAGCTGGTTACTGTGGATAACATCCAGCGCGTGGTATCAGATTATTATCAGCTAAAAATGTCAGATCTGCTCTCAAGGCGCAGAAGCCGCTCGGTTGCGAGACCTAGGCAGGTCGCTATGTCTATAGCTAAAGAGCTTACCAACCATAGCTTGCCTGAAATTGGTGAGGCCTTTGGTGGTCGTGACCATACAACCGTGTTGCATGCCTGTCGAAAAGTTAAAGAGCTTGAGGGTGCTGATCGCGAAGTACAGCGAGATCTTAAGAATCTATACAGAACACTTTCAACCTAAAAGTTTATAATAAAGAAAATTCCCGGAGAAATTACATTATGAAATTTAGCCTTTCAAGAGAAGCTCTGCTTAACCCGTTGCAGTTAGTGGTGGGTGTGGTTGAACGTCGGCAAACGCTTCCTATTCTTTCCAATGTCTTATTGTGCCTTGAGGGCAACAGGCTATCCATGACCGGTACGGATTTGGAAGTTGAAATTAAGGGCTCAACAGAAGTTGTTTCCTCCTTAGAGGAAGGTGAGGTTACGGTTTCGGCTCGCAAGATACTTGATATATGTCGTTCATTGCCAGAAGGCGCCCAAGTTGATTTCTCAAGTAGTGATGGCAAGGCTTTGATAGTGAGCGGCAGAGGCCGTTTCACACTAGCTACTTTGCCGGCTAATGAATTTCCAAGCGTTGATGAAGGTGAGCAAAACGTTGAATTTACAGTTCAAGGCACGGTGTTAAGGAATCTTATCGATGCAACCTCCTTTGCTATGGCACAGCAGGATGTTCGTTACTACCTAAACGGCATGCTTTGGGAGGTCACACAAAACCAATTGCGCGCTGTAGCTACGGATGGCCACCGTTTAGCCCTCTGTGATACGCCCTGTGAGGTTTCTGTTGCCGAAGCTAAGGTAACAGCCATCCTGCCAAGAAAAGGCATTATAGAGCTTTCTAGACTGCTGTCTGATGATGATGTAAGTGTTTCTATTGGCTCAAACCATATCCGCGTTACTGGGGGAGACTACTGCTTCACGTCCAAGTTGGTTGATGGCGCCTATCCGGACTATGATCGTGTAGTGCCTAAAGGTGGTGATAAGCTAGTTGTGGGTGATCGCGAGCAGTTAAAACAGGCCTTTGGCCGGACTGCCATTTTATCTAACGAGAAATATCGTGGTGTTAGAATTGAGCTAGTGAGTGGCGCAATGCACCTTGTAGCTAACAACCCAGAGCAGGAAGAGGCACAAGAGGAAGTTACAGTTGCCTATAATGGTGAGGCTCTTGAGATTGGTTTTAATGTGAGTTACCTACTAGATGTTTTAAATGTCTTAAAAAGCTCTGAAATTCGTTTTACCCTAGCGGATTCTAACAGTAGTGCGTTGGTTGAAGATGCTAGCGGTGAGAGTAAAGCGACCTATGTGGTTATGCCGATGCGCCTTTAGGGCGCAGCTAGCGGCTTATTGGCCAAGTTAAAATGCATTTAGGCAGTGTTAGTTTCGATGGGGTTAGAAATCTAACTTCCGTGAGTTTGGATTGCCATTCTAAGGCCAATATTATTTATGGAGCCAATGGAAGTGGCAAAACCAGTCTGCTAGAAGCAGTTTTTTTGCTGGGACGCGGCCGCTCTTTTAGGCATCGTGACCTTCGTTTGGTCATTAGTCGTGGTGCTGATCAGCTAGTTGTTTCCGGCAAGGTGGCTAGACCTGATAATAACAGCTCCCACCAGCTGGGCGTAAGCCGGTCTTCCAAAGGCGGTTTTGAGGCGCGCTGTAATGGTAAAAATCTAGCCTCTGCAGCAGAGCTTGCAGCGGAGCTTCCTATTCAACTTGTCGATGCCCATAGCTTCTCTCTTTTGGAGGGTGGCCCTCTTCAGAGGCGTCAGTTTATAGATTGGGGTGTGTTCCACATGGAACATGGCTTTGCAAATTTGTGGAAACGCTTCCAAAAAGCATTAAAACAGCGCAATCAACTGCTCCGTCATGCTAGAATAGATGAAGAATCCTTGGCGCTTTGGTCTAAGGAGCTGGCTCCTTTAAATGAAATGATCACTGGGCAGCGTAAGGATTATTTAATACAGCTTGAGCGTTATATATCGCCACTGGTTCAGGCCCTCAAGGGTCTCGGTCAAGTGACTTTAGAGTATAATCAAGGCTGGCAGGAAGGTGCGTCGCTGATAGATGTTTTTTCTGCAGACCGGGATAGAGATGTGGCGGTCGGTACAACGTCCCATGGCGCGCAGCGAGCGGATATTAAGCTTATGGTTGATGGTGAAGTTGCGGCAGATAGCCTGTCACGCGGCCAGTCAAAGCTTTTGGTTTACGCGCTTAAGCTGGCGCAAGCAGCACACTTTAAGGCGGTAACTGGCAATAGCTGTGTATTCCTTTTAGATGACTTGCCGGCAGAATTAGATGCGGACAACTGTAGGGATGTATTAGACTACCTCAACAGTTTAGGCTGCCAGTATTTTGTTACTGGCGTAGATAAAGAAGATTTTGAGGCTGTAACTAAGGAAGGCGCCAAATTGTTCCACGTGGAACATGGCGTTATTTCAAACGTTTAATAATAGGAAAGAAACTGTTTATGAGTGAAGAAGCCAACTATGATTCCTCGAGTATTAAGGTACTCAAAGGATTAGACGCAGTAAGAAAGCGCCCAGGTATGTATATTGGGGACACTGATGATGGTACTGGCCTACACCATATGGTCTTCGAGGTGGTGGATAACTCGATTGATGAGGCGTTAGCCGGTCACTGTTCTGAGATTAGGGTGGTTATTCATCCCAATGAAACCATCTCTGTTTCTGACAATGGTCGCGGAATTCCTACAGAAATGCATGATGAAGGTGTCTCAGCTGCTGAGGTTATTATGACCGTTCTTCATGCCGGTGGTAAGTTTGACGATAATAGTTATAAGGTTTCCGGCGGTCTTCACGGCGTAGGTGTGTCGGTGGTTAACGCCCTGTCTACACGTATGCGCCTGACGATTAGACGCAACGGCAAGGTCCATGAGCAGGCATATTCCCATGGCGTGCCCGATGGGCCACTGACAATTATTGGTGATACAGAAGAATCTGGAACTGAGGTGTTTTTTGAGCCATCCCCAGGTACGTTTACCAATATTCGCTTCCATTATGATCTTCTTGCTAAAAGGCTAAGAGAGCTGTCTTTCCTGAACTCAGGCGTCTGTATTGTGTTAGCCGACGAGCGCACTGGCGAAGAAGAAAAGTTTGCTTATGAGGGCGGATTAAGCGCTTTTGTTGACTACCTCAATACTAATAAGCAAACCATTAATAAAATTATGCACTTTAACAACGACCGAGATGACGGTACTAGTGTTGAAGTAGCCCTGCAGTGGAATGACAGTTTCCAAGAAAATATACTCTGTTATACTAATAATATCCCGCAAAGGGACGGCGGTACTCACCTTGCTGGATTTAGGTCTGCCCTTACGCGCGGCCTTAACACCTATATTGAGAAAGAAGGGTTGGGCTCTAAGGCAAAGGTCAACACTACGGGAGATGACGCTAGAGAAGGCTTAACGGCGATTATTTCAGTAAAAGTACCAGATCCTAAGTTTTCGTCTCAAACCAAAGACAAGCTGGTGAGTTCTGAGGTGAAATCTGCGGTTGAGCAGGAAATGGGTGACAAATTTAGTGACTATTTGCTGGAGTTTCCTCAGGAAGCAAAAGCTATTGTCAGTAAAATGATTGACGCGGCGCGTGCTCGTGAGGCTGCCCGTAAGGCTCGTGAAATGACACGACGTAAAGGCGCCTTAGATATTGCAGGTCTGCCGGGTAAGCTGGCAGACTGCCAAGAAAAAGACCCTGCATTATCTGAACTCTACCTAGTGGAGGGTGATTCTGCGGGTGGTTCGGCTAAGCAGGGGCGGGCACGTAAGACACAGGCTATCTTGCCCCTAAAAGGTAAGATTCTAAATGTTGAAAAAGCTCGCTTTGATAAGATGCTGTCTAGTGCAGAGGTGGGAACACTGATTACAGCCCTAGGCTGTGGCATCGGTGTGCACGAATTTAATTTAGAGAAGCTGCGCTACCATACGATTGTTATCATGACGGATGCAGATGTTGATGGATCGCATATTCGAACGCTTTTACTGACTTTTTTCTTTAGGCAGATGCGAGAGCTGGTTGAAAATGGCCATATCTTTATTGCTCAACCGCCACTGTATAAAGTGAGCAAGGGTAAAAATGAGCAATACTTAAAAGACGATGATGCCCTTGAGATCTACCTAACGCAAAAAGCTCTAGAGGAAGCTAGTCTTCATGTAAATGCAACTGCCCCAGCTATTCAGGGTGCTACTTTAGAGTCTTTGGTGAGTCAATTTAGAGGGGTAGAGGAGTCAGTTAATCGTATGTCACTCGTATACCCTAAGCAGGTACTAGATTCGCTGGTATATACATCCGCTTTAAGTAGCGAACGTCTTGAAAAGCGTAGCGAAGTTGAAGCCTGGTGTGCCGAACTCCAGAAAACTTTAGATAATATTGAATCTGGAACACATGGCTATAAGGTGCTAGTTGAGGAAGATAAAGAGCGTAATTTATACCTTCCTGTGGTTGAGATAACTGCTCATGGTGTACCTCATAAACATGTATTTGGTCGTGATCTATTTAGTTCAAATGAATATGCGAAAATTGTTGAATTGGGTAAGAAGTTACAGGGTCTTCTTGAGGAAAGTGCTTTTGTTAAGCGTGGTGAGCGTACTCTTGAAGTTGCGTCTTTCAAGGAGGCGCTTGGCTGGTTAATGGTTGAGGCTCGCCGTGGAATTAATACTCAGCGCTATAAGGGGCTAGGGGAAATGAACCCAGAGCAACTTTGGGAAACCACTATGGATCCTGAGTCTAGACGAATGCTGGTAGTAACTATTGAAGATGCCATTGCTGCTGATCAGATGTTCACCACATTGATGGGTGATCAGGTAGAGCCACGTCGTGAGTTTATTGAAACCAATGCGCTATCGGTGGTTAATTTAGACGTATAAGATATATTTAAGCCCGTTTTAGACGGGCTTATGCTTTCCTTTTAAGGCTCGTTGCAATCCATGCATGAGCCTTTTCTGTAATATCCCTAGCAGAAAGCCCCTCTGGCTGTATTTCTGGTCCAATCTGCATGTCAATGATGCCTGGTTTAATAATAAAACGACTTGGGTTCCAGTAAGCGCCACTATTCTGTGATACCGGCAGTACCGGAACATTTGCTTGAATCGCCAGCGCAGCACCGCTAGTCTTAAATTCGCCTAGAGCGCCATCAGCAACACGAGTACCCTCAGGGTAGATAACAATATTATTGCCTGCATTCAGCCTTTTTACGCCCTGCTTTAGAACATAACGTATAGCGGACGATGGGCGAGAGCGTTTAATTGCTATGGGCCTCATCAGGAACAGCGCCCAACCAAAAAAAGGTATCCAGAGAAGTTCTCTTTTTAAGATAACGTTTGCCGGCTGGAAAAACCACTGCATAAAAAACGTTTCCCAGGTGCTTTGGTGGTTACTCAAGACGACAACAGCTTGGCTGGGTATATTTTGTTCGCCTGTAACGTTAATGCGTACATTACAGCTAAGTCTCAGCCATAGCATAACCAGATAATTACCGGTGGTAGCTATACGCTGTAAAAGCTTAAAAGGGAGGAAAAACAAACAGCAGGTGACAAAGCTTGCGGACACCGTGATGGCGACAAAGCCAAGGTAAAACAAAGCCGTTCGACACAGGGAAAAAAGACGGCAGAACAGGTTACATACCGCGTTATTCATACTATTTAGCCGGAGCCAGTAGTGAAATATCAGCAACGTGCATAAATAGTTGTTGTAGCTTGGCTAACAGTGCCAGTCTGTTTTGGCGCAGAGCCATATCATCTGCCATAACCATGACATCTTCAAAGAATTGATCGACGATTTCACGCAACCCGGCAAGTTTCTCCAGAACAGCATTATAGTCACGCTGACTAAGTAAGGGCGTAATCTGCTGTTCAAGAGCCAAAAGCTGATCGGCAAGCTGAATCTCTGCAGCATCCTGTAATAGTGACGGATCTAATGGTGCTGAATTCCCCTCAGGCAGTTGCTTAGCTAAAATATTTGATACACGTTTATTGGCAGCGGCAAGGGCAGCCGCCTCAGGTAATAATGAAAATTTGTGCACGGCCGCGACACGCGCATCAATATCCAATGGATTGCTGAGAGATAATGCGGCTACAGATAAAAACACTTCAGTTTGCATGCCTTTTTCTTTATACCAAGATTTAAAGCGCTCTAAAATGTAAGTGAGTACTTGCTTTTTAAGCTCGTCGCCACTTATTTTAGCGCGCTCGCCAAGCTCAAATTGCGCACTACTGGCAGCAATTAGGTCGGTTAAATTAAGGTCAATGTTACGTTCTAGCATAATTCTTAGTACGCCCAGACTGGCTCGGCGTAAAGCGAAGGGGTCTCGTGAGCCTGAGGGCTGTTGCCCTATGCTAAAGATACCGACTAAGCTATCTAGTCGGTCGGCCAGTGCTAGGGTGGCGCCAATATCGGTGGTGGGAACAATGTCACCCGAAAATCTCGGAAGGTATTGTTCAAAAATTGCTTCAGCTACCTGAGGGTCTTCACCATCATTAAGGGCATAATCTCGACCCATGGCGCCCTGCAAATCGTCAAACTCACCTACCATATCGGTGACTAAGTCTGATTTACTGAGTTCGGCAGCTTTTTGAGCTAATTTTGGATTGGCGCCAATCTGTTCCGCTAGCTGTGATGCGATGTTCGCTACGCGCTGGGTTTTATCGAACACAGAACCAAGATTTGCCTGAAAAACGATGTTCTTAAGGGCGGCGCGACGGCTTTCTAGAGATGTTTTCTTATCATTTGCATAAAAGAAGGCGGCGTCTGCTAGGCGGGGTCGAATAACGCGCTCATTACCATCAATAACCTGTGCTGGGTCGGTGCTTTCAATATTGGCCACCGTAATAAAGGCGGGCAATAATTGTTGTTGAGCGTCGAGCACATGGAAATATTTTTGATGTTCTTTCATAGATGAAATTAATGCTTGTGAAGGTATTGATAAAAAATGCCTATCAAATTTTCCCATCAGGGGCGCGGGCCACTCATTGAGTGCGGCGACTTCATCCAGAAGGTCAGGATCTATGCAGGCATTACCATTGATACTTTCCGCTAGCTCAGTAACACCTTCAAGAATGATTTGCTTCCGATCATTGAAATCAGCAATAACATAGGCGTCTATGAGTTGCTGTTGATAGGTGCTTGGCGATTGTATCTGTATGTCTTTATTGGCATGGAATCTATGGCCACGACTGGTATTAGAAGCTTCAATGCCTAGTATGGGTTGCTTAATGACTTCGCCATCAAATAAAAGCACTGCCCATTGAGCGGGTCGAACAAATTCTTCCTTTTTGTACCCCCAGCGCATGCGCTTTGGAATAGGCAGCTGAGAAAGCGACTGATTAATAATATCGGCTAACAAACCCTTAGTGTCTGAGCCAGCCTGGGTTAGTCGAACGCAAAGTTTGTCCTGTTGGCCATCATTCTCAATCAGCGATTTTAAATCTTCTAGGGCTAGATTGTTTTTCTTGGCAAAGGCTTCAGCCGCCCGTGAGGGCTCGCCATTATCATCAAAGGCTACTTTAACCGGTGGCCCCCAATTGACAATATCTTTGTCTGGCGTCTGATGATCTAGCTCTGAGACTACAACGGCAAGTCGACGCGGCGCGGCAAAAGATTGAAAGCTTTTAAAGCTAAGCCCGTGGTCTTTTAGCCCTTTAATAATACCGTCGGTAAAGGCATTAGATAATTTTTTTAATGATTTAGGCGGTAGCTCTTCCGTCCCTAGCTCTATTAGAAAATCAGCACTCATTTTGATTCTCCCTGATGTTTTGCTATCACTTCTTTAGCAATCTTGCTATCCGCCAAGGGGAAACCCGCTTCTAGTCGTGAATCAAAATAGCCCTGTGCAACGCCCCTTGCTAAGGTTCGTACTCTAAGGATATAGCGTTGGCGCTCAGTGACAGAAATTGCCTTGCGCGCATCTAATAGATTAAAGGTATGTGAGGCTTTCATTACCATTTCGTAGGCAGGTAATGGTAGCTTAGCCTGAATTAACTTTTCGCCATCTTTTTCGTATTGGTCAAAGGCTTTAAACAAAAACTCTGTATCGGCATGCTCAAAGTTGTAGGCTGAAAGTTCTTTTTCATTTTGCAAGAAAACGTCGCCATAGGTGACGGTACCCGATGAGCTTTTGGACCACACAAGATCATAGATGCTATCAACCCCTTGAAGGTACATGGCAATTCGCTCAAGGCCGTAGGTAATCTCGCCAGTAACAGGGTAACACTCGAGTCCGCCCACCTGTTGAAAATAGGTAAACTGTGTAACTTCCATGCCATTTAACCAGACTTCCCAGCCAAGACCCCAGGCGCCTAGCGTGGGTGATTCCCAGTTGTCCTCAACAAATCTTATGTCATGAATGGCAGGATCAACGCCCAGTTCGCGCAATGAATCTAGGTATAGCTCTTGAATATTATCAGGTGATGGCTTGAGCGCAACTTGAAACTGATAGTAATGCTGTAAGCGGTTGGGATTTTCGCCATAGCGGCCATCAGTCGGTCGGCGCGAGGGCTGAACATAGGCACAGTTCCATACCTCAGGGCCAATAGAGCGCAAGAAGGTCGCTGGATGAAAAGTCCCAGCGCCAACTTCCATATCCAACGGCTGCATTATGACACAGCCCTGTTTAGCCCAAAAGTCCTGAAGAGTCGCAATAAGCTCCTGAAAAGTTTGAGGAGCAGCCGTCATATTTGCCACAAAAATCACCTAAAAAATCGAATGTATTACATTAGTGCGCAATTATAAACGTGCAGACTGATAAAGATAGGGGCAAAAAACACTGAAAACGTTTAATTTGACCATCCCAAATGACTTATATCGCGATATAATGAAAGTCTAATGATTAAATATTGGTTCAATGGAGTTTTAAATGGCGCATATTAAAAGCGGCGAAAAGGTTCGTAAGGCAGTTTTTCCTGTAGCAGGCATGGGTTCAAGATTTTTACCGGCCACCAAAGCTAATCCAAAAGAAATGATGCCAGTGGTTGATAAGCCGCTCATTCAGTACGCTGTAGAGGAAGCCGTTGAGGCAGGTATTACAGAAATGATTTTTGTGACTGGCCGAACCAAGCGCAGTATTGCCGATCACTTTGATAAAGCTTATGAATTAGAGCATCAGCTCGAGCAGCGCGGCAAAAAAGAATTGCTCGAAATTGCACAGAATGTGGTGCCAAAAGGCGTTAGTTGTACCTATATTCGCCAAAATGAAGCCTTAGGCCTGGGCCATGCAGTTGCCGTTACCGCCCACTTAGTTGGCGATGAGCCCTTTGCTGTTTTATTGGCAGATGATTTAATTCATCACAAAAAAGGCGCTGTAAAGCAAATGGTTGAAGCCTTTGATTATTATAAAAGTTCAGTGATTGCGGTACAGCAGGTCGATGGCCCTGAGATTTCATCCTATGGCGTAATTAGCGGTAAAAAACAGACTGATAGAGTTCATCTATTAAACGAAATTGTTGAAAAACCCGCCTTTGAAGACGCGCCGTCTAACATGGGTGTTACCGGCCGCTATGTATTTACCCCACAAATTTTTGAACATCTGGCAAAACTTAAGCCCGGGGCTGGCGGCGAATTACAACTCACAGACGCCATTCAGACATTATTAAAAGCCGAGCAGGTGCTTGCCTACGAATATGAGGGCATTCGTTATGACTGTGGCAGCAAGATGGGACTGTTAAAAGCCAACATTGAATTGGGTATAGAGCATCATGAAATTGGTGATGAGCTGCGTGAATATTTGCGGACCGAACTGCCCAAGAAATTATGAAATCTGCCCTTGCGCTCAGCCTACTAAAAATAATCTCGCTTTTACCTTTGGGTTTGGCGAGATTTTTTGGTTACATCATGGGCGTATTTATGACGATCTTTGCAACGGTTGCTTATAAAACCACCCAGCAGAATCTAGGCCATTGTTTTCCTGATAACTCTCTAAAAGTTAATAGAGCGCTTGCCAAAGCTAGGATGAAGCATTTTGGGCAAGCCTTTTTTGAAACTCCGGGCCTATGGCGAAGACCTTCGGGCTGGTTGCAATCAAAAATTGTCGCGGTTGAGGGAGAGTCGTACCTTAAAGACGCCATTGCCAATGATCGCGGAACCATTTTACTGATACCTCATCAGGGTAACTGGGAGGTAATAGGGCTCTGGGTGGCACAGCAGGCGGCCATGACCTCTCTGTATCAGCCGCCAAAAAATCGTCGGTTGGGCAATTGGATTAAAACATCTCGCGAGCAAACGGGTGCCAATCTAGTGCCAACCAATGTCCGTGGAGTAGCGGCTTTACTTAAAGCCCTCAACCGAGGCGAGACAGTGGCGATTCTTCCCGATCAGCAACCACCAAAGGCCAGCGGTGATTTTGCACCCCTATTTGGCAAGCCAGCATTGACCATGACATTGGCTTATAACCTGTTGAATCGGTCTAATAGTCAGGCCCTATTTTGCACCGCACTGCGTGAAAAAGGGGGCTGGAGATTACATTTTGTTCCGGCAGATCAGGCGATTTATAGTGAGGATCAGGCGATTAGCCTTAAGGCCATGAATCAAGGGGTTGAATCTATTGCCTCTCAGGCTTTGGATCAGTATCAGTGGGAATATAAGCGCTATCGTACGCAGCCTGAAGGCTATCCACCTATTTATTCGTCTGGACGATAAGCTTTGTCGCTGCCGTCAATTATGCCTGTTAAACCTGCTGAAATATCATGGTACAGCATGTTATCTCAAACAGACTATCGTGTGCCCAAGTTATGGCGGGACTGGTTGTTTGACGCAGGATCCTTAACTCAGCGGTTGTTGGATGCCAGTGATGGTGAGCTGTCGGTGGATGTAATTAAGCAGCAATTTCAAGTGCCATCATTGTCAGAGCGTCATATCTTGGGGCTAGCGGACAGGCAGCAGGCATTGATTCGCGAAGTCTTATTATGCGGCGCTGGCCAACCTTGGGTTTTTGCCCGCAGTATAATCCCTCTAACGACGCTCTCAGGGCGATTGCGCAAGCTGAGGCAGTTGGATAATCAGCCGCTGGGTGCGCTGTTGTTTAAAGACCCTTCAATGACGCGCGAGGCGGTTGAAGTTGCCTGTGTTAACGCTCACAACAACCAACTCCCTTGCCGATCCTTAGGTGATGAAAGCCCTGTTTGGGGAAGGCGCTCAGTATTTAGGCTAGATAAAAAGCCCTTATTGGTTGCTGAATTTTTTCTGCCGTCATTCAAGCCAGAGAGTCGATAACGGATAAGATTTTAATGACCTATGAAACCTATTAAACAGCTACAACAAAATCCTTGGATTCGCCTAATGCGCTTTGATAAGCCCATTGGTATATCCCTGTTGCTATGGCCAACTTACTGGGGGCTGTGGTTTGCGTCTAATGGACAGCCTAGTTTAAAGAATTTGATCATATTCACTTTGGGCGTGGTTGTGATGAGAGCTGCGGGCTGTGTGATTAACGACTATGCGGATCGTCATGTCGATGGCAAAGTAGAGCGCACTCGCCATAGACCGATTCCTGCAGGCCAAATAGTGCCACAGCATGCACTGCTAGTATTTTTTGCGTTATTGGTCATTGCACTGGGCTTAGTGTTGGCCACAAATAGTCTAACCGTCCAGTTAGCGATTGTGGGTACCTTGCTAGCCGCCTGTTACCCATTTTTAAAGCGTGTAACCCATCTACCTCAGCTCGGTCTGGGTGTGGCTTGGGCCTGGGCAATACCTATGGCATTTGCCGCAGAGCAACAGGCACTGCCAGAGGCTCTTTGGTTAATTGTTGTGGCGATTATTTGTTGGACAGTGGCCTTTGATACCTACTACGCAATGGTTGATCGAGATGATGACTTAAAAACAGGCATTAAATCTACCGCCATATTATTTGGTCAATATGACTTAGTGATTGTGGCTGGCTTGCAGTGCATGATGCTGGTATTTTTGGTGATGGCCGGTCATTATTTTGATCGCGGCTGGGTTTACATGGTGGGTTTGGTTTTGGCGGCAGGCTATTTTATTCAGCAGCATCTTCATGCCAGAGGGCGCAATAAAGAAAATTGCTTTAGGGCATTCCTTAATAATCATCGCGTAGGGATGGTTATTTTTATTGCCTTAGCTCTGGATTATCGCCTATAATTATACTGTCTGCGCGACAGAATACCCATTTATTGCCTTCACTCACGGCTGAGTTATAGCTGTAACCATCTACATTGAACTCTTTTAGCTGCTCAGCCACAGTAATCTTATTTTTAATAATAAAGGCACTCATTAGGCCCCGCGCACGTTTGGCATAAAAGCTAATAATTTTATATTTATCATTTTTTTGATCCATAAAGACTGGGGTGATAATTTCAGCGTTAAGGTTTTTTGGCTGCACCGATTTAAAGTACTCATTGGAAGCAAGATTGATCAAAGTTGAGTTGGACTGTGCCGATAACAGCTTATTTAGTTCATCGGTGATAATACTCCCCCAGAATTGGTAAAGATTAGTACCACGTTGGTTGGCAAACTGAGTTCCCATCTCTAATCTATAGGGCTGCATGAGATCTAGCGGACGCAATAATCCATAGAGCCCTGACAGAATACGCAAATTATCCTGAGCAAAACAAAGCTCGTCTGCTGACATGTTGTCTGCGTCTAGCCCCTGATAGACGTCGCCTTTAAAGGCGAGAACGGCCTGCTTGGCGTTGTCGGGTGAAAAGGGTGTTTGCCATTCTTGAAAGCGCTCGAAATTAAGTGCGCCAAGCTTGTCACTTAGGCTCATTAGCGAGCAAATGTCTTCGGGGGACAATTGTCGTAACTCGTTTAACAGCTGCTCAGAGTGCTCTAGGAGTAGCGGTTGGCTATACTCTTGAGGTTTTTCAGATTGGCTATAGTCTAATTTTTTAGCGGGTGAGATAACGGTCAGCATCATAATGGCTTCGGCCCTATAACTGGTTGCACAAATTACTTTTTCTTATTCTACTGCAAAATTGTCTGTTTGGCCTTGTTTCATAAAATATTAAGGTAGAATAGCCCCATGAAATTTTTAGACAATATATTGCAAGGGATTAATTGTTTTACCTGTGGGGTAGGGCGAGTTGTTGCTTGGCTCTGCCTCCTGCTGGTGGGCTTGACCGTTTTGGTGGTGCTTTTAAGATATTTCTTTGGCATGGGCTCTATCGCTGTTCAGGAGTCTGTTACCTATGTGCATTCGATTATTTTTATGCTGGGATTAGCCGTTGCTTTACAGCGTGGCGGGCATGTGCGGGTGGATATTTTTTACCGAAACTTTTCAGCACAGCGCAAGGCAGGGGTTAATTTGCTGGGGGGCATATTTTTCTTATTGCCATTTTGTGGTCTCATACTTTTTAGTAGCTGGGACTATGTTTTAGCGAGCTGGGCGATTAAGGAAACATCGGCTGAAAGTGGCGGTATTGCTGCGGTTTACTTACTTAAGTCACTGATGATTTTGATGCCCATCACGCTGGCATTACAGGGCCTGTCGCAGATTCTAAGTAGCCTGTTATGCATTAAAGGCATTACCCCTAAGGCGGCGCTTACTAATGAGGGAGATGCCTAATGGCGGAATGGATCCCTTTTGTGATGTTTTTAACCGTTTGCTTGGTTTTAATGGCGGGCTATCCCGTGGCTTTTTCACTGGCGGGTACGGCATTAATTTTTGCTTTTTTTGGCATGCTGACGGGGAACTTTGATCCGGCATTTTTACAGGCACTACCCAACCGCCTGTATGGCATTATGCAAAATGGCACCCTGATAGCGGTGCCCCTATTTGTACTGATGGGGATTATGCTAGAAAAATCCCGCTTAGCGGAAGACCTGCTCAGTAGTATGGC